>Ga0116164_10000056_pt1 | contig 107451 bp, 92 predicted proteins | sample AD_UKC109_MetaG_FD_89888 | JGI IMG/M metagenome (GOLD analysis project Ga0116164, IMG submission 89888) | Active sludge microbial communities of municipal wastewater-treating anaerobic digesters from Hong Kong - AD_UKC109_MetaG | ecosystem: Engineered > Bioreactor > Anaerobic > Digestate... | reverse complement strand
TGTTTCGTCGGCTTTTTTATTTGCGCTCCAGGGATGGAGCGCCATTTTCGGCGACGATCCGAGAAGCCGAAAATGAAGGGAGACGAAAACCGCGCTTTTCGTTGACCGTCAGCCGAGAAAGTCAGGGAGGACTTTATCGGCAGTCGAAAACACCGGCTTTTTTATTTTCTCAGTCATACGATTTAGGTATAGTATCCCCCATCGGGCTCATCACTGAAGTTATGCGCTGCTTCAGACAGCGAATGGTGCAATCCCACGGAGAGGTTCATGACCGAAACGAGAGACAAATTCTACGCGGGCATCGACATCGGCTCGCTGTCGACCGAAACCTTGCTGATCGACGCCGACCGCAACGTGGTGGCGAGCAATATCATTCCCACCGGCGCCAGCAGCATCAAAGCGTCGCAGCAGAGTTTTTCCATGGCTCTGGAGCAGGCGGGGCTCGCGGCCGAGCAGATCGCCTTTTGCGTTTCCACCGGCTACGGCCGCAACAAGGTGTCCTTCGCCCAGGCTAAGGTCACCGAAATCACCTGTCACGCGCGCGGCGCACACGTGCTGCACCCCGACACCCAAACGGTCATCGACATCGGCGGGCAGGATTCCAAGGCCATTCGCATCGATTCCCACGGCGCGGTGATCAATTTCCTGATGAACGACAAGTGCGCCGCCGGCACCGGCCGCTTCCTGGAGGTCATGGCCCGCGCGCTCGAAGTCGATCTCGACGAACTCGGCCCGCTGGCCCTGAAGTCCGACAAGGATCTGAAAGTCTCGTCGGTCTGCACCGTCTTCGCCGAAAGCGAAGTGGTCAGCCTGATCGGCGACGGCCTGGCCACCGAACACATCGCCTGGGGCGTCTGCCGCTCGGTGGCCGACCGCACCGTCAGCCTCGCCGAGCGCGTCGGCGTGCAGGCGCCGATTCTCATGACCGGCGGCGTGGCGCGCAACGTCGGCGTGGTGCGCGCGTTGGAAGATCGTCTCGGGCAAACGCTGGTGATCCCCGCCGAACCGCAATTGGTCGGCGCGTTGGGCGCGGCGCACATCGCCTGCGATCGCGGCGGCAAGTTGGCAGAAACGGCATAAGGACGACACGGTGGACGAACGCTACCTTGCGGCGGTAAACCGCATTTTCTCGTTGCAGGTCTTCGGCATGAAGCTGGGCCTGACCAACATCGAGCGCATGCTCCGCCTCTTCGGCAATCCGCGCGCCGGCCGGCGCACCGTGCTTGTCGGCGGCACCAACGGCAAAGGGTCGATCAGCGCGATGCTCGCGTCCATCGCCCGCACCGCCGGCCTGCGCACCGGTCTGTTCACCAGCCCGCACCTGGTCAGTTTCACCGAACGCATTCAGATCAACGGCGAGCGCATCACGCATGAGAATGTCGTATCGCTCACCGACGAGCTGTGGTCGTTGCTCGAACCGTACCGCACGGATGGCGAACCGGAGCCGACCACCTTCTTCGAAGCGCTCACCGCCTTCGCCACCGCGTACTTCCACCGGCAACAGGTGGAACTGGGCGTGATCGAAGTGGGCCTCGGCGGCCGCCTGGACGCCACCAACGCCTTGCCGCGCGACCTGGTCGTCATCGCCGACATGGCGCTGGATCATTGCGACGTGCTCGGCGATTCCCTCGCGCAGGTCGTCGCTGAAAAGGCCGCGCTCTTTCGCGCCAACGTGCCGGTCGTCGCCTCCGGCGGTTTGCCCGGCGCCGCCGAGATGATCGCCGGTCACGCCGTCGCCGCGAACGCGCCGTTGGCTTTGCTTGATCGCGATTATTCGTTTACCGCGCGCGATCGCGAAATCGATCTGCACGTCGGCGACGCCACGCTGCCTGCCTTGCCCGTGCCGCTCGCCGGTCGTCACCAATGGCGCAACACCGCCACCGCCGTGCGCGCCGCACTCGCGCTGGGCATCACCGACCTCGACGTCCTGCGCCGCGGCCTGCGCGACACGACCTGGCCGGGGCGGTTGGAGGAATTTCCCGGCGCGCCGCAGTGGCTGCTGGATTGCGCGCACAATCCCGCCGGTGCGCAAACGCTGGTCGACGCGCTGCCCGAGCATCATCCCACCGTGTGGCTGTGCGCGGTGATGCACGACAAGGACATCGACGGCATTCTCGATCTGATCGCGCCCCAGGTCGATCGCCTCGTCTGCACCACTTTGCCCATGCCCCGCGCCGCCAAACCGGAAGACCTCGCCGCCATGGCCGAGCGTTTCGGCAAACCGGTCACCGCCGTCGCCGATACGCGCGCCGCAATGGACGAAGCCGCGCGGCAGGCCGGCCCCGGCGGACGCGTGCTGGTTGCCGGCAGCATCTTCCTGGTCGGCTTCGTGCGCGGCCAACTCACCGGCGAGCAGGGCCCATGAAACAGGCGTTGCCGCTGATCATCGCTCTTCTGTTGTTCGCGGCCCCCGTGTGGGCGCAGACGGCTCCCGGCGATGACGCGACAACGACCGATGAGGATGATGAAGGCGTCGGTCCTTCGATCACCCCGTTCCTGCGCGACGTGCTGGCTTCCGGTCAGCCGTTGACCCTCGAGGCCGATCAGGTCGAGTTCAATCAGGAAAAACAGACCTATCACGCCACCGGCAACGTCGTGCTGCGCCAGCAGGAAGCGACGCTCACCGCCGATCAGATGATTCTCGACCTGCACGACGAACTGCTCGTCTGTGACGGTGAGATCATCCTCACCACGCCGCAGGGAACGGTGCGCGCGCAAAGCGTGGTCATCGACCTCAAAGCCGAAACGGCGGTGATGGCCCGTGCGTTGTTCGTCGTCGTCAACGAGGACGTCACCTACTTTGTGCGCGGCAAGCAGATCGAGAAGATCGGTCCCGAGCGCTACCTGATTCACCACGGCAGCTACACGACCTGCGATTGCGGCGCGGCCGAGGCCGACTGGCTGGTCGAAGCCGAGTACATCGACGTGACCTTCGACGGCTACGCGATCGTCGAGCGCGGGCGCGTCTATCTGCAAGGCTTGCCGGTCGCCTACGTGCCCTACGGCGTGTTCCCGGCGAAGGTGAAACGCTCCACCGGCTTTCTCTGGCCGACGACCGGCTGGGCCAACGACGACGGCTACCACGTCGGCGTGCCGTTTTATTGGAATATCGCGCCGCACACCGACGCGACGCTCGACACCGACTGGTATGAAAATCGCGGGACGAAACTCGGCCTGCAGCATCGCTTCGCCATCTCGCGCAAATGGGAGGGCGAGGCGAACATCGACTACATCGACGACCGGCTCGAAGACGAACAGCGGTGGGCGATCTCCTACGAGTACTACCAAAATCCCTATCGGCGCTTGTACATTCGCAGCAAGGTCAACCTGGTCAGCGACAACCAATACGTCGTCGATTTCCCCAGCGACATCTCCGCGCGCTACGACCGGTACCTGCGCAGCGATTTCATCGTCAACAACCTCTGGCAGGATTACGACCTGAACGTGCTCTTTCGCCATTGGGACAATCTGAGCGTCGACGACAACAGCCACACCTGGCAGCAATATCCGCAGGCGACGTTCAACGCGCTGAGCAACCGCATCGCCTCGCTGCCGCTGTACTGGACCCTCGACGCGCAGGCAACCAATTTTTATCGTCCGAAGATTTCCGCCGACGAACGCGCTCTGGACACGCTGGCCGGACACGAGCATCCGTACTTTTTCCTCACCGACGGTCAGCGCGCCACGTTGCAGCCGGGCCTGCACGCGCCCTTGAACTTCAACCAGGTGGTGACCTTCACGCCGTACGCGATCGGCGAGGGCAGTTTCTATCAGCTCGGCGACCGCGACACGCAGCGCAGCATGTCGCGCGCCACGGCGGAAATGGGCGCGGACGCCTACACGCGTTTCGAGCGCGTCTTTCCCGTGCGCGCGCCGATCATCCGCGGTTTAAAACATCAGATCGAACCGGCGATCGGCTATCGCTACCGGCCCGACGTCGACCAGGAAGAACTGCCGATCTTCGACGGCTTCGATCGTCTCGGCGAATTGTCCGAGCTCGATTACGGCCTGACCAACCGCCTGTGGATGCGCCTGTTCGACGCGCGGGCCAAGCGCTTCCACACGTTGAAGCTGACCGACTTCCGCGTGTTGCACGGTTACGACTTCGCCGAGGCCGACCGCGACTTGGACCCGCTCAATCCCGATGACGAACGTCGCCCCTGGCAGCCCTGGACCTTCGAGCTGGAAACGCTCGCCACCGCCGGTCGCTGGCTTAACAAGATCATCATGCGCTCGGAACTGGACTACGACACCTACCAGGACGACGTGACGCGCTTCAACGTGTTGGGCGCGCTGGGCACGGTCAACGACGACGCCCTGGGCGCGGAGTATCGCTACCACCTCGACCGCAACGACGTGATCGACATCGAATACCTTTCGGGCATCTTCCGCTACACGCTGCAGGATTTCATCACCTTCGAGGCCATCGACCGTTACAGCTTCCTCGATCGTTACTTCGTCGAGCAGATCTACGCGCTCGAACTGCACAGCATCCAGAATTGTTGGAACGTGCGCCTGCAACTGGAGCAGCACGAAATCCCCGAGCCCGAAACGGTGACGATCCTCTTGTTCGACCTCACCGGTCTCGTGCAGGCTTCGACGAGTTTCTGAGAGAGTGATTCAGCATCCGCATCCGTCGTCGTTGTTGTCGTCATCGTCGTCGTTGACATCGTCATCCGAGTCATCATTGTCGTCGTCCACCGAATCGTCTTCATCGTCAGTCGTGTCGTCATCGGCGGCGCATTGCGGATCGTCCGCGTCGATCAGACCGTCGCAGTTGTTGTCGCGGTTGTCCGCGCAATCCTCCGCCGCGTCCGGATGCACCGCTTCGACGAAATCGTCACAGTCCGCGCCGCCGCAACGCTCCGCTTCGTAGCCGTCGCCGTCGGCGTCACACAACACTTGCAGCGGCTGATGCGGATCGCCCAGCAGATTCAATTGGAAGAAGCACCAACGGTTGGCGTTGGCGTTGCCGTCCAGTTCGCCGATCTTGCTTTCCCGCGCTTCGGCCAGCGCCTGGCCCATGTGCACCGCGCCGCCGAACAATTTTTCCATAAAGGCGATGTCGTACTCGCTCGACGCCCCGCCGGTCTCCGACCAATTGGCGAAACCCTCGCGGCTGTTGACGATCATCGCGAAAGCGCCCGCGTCGATTTCGGTCAACAGCTCCTCGGCGATGCAATCGCGTTCCTGGTACGTGCCGATCACCGTGCAGTTGTCGAAGGCGCCGGAAAAGCACCCCTGGCTGTAGCCGAAAAACGGCAGCGTGTTGGTCAGCAGAGGCAGGTCGTTGACCACCGGCCCCAAGGCGATGGAATTGAGCCCCAGCACGTTGTACCAATTGCCGTGCTCCGAGGCGTTGATGATCTGATGTTCGTTGCCGTTGATCGCCGTGCGCAGCGCATCGCCGGAAAACGTGTCGTCGCGCGCGTACAGCCGCAGCGCGTCCATGCCGCTCATCGGCGCAAAGGCCAGATCCTTCAAATCGCCGCCCCAAACCGGCGGCGCGGGCCATAGTAACTCACCGACCAAAATCGCCGACGCCGGCGCGAGCGCCTGATCGTACGCGAGTATCTTGTTCAACTGCCGCCGCGCTTCCTCGACGGTGTCGGCCGGAATGCGTCCGACGAACAACTCGGCCAGCAGGTCGATTTCCCCGCCGTCCTCGCCGTCGTTGCTTTCGCCGTACAGACCGTTGCCGTTGTTGTCCCACGGGCCGTCCAGGTTGCCGAAGAACAGATCACCGGGGATGCACTCGTCGTAGACCGTGCCTTCGGCGCGCGCCACCATGCAACGCAGCGGCACCAGGTGCCCGCTTTGCGTTTCGCCGTCCGCGTCGCCGCCCAACAACACCCAGCGCGTGCCGTGTGCGGCGTAAGCCTCGCGCAGGAAGTTGCGCAACCGGTCGGCATCGTCCTGGCCGTCGGTCGTGGCGAGAATGTCCTCCATCGTCGCCAGGTGCGTGGTCAGACCGAACCGCTGTTGCTTGTAGACGAGATAATCCGTGAACGCCTCGCTCAGCGCCGAAGTGGTGACGACCAGATACTGCCAATCCTCATTCGCCTTCGTCGCGGGCCCATACGTCGCGAGCACGGCCGGGTTGTCCGTGTACGTGCCGATGCGTTGCCGGTCGAATGGCGTGCCGCGATATGGCACGGCCGTTGCTTTCTTCTCCGTTGCTTTGGTCGTGACGGTCAGACGAATCGTCGTCGCCGTCTCGATGGTTTTTTCCCGTTCGCGATAAACGACCGGCGAAAGGCGCACCAGCAACAGGCGCGCGCCGGCAAGCGACGATTCCGCAATGATCCGAGCCTGACCTGTGGACGAATTTTCAACTTCATCGGGGCCCGTGCTCCGCCAGCCATAGCGTCCGTTCGCCAAAGGCGCGGGCAGGGCAACGCTCGCCGATTCCAGCACCGTGACGGTTAGCGATGCGGTCGTTTGCCCGGCAGGCAATAAAATCCGCGCCAGCTTCACCGGCAACTGCGGTTGATCGGGTCGATACAACGTGGCGCAACCGGGCAGCGAAACAGTGACGAATTCGTTGTCGTCCAGCCGCAATGTCGGCTCGCTGAAATGGTAATCGACCGTCAGTGTTTCGCCCCAGGCTCCGCCGGCGGCCAGAATCACGAAACACAAAGAAAGGAAAATCATCCGTCGCATCGCACGCTCCTCACCCGGATCGGCCGGGGCAATCTTGCTTTTCATGATGATGCCGTTATCTTATCGGAAAACGAAGGGGAACCGATGGTGAAAAGCGCGGCAAAGAAAATCCTGTTCAGTTTGTTGCTGATGGTGGTCGCCGTTTGCCTGCCGCTCGTTTCCCGGGGAGAAGACGATGAACCGCGCCGTAGCGGTTTCGTGCCGTTGCCCGTGCTTTTTTACACGCCCGAAACCGGCTTCGGCGGCGGGGCAGCCTTCGTTTTTTATTACCGTTTGCCCGACGAACCGACCGCCTCACGCGCTTCGAATCTGAACTTCGTCGGCTTTTACACCGTTCGCAACCAGTACGTGCTTTCGTTGACGCCTTCGTTTTATTGGGGCAACGAAACCTGGCATCTGGACACCAAATTCACCCATCGGAAATTTCCCGCCAAATTCTTCGGTCTGGGGCCCAACACGCACCCGCAAAACGAGGAATATTTCACACCGCTCAATTATCAAATGAACGGGTATCTGTTGCATCGCTGGGCGCACTTTTTATACACCGGCCCAGCTTACGACTTTTACTACTACGACATCATAAAAACCGAAAACGGCGGTCTGCTGGAAAAACACGATATCCTCGGTCGCGACGGTGGTTGGGCCAACGGCCTGGGGCTGAAAGCCAGTTGGGATACGCGCGACAATGCGATGCAGGCTTACACCGGGGCGTATTACTCCGCACAAGCGATGTTCTACGATCCCCATTTCGGCGGCAATTACGGATTCAATCGCTTTACGGTCGATCTGCGTCGGTACGTGCAGGTTCATGAGGAGCAGGTGCTGGCCTTTCAGTTGATCGGCCAGTCGATTCTCGGCGATCCGCCGTTTGTCTTGCTCTCGACGATCGGCGGCGGCAACCTGCTGCGCGGCATCTACGAAGGCCGCTACCGCGATTTGAGTTTCGGTGCGGCGCAAGTGGACTACCGCTTTCCTTTGTGGGGCCGTTTGCGCGGCGGCATCTTCGCCGGAGCCGGCGATGTGGCCGAGCGCATCAATTTCCTGTATATCCCCAACTTCAAGTACTCGGTCGGCGGCGGCTTGCGTTACATGTTCGACAAAGCCGAGCGGGTGGGCGTGCGTTTTGACGTGGGCTACAGCGCCGACGGTCCGGCGTTTTATTTCGTGATGGGCGAGGCGTTTTAACGACGAAAACCCCGATTCGCGATTACGAATCAGGGTCATTGATCGGTTAAGCGGTCAAACGCGGCTTATTGAGCCGGTTTCTGCACCTTGCCGGCGGAGATGCACGAGGTGCACACCTTCATCCGTTTGGTCTGGCCGTTTTCGCCAACTACGCGGATTTTCTGCAGGTTCGGTTCCCACACCTTCTTGCGCTTGTTGTTGGCGTGGCTGACGCTATAACCGATCTGGCGACCTTTGCCGCATACTTCACAGATTTTCGACATAACCGCACTCCTTGGGAGCGAAAGTTCAATTTGAGGCGCAAATAATACAGAAAAGAATAGGAAATGCAAGGGGTTTTTTAAACATATTCGCGTCCCGCCGTTTACTTGCTCAATTGCTTGGTCAGCAGGTTGGCGGCGATGTACGCGCTGATCCCTTCGCCTTCCATGCCCAGGCCCGGCAGCGAGCCCTTGCCGGCGTAGAAAACCTCGTCATGCGGCGTGCGGTTTGGCAGGTTGCCGACGCCGAACCGATCCTCCGGGTCGATCGCCGGAACGATCTTCGAACGCCGCGCCGACTGATACAGCGCAAAACTCTCGTCGTAGGCGATGAACTCGGTAAAATCGTTGAGGAACGGAATCAGGTAGTGCAACTGACGCATCATACGGTTGGCGATGTCCCGCGCCTGCGCGGCGGTCAATTCGCCGCTCTCCGGGGCGACCAACGCCGTTGCGGCGATCAACCGCTTGCCGGCCGGCGCGTACTCCGGCGACTCCGGCGGGCTGAGGCGCACGAACACCGGTTCGCCCAGCTCGTCGGCGCTTTGCGGATCGACGTGCAAAATGACGTTTTCATCCATGCCCACCGGCACGACGTTGGCGTCGATGGCGATGTACAAGGTGTACTCGTGCAGCTTGCCCGGCGGTTCGGCCAGTTGCTTGCCGTAACCGCCCTTGATGGTTTTCGGATGGAAGCGCGAAAAGAAGTTCTCGATGTCGGTGGAAACCAGGAACTTCTTGCAACGCACCGGTTCCTTCACCTCGGACAGCTTGATCTCGTTGACCCGCCCGAAGTCGATCTCCTCGATCTCCGCCGTGCGATGCAGCTTGCCGCGGTAGCTGATGATCCGCTCTTTGAAGATGTCTTCCAGCACCTTCAGACCGCCCTCGACCTTGTAGATGCCCTTGTTGGTCGACGACAATACGAACGCCGCATAGAAGAGGGTCGGATCGTCCGGATACACCGGACAGAGAAACTGAAATTGCGATTCCAGAAACGCGCGTCCCGGCGCCGTCAGCGGGAAGCCCTGCAGGAAATCGTTGAAGAACATCCGGCTGCCGTCTTTGAAATCCGAGCCCAGCGAGCCGCAGGCGCGGTTGAGCCGGTAACGTTCGCGCATGCCGTAGGCCGGGTAGACGACGTTCTGCGTCAACAGGCTGCGCATCACGCTCGAATAGCGATCCACTTCGCCCAACAGGCTCATGATCGACGTGGCGTCGTTGCCGAATTCCGCCTGCAGAATCTTGAACAGCGCTTCGCGGTTGGGATTCACGTCCAGGCGCACGTCGGGCAACACGACCTGATAAGCCGGTTCGCCCAACAAAAAGCGCTTTTTCTCGAGGAACGGGATGCCCAGTTCGGTGAAGACTTCGCTGTAAATCTGCCCCTGGCCGAAGCCGAAAAAGAGGCCGGGGAATTCGGTCAGCGTATAGCCGTTCTTTTTCACCTGATGCTTCTGGCTCTCCACATCGATGACCAGAACGGTGAATCCGCGCTTAACGAGCAACGCGCCGGCGGCCAGGCCGGCGAGCTCGGTACCGATGATCGCGACGTCGAATAGCTTTCCTATCATGATTTACACAAACTCGATGGCTTCTGAGCCTTCCTGCCGCTCGGTGATTTCGCCGATCAGCATGGCCGTTTCTCCCTGGCCTTCCAGCATGGAAAGGACGCTTTCGACATCCTGCGGCGAACAAATCAGCGCCAGACCGATGCCGCAATTGAAGGTGCGCAGCATTTCCATTTCCTCGATGCCGGCCTGTTGCTGCAGGAATTTGAACACGGCCGGACGCTCCCAGGTCGACATGTCGATCCGGGCCTTGCAACGATCCGGGAGAATACGGGGAATGTTTTCCAACAAGCCGCCGCCGGTGATGTGCGCCATGCCTTTGATGGAAACGGAGCGAATCAGATTGAGCAGCGGTTTGACGTAAATGCGCGTCGGCGTCAGCAGCACATCGCCGACCGTACCGTCGCCCAGCATGGGCATTTCGTCGTGCACCTTCAGGTTGAGCTGATCGAAAACGATTTTACGCACCAGCGAAAATCCGTTCGAATGCAAACCGCTGCTGGCCAGACCGATGATGCGGTCGCCCACGGTAATGGTCGAGCCGTCGATCACGCTCTCGTTTTCGACCACGCCGACGGTGAACCCGGCCAGGTCGTATTCGCCGGCCGTGTACATGTCGGGCATCTCCGCCGTTTCGCCGCCGACCAATGAACATCCGGCCTGCTTGCAGCCCTCGGCGATGCCCTCCACGACCTTCACCGCCACTTCGCCGGCCAATTTGCCGGTGGCGAAATAGTCGAGGAAGAAGAGGGGTTCGGCGCCCATAACGATAATGTCGTTGACGCACATGGCCACCAGATCGATGCCCACGGTGTCGTGTTTATCGGCCATGAAGGCGATTTTCAACTTCGTGCCCACGCCGTCGGTGGACGAAACGAGTATCGGCTGACGATATTTCTGTGTATTGAGCGAAAACGCCGAGGCGAAACCGCCGATTTCCTTGTGCACTTCCGGTCGGAACGTCGCGCGCACAAGCGGTTTGATCTGATTGACGAATTCGTTTCCGGCATCGATGTTGACACCGGCATCGCGGTACGTGCTGTATTTCTTCAAAATGGGTCCTCCGGGGACCGAGTTCGGCTTGGAAGTTGCTCTCTTTTACCCAACGCGTCAAAAAATGTCAAAGCCAAAACCCAGAGTTACACCATATCCGTTTCTTGCCTCGTCGGCACTATTTTTTTTAGGAATCAATTGACAATTTACTCGTTTAAAACCTAATCTGATAGAATTGTAGTCTGCGTTTATTAATTGTGTGGGGAAACGTGTGTTTCGGGGAGAAAAGCTCAGGAAATGAATGAGGTAAACATAAGTTTTTTTGGCGATCTCGAACAATTTTCCGCAAGAAATTTGTTCATTTCGCTTCAGGCGCAACGCGAAACGGGTGCGTTGTATCTGCAACACGAGCGCATTACCAAAAAGATCTATTTCCTGAATGGTCAACCGGTGCTGGCGCTCTCGACCGCACCGCGCGATCATCTGCCTCGCCAGCTGTATCGCGAGAATCGCCTTTCGCTCGAACAAATCGAGGCGGCCGCCGCTCAACAGCGGCAAACAGGTAAGGATATCGAATCGATTTTGGTGGATTTGAAGATCGTTTCCCCCGAGGAATTGATCGTCATTCGGAAAAAAATCATCCACACGATATTGCTGGACGCGGTGCGCTGGTCCGCCGGTCAATATTATTTCCGGTTTGACGCCGACTATCCGCTCTGGGTCGGCGCCCACCTGGAGCCCTTCGATACCTTTGATCTTATTCGCAACGGCTTGAGCCGCGGTCTGTCCGACAAGTGGCTGCGTTCCTACTTCCGCAACCGCATCAATCGCGTTCCGCGTCTGGCGCAGGATGCGGCGGTCGTGCGGGAACGCCTGGGGCTGAGCGAGGAACAAAAGTCCGTTCTCTGGACGATCGACGGCGAACGCAACCTGGAGAAAATCATTCTGGGTTCGCCGTTGCCGATCGATCAAACGCACGTACTGCTCCTGACGTTGGAAACCCTGCGGATCATGCACTACGACACGGACGATCTCGAAGACGACGAGGAGGGGCGCGAGTACGACACGTCCGAATGGGGCGTGGAGGAAATGGGGCTCATCCAGCGTTTACAGGAACGCGGTCCCGAACTCTTGCGCAAAACCCCCTTCGAATTGCTCGGCGTGACGCGGAGCTTCAACGAAGAAGAATTGCGCAAGGGTTATTACACCATCGCGCAGAACTTCCATAAAAAGGAGATCGTCGATCATCTGCCCAAAGAACTGCGCAAGATGTCCAACGACATTTTCGAACGGGCGAGCCGCGTGTTCGAGGCGCTGGTCATTTGGGAAAAGAAGCGCATCAACGGCGATTTTGAACGCTTCGACGACATCGACGATGAATTCCTGATGAATCCGCGTTTCCCGAATCTGTCGGCCGAAATCGCCTTCCTCAAGGGCGTCAAGCATGTGCTGGAAAAACACAACGACGAGGCCACCGATTCCCTGGCCGATGCGCGTTCGCTGGATCCGTCCATCAGCGAATATCGCGCCTGGCACGCCTGGTGTATTTTCAACGGTTCGCTGAACGTCGACGAAAAAACCAATCGCAACGCCTTGGTCGAACTGCGCAAGGCGGCGCACGACGACAGCGGTTCGATCGAAATCGCCAAGCTATACGCCCATGCTCTGGAGCAATCGAGCCGGCTGGAGGAAGCCGGCCAATATTATCGGAACGTCCTGATCAGGTCGCCGCAGGACCGCGAGGCGCTCGAGGGCGTCAAACGGTGCCGCAAGCCACTGCTGCGCAAGGATATCGATTCGATCGATGCGGCCGACCAGATCGACTCCGACGAAGAACAGCGGTTGAAAGACGAAATCGTCAAAATGGAACAGGGCGACTATTTCCAGCTTTTCGGTTTGGACCGCAACGCCTCGGATCAGGCGATTCGCCGGCGGTATTTCGAATTGGCCAAGGAATATCATCCGGATCGTTTCAAGAACACGCGGCTGCTGGAAACCGCCGAGCAGATCTTCGTGCTGATCAACGAAGCCTACGACGTGCTGACCAGCAAAAACAAACGTCGCTTGTACGAGCGGTCCTTGCGCGCGGTCGAATCGCAAAAATCGCAGTTGGACATCGAAAAGAACATTTCCGACCGGCACCTGCTGCAAAAGGGAAAATCGTTCATTCAGTCCAACAATTGGAACAAGGCCTGCGATTTGTTTGCACGGGCGATCAACGAACGAAAAATAAAAGATCCCCGCTTCCAACTGTACAACACATGGGCTATTTATAATCGGGACAGCCGCTCGAATCCGAACATTCGAAATGAGACAGATGTGTCGTTCCGCAAGGCGATCGAGGAGCTGCCGGATTTGCCGGACGCCTTTTTGCTTTACGGAAAGTTCCTGCGGCGTCAGGAACAGTACGCCAAGGCTAAACAGAATTTCGAGCGAGTGCTGGAACTGGACCAACATAACGTCGACGCTTTGCGGGAATTGCGCTTGATTACACAGCGGATCAAGACGACCGGCGAGGTGACGGTTACCCAGACGACGAAGTCGCCGAAGGAAAAGGAAACAAAGACCGAAAAGAAGGGCTTGTTCGGCTCGATTTTCGGTAAAAAGAATAACTGAAACTGGTAAAAGGAGATCCGATGGCCTCGAAACGAGTGCTCGTGGTGGAACCTTCCCAAGCCGAATGGGATTTCATGAAAGAAATCTTTGACTTTCGAGGTGACGTCGCCACGTGGGCGCCCAACAGCAAGAAGGCGATGGAGCTCTTCTCCAATTATAATTATGACCTCATCCTGATTGAAGCGTTGATGCCACACATGTCCGGTCAGGAAATTTGCGCCCAAATGAGGCGGCATGAAGTCGGCACACCGACGCCGATTTTGCTGACCGGAGCGATTTTGCGCAACTTCAAGATCGCACACGAAGCGCGCATCAAGTTCGGGGCGAACGACATTTTGGCCAAGCCGTTCGACCCAATTGATCTCGAACGCAAACTTGCCTACTACCTCGACGGCGTGGTTTTGGAAGATCGCGAAGAGGAAGCCTTTCAAGACGAACCGGAAACCGCGGCCGAACAGGAGCCGCCCACCGCTACGACCAAACCGATGTATCCGCAGTCGGTCAAAGTGGCCGGCTCGCTGGCGGAGCTTGGTTTTGCGCGTTTGCTTGCCGCTTTCTGGGTTTTGGGCGAAGACGGCGTTCTGCACATTCAGAGCGGAAAGCTGACCAAACACATTCATTTCCATCAGGGCAATATCGTCTATGTCAGCGGCGGCGGACGGCATGAAAGTCTCAGCCGCATTTTATTGAAACGCGATTTGATCGACGATGAAACCTTCGCCTTGTCGCTCAACAAAATGTTGGAAACCGGCAAACCGCAGGGTGAAGTATTGATCGAAATGGGCGCGCTGACGCCGCATGACCTTTTCCAGATGCTCACGATTCAGGCGCAGGAAAAACTGCACAATCTCTTCTTTTGGGAAGAGGGCAAATACTGGTTCGAACCCGGCGTTTCCAACGAACGGGACAACGCCATTCAATTGCCGCTCAAGTTCGATCAAATTCTTCGTGCGGGTTTGACCAAATCCCTCGAAATGAAAAAGCTCCAGGAAATCTTCGTCGGCAAATATGAACTGGGCGTATTCAAAACGGACAAAGGCAAACAGATCGTCCCCAAGCTGGCGATCAACGAACAGGAACGCCGCTTGTGGCAGGCCTGCAACGGAAAAAATACGCTGGCCATCGTCCTCTCGCAAAGCGAAATGACGCCGTTGGCCAGTCTGGTTTTCCTGAAAATGCTCTGGCTGACCGGGGCGATCGTCTTTGCGCGCGCCCTGAAAGAAAATCAGACCACGATGATGCCCCACGTCGATCCGCTCAATCGTTCGAACGATTCGATCGACGAGGTGCTTCGTTCGACGATCGCCCAACGGTTCGCGCAATACAACAAACGCTCGCTCGACCAGATACTGCCCGTACCGGACGGCGCTGCCGCCGAGGAAATCACGCGGGTTTACCAGGACGAATGTCGCGGCTTGTTCGATCCGTCTTTGTTGGAACGCGCCGACGAACTGACCAAGGTCAAAGCCGAGAAGATCTTCCAGATGCTGACCAAGGCTTATTCGATCCGCACCAATCCGGACGAATGGCAGGCCTATCAGGAAAGCCGGAACGTCACGCGCCGTAGCGACAACAGCGGTCTGCAGTCGGAAGCGTTTTTCCAACAGGGATTGGTTTCGTTCAATCGCGGCAATTTTGTCGAGGCGACCGACCTGTTCCAATCGGCGATCGAGGCGTACAGCCAGACGGCCGAATACCACGCCTATCTCGGTTATTCGCTGTTCCTCAAAGACAGCGAACACTCGCCCATGATGCTGTCGTTGGCGATCGAGCGGCTTAATCGCGCGATCGAAATTAATCCGCACGTCGCGGTTTCCTACCTGTTCCTGGGCATCGTTTACGAACAGACGAAAAAAGAGGAAAAAGCGCGCGAGATGTTCGAGAAAGCCGCCGAATGCGAACCCGGCAACATCGAGGCGCTCAAACACCTGCGCGCCATTTATTCGGCGCGCAAAACGGCCGGCGGCGAAGAGGGCGCGCCGACTACCGACAACGTCGAATTGAGTCAGTACATTCGCGAGATCAACGAATTCTACGGCAAGATGAATACGCTGAATCATTTCGAAGTGCTGGGATTGGCCGAGGATAGCGACGGTAAATCGCTGCGTCAGGCTTATTTCGGTCTTTCGGCCAGCTTCCACTCCTCGGCCATGTACGAGCTGGCCAACGATGCGATCAAGGAAAAGGCCGACGAAATTTTCAACCGACTGACCGAAGCGTATACCGTCTTGTCGGACGGGAACAAACGCGACGAGTACATTCAATTCCTCAGACAACCGGAAGTGGAAATCAAGGCGGCCAAGGCCATTCCCGGCGATCGCCAAAACGCCGCCTCGTTGTTCATCCGCGGCCGCCATGCCTTCGAAAACGGCGATTACAAAGCGGCCAAAAGCTATTTCGAAAAAGCTTACGAGTTCGATTCGCGGTACGCGGCCAATCTCGCCTGGCTGGGATTCGCCAAACTCAAGGTCGCCGAGGCGGGCTCAAAATCGTTGCTGCCGATCGTTTCCGAAGCGAAGTATCTGATGCGCCAGGCGCTGACCTTCGATCCGGCGTGCATCGACGCTTCGATTTTACTGGGCCGCACTTACCTGATGGAAGGCAAAATCAGCCTCGCCGAAGAGCAATTCGACAACGCTCTGCAGGCCGACCCGGACAATCTGCATGCCTTGCAGGGATACCATCAGATTCAATTGCTGCATCACCAAAGCGAATGGCAGCCGCAGGCCAAGCGCGAATTGACCGAGCGCGAAAAATTCCATCGTCATTTGCTGGCGGAATTTGAAGTGCTGCGGCGGCAGAATTACTTCGAGCGACTCGACCTGACGCCGACAAACCAGGTGGAGGAAATCAAGGAAGCTTACCTCGACCACATCAACGTCTATTCCGAGGATGAGTTGATGGTACCGATCGATGAATCCACGCGGGCGTTGATCGAGGACGTGAAGGATCTGCTGAGCCGGGCGTATGAAGTGCTGTCCGACGAAAGCCAGCGCCGCGCCTATATGGCCGCCTACGGCATCAAAGCCTGATCGGTCAGCGTATCTTGTCCAGCAGCGAGCGGGCGCGCTTGTACCGCTGGTAGAAGTACCAGACCAGGAAAATCATCGAGAGCGGGAAGAGGGCGCGCAGCACCATCACCGCCCCAACGCCCATCTTGGACGTGTCCACGAAATACATGACCAGTCCGGCCAGGGCCACGAACGCGGCGACGATAATCATGAACATTTCAAACGACGAACTTTTCTTTACGTCCGGACGCGCCTGCGGCGAGATGAAAAGCACGCCCACCAGGCTTTGCTGATACTGCCGGGCGATCCGGCGCGCCTCGATCGGGTAATGTTCCTTGTCGTCGATCACCGTGCCGTAACGGCGTGTGCCTATTTTGATCAGGTTGTTGCGGAGAATAAGGCCGACGTACTGTTTGTGCAATTCCTCGTTGGCCAGATCGGCGACCACCGCTTGCCACAACTGCTCCTCCTGCGCCAACGTTTCCGGATTCGGTTCGCTGGGCGTGGGCGGCGTGAGCAATTGTTTGAGTTTTTCGTCGTCCATTTATCGATATTTCTGTTTGACTTCGACAACTTTTCGGGCGGCGACGGCAAGCATGCCCGGCACTTGCTTGCTTTTGGCCAACGATTGCACGTCCTTCAGATTCAAACGTTCGATGAATTTCATCGCCACCGTGATCGGCGTTTTGGGATTCCAACAAAGCTGATGCATGATCTCGTAGTTCTTGATCCACTCTTTGTTGCTGGCCACGAAACGGATCAGTTCCTCGCGCATCGTCTTGTCCTTGGCGACGCGGATGATTTCCTCGGGCGTGATGCGCGCGTTCTTCAGCACGCATTCCTGAATCATCTTGTTGGAACTTTTGATCAGAATCTGCCGCGCTTCGATGTTCCCCTTGAGACCCAGCCGCATTTTGTCCAACACCGTCATCGAGCGAACGCGGTTGGCCAGCGACATGCGCGCGTTGGCGGTAAGATCCTCTTCCGGGTCGATCATGAACTCGGCGGAAAAATCCTCTTCCTCGTTGTAAAGCTCGGCGATGACTTTGTTCATATCCAATTCCGGAGGAACTTCGTTCTCCGGCAGGGAATCGAGCATCTCCAGCAGTTTGGATTTCGGTTTCTTCGGTTCTTCTTCCGCCGGTTCCTGCGGCACTTCTTCCGCTTCGGCGAGCGGGGTTTCCGTCTCCGACTTCTCCAGTCGACTGACGTGCTCGGCCAGGATCTCGTCGATCGAACGCCCCGACAGCGATTCGACGTACTGCCGGACGCGTTCACGGATTTCCAACGAGAGCTTGGGCTTGGTCATCAACGCGACCATAATGGCCGGCGAATTCAGCACGCGCTTCTGGTTGGACGCGATGATGTTCATCAGGCGATCGCTGTCCAACTGGCTGACCAGATAAGCGATCGTCTCGTCGAGCGTCCCCGGGTTAAGGGCGATCAACTCGTAATGTTTCTCTTCCAACTGGCGATTGGCGAACCAATGCAGAATGTGCGGATGGATCTCTTCCATCAGCACCGAGCGCAACAGATCGGGCGGCAGTTCCGACAAACTGCGTCGCGCTTGATAGCGCACTCGCCGATCTTCGTCGCTGGCCAGGAAGAACAAAATCGAAGCCAGGTCGCGCGTGCCCATCGGCAACAACAGTCGCGAAGCCATCATGCGCATGGAAGGCGCGGCATCCGCCGGCAATATCTGCTTTGCGGAATCCGGCAAATCGTCCCAGAGTATGGGTTCGAACGGTCGCATACACTCTCCCCGATTGATCCTACCTAGTGTAAAGAAAAGCCGGCGCGGGATCAATCTCCCGCGCCGGCCCTTGCTTCATTTTAATTGAAGGAAGTTTATTCTTCTTCTTCCTCTTTCTTCGAGGCGTCGATGATCTTCTGCGCCAGCTCGCCCGGCACTTCCTCGTAGTGCGAAAATTCCATCGAGAACGCGCCCTGACCGCTGGTCATCGAACGCAGATCCGGTTCGTACTTGAGCACTTCGGACAAGGGCACCTGGGCTTTGATGATCGTGTTCTTGCCCTTGCTGCTCATGCCGCCCGGACGGCCGCGCCGGCTGGACATGTCGCCCATGATGTCGCCGGTGGACGCTTCGGGAACGATGATCTCCATGTTTACGATCGGCTCGAGCAACACCGGTTTGGCCTGCTCGACCGCCGCTTTCAGGCACATGCTGCCGGCCATCTTGAAGGCCATTTCGGAGCTGTCGACCGGATGGAACTTTCCGTCGACGACCGCGACTTCGATGTCCACCAGCGGATAGCCGGCGACGACGCCGCGCGCCAACCGTTCCTGGCAGCCCTTGTCGACCGCGGGAATGTACTGCCGCGGAATGACGCCGCCGACGATCTTGTCGACAAATTCATAGCCCGTGCCGCGTTCGCGCGGAGCGATGGTCAGTTCGCATTCGCCGAACTGGCCGCGGCCGCCGGTCTGTTTCTTGTGCCGGTAACGCGCCTTGGCCGGAGCCTTGATCGTCTCTTTGTAGGGCACCTTCGGCGTGGTCATCGTCACCTCGACGCCGAATTTCCGCTTCAGTTTGTCGACCGTAACTTCCAGGTGGCCCTGACCGACGCCCTCGAGAATGAACTCGTGGGTCTGTTCGTCGCGGCGGATCTGCACGGTCGGATCTTCTTCGCACAGACGCTGCAGACCGGACTGAATCTTGTCCTCGTCGCCCTTGCTCTTGGGCTGAATGGCGAAGCTCAACGACGGCTGCGGAATCTTGACCATGTCGTAAACCACTTTGGCCTTTTCGTCGCACAGCGTGTCGCCGGTCAACGTTTCCTTCAACTTGGCCACCGCGACGATATCGCCGGTAACGGCCATGTCGATGGAATCCTTTTCCTTGCCCGCCAGCTTGTACACCTGGCCCCAACGTTCCTTCGTTTCGCGTTGGGAATTGAAGGCGACCGAGTCCGCGCCGATCGAGCCGGAAAGCACGCGGAAAATGTTCAGCTTGCCGGTGTGGCGGTCGATGATCGTCTTGAACACGATGGCCGAGAAGGGCGCGTCTTCGGCGGAAGCCCGCTCGACCGCGTCTTCGCTACCCGGCGTCGTGCCGACGAACGGCTGACGATCCAACGGGCTCGGGCCCGCGTCGGCGATCAGGTTCATCAACGGCTGAACACCCATGTTCTTGTTGGCCGCGCCGCACAGCACCGGCACCAGCGAACCGTCTTTCATACCGGCTTTCAGGCCTTCGGCGATGTCGGAGTCGGAAAGCTCTTCGCCTTCCAGGTAAGCCATCATCAGCTCTTCGTTGTTTTCCGCGATCGCTTCGATGGCCTTGGTGCGGTATTCCTCGTACTGCTCCTTCAGGTCGGCGGGAATGTCGGCTTCGGTCATCGCGCCCGATCCGTCGCGCGGGAAGGTATACGCTTTGCCCTTGAGCACATCGATCACGCCCTGGAAGGAGTCTTCCTGGCCGTACGGAATCTGCAACGGGGTCAGGGTTACCTTGAAGATTTCCGAGATTTCCTTGAGCACGCCGAAGTAATTGGCGCGTTCACGGTCCATTTTGTTGATGAACACGATCTTGGGCAGGCTGTGCGCGGTGGCCAGCTCCCAGAACCGCTCGGTCTGCACTTCCACGCCGCTGGCGGCGCAGACGGTCAACAATGCGATGTCCACCGCGTTGATCACATTGCGACTGTCGGCGGCGAAGTTGGCGTCGCCCGGCGTATCCAGAATGTTGAAGCGGACCTTCTTCCATTCGGCGTTGGCCAGACCGGTGCTGATCGAAGCGGTTTTGGAGATCTCCTCAGGCTCGAAATCCATTACCGTATTGCCGTCTTCGACTTTGCCCAACCGCGTGACGGTTTTGGCGTCGAAGAGCATTGCCTCGGCAAGACTCGTTTTCCCGCAGCCGCCGTGGCCGAAAATTCCAACGTTGCGCAGTTTGCCCGATTCAATCACCTTCATTTATTACTCCCTTATGGTGCCAGACTATCTCGTGTCCGGATCGAAGGACGACCCCGACTTTTTGGCCGATCGCCAAAAAAGAGGGCTATATAAATAGGCTAGCTATATGGAAAAATCAAGTCCGTATTCGGGCGGATCACCTATTCAACTGGTGGAGCAAATACAATCCTTTGAGGGTCAGCGTATCGTCCACTTTCTCAATGGTTTCCGACTCCGGATAAATCAGCGTGGCCAACCCGCCGGTGGCCACGGTTTTCATCTTGCGCCCGTATTCGTCCCAGATACGCCGCACGATGCCGTCGACCAGCCCGACGTATCCATAGATAATTCCACTTTGCATCGCCTCGACCGTCGTTTTGCCGATCACCTGCCGCGGCCGCGTCAACTCCACGCGCGGCAGCTTGCTGGCCCGGAAAAACAGCGCCTCCAGGCTGATCGTTATTCCCGGCGCGATAACTCCGCCCAGGTACTCGCCTTTTACGCTGACGATATCGAAGGTCGTCGCCGTGCCGAAGTCGATAACGATCAGTGCGTCGCGCGCCTCGTGATAGGCCGCCACCGAATTGACGATCCGGTCCGCGCCCACCTCGCGCGGATTGTCGTACAGGATCGGCATCCCGGTTTTGATGCCCGGACCGACCACCAGCGCCTTTTGCTTGAACATCTTCTGCGCCATCGTCTCGAAGCAGCCCGAAAGGGTGGGCACCACGCAGGCGATGACGATGCCGTCCACTTCGCGCGGATCCAACTCCGCGTAATGAAACAGGTCGCGGATCATGATCTCGTATTCGTCGGCGGTCTTCTGTTTTTTCGTCGCCACCCGCCATTGGGCGCGCAGTTGGTCGTCCTCGAAAATGCCCAGGACGATGTTTGTGTTGCCGATATCGATCACGAACAGCATGGGTTTCAATCCTCCGTTAACAAAACGTCGCCGCAAGCGACATGGCGCACTTCCGAGCCGATCCGCACCCGCAAACTGCCGTCCGCGTTCAATCCCTCGGCCATGGCCTGGTAGGTTTGCGTTTCTTCCGTCACGGTCACGGATTGGTCCTGGAGATGCGCCGCTTCTTCCCACCGGTGAAACACCCGCGGGCGATCATGCAACCACAATTCGTACCATTTCTCTAGATGAAAAAGAAGACGCGCCAAAAGTTCGCCGCGTCCGACGGTCCCCCCGGACTCCGCCGCCAGACTGGTGATCGCGCCGCTCAGTTCATCCGGAAAATCCTCCGGGAGGCTGTTGACGTTGACGCCCAGACCGACCACCAGCGCCGGAAAATCGCCCAACTGCGTCTGCGATAAAATGCCGCAAACTTTCTTTGCGTTCAGCAGCACGTCGTTGGGCCACTTCAGGCGCAACGGTCCGGCGGTGAATTCGGTCAGCGTTTCATAGGCTGCCACGCCCGCGGCCAGCACCAGGCTGGGCCATTGCTCCACCGAGCGGGGCGGACGCAAGAGCACGGAACACAGCAAATCGCGTCCGGGCTGGCTGATCCACCGGCGCACCTTGCGCCCGCGTCCGGCGTACTGATGGTCGGCCACCAGCACCGTTCCCGCCGGCGCTCCCTGCGCGGCCTGAACCAGCAAATCGGCGTTGGTGCTGCCCGTGTGCTCGACAATGAAAAGCTGTTCGCGCCCGAGCCACCGGGTGCGCAACGCGGCGGCGATGGCGGTCGGACACAGGTCGGCGGGGGGCTTCATGCGGTGGGCGCCAGTTTCATGTTCAAATCGGCCGCCGGTGCGCTGTGCGTGAGCGCGCCGATGCTGATCCGGTCGACGCCGGTGGCGGCCAGGGCGGGGATCTGCGCCAGGGTGACGCCGCCGGACACTTCCAGTTGGGCGCGTCCCGCGGTCAATTCGACGCAACGCCGGATCTGTTCGTTATTCATGTTATCCAGCAAAATGATATCCGCTCGTTCGGCCAGTGCGGCGAGCAGCTCTTCCTCGTTGCGCACTTCCACTTCGATGATCAGGTCCGGCGCATAGGCGCGCGCTTTGGCGATCGCCGCGCTCACGCCGCCGCCGGCCTCGATGTGGTTGTCCTTGATCAAAATCTGATCGTACAGACCGATACGATGGTTGACGCCGCCGCCGTGGCGCACCGCTTCCTTTTCCAGTTCGCGATACCCCGGCAGCGTTTTGCGCGTATCCAGGATGCGGGCCTTGTGTTCGCCGACCGCCGCAACGTACCGGGCGGTGAGGGTGGCGATGCCGCACAAATGGCACAGAAAGTTCAGGCAGGTGCGCTCGCCGGCCAGCAACGAACGCACGCGGCCGCGTATCTCCGCCAGCGTCTCGCCGGGTCGCAGGCGGTCGCCGTCGCCCGCCGAAATGGCCACGCTCGTTTCCGGATCGACGATCTTCCATAACGGCTTGAGCAGCCGCGTGCCGGAAACGACCAACTCCTGTTTGGCGCGCACCAGCGCGAGCCCGGCGTCGTGCTCGCCGATGGTGGCCAGGCTGGTGATGTCGCCCCGGCCCAGGTCCTCCCGCAACGCCAGCAACAGCAATTGATGAAGATGAGCGGAAAGTTCGTTCATGCGCGAGCCTTATTCCAACACGTTTTTCAGTGCCTTATCCACCGTGGAAATAACGATCGGTTCGAAAACCTTGCGCGCTTTCTGCCGCAACGCTTCGTCGATTTTCGCGCCCAGGTTGCTTTGCAGCCAATCGTCGATGTCCGCCAGCAGCATGCGCGTGACCAGCGGAGCCAGCCGCCCGAGCTGCCCCTGCAGCGAAGTATCCATATCCACCGACAACCGTATTTCGCGCGCCAGCGGCGGCGCCTCGGGATGGCGGGGCAGGCCGCGCTGCACACCGGCGTTCTGTTCGTCTTCCTGATCGTTGTAAAACGCGTTGAGCGGATCTTCGTAATCGGGCTCCTCGACAACGTCGCCGTGCGTGCGTTCCTCAGTCATCGCCTCTTTCACCCCATGGTAAAAATCGAGGTTCTCTTCGCTGATCCGCGGCGGCGCGGCTTCCGATCCGTCGTCAAAGCCGTGATAAAATTGGTTGTCGGTCGATTCCTTCGAGTCGGTGGAAATGACCGCCCGGCCGTCCAGTTCGAAAAAGGGCGATTCCTTGTCCCGCGATTGATATTGGCTTTCCTCGGTAATGAACGGGGAATTGGCGACTTCCTCTTCCTGTTCTTCGGAGGCGATTTCGGGTCGATCGCTCAGGGGCTTGAGCGCTTCCATGGTTTCCGCAACGTCCAACAGGTGATCGGACAGCGTTTCGACCGAAACGTTGGCCTCCAGCATGTCGTCGACGCCGACCAGCAAACTGCGGCTGTGATCGTAACCGACCGACGAGGGCGAAATGGCGATGAAGCCCACGTGTTTGAGGCCCAGATCCTGCTTGATCATGTCGCACAGGTCGAACGCGTTGCCGCCCGCGAATTCCTCGCTGACCACCACGAGCGAAGGTTCGACGGCTTTGACCGTATCGAGCGCTTCACGCTGGGTCGCCGCCACGAGATATTGCGTGTCGCGCGTGCCGACCGCGTCGCGAATGCGCTTGTTCGTCTCTTTGTCCAGCGCCACCAAGAGAATCTGCCGTCTCATTGCCACCTCCGCCGCATTAGCCCAGCGAGATCAATTCGTATTGTTGTTCGCCCAATCCCATTTTTTCCGCATGGTCGAATTGTATCCGATAATTGACCTTCGGATAAATATCCTTGATTTTGTCTGTGCCCGGCGCGTAGGCCTCGCTCAACGCCGAGTTCTTCAATCCCTCCGCTTTGTTGAGCGCGTCGACGCAGGCCGCATCCACCGCAACCGGATCGCGCGAAGCGAAAATGCCGATGTCCGCGACGATCGGCGCGTCGCTCATCGCGTAGCAGTCGCAGGCCGGCGAGACGTTGGTCAGGAAATTGAAATAGAAACAGCGTTCCTTTTTCCCGGCGACGGCTCCGGCGGCGAATTCCATCATCTTTTCCTGCAACTCGTCCAGGCCGCTGTTCCAGCGCACGCCGATCGCGCCGTGCGGGCAAACGCCCATGCATTCGGCGCAGCCGGTGCATTTGTCGCGGTCGATAACCGCTTTGTTTTCGACGATGGAAATCGCGTCGAAGGTGCAGGCGTGCACGCAGATGCGGTCGCCCGTGCACAACTTTTTATCGATCACCGGGGCGACCGACGAGTGCATCGCCAGCTTGCCTTCGCGCGTGGCGCAGCCCATGCCCAGGTTTTTCAACGCGCCGCCGAAACCGGTCGCCTCGTGCAGCTTGAAGTGCGACGCGACGATCATCCCGTCGGCGCGCACAATGGCGTCGCCGATCGGCACCTGGGTGAGATGCTTACCGGCGACGGGTACGTGCACGCCGGCCATCGAGCGCAGGCCGTCGGCGATCATCACCGGCACGCCGAGCGTTGCGTAGGTGAAGCCGTGATGGAACGCGGTTTCCAGGTGCCCCACGGCGTGCTGGCGGCTGCCGCCATAGAGCGTGCAGGTGTCGGTGGCGAATACGCGCGCGCCTGTTTGCAGCGCCGCCTGGGCCAGGTGGCGGATAAACACCGGACGAATGAACGCTGAACTGCCCGCTTCGCCGAAGTGCAACTTCAGCGCCACGATGTGCGACTCGTCGAGCACCTCGCGCATGGCCAACTTTTCGATCATCCGATCGAGCTTCGCGAAAAGATTGCGGCGCAGATCGGCGCGCATCGAACTGAAATATACGGTTGCCGGCATCGGTTGCACCCTCGTTCTCGTTTCAACCAAACATACATGGACCGTGCCGGACCGTCAACGAACTGTCGGGCGTTCCGGTCGGGCCGGTTTACCCTGCGCAACGCCTCTGTTACCCTTGAGCGACTTCGCACAAGGAGCCGTCAATGCGCAAACTATATTTCCCGTTGCTCGTGCTGTGCCCGCTGTTGATTCTCGCCCTGGCCGTCGTATCGGTAACGGCCGCCGGCGGACAAAAATCGCTGCAGCGCGGCGAAGATCAGATCATCGTCACCGGACGCACGCTCCCCGCGGCGATGGGCTGGCCGATCGCCCAGGTGCGCGCCTATCGCTTCGCCCAGGGGCAGGCCGTGCCGATTCCGTTCCAGATCGACGAGAAGCTGAAAAACGGCAAATACGCGCTGACCGCGGGCGGCGACCGCCAGGCCGACGACGGTCTGTTCGACGACAACGACGAGCTGGTCTTCATGGCCTTCGACACCGGCGATCAGGGCGCGAAAAGCGCGTTGCCCAAGCAACCGTCCGCGGTGGTGGAATTGACGATCAGCGATCCGGCCGACGGCGGCAAGGCCTGGGTCTACCTGGCGCGCTACGAAACAGCCGCGCCGCCGCTGAGTACCGGCGATTACGTCGTCTACGACAATACGCGCACCTTCATCGACACCCTGCGCTATCAGATGGGCTTTCATCAGCAGGCGCTGTTGTCGATCGGCCATCTGTCGGTCAAGCCGGCCGGCGGCGGCAACAACACCGACATCGTCGACCGGCTGAAAATCCGTTTTTCCGCCACCACGCTGGGCGGCATGGTCAAAATCGACAAGAACGAAAACGAGTTCGTCAGCCGCACGCTGGGCTGGATCGACGGTCCGGTGCGCGTCGTGCGCGCCACCGCCAACCAGATGATGCTCTGGAAAATCAAAACGCCGTCCGCCTATCTGTACAACATCTATTACGTCAATTCTTTTGAGTTCCCCACCGAGGTCAATCTGCCGTTCAATCCGGCGGCGGTGATGTCCGACATTCATTTCCGCGTCACCTCCGACGGCATTTGCGGACAGAAGGGCAAGCTGTTCTACAACAGCAACAACCTGGCCGGCATGGTCATCGACGGCGCGATGAGCGAGGCGGAAAACAAGTTGAACCTCGATCCGTACAAATGGTCGGCGGTGACCGGCCCGAACAACAGCTACGCGTGGATCAACCGTCTGGTCTATGACGCCGCCGCCACGCCCGCCGTGCCCAAGCTCTATTACCGAGACGATCGTACGAGCCTGGACAATCCCGAGGACGATCCCGGGCAGTGCGGCGAGGTCGGCTATTCGCTGATCAATCTGGACAAGGTGAAGAAAGGAAAACTGCGGCTGTTGTCGATTATGTACAACGCGCCGCAGTTCTCGCTGAACAAGGTCAAGGGTTACATGCGGATCCTGGATCGCCCCTTAAAGGTTAGCGGCCAGTTGCTGTAAATCGGACGGACAAACGCGTCCGATGAACTGATCGAGAATCTGGAAAATCGGTCCGTCGAAGCCGCCTTCGTAGACGATCATCAGCGCCATCCACAGCCCGCCGGCCAGGAAGACGATCATCGGCACGTACAGGAAAATGCGGATGTTGCGCTGCCAGATGTTCAGGTCCTCGCGATCGAAGAAATAGAAGTAGACCAGCGAGAAAGCCATGAACGCGCCGAACCACGCGGCGTAATTGCAGAACGGAACGTTGAGCCACCAATCCGGCAGAATCGTCGCCCAGTTCCAGAAGTACCCCGACAGGCTGGCCAGCGGATCGATCTGCCCGTCCATCGAAAGCGCGATCGCCGTGGTGAACAACGACGAGAGCAGCACCGATTGGCGCAGGCGAGGAATGTATTGCCGGAAGTATTCGGTGATCCAAATGCAGCAATAAAACACCAGGCACCAGCCCATCATCGTGGCAAACGGCGCGGGCAGCGGGCCCAGGTAATATTTGTAACCGGGCTCGAAGAAGTAGCCCATGATGATGCCCGAATTTTCCAACAGCAAGCCGTAGATCCAGGCCACGATGAAGAAGGTCGTGAACTTGCCCATGCCGCCGTGGTACAGCACGTGCACGATGAACATGGCCACCCAGAACAACTGCATGTATTCGAACATGCTCCGGATGCCGTCGTTGTGCAGGTCGAACCAACTGAACGGCAAAATGGCGTAGAAAAGCCAGATCGCCAGCGGCACGCCGAAGGTGAGCCCCAGTATCCACTTATGCACGCGGGTCTTGTCGATGTCCCGCTCGGTCTGCCGTAGGCGGTTTCGATAGTACGCATAAAACCACAACAGCGGCGGCAGCGCGGTCAGGGCGAACCAATGCCGCGAAAAGCCGGTTTCCAAAAACTGCGACTTGGGTACGTTCGCCATAATGAAATTCAGCAGACCGATGGCCTGCAGATAAACGAACCAAATCGGAAGGTACGTCCAGATTTCCCGCCAAAGATTGTTGCGCGAGAGCAATTGCCGGGTGTTGGTCGCCTGATCCATTGATGTTCTCCGACAAGATAATTGATTTTGAAAAAGGTTACGGACTTCTGGGTGATCGGTCAACCTCGGATTGTGCCCGAGGAAGGATAAGGTTAGGATTTTGCGCACGGGAGGACCAATGGATCGATTTTCATCCTTCATTCACGAAAAGAAGGAAACGTTACGCCGGGAATGGGCGGCGGCCTTGCAGCGCCAATTCCCCGGGGACGAAACCGCCAAGCGCACCGGCTGGATGGACGTACTGCTCGTATTGTTGATCCACCGCGCCGATCGCCGTCAGGATCTGACCGATTATCTGCATCAATTGATCAACGAAGGCGAACTGAAATTTTTCCGCCTGTCCGAAATCATCCAACGCATCAACCTGCTGCGCGACCAAATGATGCTCCTGGCCGCGGCCAACGGCCTCGCGGCGCTGATGACCGATATCGTTGCGTTGATGGACGAGGTGGTCGTCCTGCTGTGCAAAAGCCGGGAAGGGTACATCGAAAAGGCCGACGAGCCGGCCAATGCGATTATGGAAACGACCAACCTGCTGCACATGGAGCTGTCGACCAGCGGCACGCTGTTGCGCTGCAACAAGGCGGCGAAGAAAATTCTCGGCGACAAGGAAAACTTCAATCTCGCCCAGATGATCCACTCCGAGGATCTCAAGCATTTCGTCCGCTCGCTGGGGTACGTGGGCCACGGTGAAACGCAGATCGTCGAATTGCGCTTTCGCTCCCACGACGATGCCGATCCGGTGTTCCTCTTGCTGACGATGACGCCGGGGCAAACGGTGGACGGGCGGCAGATCGTCAATGCGGTCGCGCGCGACGTGACCCAGGCGCGCATGCTGCAAGAAGCGTTGCGCCAAAGCGAGGAACGTTACCGCTCGCTGATCGAACACGCCAACGACGCGATTCTGATTCTCTCATTGGAAAACGGCCGCGTGCTCGAAGCCAACCAACAGTCGGTGATGCTCACCGGCTACGACAACCGCGAATTGATCGACCTGGACCTGCTCGACCTGTTTCCCGAAGACAAGATCCAGGCTATCGATCTGCTGCAGCGGACGATCCACCAGGGCGGCGGCACCTTCCCCGACCTGTTCATGTCCAACGTGAAAAACAAGTTAATCGCCGTAGAAATATCTACCAGCGTGGTCAACTACGAAAACGGCAAGGTGATTCTGGCGATTTTGAAAAACGTCGATCAACGCCGCAGCCTGGAAGGCGAGTTGGCCAACGCGCAGATTCAGATCAACCACATGCGCGAGGACCTGAGCCGCTGGCGGCAGGAATACTCCATCATTCAACGTGACGCGATCATCGGTTCATTCGCTCACGAAATCGTCGACGCCATGGGCTCGTTCCTGGAAGACCTCGAGGCGCGCATCGAGCCGTTGAGCGAAGGTCTGACCGGCGAACCGTTACGCAGCTTGCTGATCACCCAGGACATGGCCGCCCATTGGCGCAACGTTTGCGAGGCCTTCGCCGACGTCAACTCGATTCTCTACCTCGAACGTGGTTACGCCGAAATCGACCGCATCGTCGAGACGGTGACCAGTCTGCTGATCGGCACCGGCTATCGCGTGGAGTTGGACAATCCGCTCAGGCGCATCCCGCCGATCCGCGACGAGGACCAGGTGGTCGAGCGCATCGTGCTGGGCGTGATCTACACGGCCGCCTCGCTCACGCGCATCGACGAGCCGATTTATCTGGAGCGCGACGCGCGCGGCAATATGGCGATGCTTGACATCCGGTTTGTGGAAGATGAAAAAAGGTATGGAAGCGAAAGCGGCATGTTCCAGAGGCTGATGACCTCCTACCGCGCGCTGGCCGAGGAATTGGGCGGCGGCATGTTGCCGATTACGGAAGAGGAAGGCAATCGAAAAGTTACGATTCTCTTGCCCATCATGTCCGGTCAACCGGATCGTGAGCGGGATTTCGACATGATTCCTTTCCCGGCGGATGACGATCAGATGGATGACGGGGACGAGGAATTTGAAGCCTGAGATAGCGCACACACTGTTCTTGCCGATCATCAAGACGTTGACGGAAAGCTCCGTCCCGCCCACGGAATGGCAGCATCTGCACGATCCGCAGGACGCCACGCCGCTTGATCAGATGAAATGGATCGACGAAGGCTCCTTCAATCAACTGCTGACGATCCTCGTATCCAACTGCGGCAAGGGCAAGCTGATCCAGATCGGCAAGCAGATCGTCAACGACGAGTCGATCGGCATGGGCGACCTGCTGCTGCCGTTCGTCGATTCTCCTTACGATCTGTTTCAGGCGCTGGCCAAGGAAATCAACACCCGAGCGCGCACGCTGCACCTGAGCATCGAAAAGGTCGAGGATCGCGAATACCTGCTGACGCTGACCGCCATGCAGCGACCGAACAACGGCATGTTTTGTCTGTGGCTCGAAGGCATGCTCAGCGCGATCAACGGACATCCGTTCGTATTGGAATGCCGCAAAACAAGTTGCATGTCGCTGAACGTCGCCAACGAACGCCATTTGCATATCTGCGAACGCGACGAGTCCGAACAGGAAATCGTTCCCGGCAAAGGCTGCTCCTATCACATCGTCTGGAAAAAGAGTTCGCTGTTCGCGCGCCGGCAAAACAACAACGAGCGTTTCAAGCGCGCCCGCGCCAGCATCGGCCGCGCCCGTTCGATCATCACCACGCAGGCCGCCGAGCTGGAGAGTCTGCGCAATCGCATGGCCCAGCAGGACCTGCTGCTTAAAGGCATCGTCTCGCTGTCGCAGGTTTCCAAGTCCGTCCGTACGTTCAGCGAACTGGTCAACATGACGGCCACGCGCATCTGCTCGGACTTCGGTTTCGACCGCAGCCAGATTTATCTCGCGCATGAGGAAAAACTGGAGATCGCCGCGGTGATCGACCCGGCCGATCCGAACTGGGCGCAACAGGTTTATGCGGTGTGCCAGTCCAACCCGATCCGGCTGGACGGGCGCACCGAGGAAAGCCGCGCCTTTCAGAAGGCCAAAGCGGTGCTGGTCAACAATCCGTGGGGCAATATGTTCGTGCCGCAGGCGCAATTGCAGGCCTGGAAAAGCAAGGCGTACCTGATCGTCCCCATGCGCGGCGCCGATCGGATGATCGGGATTCTGCTGGCCGACCACTATTATAAGCGGCGGACGATCACCGAGGAGGACGTCGACAAGCTGACCACGGTCGCCAACATCGCCGGTCTGGCCATCGACAAGCTGCGCCTGATCGACCGCCTCGAAGGCAAGGTCGCCGAGCGAACCGTGGAACTGCAGCGCGCCAACCGCAAGCTGCGCGACCTTTACGAAAAAGCGCGCGAATCCGATCGCATGAAAAGCGAGTTTCTGGCCAACATGAGCCACGAACTGCGTACGCCGCTCAATTCCATCATCGGATTTTCCAAGTTGATCCTCAAAGGCATCGACGGCCCACTGACCGAAAATCAAAACACCGACCTCGAGGCCATCCTCAACTCCGGCACGCACCTGCTGGGTTTGATCAACGACATCCTCGACCTCTCCAAAATCGAATCGGGCAAGATGGAACTCAACAAGGAGGAGTTCGAAATGTCCCATCTTCTCGAACAGGTGCTGGCCACCGGCGAGGGGCTTGTGCGCGACAAACCGGTGCACATCGTCGCCAACTCCGATCCGGAAATGCCGTTGGTGTACGGCGACAAAATGCGGCTCAAGCAAGTGATGCTCAACCTCGTCAGCAACGCGGTCAAGTTCACCCAGCAGGGCGTGATCACCATCAACACCAAAGCGGGCGACCGCGAATTGTACGTCGCGGTAACCGACACCGGCATGGGCATGCCGCAGGAAAAGATCGACATCGCCTTCGAACAATTCCGCCAGCTCGATTCCGGCACGGCCCGCCAACAGGGCGGCAGCGGACTCGGATTGACGATCAGCAAGAGATTTGTTGAGATGCATGGCGGTCGTATTTGGGTTTCGAGCACCGAGGGGGTTGGCTCGACCTTCCATTTCACGATTCCCTTGGCGAAAACCGACGAACGGAAGATGACAAAGAAGGCGGATAGCCAAGAATGAGAACGATTCTTTATATCGAAGACAATTACGAAAACAAATTGTTGGTCCGGCGCTTGTTGGAAAATGCCGGCTACAACGTCCTGGAAGCCGATGACGGCATCTCCGGCATCCAGATCGCCATGGAAAAACGCCCCGACCTGATCATCATGGACATCAACATTCCCGGCATGGACGGCTACGAGGCCACCACCAAGATCAAGGCCATCGAATCGCTGGCGAAAACCCCGATCGTCGCGCTGACCGCCAACGTGATGAAAGGCGACCGCGAAAAAAGTCTGGTCGCCGGCTGCGACGGCTACATGCAAAAACCGATCAACCCCGACACCTTTGTCGACACGATCGAGGAGTATTTCTCCGGCCGGCGCGACCTGGTCAAACCGGCCGAGCAGAGCCACTACCTCAAACAATACAGCCAGAAACTCGTGGATCGCCTCGAAGAAAAGATCCTCGAGCTCGAACAGAAAAACAAAGAGCTCGAACAAAAATCGCGCGAAATGGAGGAAATCTACGTCAGCGTCATCAGCTCGCTGACCCGTGCGATCGAGGCCAAGCATCCCAGCACCGCCGGTCACTCCGAGCGCGTTACCCGCTACGCCACGCGCCTCGGCGAAAAGATGGGGCTGTCCAAGCGCGACCTGAAAATCCTCCGCCGCGGCGGCATGCTCCACGACGTGGGCAAGATCGTCATCGAGCTGTCCACCATCGACAAGCCCGGCGAACTGGCCGACGGCGACTGGAACGAAATGCGCAAGCACCCCGACGTCGGCGCGCAGATCCTCGAACCGCTGCGCTTTCTCGAACGCGAATTGGCGCTGGTGCAGAACCACCACGAGCGCCTCGACGGCAGCGGCTATCCGCGCGGTCTGCATGAATCGCAGATCGATCTGCTGACCGGTATCCTCAGCGTGGCCGACGCCTTCGACGCGATGACCAGCAAACGCTCGTACAAAACGGCCGTCAGTCTCGAAGAGGCCGTGCGCATTCTGCGCGAAGGCGTGGGCAAACAGTTCATGGGCGATGTCGTGCAGGCCATGATCGAACTGATCGAAGAACACAAACTCGACGACATCCTCCACGCCGCCATGTAGGCCGCCGATGGCATCCCGCAAAATTCTAATGGCCATGAGCGGCGGGGTCGACTCGTCGGTCGCCGCTTACCTGCTGCTGCGTGACGGTTACGAAGTGCTCGGCGCGACCATGCGTATGCACGAACGCTACACGAAGTCGGCCGTGCCCGAAGCCGAGGCCGTCTGCCGCCAGTTGAACATCGAGCACGTCGTCGTCGACATCGCCGACGAGTTCGAGCGCCTGGTCGTCCGACCGTTTCTGGACGACTATCTTGCCGGACGCACGCCCAATCCCTGCATTCGCTGCAACAAGCTGTTCAAGTTCGGGCGCCTGCTCGACGTGGCCCGCGAACACGGCTGCGACGCCGTGGCCACCGGTCATTACGCACGCCTGGATGAAACCGCCAACCGCCGGCGTCTGTTGCGCGGAGCCGACCGCCGCAAGGAACAAAGCTACTTTCTTTTCCTGCTCGCACAGGAACAAATGAGCCGCGTGCTCTTTCCGCTTGGCGACATGACCAAGGACCAGGTGCGGGCCATCGCGGCCGAACAACAACTGGTCGTCGCCCAACGGCCGGAAAGTCAGGAAATCTGCTTTGTGCCCGGCGATGATCTACCGCGTTTTTTCGCCGCCGAAGCGAGCGCCCAACCGCCGTCGGGGGAGATTGTCGACGAAAGCGGCCGCGTCCTGGGGCGGCACCGGGGCATCCATCGTTACACCGTCGGCCAACGGCGCGGCATGGGCGTCGCCGCCGCCGAGCCGTTGTACGTGCTGGCAATCGACGCGGCGTCCGATCGTCTGATCGTCGGCCCGAAAGCCTCGCTGGCCCGCACCAAAGGGCGCGTCGGCGAAGTGCATTGGTGCGCCGGCAAAGCGCCCGCCGCCTCGCTCCTTGCGGCTTGCGTACAGATTCGCTATCGCCATCGCGGAGTGGAGGCGGACATCCACGTTTCCGGCGACGCGGCCGAACTTTATTTCCATGAACCGGTCTACGGCTGGACGCCGGGGCAGGCGGCCGTATTCTACCGGGATGACGAGGTAATCGGCGGCGGCTGGATCACCAAAGACTGATCCATTTTTGCGGGAATAACTCAACAATTTGGGGTTCGCGGGGAGTGTTGACGCAACATCTTGTCCGATGGTACGATCCCTGCGGCTCGGAACCCTAAAAATTTCGCATATCGATAACAACTTATCGGTGGGTAAAGTTATGTCTTTGGTTCATCGGCGCACAATCATGACGGCCGATCGCATCGATCGGGCGTTGCGCAGAATTGCCAACGAAATCCTGGAAAAGTGCGACGATCTCAAAAACGTCGCGCTCATCGGCATCCGTAGCGGCGGCGTGAATCCGTGCCTCCGCCTCGCCGAGTACATGAAAAGCGTCGAGAATATCGAAGTGCCCGTGGGCATGCTCGACATCACGCTTTACCGCGACGATCTGTCGCCCGACAACAAGCCGTTGCTCAAAAAAACCGACATTGATTTCGACGTCACCGGCAAGGAAATCATCATCGTCGACGATGTGCTCTTTACCGGCCGCAGCATGCGCGCGGCGATCGAAGTGGTCATGAATTACGGACGGCCGGCGCGCATCAAAGCCGCCGTGGTGGTCGATCGCGGCCATCGCGAGTTGCCGATCCAACCCGATTTCGTCGGCCAGTGGATCGACACCGCGCCCGGCGAAAAAATCTCGGTGACCATCGCCGAGAAGAACGCGCGCACCGACAAGGTGGTCCTCATCAGCCAGGTCGAGCCCGAGGAGGATACACAATGATGCTCAACCGCAAAGACATCTTGGGCCTCAAAGATCTGACCGTGGAAGAAATCAATTTGATCCTCGACACCGCCGACGGGTTCCGCGACATCGCCACCCGCAAGCGCAAGAAGGTACCCGCCTTGCAGGGCCACACGGTCGTCAATCTCTTCTACGAAAAATCCACGCGCACCCGCACCAGCTTCGAGATCGCGGCCAAGCGCCTGAGCGCCGACACGGTCAACTTCACCGCCTCGGAAAGCTCGGTGGGCAAGGGCGAAACCTTCATCGACACCGTGCGCAACATCGAGGCGATGCACCCCGACGTCATCGTCGTGCGCCACGGCAGCGCCGGCGCGCCGCACATGCTTTCCAAAATGATCAAACCCGGCGTGATCAACGCCGGCGACGGCGCCCACGAGCATCCCAGCCAGGCCCTGTTGGACATGCTGATGATCCGCGACGAACGCGGCGGCTTCGAGGGGCTGGAAGTGGCGATCATCGGCGACATCGCGCACAGCCGCGTCGCCCGCTCCAACATCTACGGCCTCCAGCGCATGGGCGCGAAAGTGCGCATCGCCGGTCCGGCCACGATGATCCCCATCGGCATCGAAAAACTGGGCGTCACCGTCGCGCCGAGCATCGAGGACGCGATTACCGGCGTCGACGTGATCATGATGCTGCGCATTCAGCTCGAACGGCAGAGCCAGGTGCTCTTTTCCAGCATGCGCGAGTACTCGCGGCAATTCGGCCTGAACGCCAAACGGCTGGAACTGGCGCGCAAGGACGCGATCATCATGCACCCCGGGCCGATGAACCGCGGCGTCGAGATCGACCCTTTCGTGGCCGATTGTCAGCGCTCGCGCATTCTCAACCAAGTGACCAACGGCGTCGCCATTCGCATGGCGCTGCTTTACCTGGTGACCGGAGGCGGCAATTGAAGACACTCATCGCTGGCGGCAGGGTTATCGATCCGTCGCAGGGGTTGGAAGGCGATTTCGACCTCCTGATCGACGGTAAAGTCATCGCCAAGATCGACAAGCCGGGCAAGATCAAGCCGGACGGCAAAGGCAAGACGATCGACGCGCGCGGCTGCATCGTCGCGCCGGGGCTGGTCGACATGCACGTGCATCTGCGCGAGCCGGGTTACGAGGGCAAGGAAACCATCGCCACCGGTTCGGAGGCGGCGGTCGCCGGCGGCTTCACCTCGCTGGCGTGCATGGCCAACACCCATCCGATCAACGACAAGCAGACCGTCACCGGCTACATTCTCGCCAAGGCCCGCGAGGCCAAGTGCAAGGTGTTTCCCATCGGTGCGTGCACCGTCGCGCTGGAAGGCTTGAAGATCGCCGACATGGGCGAAATGATGGAAGCCGGCGTGGTCGGTTTTTCCGACGACGGCAAGACGGTTATGAACGCCGAATTGCAGCGCCGCATTTTCGAACTCGCGCAGCAGTTGGACATGCCCGTGCTCGTGCACGCCGAGGATGAACGCCTCGCCGCTGACGGCCAGATGCACGAGGGCGCGGTGAGCACCGAGTTGGGCCTCGACGGTCGCCCGGCCGTGGCCGAGGAAATCATGGTCTCGCGCGACATCATGTTGGCGCGCACCACCGGCTGCCGCGTGCACATTCAGCACATCAGCTCCGCCGGCTCCCTCGAACTGATCCGCTGGGCCAAATCCAAGAAGCTGCCGGTCACTTGCGAAGTCACGCCGCACCACCTGACGCTCACCGACGAGGACATCGGCGATTACGACACCAACTGCAAAATGGCGCCGCCGCTGCGTTCCACCGAGGATCGCAAGGCGCTGATCAAGGCTCTGGCCGACGGCACGATCGACGTGATCGCCACCGACCACGCGCCGCACGGCATTCTGCTCAAGATGATCGAGTTCGACAAAGCGGCCTTCGGCATCATCGGCCTGGAAACGGCCCTCGCATTGACCCTGCGCCTGGTCAACGAAACAAAACTCACGCTCATGCGCGCGATCGAGGCGCTCACCGTTGCTCCGGCGCGGATTCTGGGTCTGGACGTCGGCACGTTGCAGGTCGGCAAGGCCGCCGACGTGTGCATTTTTCAGCCGGACAAAACGTTCGTTTATACGCCCGAGCGCATCCGCTCCAAATCGAAAAACAGCCCGTTCATCAATTGGGAACTGCCCGGCGCGGTGCGCTATACTATGGTCGACGGCAAAGTGGTTTACACAGGATAATCGATGGCGATTGAAACTTACCTGGATGCCCTGCAGGAATACGCCGACGAGGCGTTCCACACCGAGTTGCTGGCCGCTCGCGTCGAGTACTTCGCCGGGCTGGGCCGCGTCTCGGAAAACGAGGCTTCGTTCGAGGCGCACCTCGACCGGTTTTTGGATTGGTTCCTCTTCGAGCGCGTGTTGCCGCAAAGCGGTCTGACGCCGATGCAATCGTTTTTGCGGATGCGTAGCGAAAAACTGCCTCCCGAGGAATGCGAAGTGTACGAGGGCTTCGGCAAGAACATCCACAGCCTGTTTCTGGTCAAAAAAATCGACAAGCACGGCGTGCATGTGCGCGACCTGCTGACCAAGGCAAAGTATTACGTGAGCGACGAACTGCCCTCCGTGTTCACCAAGGGGCAGGTGTTCGAGGCGCGCCTGTTGCCGTATCGGGAAGGATGGCGTTTTTCCAAGGGCTACATCTTTCATCCGTTGTCGGTGGCCAAGCAGATCGTCAAACGGGTCAAGTCGCTGACGGTCGACGACGAGGAAGGCTATCGCTCGCTGATTCGCGATCTGGCCATCCGCCGCCTGAAAGCCGATCGCTACAAGCACATCGACGCCATGGAGTTTTACCGTTTTTAGGAAGCCCCATGTCCGTGGCTTTATCCGCCATTCGTGAACTGTACCGCTTGCAGTCGCCCTGCCGTATCTGCCCGCGCCGCTGCGGCGCTCGGCGACGGGAAGGGCAAGCGGGCGTCTGCCGCGCGGGCGACGAACTACGCATCGCCTCGGTCACGCTGCATCACGGCGAGGAACCGCCGATCAGCGGCACGCGCGGCGCGGGGACGATCTTCTTCAGCCACTGCACGTTGCATTGTCTGTTCTGCCAGAACTGGCCGATCAGCCGTCGGGGCGTGGGCGAAGTCCGCAGCGTCGATCAACTGGCCGAAGCGATGCTGCGCCTGCAACGTCGCGGCGCGCACAACGTCAACCTGGTCAATCCGACGCACTACTGGCCGCAAATCGCCGCCGCCGCGTATCTGGCGCGCCGACGCGGCCTGACCATTCCACTGCTGGCCAACTCCAACGGCTTCGAGCGCGTGGAGGTGCTCAAGCTGCTGACCTCCACCGTGCAAATCTGGCTGCCGGACATCAAGTACCTCTCGCCGGATATGGCGCACGAGCTGTCCGGTTACCGCTGGCTGCCGGCGGCCAACTGGCGGGCCATCGACTGGCTGGTCGAACATTACGGCCCGCTGCACATCGACGAAAACGGTCTGGCCGACGCGGGCATGCTCATTCGGCACCTCGTGTTGCCGGGACGGCTGGAAGAAACGCGCCGGGTGTTGTACAAATTGAAAAGAAGGTATAAGAACGCAATACCCATCAGCCTGATGACGCAATATTTTCCCGCGCACCAAGCTGTCACGCGGGAGGGATTGAATCGCTCGTTGCATCGGCGGGAACGGGAGCGTGCATGGCGCACGGCCCGCCGCCTGGGTTTGACGCGAGGGTGGAGACAAGTAAATGGATGAAATGAAAAAGACGATCGGTCGTCTGCGGGAAATGTTGACCGAGCAGTTGCACGACGCGAACGCGAACCAGCGCCACAGCGATCACGGCGCGCAGGTGCGCGAACACGTCATGCGCCTGCTGCGCCGCAAGGACTTGCGCATCTCCACCGAAGTGATGCTCAACGATCTGCGCAATATCTACAGCGGCTACGAAGCGCTCGACGACGAAAACCGCACCTACGCCAGCGAGGAAGCGCTGCACATCATCGAAAACGTGGAAGCGCTGATCGCCTCGGAACAGGCGCTCAATTCCGATCGCGTCGAACTGGGCGAGCCGCCCGCGTCGGTGGCCGAGTTGATCGGTAATCAGGAACGCGTGTTGCGGCAGAAAGAAAAGGCGCAAAAAGAACGGCTGCGCGCCGAACGCAACAAACATCGTCCGCCCCGGCGCCCGATGCGCCCCGCGAAAAAAGTCGGCGAGATGGCCGCCGAGGAACCGGACAAAGCCAGCCGTTCGGAACTGGCTTTCAACAAAGGCGAAAAAAAGCCCGCCCAACGCGAGCCGGGCCGTCGCGATCGTGACCGTGGCGGACAACGCGGCCGCAAACCGTCGGGGCCGCAGCAGCAACAACAGCAACAAACCGCTCCGCAGCAAGCCAAACCCGCTGCGCCGCAACAACAGTCGGGCGGCGAGGGCGCTTCGCCGGAAAAACGCAAAAGCCGGCGCGGTGGTCGTCGTCGCGGCGGACGCGGTGGCGGCCGGACGCGCACGACGTAAGGACGTCGCCGTCGCCCTGCACAAACCGACAAGACCGGACGGCATCCGCGCATGACCGATACCTATCGCAGCGAACACCTGCAAGCCGTCGACCGCCTCCCGGGCATCGGCCCGAAGACGGCCGCGCTGCTGCAACGCAAAGGCATCGCCACCATTGAAGACCTGCTCTTGACGCTGCCTCTGCGCTACGAGGATCGCCGCTCGATCACCCCGATTGCCCAACTGCAACTCGACGGCCGCGCCACCATCATCGGGCAAGTGAGCAAAATCCGCACCCTGGGCGGACGCGGTCGGTTGCGCCGCACCGAAGCGACGCTGGCCGACGCGAGCGGCGAAGTGCGCGTGGTCTGGTTCGGCTGGGGCGGCAGCGAATTCAATCACGGCGACCGATTGCTGGTGACCGGCGACGTGCGCGCCTATAACGAAACGGTGCAACTGCAAAATCCCGACGCGCAGACGATCGACGAAAACACGCTCTCCGGCGGCCTGCGCGCGATTTACAGCGAGACCGAAGGGCTGCGGCAAAAATCCTGGCGCAGGATCGTGCGCACCGCGTTGGAGCGCATCGCGCCACACTGGCCGGGCGCGTTGCCCGCCGAGGTGCGCGAACGCCACGGCCTGTTGCCGCTGGGCGAAGCCGCGACGCATCTGCATCATCCGCCTGACGAAACGTCGCTGGAAACATTGCAGGATCCGCGCGGCGTCGTCCTGCGCAGTCTGCTCTTCGAGGAAATGTTCGCCTTTCAACTGGGACTGGCCATGCAGCGCGCCGCCGGTCGAAAACGCGAGGGCATCGCCTATCCGCAACCGGAGACGACCTGTGCGCCGTTGCGGCAAACCTTGCCCTTCGCGTTGACCGCCGGACAGCGGGATTCGCTCGCCGCGATCTTGGCCGACATGGCCGACGATCATCCGATGCATCGCTTGCTGCACGGCGACGTGGGCTCGGGCAAGACCGTCCTGGCGTTGCTCGCCGCGTTCGTCGCCGCGCAACACGGTTGGCAGGCGGCCGTGATGGCTCCCACGGAGATCCTCGCGCGCCAGCATGCGGAGCGTTTCACGCAATGGCTCGCGCCGCACGGACTGTCGGTCGCGCTCGTCACCGGTTCGCTGACCGGCGCGCCGCGGCGGCGGCTGGAGGAACGCATCGCGCTGGGGCTGGAGCGCATCGTCGTCGGCACGCACGCGCTGCTTTCGGGCGGCGTGCAGTTTTCGCGCCTGGGACTGGTGGTCGTCGACGAGCAACACAAATTCGGCGTCGCGCAGCGTGCGGCGTTGATTCAAAAGGGTCCGCAACCCGACGTGCTGGTCCTCACCGCCACGCCCATTCCGCGCAGTCTGGCGCTGACCGTCTACGGCGATCTGGACGTCAGCAAGCTCGACGAAAAACCCGGCGGGCGCGGGCTGGTCGAAACGCGTCTGGCCGACGAAACGCAACGCGACGACGTGTACAAAATCGTCGCCGAGCGGCTGCGCGCGGGCGAACAGTGCTTTGTCGTTTGTCCGCGTCTGGCGACGCTCGATCCGCGCAAAAAGGATGTCACTTCGCTCGTGGCGGAGTTGTCCCTGGGGCCACTGGCCGAGTTCGGCGTCGAGGTGCTGCACGGGCGCATGAAGCCGGCCGCGCGCCAGGATGTGCTCGAGGAATTCGCCGCCAAAAAAACGCGGGTGCTCATGGCCACGACCGTCATCGAGGTCGGCCTCGACGTGCCGGACGCTTCGGTGCTCGTCGTCGAAAACGCCGACCATTTCGGCCTCAGCCAGTTGCACCAGTTGCGCGGACGCATCGGGCGCGGCGAACGCGACGGCCTGTGCGTGTTGCTGCACAACGCCGCCACCACCGACGAGGCGCACGCGCGCCTGGCGATGCTCGCCGCCCGCAACGACGGTTTCGCCATCGCCGAGGCCGATTTGAAACAACGCGGACCGGGAGAATTGTTCGGCGTGCGCCAGGCCGGCCTGCCGTCGTTGCGCTTTGCCGCCTGGACCATCCATGATTTACCATTGCTCGACGAGGCCCGCGCGGAAGCGTTGCGCGTCCTGCGCGACGACCCGCACCTGCGCCGGCCGGAAAACGAATGGGCGCGCATGACCGTCATTCAACGATGGGGCGCGCTGGTGGGAGAAGGAGGCAACGGCTAATGGATCGTCTGCCGCCGTGGCTGCGCCAATCAAAGCGCGACGTGGTTAAAATTCATCAGATGAAAAAACGGCTGCGCGGCCGCCGGCTGCACACCGTTTGCGAGGAGGCGCGCTGTCCGAACATGGCCGAATGTTTCGCACGGCCGACGGCGACCTTTATGATTCTGGGCAATCGCTGCACGCGCAATTGCGGCTTCTGCAACATCGAGCACGGGCAGCCGCCGGCGCCGGATCCGCAAGAGCCTCAACTGGTCGCCAACGCCGCCAAAGAAATGGAACTGACCCACGTGGTGCTCACCAGCGTCACCCGCGACGATCTCCCGCTGGGCGGCGCGGAGCATTTTCGCGCTTGCGTAACGGCGATCAAAACCGAACTTCCGTCGGCGACGGTGGAGGTGCTCACGCCCGATTTTCGCGGCAGCCATGAGGCGCTGGACCTGCTGGTCGACGCGCCGCTGGATGTGTTCAACCACAACGTCGAAACCGTGCCGCGCCTTTACGCCACCGCGCGCGCCCAGGCCGATTACCGCACCAGTCTGGACGTGCTGGCGTATATGGCCCGGCGCATGCCGCAGGCCTTGATCAAAAGCGGTTTGATGTTGGGGTTGGGCGAAGAAAAAGAAGAAATCGAAGCGGTGTTGCGCGATTTGCACGCGGCCGGCGTTCGCGCGGTGACCATCGGACAATATTTGCGCCCCCGCTTGTCATGCCTACCGGTTGTGCGGTATATACCGCCGCACGAATTTGCGACCTGGGGAACAATCGCCGGGGGAATCGGCTTTACCAACGTCGCCGCGGCGCCGCTGGTCCGTTCGAGTTACCTGGCCGATCGGATGATGTGCAACCGCGAGTAGATAACGTCTTGTTCCCTTATCGGCATGTGTTACAATCGATCCCGACGATTACCGAAGGAGGAACGGGCGATGGGATTCTTCAACCTTGATGATGTTATTAAAGCTCATAAAGACAATAAACTGGAAGAATACCTGGCCGATTTCGACATCAACGACCTGGCCTTGATGCAGAACGAACTCGAAGGCTACGCCCTCAAACACAATCGTCAAGACGATATGAAGGGTTTGTTGATCACCTTGGAAAATATGCTTTCCGAAAGACGAGAAACTCTCTGACGGGCTTCTCCGTTGAATGCGCACAACGATCCTCCGCCTCTTCAGTTCGCTCCCTCTTTGCAGCCGAATGACCTGGTCGCGGTTATTGCGCCGGCGGGTCCGTTCGCGCCCGAGCGCCTGGACGCCGGGGAGCGCATCTGGCGCGCGCACGGATTTGCCGTCCACCGGCACGACAATATTTTTCTGAAGGAAAGGTACCTGGCCGGCGGCGATCGCGAGCGCGCGGCGGTCATCAACGAAGCGTTGCGCGACGAGCGCATCAAGGCGCTGATCTGCGCGCGCGGCGGCTACGGTTCGCTGCGCCTGCTTGATTTGATCGACGTCGAGGCCCTGCGGCAAACGCCGAAAATCATCGTCGGCTTTTCCGACGTTACCGCGTTGCAGATGGACTTACGGCGGCGCCTCGGTTTGGTCACCTTCAGCGGACCGATGATCGCCGGCACGCAAATCGACCGTCTGTCGCCGGCGCAGCTCGACGCCTATTTCGCCGCGCTCACCTCGACCGCGCCGCCGTCGCCGCTGAGCGGGGCCGATGCGCGCTGGGTGAAATCCGGCGCGGCGCAGGGCCCGCTGTTGGGCGGCAACCTGACGCTGCTGGGCCAGTTGGCGATCGCCGGGCGCTTGCCGTCGCTGAACGGCGCGGTGCTGCTGATCGAGGATGTCAACGAACCGCCGTACCGCCTCGATCGTCTGTTGACCACCTTGCGTATGGGCGGGCATCTGGACGGCGTCGCGGCGGTGGCCGTCGGCAATTTCGGCGAGACGATCGACGCGGCGGAAACCGACCGTCTGCTCATCGATTGCCTCGGCGAACTGAATGTGCCGTTGCTGGCCGGGCTCGACTTCGGCCATCACGGCCACAATCGGATGATCCCCCTGGGCGTGCGCGTGTCGCTCGACGCGGTCGCGCCGCAAATCGTTTTCACCCAGGGGGGCGTATGCTGAGCAAAGTACGCCGCATTCTGGACGAAGCCTGCAAGCGGCGTAACCTGCCCGGCGCGGTGTTGCGTGTCGATCACGAAGGGCGAACCGTTCACGAGTCCGCGCACGGCGTGACGCGCTACGACTTGCCGGCGGCGATGACCACCGACACCTGGTTCGATCTGGCCAGCCTGACCAAGATCCTGGGCACGACGCCGGCGGTGATGTTGCTGACGCAGCGCGGAACGATCGAGCTCGAAGTCGGCCTCGGGGCGTATCTGCCGGACCTGCATCCGTTGCTGGCGGAAATTCCCGTTTACTTTTTTCTCAATCACACCAGCGGCCTGGCCGACTGGCATCCGTTCTATCAGCGCATTCCGCAAAACCTGCTGGGCACGGTCGACGCGAAAGACGACATGCGGCAACTGCTGAGCCGCGAAACGCTGGTCGCCACGCCCGGCACGGTCGAACGCTACAGCGACGTCGGCATCGGCTTGATCGGCTTCATGGTCGAGGCGGTGAGCGGACAGGCTTTACCCGATTTCGTTGCCGAGCAGATCCTCGCCCCGTTGGAGATCGACCGTCTGCATTTCGGCTCGATCGCCGCGCGCGATGGGTTGTCCGTGGCCGCCACGGAGAATTGTCCGTGGCGCAAGCGCGTCCTATGCGGCGAAGTACAGGACGAAAACGCCTGGTCGGCCGGCGGTTGCCTGGGGCAGGCCGGCATGTTCGGCACGGCCGAGGGCGTGGCCCGTCTGCTGGAGGAATATCGTCTGGCGCTGCAGGGGCGGGGACGCTTGTTTTCGGAAAGCACCCTGCGGCGCTTCATGCGACGCAACGAGTTGAACGAGCCGGCCAGCTTCCGCTACGGTTTCGATTCGCCCAGCGACCAGGGATCGTCCACCGGCCGACACATGTCGCCGGAAACGTTCGGTCACCTGGGCTTCACCGGCGTGAGCGCCTGGTGCGATCCGCAAGCGGCGATCACGATCGTCCTGCTGACCAACCGTGTGCACCCCACGCGCGGCAACGAAAAAATCCGGCAAATACGACCGTTGGTCCACAACGCGGTTATGGAGGCCTTGCGCACGTGAACATCGATCCGACACAGGTCCGGCATATCCATCTGATCGGCATTTGCGGCACGGCGATGGGCAGTCTGGCGGGCATGCTCAAAAGCCGCGGCTACCGCGTCACCGGTTCGGACGTCAACGTTTATCCGCCGATGAGCGACCAACTGGCCGCCCTGGGCATCGAGATCCGCCAGGGGTATCTGCCCGAACATCTCGACCCCGCGCCGGATCTGGTGGTGATCGGCAACGTCGTCAGTCGCGGCAATCCCGAGGGCGACGCCGAGCTCGCGCGCGGCCTGCCGTATCAATCGATGGTTGAAACGCTACGCACCTTTTTCTTCGCCGATAAAACGCTCATCGCCATGTGCGGCACGCACGGCAAAACCACCTCGACGGCCATGCTGGCGCAGGTGCTGAACGCGGCGGAGGTGGATCCGACCTACCTGATCGGCGGCGTGCTGGAAAACACGCAAGCCAGCTACCGCGTCGGCAACGGCGCATGGGCGTTGGTCGAGGGCGACGAATACGACGTCGCCTGGTTCGACAAGGCGCCCAAGTTCCTGCGCTACCGGCCGGACGTGGCCGCGGTGGGCAACATCGAATTCGATCACGCCGACATCTATCCCGATCTGGACAGCATCGTGCGCGTGTTCGGCGAGTTGATCGAAACGCTGCCGCGCGAGGGCTTGTTGATCGCCGGCGTCGATTGTCCGCGTGTGCGCTCCCTGCTGCCGCGCGCCTCGTGTCCGGTCGTCACCTACGGTCTGGATCATCCGGCCGATTTAAGCGCGCGCCTCGTTGCCGGACCGGCGATGCACACCACCTTCGATTTGCTCGAACACGGCTCGCCCACCGCGCGTTTTACGATGAATCAATTCGGCCGCTACAACCTGCTCAACGCACTTGGCGTGATCGCGGCGGCGCGGCGGGTCGGCTTGCGCGACGAACAAATCGCCGCCGGTCTGCAATCGTTCGCCGGGGCCAAACGGCGGCAGCAGGTGTTGGGCGAGGCGGGCGGCGTGCTGGTGATCGACGACTTTGCGCATCATCCGACCGCCGTGCGCGTCACACTCGAAGCGCTGCGCGAGGCGCGGCCCGAGCGGCGGCTGGTCGCGGTGTTCGAGCCGCGCACCAACACCTCGCGGCGGCGCATTTTCCAGGAAGAATACGCGCGGGCTTTCGGCGCGGCCGCGGCGGTGATCATCTGCGAGGTCTTCGCCAAGCACGGCCGGTTACCCGCCGACAAACTCGACGTGGCCGCCTTGGTCGGGCAAATCGGGCGCAACGGCACGACGGCAATCTACGCGGAAAACTATGACGACGTGTCGGCCGCGCTTGCCGCCATGGTGCAACAGGGCGACCAACTCGTCTTTTTGTCCAACGGCGGCTTCGGCAATCTGCCGCGCAAAACGCTGGCGGGACTGCAACGCAAGGCGGACCAAACATGAGCGACATGGCGCTGATCGTCACCGATAAACAGCCGGGCGACGGCGCGTTGCTTGCCGCCGCCACCTTGGACGGCATCGCCTGCGCGGTGTTGTGGCAGCGACACCTCGGCGACTTGAAGACCGTCCTTTTCGCGCCCGAGGGGCTGACCGGCCACATGTTTCAAGCGCCCGCGCTGATCGCCAACGCGAATTTGCGGCGGCTTTACTGCGCCGCGCTGCCGGTGCGCGACGAGGAAGTGGAATTCATCGACGCCGTGCTGGAGCGTCCGTCGCTGCGCGAAGTCGTCTGGCTCGATCATCACCATTTACACCGCGACTTTCTGGCGCGCCTGTACCGGAACCGCGTGACGGTCGTGCATGACGCCAAACAACTTTCCGGCACGGCCTTGCTGGCGAAGCATCTGCAAGCCGACGACGAGGTCAACGCCGCCCTGTGCCGGCTGGTTGACGGCGGCGGCGCGCAAATGCCGGAGCCGTGGTCGCAATGGTTTTTCGTGTTCCTGGCCGTGCGCGAGGATCCTTATCAAATTCGGCGCGCGGTGCAACCGTTGGTGGAAGGGCGCTTCGAGGCGTTCGATCCGGCGTTGCGCGACAACGGACGCGAACTGTGGGAGAACATCGGCGAGCTGGCCGCGCAGCCCTATCACACGGTGGCGTTGGGCGATGAGCGTCTGGCCGTCGTCGGTTTGCCGTTGTCGCAGGAACTCGATTTTCGCTTGCTTGCCGACCAAATCATGCACCGACACGACCTGCAGTTTACCCTGTTGTTCTTCGACGATCTGCACCGGTTGATTCTGCGCGGCAATCCGCAACGGCTGTCGCCGGACACGTTCCGCCGTTTGCAGTATAGGTTGGAAGAGCAGGGGTTGCCGATTTTCCTGTACGATCGGCACACGTTCTTCATCGAGCCGCGCGAGCCCAACAAACGAACGGCCATCGAGGACGTGCTGTCGCTGCTTACTGCTTCTTTTTCGCCGGCGTCGTAAAACGGCGCGCCTTATCCAATTCCCTGCCTTTGCGTCGGAACAGGTATAACTGCACCGCCTTGAAAACGAACAGCACTGTCGCGCCGACCGCGATAATGATGAACACCGCAATAAAGGCGCTGGCATGCTGCCAGAACAGCGCGTCGGAATGTCCGGCGAAGTAGAAGGTGAGGCCGGCGAACAGGGAAATTACCGCCGCCACGGCAAACAAACTGACAACCGGTCCCCATGTCGGCGGCGGCGTCCGCGTGATACGAGGCTTCTTGCGTTTCGACACTTTTCGCTACCCTATGAACTGTTGACTTACCAAATGACGATATCGATCGGGAGGAACTGACTCCCAAACGAATAAGTATTGCTCACTTCGTGAGCCGGAATGTCGTACTTGTAAACCCGGCCGTTGGCCGCGCCGATGTACACTTCCTTGCGATCGGCGGAAACCTCGATGGCGGTGATCGATCCGGCGCCGGTCAGCACCAGCGGATTTTCCGGCGAGAACAGCCAATCATCTTCGTCGATGTTGTAAACGTACACATGCGGATCATCGCCATCGCCGATCCAGATCAGGTTGGACTTATCCGCCGCGATCACCGCCGGCGACGCGTTGATCGGAATCGACGCTTCCACCGACATGCCGGCGGTCACCAGGTGAAGCTGCGGCGCGGAGACGCCCGGCTTGCCGCTGCTGATCACCGGGTAGTAGACGTTGTTGTTCTCGTCGGTCGCCACGGTCACCGCAAAGGGATTTTCGTTCTCGATTTCCACCTTGTTCACCAGCAGGTTCGCCTGGGTGTAAAAATAAAGTGCGCCATCCTGGTAATCGTTCAAGTCCGGGTCGCTGCGGCTGATCGTTGCGACCAAAAACGGATCGAAAAACACCGCGTCCGTCGGTCGGTCGTCGTCGCGACAATAAATATAACCGGTAATGCCGAAGTTCGCGCCTTGTTGGCCGATCACGGCCAACGTATCGGTATCCGGTTGTGTGAGATAGACGCGCATCCAATCGACGGTCGTCAGGCTTTGCGGGAATTGATTCGGCGGCAGCGCAATTTCATCCAACAGTACGTGGTTTTCCGGATCGAGGTCGGCGTTCTGGACGCCGCCCGACGTTCCGGTATCGTATCCGATGCCCAGAAAATGGAAATTGTAGATCGCCAGGGAGGTCGGCGTGGCTTCGAGATCCTGGATGAAATAATTACTTTCAACCGAATCGTCGTAGATATCGACGACGCCCACATAGCCGCTGGTCCCATCCAGCACGAACACGTCGCCGCTGACGTAGAGCGTGCCGCTGATGGCGATTTGATCGTTTTCCTGCAGCGTGGCGGTCACCAGCGTGTAACCGTTGGACAAGGTCGTCACCAAACCGTTTTCGTCGATTTCGGCGATCGAGGAATCGCCGACATTCCAATTGACGGGCACGTTGTGCACCTCTTGCCCCTCGGCGCCCCAACCGTTGGCCACGTATTGGATTTCCGTGCCGCGCGGCTCGGCGATAAAATCGGGCTCGATCCAAATACTGGTGATTTCTCCTTCGTATGTATCGTCGTCGATGGTGTCGTCATCCTCAGTATCGTCGTCATCGTCGTCGTCATCGACCACCGGACCAACGTCGTCATCATCGTCGTCGTCCGTCGGGCTTGGACCCGCATTGGATTCGCTGAGCGTTCCATCATCGTCGCTGCTGCAAGCCATCCCACCGACCAAGGCAATCGTCAAGGCGAACAAAAATACGGCGATTGTCCTGAACATAGTTTCCTCCCCACGATGGTTACGTGTAGTATACATGTTAAGACAAATTCAAAGCAAATATTACAAAGGGAAAAAAGCGATCGATGGACCGGTTAATATCTCGTCAACGGTTAGCCCTTTGCTTGACGCTCGGTGCGCTGATCCTCTCGACCGCCTGCCTTTCCAACCGCTCGCAACCGCCGGCAGCCGGAGCGGTGGAGATGCAGCGCGATCTGATGGGGACGATCGTTTCCGTGCAGACCTACGGCTTGCCGGCGCCGGAAGCGAAACCGGCCATCGAACACGCCTTCACCGCGATCGAGGAACTGCAACGACTGGCTCATCCGCAATGGGAAAGCTCGGAGATCCGGCAACTCAATCTCCAGGCCGGCCGGACGCCCGTCAAGCTGTCACCGCCGATTTACGAAATCGTCGCCCTGGCGCACGAGGTGTCGGTGAATTCGCGCGGCGCTTTCGACGTGACCTATGCCGGAGTAGGGCGGTTGTACAACCTGAAGGATCCGCAAGCGCCGCTGCCCACCGCCGAACAACTGGCCGCCGCCCTGCGGACGATCGATTATCGCAAACTGATCTTGTCGGCGACCGACCGCACCGCTTTTCTGCAAGAGCCCGGTATGCAGGTGAACCTGGGCGGCATTGCCAAAGGCTGGTCGGCGCAATCGGCCATGGCCGCACTGCGGGAACGGGGCGTGAAAAACGCCATCGTCAATGCCGGCGGCGACATGACCATCATCGGCGACAAAAACGGCGATCCGTGGAAGGTCGGTATCCAACACCCGCGCAAGCCGCGCGGCGAACTGTACGCGATCATGCACCTGACGGGCGAAATGTCCGTGGCCACCTCGGGCGACTACGAACGCTTCATCATGCGCGACGGCGTGCGCTATCATCACATCATCGATCCGCGGACCGGCAAGCCGGCCGACAAGTGCCAAAGCGTGACGATCCTCGCGCCGTCCGGCGATCTGGCCGACGCGCTGGCCACGGCCGTGTTCGTGCTGGGACCGCAGGAAGGATTGGCGATGCTTCGCGAATATTATCCGCAATGCGAGGCGTTTGTGCTTGACGATCAGGGGCAGGAACACGCCACGGCCGAATTTGCCGCCAAAACCCGATTGAAAAAGGTGACAAAGTGACAAAACAATCAATAAAAACGGCCAGTTACATAATTGTTGCTCTGGTCGTTTTCGCGGTCCTGGGCTACTGGAATATTCCGAAAAACCTGCCGTTTTCCACCATGGAAGACGCCGTGACGGCGATTGTCGACCTCAACGGCCGCCTGGAAACCGAAAAGCCGCAATGGGATGCCATCGAGCGCAGTTATTACGATAATATATCCAAGTTTATGGAACGAACCGAGGCCTACGAGGACAACATTCGGCTCGATCTGAAGATCCGTGATTCTTTGAAAGAAGCCGAAAAAGGCCTGACCGACGACGTGCAATCCATCATCATCCGCCGGACGATGCTGCGGGCGGTGATTATGCATCTGCAGCAAATGCTGCTGCCGACCGTCGAGCCGGAAAACAAGCTTTCGGCGCACGAACGCGGGCAGCGGGTCGACGTGCTGCTCAAGGCGGTGGAACAATTCGCCAAGGAGGCCGGCGGGCGTTATCCGGTGGTGATCCATGAAGCCGTGGCCGCGTGGCACGCGGAAATGACGCAGACGAAAGCGCAACAGGTGATCGATGTCATCGACGGCATGATCGCGCGGGAGATTCTGGATTTGTTGGCGCGACATCGGCAACTACAAGAGAACATGGACGAGAATTACCGGCAGTTGGTCGTGCTGCAAGCGGAGATGCGCCAACTGTACCACGTGCTGTATTCGCGCCACGCCAAGACCGAGAAGGACACGGCCTGGAAGGTGCTGACACTGTTCACCAACAAGCCGCTTGAGTTCGATGCGGATTATGTGGAAAACGCCATCACATCGTTTTTCCGTAAGCAGCTCGATCTGGTGCAGGATAATCCTCAATAAAATCAACCGATATTTATGAAATAGCCTCGTAAGTCCCCAGCAAATCTTCAATACGCAAAGTGCGCATAAGATAGGTTATGTAATATTTCCGATAAAATCGGTTGGAGGGACTTATCAAGGAACAGCCCCCTGAAACACCCCGCTTCGGCCGTTGCTGCCGGAACCTCTCATGCTCTGCCTTCAACGGCCGTTGCCCGACAACTTGAACGACCGCCTTAGTGACACTCATTAATTTGACGCAACAAAGCACGTCCGAACATTTCGAATGTCGTCGCCCTTTTGTTTTTGTTGATCAGCGGTAGAAAGGATTCGGCTTCAGGCAGTAAACGTTGCCGAAGTTGGTGTGCACATACAGGCGATCCTGCACAACGCTCATCGCGGAGGTCACGCCGTAGCCGGGCCAGAATTTCCAGCGCAGCTCGCCCTTCTCGCGGCTCAGTCCGTAGATGTATCCGTCGGAGCTGGCGACCAGCACCAGTTTTCCGAACGGCACGGCGGTCGACGGGATCTTCAACTTGCGCCGCGGGCTTTTGGCCAGCGAATTCTCCAGGTCGTGTTCGCGCAGATCGAACGACCACAGATCCTTGCCCGTCCGTTTGTCCAAAGCGAACAAGAAGCCCTGGTCGTCGCTGAGATAGACAATGTCACCGTCGATTTCGGCGCGCTGCACGCTGCCCCGGTTGAACGTCCATTGAATGGCGGCGTTGTCGCGGTTCAGGCAATAGAAATTCCCGCCGTAACCGGCCAGGTAAATGCGCTCGTCGACCACCACGGGCGTCGAGTCCACGTCGACCAGCCGGTCGGACTTTTGCAGCAACGTCTTGAAGACCTCGGCCCCGTCCTCGGCGCGAAACGCCATAAAATAACCATCAGCAAAGCCAGTCAGCACGCGGCCGTTGTCGACCACCGGCGAGCTCACGCCCCGGATCGTAAAGCCGTCGGGCATCTCCCGCGACTGCATCCATTTCCATTTGCCGTCGGCCAGCGTCACCGCGTACAGCCGCTCGTGCGAGGTGCGCACGAACACCAGCGTACCGTCGGTGGCCAACCGCCCCTGCACCTGCCCCTGCACGCTGTAGGTCCACTGCAGCAGGCCGGTATGGCGATTCAGGCAATACACCCGGCCGTCGCCGTCGCCGAACACGACCTTGTCGCCGATCACCACCGCGCCGCATTCGACCGGCCCGGCGGTGTCGAACTTCCACAGAATGTCGCCGTTGAGCGCGTCGAAGGCGTAAAACGCGTTCCAGGTATTGCCCAGATAAACGATGTTGTCCTCGACGACCGGAAACGAGTACTGCATCGGCCGCCACAGGTCCTGGTTGGTTTCGTCGACCAGCCGCTTGGCCCACAGCACGCGCAGCGGCGCCGCGTCGACCTGCTCGATCGTCTCCGGCGCGATGGGAATGATCATCCGGCCCGACACGTTGGCGCAACCGGCCGCCAGGACGGTCGCCAGCAGGCATATCGTCAGGAAAATTCGAGTCCGACGATGCATCATCAGGTCGATTCTTTGCCGGCGCGCGCTTTGAGCATCTGCAACTTGCCTTCGGCGCGACGCTTCAATTTATAGAAGGATGGAGCGGAGATCTGGTCGCTCTGCACGACGCGATCCAACGCGCCGATCGCCTTGTCGAGTTCGTTTTTCTGCTCGTACACGCGCGCCAGATCCAGCAGGCTCAGCACCGCAATGGTCGAGCCCTCTTCCCCGGTCAGCGAAGTGTAGATTTCCTCGGCCTTGCCCAGATCGCCCAGCGCCTCGAACGCATAGGCCATGCTCTGCCGGGCCAACGAGGCAAACGGATCGTCCAGACCGACTTTGTCCAGGTATTTCTGGTAATTGCTGATCGCTTCCTGGTATTCTTCCAACTCATAGTAACAATTACCCAAGTTGAGCAGCGCCATGATGCCGTACTTGGAGTTGGGGTAGTTTTTCACCACGATATTGAACTGGTCGACCGCGTCGGACCACTTCTTTTTCTTGTCGATGTACGCGCCGATCGACGCATACTGCGGATTCGCTTTGTAATCTTCCTCGGTGACGATCGGGGCGCGGTACACGACGTCGGCCTGCGCCATCAGCCGTTCGGCCTTTTTATTGCGATAAGCGACGAAACCGAACACGGCGCCGCCGACCAATATCACGATGGAAAGAACGGTCACGCCGATTTTCAGGAAGCGCATCCAATCGATGCCCTCTTCCTCTTCGTCGTGCACCACGATTTTCTTGGTCACGCCTTTGATGGCCGCCAGGAACTTGTCGTCCTGCTTGATTTGTTTCCGCGTGATTTTGTATTTCTTAGCCACGGATACAGCTCTCCCTTTAAAAATGATGCGCCATCCTACGTTTGCGACCGGTATGTGTCAATAGCCGCGCTCCCCAAAACGCCTCACTTTTTGCGCGTTCGGCCCCATACGGCGGCAACCGAACCGATCGTCGCGCCGGCCAGATCGGCGTAGGCGTCCAGCACGTCCGGACTGCGCGACGGCACGAAGGATTGATGCACCTCGTCGCCCACGCCGTACAGGCCGACGATCAGCACGCCGACGGCGACCAGCCCCAGCGCGTCGACCTGCCGCTGTTCGCCCAACGCCCGCACCACGAGCAACGCGAGCAACAGGTACACCAGCAAGTGGATGATTTTATCCGACCCCGCCATTGCGGGCATTGCCGCCGGCGCCGGCCGATGCGACATGAAGAAGATCAAGCCCGCCCAAAAAAGCGGCGGCGCGTAGAGCCAAACGGCGCGCCGAAAGATCACATGCGGTATTTGCCCAGGTCGTCCGGATCGATGTTTTCCAGAATCTCCTGCCACTTTTCCTCATCCGTTCTCTGCTTGTCCGAGGCGGCGTCCTTGTCGAGTTTGTGGGCCAGTTCCAGCACGCTTTCCTCGACCCAGATTTCCGCCTCGGCCCGCAACGCCAGGGCGATGGAATCGGACGGGCGCGCATCGACGTCGTAGCGCTTGCCTTGGCGGTCGACCAGGAACAAACGGGCAAAATAGGTGTTGTCCTTCAACTCGCTGACCAGGATTTTCTCCAAGGTAACGCCGATTTCCTTCAACGTGTTGACGAACAGATCATGGGTCATCGGACGCGAAATTTCGATTTTTTCCAATTCCGAGGCGATGGCGCTGGCTTCCATGATCCCGATCCATATCGGCAGCATTTCCTCATCGTTTTCAGTTTGCAGGACGACGATGGGCACATTGCTCGATGGATCGACGGTCAAACCGGCGACTCTCATTTTCGTGGCCATCTTTTCCTCCTTTTGCTTTTGCTCACCCGGTTGCCGTGCCGCGCAAGCTGCTGGCAAAAGCCTCTACTACTTTAACCGTTACCACGTCTCCGATGTGGATGCCATCCCCGGCGAAATGCACCTCGCGATAACATCCGGATTTCCCCGACCAACGCGGCTTGTCGGCGTCGGTCTGTTCACGTTCCACCAGCACGTCCACAGTGCGGCCGATCAACGCCCGGTGGAGTTCAAACGTAATGTCGCGCTGGCGTTCCTGCAAGATCATCAGCCGGTTGATTTTCTCCTTTTCCGGCACATCGTCGTCGAAACCGGCCGCCATCGTGCCCGGTCGCACGCTGTAACGGAAGCTGAAAGTGTTGGAATATCGAACACTTTCGATCAGATCGAGCGTCTGCTGGAAGTCCTCGTCGCTCTCGCCGGGAAATCCGACCAGAATATCGGAGGTAATCGCGATTTCCGGCCGCGTTTGCCGCAATTGTTGCACCTGTTGCAGATATTGCTCGATCGTGTAACCGCGTCCCATCCGCGCCAGCACGCGGTTGGAGCCCGACTGCACCGGCAGATGGATGTGCCCGGCCAGCTTCGGCAACTCGGCGAACGCGGCGATCAGCCGGTCGGAAAGATCCTTCGGATGGCTCGTGGTGAAGCGAATGCGCCGCAGGCCGTCGATCTCGTGCACGCGTTGCAGCAGCTCGGTGAAGTCCAGCGGCGGCTCCAGCGTTTGCCCGTAGGAATTGACGTTCTGCCCCAACAGCGTGATCTCCCGCACGCCGTTGGCGACCAGCAAACCGACTTCGCGCAGAATTTCCGCCGGCGCCCGCGAACGCTCGTGCCCGCGCACGTAGGGCACGATGCAGTAGGCGCAGTAGTTGTCGCAGCCCTTCATCACCGTGGTGAACGCGGCGACCGGACTGCCCTTGCCCGGCACGATGTCGCCGAAATCGCGACACACCCCCGCGCCTTCGTCCTCCATTTCGATGTCGACGATCGTCCGCGTGCCCCGGTCCAGCGCCTGCAGATGTTGCTGCAGCCGATCGACCGCCGCCGTGCCCAGCACCAGGTGCAGGTAGGGCATCTGATGCAGCAGCGCCCGGCCCCGGCGTTGCGCCAGGCAGCCGGCCAGCACGTATTTCAAATCCGGATTGTGTTTGCGCAGCTTTTTGAGCCGGCCGATGCGGCTGAGCGCCTTCTGCTCGGCCTTGTCGCGCACCGAACACGTGTTGATGATGATCACGTCCGCTTCGTTGGGTTGCGCGGCGGCTTCGTAACCGTCGGCGGCCAGCAGGCGCAGCATCCGCGCCGAATCGTAGTCGTTCATCTGGCAACCGAACGTCTCGATGTAGACGCGCGGCGGCGAACCTTTGCCTTGCTTCATTCGGCGAAAACCACGGCGGTGAACTTCTCGATGACCACGTCGTCATCGCGCCAGCAGCCGGGGCTCATGCCCGCCTTGAGGCACGTCTGGTCGAGGAACTTCTCGCGATCCCACCCCCATTCGGTGGGCACCTGCGGCAACAGCAGACCGCGTTGCCAGCCGCGGCTCATGATCAGCCCGTGCTTGCCGACGACGATCTCCTCGACCTTTTTGACCTTGACCGGCTTGGTCAGCACCGAAATCTCGATGTGCAGGTTGTCCAGTTCCTTTTCCTTGACCGGCGTGAAGCGTGGATCCTGCGAGGCGGCGGCCACGGCCATCTCGCGGATGCACTCCCACAGGGGCATCGTCGCGATGATCTGCCCGATGCAACCGCGCAGTTGGTGGTCGTTCTTTTTGTGCAAGGTGACGAACGCCGCGCCGGGCTCCTTCAATTTCGGATCCTCGATGGTGAAATCCGGCTTCTTGCCGGTGCGCACGAAGGTCAACACCGTTTCGCGCGCGATCGCGAGCATCTGCCGCTTTTCGGCGTCGGTGAACGGATCGTCCTCGTCCTTGGCCGGCTGTGCGTCGGCCGTTTTCGCGCCGTTCTCGCCGCCCAGCAGCACGATCGAGCCGTAGCCGACCACCCGCGATTTATCGCCGGCCGTGTCGCCCGAATTCTGATAGGTGAGCACCTTGAATTGCGTGCCGCCGCGCCGCTTGAACAACTCGTAGAGCGCCATAACCGGCCCCAGGCCGCACAGACGCTCGCGGCAATCGGGCGTCGCCAACAAACCGGCGACGTCGCCGCGCTCCAGAAAGGCCAGCGTGTCACGGTCGATTTTGTTCGCCGAATCGTAGCTGCGGAAATGCGACATGTCGGTGCTGGCGACGAACAACGCCTTCTTGCCGGCGAACGTCTCGTCCAGCGCCCGCGCCAGTTCCTGCAGGTGCTTGGGGCGCACCGTGCCGATGCCGATCATCACGATCGGCGTATGCGGCAGCGCCTGCTGCACGAAGGGCAATTCGACTTCCAGCGAATGCTCCATGCGGAACATCGCTTCGTCGTCGGTAATCAGCGACGAGGCGGCGATCAGCTTGCGCGACGATTCGCGGTCGATTTTGATGTCGCCCAACGGCGTGCGGTAGGCGTCGTAATCCAGCACGCACACGTCCACCGGCACGCGATGGCTCAGGCCCATCACCACGACCACGTCGTATTTTTTGCCCTGCACCGCGCGGAAACTGTGGCCGGCGACCGGCCCGGAATACACGTACCCCGCGTGCGGCGCGACGATGCCGAACACCTCGCCCAGGTCGTCCGGAACCTTCGCCTCGTCGATGAAGCCGTTCACCATGGTCGCCAATTGGTTGGGGTTGTCGGTATAGAACGCACCCGCCACCACCGGTTGGAAAACCATGTTCGCCTCCTCGTTCCGATGCGGTTGTCCGGGCGCGGCCGGCGTCGGCGATTCGGCGTCGGCCCGGTGTTGCTGGCACGCCAGACAACCGGACAAAACCATCAGAATCAATAAAAGGATGAGACTGCGGCGCATGGAAGCCTCCAGCGCTTTAATAATCCGTAGTCATCTTATAACGCTGGTAGATTTTATCCAGGGCCATGCGGCAGGCGGCGGACAATTTCTTGCCCTCGTCGGTTTGCGCGTCGGCGGTTTCCTTGAGCACCTGCTTGAGCGCGTCGACGGAAGATTTTTCCTCCAGCGAGCCCAGGGAATACGCCGCCACGGCGCGCACGTCGGGCTGTTCGTTTTTGTTTTGCAGCACGCGCAGGTTGAGTTCGATGATCCGCCCTTTGTTGCCCTGCTCGGCCGTGACCGCGATGTTGCCCAACGCGACCAGGATGCGCTTGCGCGCGAAGGACGGCCGGCCCGAATAATCGTTGAGCAGAAATTCCACCGCCGGTTCGCCGATGGCCACCAGCGCCTGCGCCGCCTCCACGCCCACTTCGGCCGACAGGTCGCACAGACCGTATTCAATCAACTGCGGCGCGGCGCGCTTGTCGCCGATTTCGCCCAGCGACTTGGCCGCGGCGACGCGCACCGAGGCGTGCTGGTCGCGCAGCAACTCGAACAGCGGCAGCAGGCTTTTCGCCTCGCCAAGCACGCCCAGCGCCTCGGCCGCCTGCTTGCGCACGGTCGGTTCGTCGTCCTTGGCCATGGCGATCACCGCGTCATAAGCGCTGCCGTTGCCGATGCGCCCGAGTGCGTACGTGGCATAGCGGCGCACCGACGCCTTCTCGCTTTTGGTCGCCTTCACCAGCGGCAGCACGGCCGGCTGACCGATGGAAATCAGCGCATGCAGTGCGGCGGTGGCCATGTACTGATCCTTCGTCGCCAGTTTTTCGATCAGCGCCGGTACGGCTTCTTCCGCCTGCAACCGGCCCAACTGCATGGCCGCCTGCATCGCTTTGACGTCCTGGCGTTCCAGTTGCTTCATCCAACAGGCGACGTCGTCCTCGGCGCACGGCTCGGCGGCCTGCGCGACGGCGGCGAACAAAACCAACAGCGACAACGCGACGACAACGGGGAGCTTGCACTTCATCAATCGAATTTCCTTCCGCCCAGCAAATGGAAGTGAATGTGGAACACGCGCTGGCCGCCCCACTCGTTGACGTTATGACGAATGAGGAAACCCTGTTCGGCAATCTCGAACCGCTTCGCCAGTTCGCCGGCCACCTTGAACACGTGGGCGACGATGCCGTAGTCCTCCAGGTCCAGCAGCGTGGGCGTATGCTCGTGCGGTACGATCAACAAATGCACCGGCGCATGCGGCGCGATGTCCTTGACGACGAACACTTTATCGTCTTCGTAAATCTTCTCCGACGGGATTTCGCCCCGGTCGATCTTGCAGAAAATGCAGTTTTCCATCGGCCTTTCTCCGTGATTCGAATGGACGCGAACAACCGGTACGATTGCACCGAAGCGGCGGACGGTCAAGGGTTAAAGAAAACGGGGGACAAGCGCCCATCACCTCGCTTGTCCCCTTCCTCCAAAGGTCGAATCACCTTTCAGATGACCCTATACCCAAATAAAATCCAGGTAGGTTGAATCGATCTTACTAATCCAGCGGCTCCCAATACAAGTCCAAAATGTTGTTCACCGGATTTTCCGTACGGAAGCCGGCTTTGACCTTCATGCCGATCTCGGCCTTCCCGCGTACGAGGTAGCCTTTCATGATCGTGCAGCAGCCGGGGATCTTCACGTCGATCTGGTAGTACGGCGTGGACAGTTCGATGCCCTCGCCCGGATATTCGACGTACGTGTAGGTGAAGATCTCGCCGATCACCTGTTTCTTGAACTTGACCCATTTCATCGGCTGGAGGCAGTCCGGACAATCCGCACGCGGCGGCAACCAGATGCCCTTTTCGGCGCACTTGGGATTGGCGCAGCGCGTGCCCCACAACTCGCCCTTCGTCAGGCCGACGAAGAATTTCGTCAGCTTGCCGAAAGTGTGCAGATGCAGCGGGCTGCGCGGCCATTCGATCGACATTTCTTTCCAAGCGGTGCGCGTCAACTTGGAGGGCGCACCGATGAAATGCACTTTGTGTCCTGCGATCTTGGGGACTTTGTTGCTTTTTGCCATGGTGTCCTCCTTACCAGGCCTTGCGGCCGATGCCCACGGTTACGTGGCTGCCGACGCCGGCGTGCGATACCCACAGACCCTGCTTCGCGTTCTTGACCTGCAGACTCTTCCACTTCTTCGGTTTGGTCTTGCCGTAGCGCTTCCAGATTTTCGGGTCGCCGTGGAACTTGTCGTATTTTCCCTGCACCTGCCACAAGGTTTCGATGCCCTGGAAGATGCCGGTGGCGCCGACCGCGTGCATCGTGCCCAGCAGGCCGCCGCTCAGGTTCGAGGGGCACCTGCCGCCGAAGTAGGCGTCGCCCGATTCGATGTAGTCCGGCTCCTCGCCGTACTTGCGCAGGCCGATGTCGCCGTAGGTCTGGATATCGGAAATGGTGAACGCGTCGTGCAACTCGACGAAGTCCAGTTCCTCGATCGGATTCTTGATCTTGGCCATGCGATAGGCGTGATACGCGGCGAAACGCGCGGCCAAAAAGCTCTCGAAGCCCGGCCACGGATCGTCGGCGCTGCCCATATCCTTGTAGTCTTTCGGCGTCTCGTTGGGCAGCAGCGGCACGGCCATGTTGCGGCGGTCGGCCACGCGCAGCGTGTGCGTGCCGGCGCAGATGAACAACTGCACCGGTTTGTCGGTCAACTGCTTGGCCACCTTTTCCGAGCACAGCAGCATCGACGCGGCGCCCACGCTCATCGCGCAGCATTCGAGCATGCGCAGCGGATCGCAGACGATACGCCCGCCGAGGATTTCCTCGATCGTGTGATCGCCCGACTGCTGCGCGTACGGGCTCATCGTCGCGTAGTAGCGGTTCTTCTGCGCGACCTTGGCCCGGGTGATTTCCGACAGGTTGTACTTCTGCGAGAAACGACGGGCCATCGGCGCATAGTAGCTGGCGTAAATGCGCGCCAGGCGGGTTTCGAAGTCTTTGCACGCGGCGGTGGAGATGTAGTAGTTGCCGGTCCGCGTGTCGACTTCGTCCATGCGCTCGAAGCCCAGCGCCAGGGCGACGTCGCAATAGCCGGAAGCCACGGCCATCGCCGCGGTCCACACGGTGCTGCCGCCGGTGGCGCCGCCGGTTTTAATCCCGAGGTTGCCCAGCGGATCCAGCCCGAGGTAATCGCTGACCTTCGCTTCGCCCAGGAGCTGATCGCCGAAGTGATCGGCGAAGTGACCGATGAAGGAGGCGTTGATCATCCCTTTGACTTCGAGCGGATCCTTTTTCAGATCGTTCTCCTCGAGCATCATGCGGAAGGCTTCCATGCACAGCTCTTCCATTTTCTTCTCGGGATAGGTTTTTCGATAGTCGGTCAATCCGCCCGCGACCATATAAACGGGCCGATTGAACCGGGGCACGCGTAGCGCACCGGGGCTCAGCACTTTCATTTTCCCTCCCTTTTGAGTTTTTCCTGCAAGTAGAATGTTGCGTACAAACGTTCGCGCGTAGTGTGATTTTCAGATGGTGCGGTTCGCGACGTTGCTCTCGATAAAATCCACGATCGCCTGCAAGGTCGTGCCCGGGGTGAAGACCGCGGCCACGCCCGCCTCTTTCAGGCCGGCAATGTCCTGCTCGGGAATGATGCCGCCGCCGAACACGACGATGTCGTCCACGCCCTTGTCCTTGAGCAGCCGGATCACCTCGGGAAACAGGTGATTGTGCGCGCCGGAAAGAATCGAAAGGCCGATCGCGTCGACGTCTTCCTGTATCGCCGTGTTGACGATCATCTCCGGCGTCTGATGCAGACCGGTGTAAATGACCTCGTAGCCCGCGTCGCGCAAGGCCCGGGCGACGATCTTCGCGCCGCGATCGTGTCCGTCCAGTCCGGGTTTTCCCACCAAGATGCGAATCGTGCGTTTCATAGCTGCTTCGTCTCCTTACAGATACGCAGGGTCTTGATACTCGCCGTAAACATCCCGCAGTGTATTGACCATCTCACCAAGGCTGGCATACCTGCGCACGCAATCCAGTATCGGCGGCATCACGTTGCGCCCCTCGACGGCCGCGCGCTTGAGCTCGGCCAGGGCGCGATCCACCGCCGCGTTGTCCCGTTCGCTTTTCACCTTCTGTAACGAGGCAATTTGATCCTTTTCGACCTGCTCGTCAATGTAGAGCAGATCCAGATCGATCGGCTCGTCGTTGACGTATTTGTTCACGCCCACGACGGTCTTCTCGTTGCTTTCGACCTGCCGCTGGTAATGGTACGCCGCTTTGCTGATCTCCGTTTGCGGATACCCGTTCTCGATCGCCTTGAGCATGCCGCCCATCTCGTCGATCTTGCGGATGTACGCCAGCGCCTCGGCCTCCATCCGGTCGGTCAGGCTCTCGATGAAGTACGAGCCGCCCAGCGGATCGATCGTGTTGGTCACGCCGCTTTCCTCGGCGATGATCTGCTGCGTGCGCAAGGCCACCTGCACCGCCCGTTCGGTGGGCAGCGCCAGCGTTTCATCCATGCTGTTGGTGTGCAGGCTCTGCGTGCCGCCCAGCACCGCCGACAACGCCTGGATCGTCGTGCGCACGATGTTGTTCAGCGGCTGTTGCGCGGTCAGCGAACACCCCGCCGTCTGCGTGTGGAAACGCAGCAGCCACGAACGCGGATCCTTCGCGCCGATCTCCTCTTTCATGAAGCGCGCCCAAATGCGCCGCGCGGCGCGGTACTTGGCAATCTCCTCGAAGAAATCGGAATGCGCGTTGAAGAAGAACGACAATCGCGGCGCGAACACGTCGGGGTCCAGCCCCGCGTCGATGCCCGCGCGCACGTAGGTCATGCCGTCGCCGAGGGTGAAGGCCAGCTCCTGCACCGCCGTGCTGCCCGCCTCGCGAATGTGATACCCGCTGATGGAAATGGTGTTCCAGCGCGGCACGTTCTCCGAGGCGAAAGCCAGGATGTCGGTGATGATCTTCAAATGCGGCTGCGGCGGGAAGATCCACGTCTTCTGCGCGATGAACTCCTTGAGCATGTCGTTCTGAATCGTGCCGCCGACCTTGTCCCAGGTCACGCCCTGTTTTTCGGCCACCGCCAGATACATCGCCCACACGATCGCGGCCGGCGGGTTGATCGTCATGGAGGTCGTCACTTTGTCGAGCGGGATGCGGTCGAACAGGATCTCCATGTCGTGCAGCGTATCGATGGCCACGCCGCATTTGCCGACTTCGCCCCGGCTGCGCACGTCGTCGCTGTCGCGGCCGTAGAGCGTGGGGAAATCGAACGCGGTCGACAGACCGGTCTGCCCGTTTCCCAGCAAATAATGAAATCGTTCGTTGGTCTGCTTAGGATTGCCGAAGCCGGCGAACTGGCGCATGGTCCAGGTGCGCCCGCGGTACATCGTCGATTGCACGCCGCGGGTGTACGGATACTGCCCAGGAAAGCCCAAATCCTTTTCGGCATCAAAGTCGGCCAGGTTCTCAGGTGTGTACAGCGGATCGATGTCCGCGTCCGAAATCGTTGTAAATTTTTGTTCGAGCTGTCGGCTTTTCGAAAACTTATCCAACCATTCCTTTTTGGTTACCATGGTCGATGTCCGTTAAAAGCCTCATACATACGTTCGAAGTTAAAGTTGATCGCTCCCACGAATACGTCGTAGCTGGTTTTATAGAGTCCCCGGCCGTCGTCGAGCTCGCTGGCGAAATCCGGACCGGGCAACGGCGTCTTTACGTCCTCTTGATAAATGTGCATGTAGGACGCGTCAAAGTCCATCCCGAAATAGCTCATCGTGAAGCCGCCCGCGCCGATCTTGCGCGGCGATTCCAGACCGCTGATGTGCGGCGGATTGGCCGTCATTTCGTAGGCCGCGCCGCCATGCAGCCGCCAGTGCTCGTTGATGTGCCAGGTGCCGCCCAAACGGAAGTCCCAGGTGTCGTCCCATTCCAGCGGATACTTGAAGTCCTGGATGATGTCGCCCTTATCGAAGTTGATGTCGTAGTACGGCAGCTTGGTCCACGGAATGAACGTCGAGGCGAACTCGACATCGAACAGCTTCTTGTAAATGAAGCGAACGCCCAGGCGGTAAATCGGCGGGAAGGTCAGCGCCATGCGCAGCTTGTCGGTGTAGGGATTCTGTCCCAGGATCGTGCCGTACAGCTTGGGCATGTCGGCGGAGATGTCGCCCTCGATGACCACGTCGTACTGACCGTCGTAGGAAAAACCGATCTCCAACCAGTCGGGAATCGGCGCAATGACGATGCCCAAGGCGTAGCCGGGCGTGAATTCCGACCACGCGTCCAGTGTCGCGATAACGTCGAATTCCGGATTGCGGTCGTGCAACACACTGAAGCCGTATTCGTTGATCATCCGGAAGTTCACCAGGCTGGCCTGCGCGCCCAAGCGAATGTACTTGTTCGGATTCCACGCGGCCGACAACGCATAGATCGGCATCATGACGTTGGCTTCGACGATGTTGTAGCGCTGTGGTCCGTCGCGCTTCCACCGGTTCGTCACCGCATACGGACCGTAAACGCCGAACCCGAAGGTCCACGTATCCAGTCCGAAGTCGCTGGAAAGACCGGCGAATTGCACGTTGTCGTAAGGATTGATGTTACGCGAGGCGCCCTGGTAAGGCTCCCGGCGATAATAGGTATGGAAAAATTCATACGAGGAAGCGAAGTACAGGTTCGTTCCTTCGACGTTGGCCAGGTTGGCCACATTCATCCAGAAAGCGGACAAATCGTCGCCGCCGACCACGTTCGCCCCGGCACGCGCGGAAGTGCGCGGACCGATGTCCGGATGGAAAAATCCGCTGGCTTGCGCCATGTCGATTGCGGTTAAAGTGAAAAGGACGCCAAGAAATAGAGCGAGAATGATAGGAGAACGTCGATTCATTGATCACCTTGGATTTCGATCTCGAATCAAAATAAGTGTAAACTGGCCCATGAATGTCAATGTTTGTCGTTTGTCCTGAATGATCGGCGAAATACCCCCTCGATATTACGCCGATTAAGTTAGGGATGTTTATCATTGCCTTGGACAATTGTCAAATGCATTCCCGAAACATCGAACACTGTTCAATATTAGAAATGATGGAGCGCCGAATCACATTTTTTTCCATTCGATGAGCGAGAATTGTTGCAGACCCCGATGCATCATGTTAGGTTTTCCCTAACCATCAACCACTAAATGTTGGGGGTCTGGATGTTTCGTCGGACCTTGGCTTTGGGATTGGTTCTCGTCGGTTTGTTGGCCATGTCGGCCTGTTCGCACAGCACGTTTGACGGCACGTTGGACATCGCCAAAGCGCCGCCGGCGTCGGAACAGTCGGAAATCGAAATTTTCGAATACGACCGGCAACCGATTCCGATTCGCATGATTTTCCAGGAGGAGACCGACCAATATTCGGTCTATCTCGTCAAATTCGACGTCAAGGATTTTCCCCAGCTCAAGAATCGTTACGCGCGCGCTTTTTACTTCGTGCAAAAGCAGCGTAACGTCAAAACGCCCTGCATGATCTGCCTGCCCCCCACCGGCGGCGGGATGGATCTGACCAAGAACTTCGCCGCCTCCTACGCCGAAGCCGGTTACACGACGTTGGGCTTTTATCGCCGTGAGATGTTTTTCAATCCCGACAAGTCGATGGAATACAACGTCGAGCTGTTCCGGCAATCGGTGATCGACGTGCGGCGCGGCATCGACTTCCTGCAAGGCCAGCCGGAGGTCGATCTGGAAAAGCTCGGCATTATGGGCGCGAGCCTCGGCGGCATCATCGGCGCACTGTCCACCGTGGCCGACGGGCGCATCAAAGCCACGGCTTCGCTGGTCTCCGCCGGCAACCTGCCCAAGATCCTGGACACCTCGGGCTACAGCCGCGTGCGCAAGTTCCGCAACGGCCTGATGAAGCGCTACGACGTAAAACGCGACAAACTCAAGGACTGGGCCACCCCGTACCTCAAACCGATCGATCCGCTGACCTACGCGGACCGTATCGATCCCGCGCGCTACCTGATGATCAACGGTTCGATGGACAACATCATCAAACTCTCCGCCGCCGAAGACACCTGGCTCGCCTTCGGCAAACCCGAATGGCGCATTTACCCGGTGGGCCATTACACCTCGATGCTGATGATCAACAAGGCGAAAAAGCTGACGATCGAGCATTTCAATCGCGTACTCGATTTCTCCGCGCCGGCGCAATAATCACGGGAGACAGACAAAAAATGATCAAGCACTACGTTCTGGACACCAACGTTCTGCTGCACAATCCGAACGCGCTGTTCCTCTTCCAGGACAATCACGTGATCATCCCGATCACCGTGATCGAGGAAATCGACCGCTTTAAAAAGGAACTGTCGGAAATCGGACGTAACGCCCGGCTCACCAGCCGCCACCTCGACACGCTACGCACGCGCGGCAACTTGATGAAAGGCGTGTCGCTCGACAACGGCGGCTCGCTGCACGTCGACGTGAAAAAGCAGGAGGACCTCTCCTTCAACGGCTTGCTGCTGGAAGCCAATTCCGACAACCGCATCCTGCTGGTCGCGCTACAGGAGCAAAAGCGGCATCCCGCGGAACGCACGATCCTGGTCACCAAGGACACCAACCTGCGCATCAAGGCCGACGCCCTGGGCCTGGAAGCGCAGGACTTCCAAAACGCGAAGGTCAACGTCGACGAGCTCTACACCGGCATGGTCAAGCTCGAGGTCGACGGCGAAATGATCGACGACCTCTACGAGGACGAGGAACTGACCATCGAAGATCACGACCTGTACGCCAATCAGTTCGTGCACCTGGTCGATCTGGCCGACCCGAATCACACCGCGCTGGCGCGCATGGACAACAACGCGCAAAAGCTGGTGCTGCTCAAAAAATTGAAAAGTCCCATCTTCAACATCTGGCCGCGCAACCGCGAGCAGCGTTTCGCCATGGACCTGCTGCTCGACGATCAGGTGCGTCTGGTCACGCTGGTGGGCAAGGCGGGCACGGGCAAGACGCTGCTGGCGCTGGCCGCCGGTCTGCATCGCACGCTCAACGACAATCGCTATCTGCGCCTGCTGGTCAGCCGGCCGATTTATCCGCTGGGCCGCGAACTGGGCTTTTTGCCCGGCGACCTGGACGCCAAGCTCAAACCGTGGATGCAGCCGATCTTCGACAACCTCGAGCTGCTGCTGAGTTCGCCGACCGACAAAGCCGCGCAGTTCACGCGCGTCGGCCAGTTGCGCGACGACGGCACCATCGAGATGGAGGCGCTGACCTACATTCGCGGTCGCTCGCTGCCCAACGTCTACCTGCTGATCGACGAGGCGCAGAACCTCACGCCGCACGAGATCAAAACGACGGTCACGCGCGTCGGCGAAAATACGAAGATCGTCCTCACCGGCGATCCTTATCAGATCGACAATCCATACCTGGACGCCAGTTCCAACGGTTTGACCTACGTGGTCGAGCGGATGAAGGGCCAGCAGATGGCCGGCCACATGACGTTGATCAAGGGCGAGCGCAGTCCGCTGGCCGAATTGGCCGCGAACATTCTGTAAGGATTTGTCAATTACTGGCGCGGGACGAGCGGCGTCGAATTTTCCGGCATCGTCTCCAGCTTGATCTTCAGGCTCATCTTCTTCTTATTGCGGATCAAAATAACGCGGACGGTCTGCTCGGCCGGCGTCGACGCGGCGATCACCGGCAGGTCGTCGGCCACCTCGATCGTGCGCCCGTTGAACTCGATGATGATGTCGCCTTCGCGCAGCCCCGAGCGTTCCGCCGGGCCGTTGGGCACCACCTGGCTGACCACCGCGCCGTAGGGGCGCGGCAAGCCGAGCGTTTCGGCCATCTTCGCGGTCACCGGCTGCACGTACACGCCCAGCCAACTGCGCACCACGTGGCCCTTCTCCTTGAGCTGCTCGATGATGTTGCGCGCCAGGTTGCTCGGAATGGCGAAGCCGATGCCCTGCCCCGACGCGCTGATCATCGTGTTGATGCCCACCACCTGCCCGCGCACGTTGATCAGCGGTCCGCCGGAATTGCCGGGGTTGATCGACGTGTCGGTCTGGATGAAGTCGTCGTAGGGCCCCGCGCCCAGCACGCGTCCCTTGGCCGACACGATCCCCGCCGTTACCGTATGCGACAAGCCGAACGGATTGCCGATCGCGATGACCCATTCGCCTACTTCCAGGTGGTCGCTGTCGCCGAAGTCGAGGTACGGCAGATCGTTCGCCTCGATTTTGATCAGCGCCAGATCGACCTTTTTATCGAAGCCGATCACCCGCGCGTCGAACTCGCGCCGGTCCAGCAGGCGCACGCGGATTTTCTTCATCCCGCGGATGACGTGGTTGTTGGTCACGATGTACCCGGCCGGGTCGATCAGAAAGCCCGAGCCCTGGCCTTCCATCCCTTCCATGCCGCCGAACGAGGGCGGCGCGGGACGATTGCCGCGATCGGATTTGGCCACGTAAATATTGACCACCGACGGCGCGACGCGCTTGGCCAGATCGGCGAAGGAATGCAGCGCGGCCATGCTGGTGAACTTGCTTTTGACCGGCGCTTCCAGCTTGGGCAGCCCCGCCTGTTCGTTCGTCGGGCGTTTCGCCTCGGCGGGAGCGAAGGCCAGCAACAGACCGCCGATCAACACGACGATCGCCAACAACACCATACCGGATTTGTATTTCATCCTCGTCCCCGCTCCGCGCTCAGGCGTCGCTTTTTTTGCACGATTCCACAAAGCGCAACCGCAAATCGTACAGGGCGTTTTTCAACAGGTGTTCTTCGAGTTCGGTCAGGTTGCCCTTGGTTTTTTCCTGCAGCATCCCCAACAGGTCGATGTTCTGCTTGGCCAGCGTCAGATCCTTCTCCACCTTCTGGCTGACCGGATCGGGCAGATCGCCCAGGTACACCATCGTCGAGGTGGACAGGGAAATGATGAACGAGGCGAAGTCGATCGGCGGCAGATTCTGATACGTATCCGGATCGCATTCTTCGCATCCCTCGTCCCGCGCCGCTTCCGGTTCGGCCGCCGGCGCCTCATCCGCATCGGCCGTTTCCTGTTCGCGCGCCTTTACCGATCCGTCTTCCTCGACGACGAACTTGCGGCGATCGGAAACCTTGAAGCCGCCATTTTTCTCATCGTTGCCCATGCGCATGCCCCCTAATTCTTGGCCGGCTTGTTCGCGATCGCCATGGCGACCTTCACTTTCGCCGGACGCAACAGCCGTTTCCCGATTCTATACCCACTGATGAGCACTTCCAAAATATGATCCGGCTCGACTTCGTCGCTGGGCATCGCGAACATCACCTCGTGCACGTTCGGATCCAGCGCCTCGCCCTTGGCCGGGTCGATTCGCTCCAGCCCCAGACGCGTCAGATTGTTCACCATCTGGCGGTGAATCGCCCGCATGCCCTCGCGCCAGGCCAGCGCGTCGTCGCCGGCCGGCGTCGTTTCCAGCGAACGCTCCAGGCTGTCGAGCGTCGGCAGCAGTTCGCTCATCACCTTGGCCATGCCCGTCAGGCCCGCGTTTTCGAAATCGCGCGCCGAGCGTTTGCGGAAATTGTCGAACTCGGCCGCCAGACGCTGCAGATGATCGATCAACTGTTCCTTGGTCAACTCGGGAGCCTTGTCCGGTTGTTCCGCCGGCGCCGGCGCCTCGACCGTCCCCGCTTGTTCGGCCGCGGCCGGTTCGTTGGTCGGAGCCGCCTGTTGTTCGCCGGCGGCCGTTTGCGGTTCGTTGTCCTTCCCTTTGACCTCGATCTTCATACCTTCTTCACTCGCTTCCGGTTGAGGTTGAACTTGCTTGTCGACAGCCGCATCGACTTTTTCCTTGCTCGCTTTGCCGGTCATGAACCCATTGCCTCCTTATAGCAAGTCTTTGCGCGGTTGCATCGGATTTTCCTTGGCGAACGTCTCGATCAGCATCCGCGATTTTTCGTCGATCTTCGTGGGCACCGTGATCTGCACCGCGACGTACAAATCGCCTTTGGCGTTTTTCGTGCGCACGCCGCGCCCCTTCAGGCGGAACACCTGCCCGCTTTGCGTGCCCGCCGGCAGCGTGATCGTCGCCTGCCCGCCCAGCGTCGGCACCTGGATGCGCCCGCCCAGCACCGCTTCGGCGATGGTGATCGGCACCTGGATGCGCAGGTCGTGCCCCTCGCGTTTGAAGTGCGGATGCGGCTTCACTTCCAGTTCGATGATCATGTCGCCCGCCGCCGAACCGTTCGGGCCCGCCTCGCCCTTGCCGCGCAGGCGAATCTTCTGCCCCGTGTCCACGCCCGCCGGAATGCGCACCGACACCGAACCGCGCTGCGGAATGTTGATTTGCGTCACGCCGCCCTCGATGGCCAGCATGAAATCGATCTGCATGCGAAACAGCAGGTCGCGCCCGCGCATCGCCCCGGTGAAAGCGCCGAACGGATCACCGCCCATCGACGCGCCGCCGCCGCGCCCGCGTCCGCCGAATATTTCCGAAAAGATGTCGCCGAACGAACCGAAAAACGACTGACCGCCGCCGCTGTAGCTGCCGCGCATGTTGCGAAAATCGAAGCCCGAAAAATCGAAGCCGCCCGCGCCCGGCCCTTGATGGCCGAAGGTGTCGTACTTCTTGCGCGCCTCCGGATTGGACAGCACCGCGTAGGCTTCGCTGATTTCCTTGAACTTCGCCTCGGCCGATTTGTCGTCGGGATTGCGGTCGGGGTGGTATTTGAGCGCCAGTTGTTTGTAGGCCTTGCGAATCGCCTGTTCGTCGGCGTCGCGCCCTACGCCCAGCACTTTGTAATAATCGGGTCTCGCCGCCACGGGTCGCCGTCTCCTTTTACCGTCACGTCATTCGCGCGGCAGAATGATGGACAACACGCCGTTGTTCATCGTCGCTTCAAGATCCGCGAAACGCACCGGACCGGGGATTTCCACCTGTCGCCGGAACACGCCCAGCGGGCGCTCGAAACGCAGCATGGCTTCGGGTTCGACGTTGTCGATGAAACTCTTCTTCCCGCTGATGACCAGAAAGCGGTTTTTCATTTCCAACGTCACTTCGTCCAGGCTCAGGTCGGGCAGATCGATCAGCAGCCGATATTGCCGCGGCTCCTCGATCAGGTCCATCGCCGGCCGCCACTGTTCGCCGCCGGCCGATGAGCCTTCGCCCCACGCCGTGGCGTTGCGGATCTCCAACAGGTTGCTCAAACGGCGATGCAGCATCGATACCTCGGCGAGAATCGAATTCAAATGCGGATTGCGCATCGTTCCTCCGTTTCGGCAAAAGGGGCGAGGCCGACCCTGCGCCGCGTCCTCGCCCCGATAAATTCCATCCGCATCCTGACGGATCGACTAATTTTCGTCGACGATCTCGGCGTCGATGACGTCGTCGCCGTTGCCGCCGGACGACTGCTGCGCCTGCTGCTGGCTCGCTCCACCGGCCGCCTGGGCTCCGCCGCTGGCCTTTTTGTACATCGCTTCGGCCATCTTGTGCGAAGCCTGCGTCAGCGATTCCATCTTCGCCTTGATCTCGCCCAGGTCCCCGCCTTCGAGCGCCTTGCGCAGTTCGGCGATGGCCTCATCGATCGCCTTGGCGTCGGCCTCGTCGATCTGCGCGCGGTTTTCCTTGAGCAGCTTTTCGGTCTGATAGGCCATGTTGTCGGCCTGGTTGCGCAGGTCGATTTCCTCGCGCTTTTTCTTGTCCTCTTCCGCGTGCAGCTCGGATTCCTTGACCATGTCATCGATTTCGTGCTTGTCCAGACCCGAGGAACTGGTGATCGTGATCGTCTGTTCCTTGTTGGTCGCCAGGTCTTTCGCGCCGACCGACAAGATGCCGTTGGCGTCGATGTCGAAGGACACTTCGATCTGCGGAATGCCGCGCGGCGCGGGCGGAATGCCCGTCAGGTGGAAGCGGCCCAGCGTGCGGTTGTAGGCGGCCATTTCGCGCTCGCCCTGCAACACGTGAATTTCCACGCTGGTCTGGCTGTCGGCGGCCGTCGAGAAGATCTCCTTTTTCTGCACGGGGATCGTCGTGTTGCGCTCGATCAACTTGGTCATCACGCCGCCCAGGGTTTCGATGCCCAGGCTCAAGGGCGTGACGTCCAGCAGCAGCACGTCTTTCACGTCGCCGGCCAGCACGCCGCCCTGAATGGCCGCGCCCACCGCGACGACTTCGTCCGGGTTCACGCCGCGATGCGGCTCTTTGCCGAACAGCTCTTTGACCACCTGCTGCACCCGCGGGATGCGCGTGCTGCCGCCGACCAAGACGACCTGATGCAGATCCTTGGGCGACAGCTTCGAGTCGCGCAACGCCTGCCGGCACGGCTCGAGCGTGCGGTCGATCAGATCCTCGACCAACTGCTCGAACTTCGCACGGGTCAAGGTGAAGTCCAGGTGCTTGGGGCCGCTGGCGTCGGCGGTGATGAACGGCAGGTTGATGCTGGTCTGCTGCGCCGAGGACAGCTCGACCTTGGCTTTTTCCGCCGCTTCCTTCAGCCGCTGCAGCGACATGCGGTCCTGCGCCAGGTCGATGCCCTGGTCCTTTTTGAATTCGGCGATCAGCCAGTCGATGATGCGCTGGTCCAGATTGTCGCCGCCCAGGTGGGTGTCGCCGTTGGTCGCTTTCACCTCGACCACGCCTTCGCCCACTTCCAGAATCGAAATATCGAACGTGCCGCCGCCGAAATCGTATACGGCGATGGTTTCGTTGCTCTGTTTGTCCAGTCCGTAGGCCAGCGCCGCGGCGGTCGGTTCGTTGATGATGCGTTTCACGTTGAGACCGGCGATCTTGCCCGCGTCCTTGGTCGCCTGACGCTGGCTGTCGTTGAAGTACGCCGGCACGGTGATCACCGCGTCCTCGATCTTCGTGCCCAGGAAATCCTCGGCCGCCGACTTGAGCTTCTGCAGAATCATCGCGCTGATTTCCGGCGGGCTGTATTGTTTGCCCATCACTTCGATGCGCGCATCGTCGTTCGGACCTTTGATGACCGAATACGGCACCAGCCCGATTTCTTCCTTCACTTCCTGAATCCGGCGTCCCATAAAGCGCTTGATCGAGAAAATCGTGTTTTGCGGATTGGAAACCGCCTGGCGCTTGGCAACGGTGCCAACCAGTTTCTCGCCATCCTTCGTGAACGCGACAACCGACGGAGTAGTGCGACCGCCCTCAGAATTCACAATCACTTTCGGCTCGGTACCTTCCATGACCGCGACAACGGAATTGGTCGTACCTAAGTCGATGCCGATGATCTTGCCCATAACCATTCGCTCCTTTCGATTACTATAATCTCGGACTGCCAGCCGAAAATTAACCATCCCATTTTGCTTGTCAACGCGAACTTACTGAATTTTTTGGCACATTTTTATTTGACCATTTGCTCTCATCCCGCTATGATCGGCCCCCAGGTAAAAGATGTGACTAGGATGCGTAACATGTCAATAATTAGACGTTTTTTTATTTTTCCGCTCGTTCTGATAATAACCATCCTCAGCGGCTGCGGCGAAAGTTTGTACGACGAGGAGGAGGTCTATTCCTTCCACGAGCACATCGCCGACAGCTCCAAGGGCGGCGATCTGCTCAACGCCATGGACAAGGCCGGCATCAAGCAGACGGTTCTCGCCGGCTCCTACGACACCTCCTTCAATCACCAGGCACGGCCGGATTTTTCCAGTTCGCAAAAAAACAACGAACTCATCATGAACGCGATGTCCCAGGCGCCCACGCGCATCCTGGCCTTCCCGCTGATTCGCGGCAACGAACCGGAGTTGATCAAATACGCCAAGGAACTGTTTTTGGCCGGCGCGCGCGGTTTTTACCTGAGCCACGGCAACCGGCGTCTGCGGCCGATGCCCCTGGACGACGATCGCCTGCAACCCTTCTACGCCTGGTGCGAAATTCACCGTGTGCCGCTGATTGTCGAGTGCGATTATCGCGCCTACGGGGCCGAACTCGAACACGTGATGCGCGATTATCCCAATCTCTACGTCGTCGCCACGGGCATGCTCGGCCTGACCGACGATCTGGAGAAACTGACCATCCTCTTGGAAAAATTCCCCACGCTCGAGCTTTCGTTGGGCTTCGGTTGGGAAGACGACAAATGGCGAGCCGTGCAGAATCTCTCGGAAAATCACGAAGCCGCGCGGCAATTTTTCATTACTTACAAAGACCGCCTGCTGTTCGCCACCGACATCATGGTCTACAGCGGCGCGGGGCGTAACCTCGATTGGCTCACGCAATACCTGCTGGACATGCGTCGTTTCCTGGAGCGCTCGTCGCTGCGCTACAAGGTGCTGCTCGGCGGCAAGACGACCATGCGGAAGGTCCACGGCCTGGACCTGCCGCGCGACGTGCTCGAGATGATCTATCACACCAATTACAAAAACATAATCGGCGAGATGCCCTCCGAGGTGAACAAGTACAACCTCGATCATCTGCTCGGCGGCGTGCCGGCGCAGGCGCAGTACGACATCGAATCCGACTACCGTCTGGTCACCGCGATCGTCACCAGCCAGGCCAATCCGCTCGAAGGCATGGTGAGCAACTGGCTGCGCAACGTGCTGTCGGGCAAAACCACCAATTGGCGCGAGTTGGCCGGCGAAGATCGTCCGATTCAGGTCGTCGCCATGCCGCCGCTGGATCAATGGGTGGCCAAGCGCCTGAAAATCCGCGAACCGATCGCCATTAAAAAGGTAAACACGCCCGAAGAGGTCGTGCGTTTGCTGCGGGAAAATCCGGGGACGCTGGCGTTGGTGCCCTTCCAGGCCCTGCGGCCGGAAATGAACGTCATTCCGGTCGACGGCGAATCTCCCACCGGCCGGTACGTGCGCGATTGCGCCAAGCGCGGCGGCGGCACGATCGGCTCGTATTTTTACAGCTATCCGCTGCTGATTCCGCTGGCGGTCAAAGGCGAGATCGCGCCGGAGCTGCGCTACGATCCCTATGAGATCCGTCACGTCATGATCAGCGGCAATTTCCTCCCCCAGCAACTGCCGCCCAAGAGCGTCGGGCTGGAGCAGGAAGTCTCCTCGATCTTCAAACTCGGCGGGCTGATGCGGCAGGCCGATCTGGCGCAGGTTTCCCTGGGCGCGCCCCTGGCGGCCAATTGTCCGCCGATGAGCGAGCACGGCGCCTGCATGAATCAGCAAATGCTGCATGCGATGGACTTCGCCGGCATCGATGTCGCCGACGTGCACGGACCGCGTTTGCTCTCGTTGGGGCGCGATCATTTCGGTCATGATCTGATCAAGTACTGGCGCCACTCGATCGACATCGTCGGCGCCGGAGAAAACATGGCCGCGGCCGCAAAGCCGGCGACGTACCGCATTCGCCGGCAGCCGTATGCGTTCCTTTCCTATAGTTTGATTCCCAACGCGGACGCGCAGGCCAAAGCCGACGCCCCCGGGAACAATCCCTACGTCGTTGGGACGGTCAGTGCCCGGATCAAGGAATTGGCCGCCGCAAACAATATTGTCTTCGTCAACATCTCCGCGCTCGATCAGGACGCTGAAACGCTGCGCCTCCTTGCCCGGCAGGCCATCGACGACGGCGCAACGGTCGTCACCTTCAACCGGCCGTCTCCGCCGCGCGACATTGAATTTTATCAGCAGGGGTTCATCGCCTACGGCCTGGGCAATCAGACGATCAACGAATCGTCCGCGACCGAGGCGAATATTTCGTTCCTCGCGCGGCACGTATTCTACGGGAAGCGCTATATCTCGTTGGATCTGATTCCGTTGGAAGCGCATGAAGGATATGTGCGCCCGTTGCATGCCACGCGCACGCGCCAGGCGTACAATCTGTTGTTTGGCGGGAGCAAGCGAAGGCCGTAATCGACTCAGTCGAATTCGGACTCGTCTTCGCTTTCCTCTTCTTCTTTGTAGTCGCCGAAATCTCCGTCCAGTTCGGTGTCGAATTCGCCGTCGTAATCGTCGTTGATCGAATCCAGATCGTCGAAATCAACGTCCGCTTTTAAGCTGGAAGCGGTCGGCTTGGCCTTGGTTGCTTTTTTATTGGGTTTGAGCGGAACCTCCAACGGCTTGCCGCATTTCGGACAGGTCGTCAGTTCCTTACCCATGTCGAAAAACTTCGCTTCGCATTCTCGACAAATGTGCATCTTGCCGAATTTACTGTGCGTCATCTAGCGCCCCATCAACAAGAGTTACCGGGGATTTAAGCAGCCGTTATTTACCAGAACCCATAGTGACGTGCAAGCGAAAAAAAGCCCGAACGGCCGTACGTCTTTGACCTCTTGCATCAGGTGGAAATTACGTGCTAATAGCCTCGTGTCAACCCAACGTGCAATTACATCATTTCACCTCAAGCCGAAAGGAGCAGCGTGTATGGAGATCAAGACTATCTTCGTCATTGGCGCCGGCCAAATGGGGCACGGCATCGCGCAGGTGGCGGCGACCAAGGGCTTTACCGTTTTTCTTAGCGATATCAGCCAGGAATTGGCCGACAAGGGCAAGGCCGCGATTGACAAAAACCTCGCTCGTCAGGTGAAGAAAGAGAAGATCACCGCCGCCGACAAAGATGCAATTCTCGCGCGTATCACGCCGGTCACCGGTCTGGCCAAGGCCGCCGAGGCCGACCTGGCCGTGGAAGCGGCGACCGAGAACATGACCATCAAAAAGAAGGTCTTCACCGAGCTCGACGCCATCACCCGCCCGGATATCATCCTGGCCACCAACACGTCCAGCCAGTCGGTCACCGAGCTGGCCGCGGTAACCAAGCGCGCCGACAAGGTCATCGGCATGCACTTTTTCAATCCCGTGCCGGTGATGAAACTGATCGAAATCGTGCGCGGCCTCGCCACTTCCGACGAAACCTACAAAATCATCTACGAGCTTTCCCTGGCGTTGGACAAAACGCCGGCCGAAGTCGCCGACTACCCCGGCTTCGTTTCCAACCGCGTGCTCATGCCGATGATCAACGAGGCGATTTACTGCCTCTACGAAGGCGTGGGCAACGCCGAGGCCATCGACACGGTGATGAAACTGGGCATGAACCACCCCATGGGTCCGTTGACCCTCGCCGATCTGATCGGCCTGGATACGTGCCTGTTCATCATGCAGCGGCTGTACAACGGCTTCGCCGATTCCAAGTACCGCCCCTGCCCGTTGCTGATCAAAATGGTCGAGGCCAACAAGCTGGGCCGCAAGACCGGCGAAGGCTTCTACAAGTACGATTGACGATTCGACGTGCGGGCGTGCTTCTCAATTGCGCGCCCGCATTTTTTTTGCTTAGATGAGCCCTCAAACCAGCGTGAGAGGAACCATGAAGCTTTCGATTCTGATGCCCGTATTCAACGAGAAAACGACCGTCGAGGAAATCGTCCAGCAAGTCATGTCGGTTGATCTGGACAAGGAATTGATCATCGTCGACGACGGTTCGACCGACGGGACCGTGGAAATCCTCAAAGAGAAGATCGAGCCTCTGCCCAACGTGCGCGTGTACTACCACGGCGTCAACCAGGGCAAAGGCGCGGCTATCCGCACCGGCAAGCAGTACATCGAAGGCGACATCGCCATCATCCAGGACGCCGACCTGGAGTACGATCCCAACGACTATCACACGCTGATCGACCCGATCGTCAAAAAGAGAGCCGACGTCGTCTACGGCAGCCGGTTCCTCGGTCCGCGCCGGGCGTTCTTGTTCTGGCATTACCTGGGCAACCGCTTTTTGACCTTCGTCACCAACCTGCTGTACGACACGATGCTCACCGACATGGAAACCTGCTACAAAGCGTTTCGCGCGCACATTCTCAAGGAAATCACCATCCGCTCGAACCGCTTCGATTTCGAACCGGAAATCACCGCGAAGATCTTCAAACGCGGCTACAAGGTGTTCGAAGTGCCCATTTATTACTCCGGCCGCGATTTTTCCGAAGGCAAGAAAATCAGTTGGAAAGATGGCTTCCGCGCCATCTGGACGATCATCAAATTCCGTTTCACCGATTGACAAGGAGCCGCCATGATCCGCCGTTTGCTCGTCGTGACGATTTGTTTCGCATTGTTGATTCCCGCCCTGCTTCTCGCCGCCGAGGAGCCCGGCGACAACGTGCCGGGGATGGCCGAATTCCACGACGTGATGGCCAAAATGTGGCACACCTACTATCCCGCCAACGATTGGGCCTCGGTGCGCAAGGACATCGGCGCGCTGCAGGAACGGGCCAAGAAACTGCAGGAAACCAAGCTGACCGGCGACATGGCCGCCAAGCAGGAAACGTTCGACAAGACCGTCGCCGAGATGATCAAGCAGATCGACGTCCTCGCCGCCGCCTGCAAAAAGGACGATGACGAGGCCGTGAAAAAAGGCGTGTTCGACGTGCACATGGCCTTTCACGACATGATCAGCGCCTTGTACGCGAAGTGAGGTCACGTTTCGTCGGCGATGTCCACGTGCACGGTGACGTCGTCAACCTTCAGTTTGTCGATCAAGGTATGTTCGACGCGATCGGCGATCGCATGCCCGGCGCGCATCGATAAATTGCCGTCCACTTCGATGTGAATATCGACGAAAATCGCCATGCCCACCTTGCGCGTGCGCAATTTGTGATAGCCGCGCACGCCGTCGATGTGCCGCACGGTGTCGATCAGCCTGGTTTGAAATTTCGTTTCCACCGCCGTGTCGATCAGGTCTTTGTAGGCTTCCCAGGCGATTTTGAAACCGACGTGCACGACGATCAACGCCACGACCATTCCCGCCAGTTGATCCAGGTGACTTACGCCCAGCATGTTGCCGCCGATGCCCGCCAGCGCCGCCACCGAGGAAAAGGCGTCGCTGCGATGATGCCAGGCGTTGGCGATCACCGACGGACGTCCCGCCTTTCGCCCGGCCCGCAGGGTGATCTGATATAGAATTTCCTTGACGACGATCGAGAACAACGCGGCCAGCAAGGCGATGAAGCCCGGCGTTTTCTCGATGTTGAGATACAGCCCCTGCGCACCTTCCCAAAAGATGAATCCGCCCACGCCGATGAGCATCATGCCGACCAGCACCGCGACGGAAGTCTCCACCTTGCCGTGACCGTAAGGATGCGTTTTGTCGCGCGGTTGAGCGGAAATGCGCAAGCCGATCAAAACGACGATGTCCGAAGCCAGATCCGAAGCCGAGTGCGCCGCGTCGGCGATCATTGCCGCGCTGTTGCCGACCACGCCGGCAAAGAATTTAAACGCCATCAGGAGAAGATTGGCGAAAAAACCGATCCAGGTTACGCGGCGAACCGCTTTATCTTGTTGTTTTTCGCTTTCCATTTTTTTCCGCCAACCACTGTTCTCGTTCCAGGCTCATATCGAGGTAACGCACGAAACCGGCTTCGGAAGCGCCCGGCACCACGTGCCGCCGCGCGATGGGCACCCAATGAAAACCGTTCACGGCAAAGCCCAGCTTTTCGTACAATTTTATCGCGCCGACGTTAAGAATGGAAACGTCCAGGGTCATCGTTTGCATTTCGAGCGTGCCGAACCAGTGATTGAGCACGCAGATCAGGCTGTCGAAACCATAGCCCATGCGCACGCGATCGGCGCGCAGCCGGATCGACAACAAGCCTTCCTTGCGCACCTCGTCGACCAGCGCGATGCCGATGCGGCCGACGATCTTGTCTTGCTCGTTCAGCACCGTCCACGTGCGTTTGTAATCGGTGTTGGTACGTGAGCGATACCAGTTTTCCATACTGGCTACGTCGCGCGGGAAATCGGTGTACGGCGCTTCCTTCGGATCGTCGTTGCGCGGCCATTTGGCCATGTGGCGCAGATCCTCCCAGCGCACCGGCCGGCAATAACAGAGCTTGCCCGGGGTCACCAAATCGGCTTTCCAATCGAAAACAAACTTCATGAAAAATCACCCGCCCACTGTTGCCGGTCGATATTGTCGGCTAACATACCACAACATGAAGCAAGTTCGTATCGCCCTCCTGGTGCTGTTTTTGGCGGGAGCCTTGTCCTGCAGCCGACGTTTGAGCGATCAGGAAACGATCTTCGCCGCCTGGAATTCCCCCGCGCGCATCGGCGGTTCGGTGCGCGCCGAACTGCAGGCCCATCCGAATCATGAAGCCGTCAGCGACGGGATGTACCTGTACAAAAACAGCGGCCCCAATGCGGAACAGCGCACCGTGCGCCTTCAGGGCGAAGGCGATACTATTTTTTGGATTCAGATAGAAGATCGTCCGCATGCCGCCGATCCGGTCGCCGAACATCAGCGCTACGAAAACGAGGTCGATCGCCTCACGGACCTGCTCGGCGAACCGCGCAAGAAAGGCAATCGCCTATCCGCAACGCGCCAGGCGCATTGGACCGACCATCCCTCGCTGTGGGTGGACCTGCGCCTGAGCGTCTCGACCGAACCGGCCTACGCCTCGCGCATTCTTTCGGTGCGTCGTAAAACCGATCAATAATAGCTGAACTTGCCCGGATACTTCTGGAACAGCTTGCCCCACTTGGTTTCCCGCAGCCATTTGCGCACCCGCGGAATGCCCTTGACCGGGTACCACACGTAATCGTGGAACACGTAGCTGCCCAACACGAAGAAATACACCAGCGGCGTATGGAAGAACAGTTTCTGGAACTTCTTCAGCGGCCCCCACCAGAAGTGCTTCACGAAGCCGGTGGCCGCGTTGTGGCCGGTCTGGAAGTGGAAATTCACGTTGCTGATGTCCTCGCCGACGATCTCGATCTCGCGCGGATCGCCCACGCCCAGCCCCTTCTCGTGCGCGATGCGGATGCACGGAATGGTCATCGGATCGAAGCCCATCAGCTTGGCCGATATCGCGTCGATCGCCACCGGGTCGCCCGAAGCGAGGATGTAATCCTTGACCACCGGCCACATCGTGCGCGGCCCCGGACCGTTGCCCGCCGTCGTGCCGTCCATCACGTTGAACAGACCGCTGTGAATTTCCCGCTGGATCATCAGCAGATCGACCAGCGTTTCGTGAATCCACGTGTGCGTGTAATGCCGGCGGGTGGTCAGCAGGCCGCCGAACGCGTTTTTCATCGCGCCGGTGTAGGTCGTGTACACGTGGCACTTGATCGTCGGCAGGTGCACGATGTTCTTGCCGAAGAAATACTCGGGCAGGAAAAGCCCCTGCGGGTAGATCTTGTGCAGCACCAGCGTTTCGCCCTTGGGCTTGTACTCGACCCACTTGATGTCCTGCGGCCGGAAATTGTAGAGCACCGGCATGTTGTATTTTTCAAACAGCGGCTTGTACTTGTTGAGCCGCTCGCCCTTGAACGGATTGATGACCACGGTGTTGTTCTGCACACACACCTGATCGGCGTAACCCATTTCCTTCAGCCCGAGGTACGTGCCCTCGAACTGCCAGGGCGTCGTGTTCGCGCCGGGGTACATGAAGTGCCAGGAAATGTTGTCTTTCAGGATTGTGGTCGCGTTTTTGTCCAGATATTTATCCGCCTCGCCCAGCTCGAGCAGGCGTGCGTAATCCCGCAATACGGTTTCCGGTTCGGTCTTGAGTACGGCAACTTTCGCTTTCGTCATGGGAAAAACCTCTCACGTTGTCTCGTCGCAATATAATCCCGCTTACGCGGGATGAGAATGTATATCAGTTAAAATTTGCTTTGAAAAGGTTGGATACGATTGCAGGACATACTCGGCCCCCCCCCTCGCTGGTGAACCGGTACATCACCTGCGATCCGGTGACACCTCTTTTACTCCGTGAGACGCTTTCGCCTCTTGAACTTTCCCCCCCAAAAAACTGATAATGACGGCCAAAATCACATTGCAACAATTTTTTTTCAGAAATGCAGCAAGGCCGTTTGAGGAGATCTTGTTCTTGAACATTAGGCGGAAAAGAATCTTTCTTTTTTTGGTCACTTTTGTTTTTACACTGATCGTTTGTCTGACGGCGATGGAATTGTATTTGCGCAAAAACCAAACGCGGATCGTTTCGCCGGGCGATCGTCCGCTCGTCGGGACTTCCGAACGTTGGCCGCAGGTCGTAACCGTCGACACGCCGCATGGCAAACGGTTGATCCCCGGCAGCCGCGTGGTGATCAAAAATCATTACCTGTCGCATCAGGATATCAAGCTGGAAATCAATACGCTCGGCTTTCGTGACGAGGAAATCTCCCTGAAAAAGGAGCCCGACGAATTTCGCGTCCTGGTCCTGGGCGATTCCATTGCCTTTGGCGACTACCTGCCGGCCGAAGAAGTATTCGTTCAACGACTTGAAAATTACCTGCGTGAATTGAAGCCCGGGCGAAACATCCAAGTAATCAACACCGGCATCAGCGATTGCGGTTTGGATGAGGAATTGAATCTTCTGGAAGAACGCGGTTTGGCATTGCGTCCGGATGTGGTGCTGGTCGAATTTTATCTCAATGATTCCCGTCCTCCCTGGGGATTCCCCGGGGAGAAGGGATACCGCAACTGGCTGCGGCGCCATAGCCTGCTGGCCGAACACGTCTGGAAGAATATCAAGCTCAAATCATGGATGTCGCGCCAAGGCGCCGAACGATTCTCCTGGCTTGAGGAAATGGACAGACTCGATTGGATGAATGATTCCGCCGCTTTTGCCAAACTGGCATATTTGGCGCGTTATGATTGGGGAGCCGGCTTTCAGCCCGACTCCTGGCTGCCCGTTGCCGCCAAGTTCCGTCACCTGGCCGAACTGGCGGAAAAACATGATTTTCGTGTGATCGTCGCTTTCTTCCCGGTGGTCTTTCAGGCCTATGCTCGATTTGAGGAAACCTTTCCGCAAACGCGCCTGGCTGAAATTGCCGCTGCAAACCGTTTCGGATATATCGATTTGTTGCCGATGCTCCGTCAAAACAACCAGGAACGATTGTTTTTCGACCAATGCCATCCGGTCGCCAAAACAAACGATCTGATCGGTCGCGCCCTCGCCGATTACTTTGACGAGAACGGGTATCTGCACATTTAAGGCTTCGTCCTCCATCTAAAAAGAAAGTATAGGTCCGGGAATTATTCCCGGCCGCATTCGAAAGTCAAAATTCCCGATTATACGGATTCCCCGCCGCCGATGATCCGCCCCGTTTCCGCGTCGATGACGATTTCGGTCATCCACATGAAATCGGTCAACACGCCGTTGTGATCCGGTTCACAGGTAACGACCCAGGCCAGACGCTGGACCTCGCGGTGCGTGTAAAAAAAGTGAACATGATTGCGGATCAGCAAGAAATCCTGCAGCCAATCGATCCAGAATTCGTCGGGATAAACCACGGCCAATTCCGCCTTGGCGGTATACTCCAGTTGGCGAAAATTGTTCTGCACCATGTGCGAGCGTTGCAGTACGCGCACGGCTTTACGTATCGCTTCTTCCTTGTCGACCAACACCGGATTCAGCCCCGGATTGTTGTCGGCGGCATCCGGAATCTCGATTGCATCCAAGCGCAGATTCGAGTCGAAGTCGATGCGGATTTTATCCTGGTCATGAACATGGTCGCGCACATAGCGTCGGTAGATGATATTGACCCGTTGAACGTATGGCCTGAAATCAATCGAGCCGTCGGAGTAGTCATCGAAACGATACTGGCTCGCCCGCTCGCCGAAGAGAGCGGCGATGACGTCGGTCGCCTTTTGCTTCGCCTGCTCTTCGATCTCGGCCGACCATGGTTTGTCTTCCGAGCGGCTTTGGTTATGTCGATAGGACAGCAACTCGAGTTCCGGCGACAGGTTGACATATTCCTCCAGGTCATCATGCTTGAATTCCACAAAAATCGTGGGGCGATAACCAATGTCCATCCCGTCGCTCAAGACGGTTCTTGTTTTTGTATTCGGCACTTGCGACGGCAGCGGCCATGGACGATCGGGCATGCGGGCGAGTATCTCCTCGGCCACCTGCGGCGCGCGGGCCATCACCTCCGGCGCGATCTCCGGCCAGTCGAGCGACGGCGGTTTGCGCGTCATCTGCAGATAAACGACCGCGGCCACCGCGCCGATAATGCCGAGCACAACCACGCTGCCGATTAAAAAGCCTCGGAAAAATTTCTTCAGCATGGTCCGTACTCCGCCTCCGGGCCGTCGCCGCAATCCAGCATACAGATTCTTTTCAGATAATAAAGTCGAATTTTTTGAATAATTAGGGACAGTAACCAATTTTTCAAATAGGTATAGGGATTTTCCATGTCGTTGGCCGATCGGCCCACCTCGATGAAAGAGATATTTGCGGGTGATTTACAATTAAGTATGAGCGTCTTGACGCGATGCGCGGAACGATCGAGCCGGCGGTTATGGCTTGTTTAAAATCCGGCTGTGCGCGGCCAGGTGCTCGGCGACAATCTTGCCCAGCGCGTTGCATCCGGCCGGCAGGGGATGCACGTGGTCGTTGAGAAATTCGATGGACCCCGACAGCCGCGTGGCGTCGATGATGGATCGCGTCGGGAAGTTTTCCTCGATCATTTTGTACACGGCGTCAAACGCGCGCACATGCGCATCATAATCGAATTGATGATAATGAATGAAACAGCGTTCTTTTCGCAGGTCCTCAGGGAGGTCCGGCGTGACCAGCGTGGCCTGTTTGGCCACATAAAATTCCGCGCCGATCTGGTGCGCCGCTTGTTCCATGAGTTTCAGGTTGTCACGGAACACCTCCACGCCGCGAGGATCGTAATCGGCGGCCAGCGGACGATTTCGATCTTCGGCTTCGCCGGTTCCGATCTCCCCTGCCGCCTCCTGCAGCTTGTCGCGATTGGCCGCCACGCGGAAAGCCGCGTACAGTTGAGATCGGCCCAGGTATTTGTCGAGTCTGATCCGGGCGAAACGCGGCGGTAAAGTCACGTCCGGAAAGCACCATCCCCCGTCTTTTTTCCAGGTTTTATGCAACATCGCTTCGGGCGAGGCGTCGTGGAAATAGTACATTTCGTTCCAGGCGTGGTACACGATCACGATGTCCGGCTCGAAGAAACGGACTTGCGACCAAAGCCGGCCGTAGGATTCGAAGGACGAATAGCCGCCGACCGCCGCGTTGATTATCTCGATGTCCCGCCCCGGCATCAGCTTTTGCAGATGCTCATACGCCCGCTGGGGCCAGGTGTCTTTGTCGGGCAGAATCAGGCCGGTGCCCGCCGTTGAGGATCCGCCGAGAAAGGCGACGCGAATGCGCCTGGCGGGCTTTTTCACCGATTCGATCGGCGGCGTGGAAATAAAGCCGTAATCGTTGATCGATTTGTCTTTCTGGGCGACCATGCCGGGCCGTGGCGTCAGCTTGGAAAACGGATTCATGTACGCCCAACCGCGGGCCGGATTGGGTGCACGATGCGCCAAGGTCAAGGCGTCCAGGTCGATGGGCTCGCGGCTTCGCATCATCATCTCGCCGATAGCCAGCACGACGATCAGCCCGATCAAAAGCGTCAACCCGAAAAAACAAAGCGACGCCGTTGAGAAAAATTGCTTGACCGGCCCCGCGAAATGTTTTCCGACGAAATCCCCGCACCATTGGGTGACGTATCCATGCACAACTCTTTCAGCGATTCAGGTTTTTCCAGGTTCGTCCGTATGGCTTGCGGCGACCGAAAAGATTAAACGACGGTCCCTAAAGTCAAAACGCCAAAACTCGTAAAAAAATATTTAACCCGTTTCTTCCCTTGGAATCAACTGTAAATTGTTGAAAGAATCCATTTTATTATAAGATAGGAATTAAGGGACGCCATACTTAATTATTGTGTGTATAATTTAAAGGACATCGAATTTATGGAACGCCATACTCAATTATTTCGGGTGAACCATCACACCTTTGGCTGACGCCAAAAGTGTGGCACACAAGCGAACGACGCGTTTTTTGTGTGCCACAGTTTTCGCCTTGGCGAAAGCTGTGCAACGGCCTCGCACAATGAATGAAACGCAAGTCCAGGGAAATGCAAAGGGCGCTGACCGAGCCGTCCCGGTAGCGCCCCATAAAATAGGCTAATCCCTACAGATTATAGTCTGCCTTATCCCCCGCGAACTCGATGACCTGCTTGCCCAACTGCAGCCGGACGGTCGCGGTGATCTTCTCGAATTCGTTGACCGCCTTGACCGCGTAGCTGACGATCTTCTCGCCCTGCACATGCAGTACGCCGCTGGTCTTCGCCCCGACGTTCAGCAACAGCTTTTGGCCGTAGAATTCGATGAACTTGTCGTGCTGGCCTTCGCGATCGAAGTTGAAGAAGAAGACGTAATAATCGTCGCCGTTCTTGTACACGAAGGCCTTGAGCAACTCGCTGTAGCTGACCTTCGATTCCCACCCGACCTTGCGCAGGTTGCCCAGCAGCGCGCGCTCGTCGTTGAAGAAGTTGCCGGTGTTGCAGATCAGCTTGTCCGGGTTGGCGACCACGAAGTCGCGCAGCAGCGTGCACGGCTCCATCGCGTCGTCGAAGCGCGGCAGTTCGCCGCCGAGAATCAACTTGCCGCCGGCCTGCACGAAGTCGATCAACTTCTGTTGTTCGGCCTCGGCCAGGAAAAAGCCCAGGTGCATGGCCACGGCTTTCTTCGTCAGCAACTCCTTGACGCTGTAGGCCGCGATCTCCGCGAACTCGTAATTGATGCCGTGCTGGTTGCAGATCATCGCCGCCGGCTCGAGCACGTCGGTGCCCACGCGCGGGACGTTCTCGTTGACGCCGAATTTCTTCTGGTCGGGCACCCAACTGCTGATCGACGCGTACTCGGGGTAGATCAAAAAGCAGATGTCCATGTCCAGTTCGGCCCGCAGCAGCCCCTCGCCCTCGTTGACGAAATAGTCGTTGAGCAGCACCATCGTGTCGTACATCGCGCCGGTCTCGCCGTTCTCGCCGATGGGCGCGTCGGTCGGGAAGGTGCGCTGTTGCTTGCGCGTCACCGCGTCCAGATCGTCGATCCAGTAGCCGTGACACACGCCGGTGAAGATCACGTAACCCGTGCAGCCGCCGGCGATCGAGGCCAGCGTCTGGAAGAACGGAATGAACGGGTATTCCGACAGCGCGTGATACAGCTTCGAGAAGCCCCAGTTCTCTTCCATGTTGATACCGCGCCGGCGCCGCGCCGTGTTGATGTACCGATGGAACACGTCGTTTTTCTTCAGGTCGCCCGGCTCGCTGGTCGTGTCGTTGATGTTGTAGGCCGCCACGCCCAGCCAGGAAATCATGCCGTATTCATAAACGTCAGTGTCCATGTCCACGCGGTTCTGGTTGAACCACCATTCCGGGTACAGGTGCCAGTATTCGGCCTGAATCTCGCGGGCCCACATCTCCTGCTTCTCGGGGATCTTCTCCTCGATCGGCGGGGTGATCGCCGCGAAGTTGGTCAGGTACGGCAGATCGATCCCCAGGTACTCGATGTAGCGCGCGTAGACGTCGCGCCGCAGCCGCCACTGGAACATGCCCCAATCCATGTAGGTCAGCAGTTCCTTGCGCGACGAGGCCACGCGCTCGCCGGGGCGCAGCAGCGGACCGGTGATGAAATCGAAGGCTTTGTATTCCGTGCCGTGGCAGCGGTTGTAGTGTTCGATGGTCAGATACTTTTCCTTGAGCAGCTTGTGGAAGTACCGCATGTCCGGCCCGCCGTAGCCGAAGTGCCAGGGCGCGTCGTTGGACGTGCAGTAGATCGTCTCGTCCAGAAGCTGGATGCCGATCAGCGGCTGCCCCTCGCCGACGTAAGGCTGCAACAGCTTGCCCACGTCGTTGAGCCAGCGCTTGGCCAGCGCGTCGAACAGCGGATCGTTGGGCGACGGCAGTTGCGTCCAGCCGTACTCCCAGTACAGCGGCTTCTGCGAGAAAACGCGCACCGGCTCGATCTCCGGATTGAACGAGGGCGAGGATACGTCGGGCAGCCCGCCGATGTTCAACTCGCTGTGCACGAAGGGACCGGGCTTGGCAATCGCCAGCAGGTCTTTTTCGCGAATCAGGTTGAGGAAGGTCACCACGTCGCGGCTGTCCAGCGTCTCGCCGGTGAAGTCGTAGGTGATCTCGCCGGTCACCGGATCGTGCACCAGGTGATGCCGCCAGGGAATGTAGAAGGTAATGACGTTGCAGCGGCCTTCTTTGAGCTGATCCAACCGCGCGGACCAGTTGCTGCGCTTATCGCGATAATATTGATAGTCGGCCCCGATAAAGAAGAACGGTTTGCCGTCGCGGTAGTAACGTCCGTTTTTGTAGGTGAATTCCGTCATCTCTGCCCTCTTCTTTTAGCTGTTTACCGGGGTGTAAGCGAGGCGACCAAACGCCGGTACCTCGCCGACCAGCGGCCGCAAATACTGCAAAAACGCTTCGGTGACGAAGCTGTTCTCATCGTCGATGAACTCGTCGGGCATCTTCTGTTTGCCCTCGTTGACCTTGAGCAGCGGCACGGCCACGTACTCGCAGCGGTACTCCTCGCCCGCCGCGCGTTGGAACGCGACCATCAGGCCGCTCTTGCCCGCCGCGGCCAGCTTCATCGCCTCGGCGCCCGCCTGATAGGCTTCCTCGCGATCGACCAGGCTCACGCGGTCGGCCCCGGCCATCTGCAACGATTCGACGACCTGAAATTCGCCGCGCACGTCAAGGTGCGTACAAGCGAGGTTTTTCACGACCATCGCCGCCGAAGCCCCGCCCATCGCGCCGAATTCGGGATTGCCGAACTTGTCGAACGTCTGCGTGCCCGACACCGGCGAACCGTCGGGATACACGATGCCCTCGCCGATAAAAATCGACACGAAGCCATACTTGCTGTAGCAACGTTCGATGTCGGCATAGAACTTCTCCTGCGTGAACGGACGCTCGGGGATGTAGATCAAATGCGGCGGATCCTCTTCGTAGCGCTTGGCCAACGCCGCGGCCGCCGCCAACCAACCGGCGTCGCGTCCCACCGCCTGATACACGAGCACCGGATCGACCTTCTGCATGTCGCGGGCCAGCACGCCGCCCTGCATCGCCGAGAGCGCCACGTAGCGCGCCGCCGAACCGTAACCGGGTGTGTGGTCGGTGCCGTACAGATCGTTGTCGACCGTCTTGGGAATGCCGATGCCGTTGAGCTCGTAGCCCTGCGCGCGGCAATACTCGATCACCCGGTGGGTGGTGTTTTGCGAGTCGTCGCCCCCGATATAGAAGAAATAACGGATGTCGAATTTCTTCAAAACTTCCAACACGCGCGGCAGGTGTTCGTCGGTCATCTTCAGCCGGCAGGAACCCAGCGCCGACGAGGGGGTGATTTTCACCGCTTCGAGCGTGGCGTCGCTTTCCGCGCCCAGGTCGATCAGGTTTTCTTCGAGAAAGCCCTGAATGCCCCAGCGCATGCCGTAAATATGCTCGACGAAACCGTATTTTTTGGCTTCCTGCACCACGCCGACCAGCGAGGCGTTGATCACCGCGGTCGGTCCGCCGCTCTGTCCGATTACCAGATTTCCTTTGATCATCGTTGTCCCCGTTTGCATCGATTTTCAAATGAGAAACCGCACATTAATCAGAAAATGGACGGATTTCAATCAGTTTGTGCACAAAAGGCATCACTGATTTCAATAACCTGAATAAATATACAAATTAACTTGCGACATTGCGCCCGCTTTGCTATAAAAATATCGTCTTGTTGCGTGAGAATGAGGAGGAACGATATGGGATATAAACTTTCTCTGTCCGCGGTGCAAAAGGTCCGTCTTTTCCTGGCGGCGTTGAATGTTTCGCCTTCCCCCTACAGTTCCACTTCCGAAGTGCTCGACCTGCTGATTGCCAAGGTAAAAGAACATCGTCATGACGCGCGTCTGCGCGAGCAATTCGCCGCCCTGATTGACGAACTGCAAACCGAAAAGGCAATGCCCGCCGCGCCGGACATCGAAGCGCTCGACACCGATTCGCTGGCCGAAGAACTGATCATGCTCTTGGCCGAACCATCCAAGCCGTTCTTCGCCCTTCCCCCGACGATGTATGCGGTGCTGGCGATTCTGGCGGTCTTTCTGCTCGGCATGGCCGTTACCGCCGGTTGCCGTGGTCCGGAAGACAGCGACGGTTGCGATTGCGCCTGCGCCGAGGACGTCAGCCTGGATCATTTCCTGAACATGCTGGGCAACGCCGACAACCTGACCGTCGAGGAAACCATCGCCGCCACCGAGCTGTACGACGATCTGTCCAAATCCGAACAACAGGATTTGATCACCCGCGTGTGCGCCATGTCACCCGATGAAATCATCGCCTTCATCGAAACCGGTGTGGCCCAGGGAGACGACGACAGCGTCGACGACGACACGAACGTTCCGGACGACGACAGCATCGACGACGATTCCTTCATCGATGACGACGTGGTGTACAAAGGCGTCGCGTTCTAGATTATCGGAGACCCAACGTATCTTTGGGGGCAAGGAGAAATTGGATGGATAAGCGTATCTCTTTGACCACCGTGCAGAAGGTGCGCCGCTTTCTGATCTCGCTGGCTTTGCCGCCGTCGCCCTACGCCTCAGCCGACGAGGTCATGGCGTTGCTCATCGACAATGTAAAAAAGAATCGCGGCAATCCTCTGCTGCGTGAGCAGATCAACGAATTGCTGGTCAGCCTCGCCACCGAAAGCGGCACGTTGCCCGTTTTTTCCTGCGAGACAATCGACGCGCGGGAACTGGCCGAAGAGCTGAGCGCCCTGTCGCGCAACGGCGCTTCACGCCCGGCGAACACCTCGCCGCGTTTGGCGTCCTTGCTGACGACCGCCGCCGCCTTGCTGTGCATTTGCTGCCTGCAAATTGGTTGCGGCAACGAGGAGAGCGATTCTTCCACCTGCTATGACGACCTGAGCCTGGCCAACTTCACCACTCTGATGGACCGCTCCACCGACCTTACGGACAATGAACGCAACTACTGCGAGGACCGCTACACGGACCTCACCGACGGCCAACAGGAATATCTGATCGAAAAACTGTGCGCCATGCAGCCGGAGGACATCGCCGCTTTTTTGGAAACCAACCTGATCGACGGCGAACCGCCAGAGGATCAAGACGGCGATCCGGTTGACGATCAAGCTATTTACAAAGGTGTTGCTTTTTAGGAGTTAAGCCATGCCACACAAAATTGCCGATACGACAATGCAAAAGGTTCGCCGGTTTTTGGCCGCGTTGCACATACCCTATTCGCCCTATGCCACGACCGACGAAACGTTGGGCGTGCTGGTCGCCAAAATCAAAGAACATCGCCACGATGAACAATTACGCGCCCATCTGCGAGCGCTGCTCGATGAGTTATACGCCGATGGCGACGCCCTGCCCGCCGCTTCCTGCGAGACGGTCGACCCCACCGATCTGGCGCGGGAACTGACCGCCTTGATTCACCCGGAGCAGAACGTACCCGCTTTCGCCATGCCGCGTACCTTCGCCATGCTCATGTTCATCGCCGTGCTGCTGTTGGGCATGTCGTTGTTCGCCGCCTGCCAGGACGATCCGTCGGCCGACAACGACGACGATGAGGATACAGCCGCGTGCGTCGACGATCTGAGTCTGGACAACTTCATCGACATCATCGATCACGGCCAGGACATTCCCTATGAGGACCGTACGGCGGCGATCGAGGATTACGCGAGTATGAACGATAACCAACGCGAGGCTCTGCTCGAACAACTTTGCGGCATGACGCCCGAGCAGATTGCCGCGGCAATCGAACAGATGACGGCCGAAGGCGATGACGACAGCGTTACCACCGACGACGACAGTAGCGATGACGACGCCACCGTCGTCGATGATGACGACGATTCGGCCGACGACGACTATTTCGATGACGATGTCGCTTACAAGGGCGTAACTTTTTAACCGGATTGGACGAACGTTGGACAGCTCCTGGTTTTCCCGCACCGTGCCGCGCAAGCCGACGAATCTTTTGTGGGAAATTACCGACGCCTGCAACCTGCGTTGCCTGCATTGCGAGGCCTCGGCCGGACGCAAGCGCGAAAACGAATTCACCGCCGACGAGGCCGACGAACTGTGCCGGCGGATCGTCGCCATGAAATGGCAGCGGGTGAACCTGACCGGCGGCGAGCCGCTGCTGCGCCGCGATTGGCCGCACCTGGCGCGGCAACTGGCCGACGGCGGCATCCATGTCACGCTGGTCACCAACGGTCTGTTGTTCGACGAGAAAATCGCCGCGCAGGCTGTGGAAGCAGGCGTAAAAACCGTGGCGGTCAGCATCGACGGTCTGCGCGCCACGCACGACCGTATCCGCCCGCGCCCGGAACATCAAAACGATCTGCCTTCCTGTTTCGACGCCGCCATCGCCGCCCTGCGCCGGGCGAAAGACGCCGGCCTGACCACCGCGGCGATCACCCACGTCAATCTGTGGAACTTCGGCGAACGCGAAGAACTGCACCGCCTGTTGCACGCCGAGCGCGTCGACGGCTGGCAGATTCAACTGGGCGTGCCCCTGGGGCGTTTGCGCGAGGTCGACGAGCCGTACCTGCTGCCGATCGAGCGCCTGGCCGAACTGGAAGAATTCTGCGCGCAAATGATTCGCCGCGCCCAGGACGATTCCACCGCCCCGGCGATCGCGGTAATGCACACCATCGGCTATTACGGCAAAAACGAGATGATCATCCGGCGCGGCGCGCGGCGCGATACGCAACGCTTTTTCGTCGGCTGCGTCGGCGGCTGGCGGGCCTTGGCGATCACCTCGGACGGCATGGTCAAACCGTGCGCCATCCTGCCGCGCGAGTTCGCCGTGGGCAACGTGCGCGAGGAATCACTGGAAACGATCTGGAACGACCGCGACCGCTTCACCTATCAGGCGCACTGGGACGCCGAGGATCTGGAAGGCTATTGCGCCGAGTGCCGCTATCGGTTCATCTGCCGCGCCGGCTGCACGGCGATGGCCTACGCGCTGACCGGCACGATTTACAACAATCCTTATTGCCTGTACCGGCGGGCGATGGAGGAACACGACGCATGAGCGAACGGTACGAACATCCGTTGCGTATGTGCGTCTGGGAACTGACGCTGCGCTGCAACGCCCGCTGTCGCCTGTGCGGATCGTCGGCCGACACGGCGCGCCCCGGTGAGCTCTCCACCGGCGAGTGCGTCGATCTGGCCAAGGAGATGGTCGACCTGGGCTTGCGGACCGTCACCCTCTCCGGCGGCGAGCCGCTGCTGCGCCACGGCTTCGACGAAATCGCGACGTTTTGCGTAAAATCCGGCGTGCGCACCGACATCGTTTCCAACGGTTTGCTGATCGATGACGACATGGCCGCGCGCCTGAAGGACCTGGGCTTGTACGGCGTGACGTTGAGCTTCGACGGTCCCGAGCAGGTGCACGACGATCTGCGCGGCGTGCCCGGCAACTACCAAAAATTGTTGCAGGCGATCGAACATCTGCAAAAACACGACGTGCGCGTCGGCGCGATCACTCACGTCAATCGCACCAACCTGCCGCACATGAACGAGCTGGCCGAACGGCTGACGACGGCGGGCGTTCTGGCCTGGCGGCTGCAACTGACGATTCCGCCCGATCCGCGCTACCAAAACGAAATGCTGCTGCCCCGGCAGTTGCCCGAGGTGATCGAGCTGATCAAACGTGTGCAGCAACAAGGCAAAATGAAATGTTACGGCTCGCATTCGATCGGCTATTACGGGCGCGACGAACTGGCCGTGCGCCGGGGGCCCGATAGCGGACCGCGCGTGTGGAAAGGCTGCCCGGCGGGCCTGTCCGGCATCGGCGTCCTGTCGGACGGCCGCATCAACGGCTGCCTGTCGTTGCTGACGCACGGCGAGCGGTTCATCGAAGGGTCGATTCGCGAACGTTCGCTCACCGACATGTGGCGCGATCCGAACCTGTTTGTTTACAATCGCCAATTCGACGCGACGAAAAGTTCGGGCGCCTGCCGCGCCTGCCGGTTCCTGACCACCTGCCGACACGGCTGCGTGAACGTGCTGGTCGCCGCCGACGAACACATGACGCACAATCCGCTGTGCATGCACGCGCTGGAATCGACCGGCCACGTCACGACGCCGACGGCGCAACCGGAGCGTCCGTCGATCGTGCTGTTCGTCGCCGACGGCCTGCGTCCCGATTTTCTCGGCTGCTACGGCGGACCGGACACGCCGACGATCGATCATCTGGCGCAACACGGCGTGTGCGTCAAACATGCGCGTTCGGCGGCGGCCTGGACGGTGCCGGCGGTGGCCTCGATGCTCACCGGCATGTCGCCGCATCGGCTGGGTTTGGTGAAATGGCGGCAGAACTGGTCGCGCGCGAACGACGATCTGTTCTCGCTGCTGGCCGAACAGGATTACGCGGTCGGCTCGTTCGCCTTCGACCGGCGGCACCTGTTCACCAACGTGCCGCAGGCGCAGGTAACCGAGCTGTCCTGGGACCTGACCGGCGTCGAGGATTGGCTGACGGCGCACCACAGCCGGCCGTCGTTCACTTACGTTCATTGGTGGGGCACGCACGCGCCGTACATTTCCTCGGCGATGCCGCTGGCCAAATGGCGCAAGTCGATGCAACTGCTGACCGACACGCTCGACCGGCACCGCGAGTTCGCCGCCAAGCTGCGCGTGATGTACCGCATGGCCATCCGCCATCTGGATCAGGAAGTACTGCCGCGGATCCTGCAGGCGATCGAGAAAGGCCGCGGACTGGACAATACGATTTTCATTTTCACCTCCGACCACGGCGAATGCTGGGCCGAGCGTTATGCGACGCAAGAGCCCGTTCGCGACGTGTTCGATTTTCACGGCCGCGCGCTGTACGAAGAAAACCTGCGCGTGCCGCTATTGTTCTACGGCGCGGTCGAGCCCGAGGAACTGGCCGTGCCCGCCGTGCACATGGATCTGGCCCCGACCATCGCCGCGCTGACGCGGAGCGGTGCGTCGGCAAGCATGTTCCCCGACGGCATCAATCTGTTCGACTACCACATCGTCAATCGGCCGTTGTTCGCCGTGGCCGACCGCGATTTCGTCGACGCCGGTCAAGTGCCCACCGATCCGAACGAGGTCTACGCCCTGTTCGCCTGCCTCGACGGCGACCAGAAAGTCATCCGCGATCTGCGCGACAATCACTGGGAATGGTACGACCTGACGCGTGATCCGCGGGAAAGCAACAACCTCGCGGCAAGCGAAAAACTGCCGCCCGCCAATATCCGCGAAGCAATGAACGACGAATGGACCAACGTCGCGCCGGTGGAATGGAACCGCGAAGAGGATCAGGACATTCGCCGCCGTTTGCGTGCCCTGGGCTACCTGTAAACGCGAATAGCTGCTTGGCACACCGCCGATTTTTGCTATATTCAATGGTCTATCCGCCACCCACTTACGGAGGTTGTCGTGGAACTGTCGCCACGGGCCGGTGAGAAAATTTCGCAATTGCTCGCTAAAGGCGTGAACATCCCCAATCCGTTGACGCTGGACATCGGCGACGAGGTCGATCTCGACCTGATTTCCGCCACGGGCGTGACGATCTATCCCGGCTGCCGCATCTACGGCGACCAAACGGTGATCTCCAAGGGCGTGAGCCTGGGCAAGGAAGCGCCGGTGACCATCGACAACTGTCAGTTGGGCGCCCAGGTCGATCTCAAGGGCGGGTACTTTCGCAAGTCGGTGTTTCTGGCCAAGGCGAACATGGGCTCGGGCGCGCAGGTGCGCGAGGCGTGCCTGCTGGAGGAAGAAGCCAACGGCGCGCATTGCGTGGGCCTGAAGCAGACGATCCTCTTCCCCTTCGTCACGCTGGGCAGCCTGATCAACTTCTGCGACTGCTTCATGGCCTGCGGCAGCAGCCGCAAGGATCACAGCGAGGTCGGCAGTTCGTACATTCACTTCAACTTCACGCCCGACGGCGACAAGGCAACGGCCTCGCTGTTCGGCGACGTGCCGCGCGGAGTGATGCTCAAACAGCCGCGCATTTTCCTCGGCGGCCAGGGCGGCGCGGTCGGCCCGGTGGTCTGCGGGTACGGCAACGTGGTCGCGGCGGGTTCGATCCTGCGGCGGAGTCACCCGAACGACAATCAGTTGATTTTCGGCAAAACGCACGGCGCGATGGCGATCGACTACGTGCCCAGCATGTATCCGAACTTCGACCGGCTGCTGGAAAACAACCTGCTGTTTTTGGGCAACCTGACGGCGCTGGAGCAATGGTACATTCACGTGCGCCAGTTGTTCTTCGCCGATATGGAATTCGGTCGGCGGCTGTACGACGGCGCGTTGGGCGTGCTGGCCACGGCGAAAACCGAGCGCATCAAACGCCTGCGCGTGCTGGCCGAAAAGGCTTTTCAGTCGGCCCGTTCCCGCGCCATGCCCGAGCAGGCCGTGGCCGGGCGGCGCGATTTGTACGATCACCTCGACGAGTTGACCGCGCTGTTCACCAATGGCGACGGCGCCCGTTACGGCCACCATGCGCGCGACCGGTTCGTCGAACATCTTCTTTCCATTCGGCAAACGTCGCCGACCGATTACATCGCGTTTATTCAAAGTCTGCCGGCGGACGTCGCCGCGCTGGGTACCGAATGGTTGATGGAGATCGTCAACACCTTGAATCAAAAAGCGGTTGAACTCTTGCCATCGATCGAACTTTTTATAAAATCGCTGGACGATCTGACCTGAGCGGTCGGCAAACGGAGGAAACATCATGGGCGAGTTTTTCGGCACCGATGGAATTCGCGGCAAAGCCAACCGGCATCCGATGGACGCGGCGATGGCCTTCAAAGTCGGTCAGGCGGTGACGCTGACTTTGCGCAAGCCGGGTCATCGCGTGCGGATCATCATCGGTAAGGACACACGCATTTCCGGTTACATGCTCGAAAGTTCGTTGGAAGCGGGCATCTGTTCGATGGGCGGCGATCCGTACCTGGTCGGCGTGCTGCCGACGCCGGGCATCGCCTTCATCACCGAAAGCATGCGCGCCGACGCCGGTTTCGTCATTTCCGCGTCGCACAATCCGTACTACGACAACGGCATCAAGATTTTCTCCGGCACCGGCTTCAAGCTGTCGGATGAGCAGGAAAACCACATCGAAAGCCTGATGCGCGACGACAAGCTGAAAGACATGGTGCCTGAAGCCAAGGATATGGGCCGGGCGCGGCGCATTGACGATGCGCGCGGTCGCTACATCGTGTTTTTGAAAAACACCTTCCCGCGCGATCTGACGATGGAAGGACTGAAAATCGTCATGGACGTTTCGCACGGCGCCACGTACAAGGTCGCGCCGGAGACGTTCTTCGAATTGGGCGCGGAGGTGGAAACGATCCACAACCAGCCCAACGGCATCAACATCAACGACGGTTGCGGTTCGCAGCACACGCAGGTGTTGCGCCAGCGCGTATTGGAGACCGGCGCGAACTTCGGCCTGGCTTTCGACGGCGACGGCGACCGGCTGATCACGGTGGATGAGAAGGGACGCCAGATCACCGGCGACCAGGTGCTGCTCACCTGTGCATTGGCCCTGCAAAAACAGGGAAAACTGCCGCACGACATGATCGTCTCGACGGTGATGAGCAACCTCGGTCTGACGGTCGCCTGCAAAAAGTACGGCCTGAAACAACACACGGCCAAGGTCGGTGACCGCTACGTACTCGAAGACATGCAACGTCTCGGCGTGGTCATCGGCGGCGAGGATTCGGGCCACACCATCTTCCTGAACCATCACACGACCGGAGACGGCATCCTCACCGCGATTCAGTTGATCGCCTCGATCCTGCGCGAAGACAAACCGTTGTCGGAGCTGGCCGATCAGATGAACATCTTCCCGCAAAAGTTGATCAACATCGACGTACGGGAAAAACCGGAAATCTCCACCCTGCCCGACGTGGTCGAGGCGATCCGCCGGGTCGAAAGCGAACTGGGCGAGGAAGGCCGCGTGCTGGTGCGTTATAGCGGCACACAGAACATGTGTCGCGTCATGGTGGAAGGTCCGACCAACGAAGTGACCGATAAATATTGTAGTCAAATCGCGGACGCCGTTATCGCGGCGATCGGCGCTTAGTTCATTTGCAAAGGAGCCTGTTTATGCCGCTGACCGTCATTGCCACCAAGGATTTCGATCACCTCAGCGAACTGGCCGCCGAGATCGTCGTCAAGGACATCCGGCGCGTCCTGTCGGAGAAAGAGGAATACGCCCTCGGCCTGGCCACCGGCGCTTCGCCGACCGGGTTGTACAAGCATCTGGCCAAAGCCGCCAACAACCGCAAGTTCGACGCCTGCCGAATCCGCAGTTACAATCTCGACGAGTACGTCGGCCTGCCCGGCGGCAATCCGCAGGAACGACTGATGAATCCGGAGAGCTATTCCTTTTTCATGGTGCAGGAACTGTTCGGTTTGCTGCATCCTAAATTCCACGAAATGAACGTTCCGGCCGGCTCGTTGATCAATCAACGCGATTTCATCAAAGAGCTGAAAACCTTCCCGAACGATTGGCGGGAAGTGGGCGCCGACGCGGGCCGCGCCATCTTGATCAAACGCGACGCCGAATCCGAATACCTGCGGCTGATCCGGCAGACATGCCTTGACGGTTACGTAAAAAAAATCAAGAAGGCCGGCGGCATCGATCTGCATGTCATCGGCGTGGGCGGCCGCGGCCACGTGGCGTTTCACGAAGCGGGCATTCCGTTCAAGAACAACAAAATGCTGCTGGTGCGCCTGGACCAAAACACGATCGACAATGCCGTCGCCGACGGGCATTTCAACAGCGCCACCCAGTGTCCGCATTACGCGCTGAGCATGGGCGCGGAGCTGGTGTTTCAGGCGCGGCGGCTGGTGTTGCTGGCCAACGGACCGCGCAAGATCAAGCCGATTCTGTCCACGCTGTTGGAGCCGCCGTCGGCCGATCTGCCGATCTCCTACGCGCGCGTGTACGCCGATCGCGGCGGCGACATGACCATCGTCGTGGACAAGGTGATCCGCGACGCGCTGCTGCCCCACAAAAAGGAACTCAAGGCGCGCGGCGTAAAATTCATCGACAAATCCGCCGGTCAGGCAAAAGTGAAACTGACCGATCTTCATTTTTACCGCCACCCCGACCAGGGCGTTCTGTGCTGAACTGAAAAGGATGCGCGTATGGCTTTCGACCACCGTTTTGTGGAACAGGACAATATCGACATCGTCACCAGCGACAACTTCGAGTTGATCGTCCGTCGGCTCGGCGCCGAGGTGATCGGCCTGACCTGGAAACATCCCGCGCACGGCGACATCGGCGTGCTGTGGCGCAACGGCTGCCTGGACGATCCGCCGCAGTTTTGGAAGAGCCACGCGCCGATTCTCTTCCCGATCGTCGGCGGCATTCACGAGTTGAAAAGCACGACGACCGACGGCGCGCCGGTGCAGTTCAAAAAGCAACACGGCTTCGTGCGCCACAGCCAGGTGCGTCTTGGCGGCGCGATGGACTACGGCGATCACTTCGCGTTGACCTACCGCCTGCGCGCGAACAAGGAAACGCTGGCGATGTACCCGTATCGGTTCGCGCTGACGATCATCTACGAACTGTGGGCCGACAAGCTGGTGCAGCGCCTGACCGTCTCCAACGAAGACACCAAGCCGCTGCCGTTCCAGCTCGGTTGGCACCCCGGTTTCGCCACGCCGCTGGTCGCCGGTGAAAAGGCCGCGTGCCATTTGCGCCTGCCCGGCGAGACGATCACGCAACTACTCAACGACGACCGTTGCTACCTGACCGGCGAAAGCAAGCAAATCGAGGCGCGCGGCGACTTCGCGTTCACCGAGGCGGAACTCGACCGCACCTACATGTTCGACCTGTCCGCTCTGCCGCCGGAAAAACGCGCGGCGGAGTTGCTCGATCCCGACGAAAAGGTCGGCGTGCGGCTGCGTTTCGTCGATTACCCGCACTTGGGCCTGTGGTCGGACGCGAACGCGCCGTTCATCTGTCTGGAGGCGTGGCAGGGAATGGATGACGCGGTCGAGCAGGAACCGTTCGACAAGAAGTTCGGTATGGTCATGCTGCCGCCGGGCAAAAACGACACGCGCGAGGCGACGATCGAACTGATCGGCTAGCGGTACGTTTTTTGCGCCTGGCGGAAGACCTTGCGATGATCCGCTCCGGCGTAATACGCGGCCATCACCGCACCGCCGATCGCCGGACGCAGATGCGGCGCGTGCACCGTGACCTGCGGATGTTTCGCCAGAATTTTTGCCTTGGTCAGATCCCATAACATTTGCGGGCAATTGAGCAGCATACCGCCGCCGAGCACAACATCGATCTTCTCGCCCTTGACGCGCTTGAGCAGCGCCTCGACCTCGCGCGCGTAATACGTCGCCGCTTCCTTGACGATACGAATGGCCACCGCGTCTTTCTTGGCCACCGCTTCGTGCAACACCATAAACGAGGTAAGCGCTTCAAGAACCGGCAGCCGATGCCGCGCGGCCAATTTCAAAAGCGAATCGTAGTTGTCGTGGCCGAAATGCTTGACCACCAATTCGGGAAGAATCGATTTTTTCTCGCGCCCGTCGACCACGCGCGGGGCGGTGGTCAGAATGCGATTGCGCAGTTCGAATTGCACGCCGACGTTCCAGGAATCGAACGGCGTTTCGTTGCCGAAGCCGTTGCGGTATCCCGCCGTGAAGGCCGTGCCCAGTTGCAGAATCACCGCCTTCGCTTTGTTGGAGCCGCCCCACAAGGCCACGATGCCGTCGTTGACCAGCGTGGAGCGACTCTGGTCGATGCCCATGCCGCCCAACAATTCGCGTTTTTGTTCGGGCGCTTCGTCGGCGAAGTCGACGCCGCAAATGCCGAATCCGTAATGAACGATACTCTCATGCCTGATCTTGGCGAAGGAAAGCGCGCTTTCGATCAGCTCCTTCAGGCCGCAGATATGCTCTTTGGTAATGCCCGGACCGATGTTGATCGGCATGCCGATCATCGTGGTGATCAACGTGCCGTCGGCCGCCAGCAAGGCTACCTCGGTCTTCGTTCCACCGCTGTCGACGCCGAGAAAGAATTGTTCGTCCATGAATCTCCCCACTTTCATGGTCGGAAAATTTATTTGCCTTTCGCGCGCAGCCAGATGTCCACCGGCGTGTCGTAGCCGCCCGGATCCTGGAAGGGGAACATGATCTTGCGCCCGGTCGCCGCCGACAGATAGCCCGCGATCATGATTTCGAGCACCACGCGGCCGTCCGCGCCCGATTCAATGGGCGTGCCGCCGTGGCGGATGCAGTCGATGAAATTGCGCATTTCCTGCGGATAGCCGTTGTTCCACAGCCATTCCCAATCCGGATAATGCCAGCCCTCGGGCGCGTCCTCGCCGCCGAACTCGTAGCCTTTTTCGGAGAAGACGCGCAGCCCCATGCCCTGCTGCAGCAGATCGGCGTAGATCACGCCGCCGGTGCCGTGAATTTCCAGGTTGCTGATCATGCCGCCCTTGAGCGTCCAGGACGATTCGACCTCGGCGACCTGCCCGGTTTCGAATTCGATGATCATCACGATGTGGTCGTCCAGGTCGGTGATCTGGTTGTGCAGGAAGGTGTCGGCCTGGCAATACACCGATTTGACCGCCGGCTTACCCAGCACCCAGCGGCAGCATTCGATCGCGTGGCAGCCCATGTCCATCAGGATGCCGCCGCCGGCCGTCGCCGATTTGAAAAACCACGGCGAATAGGGGCCGGCGTGCTTTTCGTGCTGCTTGACGAAAAAGACGTTGTCCACCGCGCCCGCGTCGGCGATCGTCTTGGCGTGAACGTTCTTGGGCACATAACAGAGCTCTTCCCCATAGCCGAGGATCAGGCCGTTTTTCTCGCAGGCTTCGAGCATCTCGTCGGCATGTTCCAGGCGCAGCGCCAGCGGCTTTTCGCAGATGATATGCTTGCCCGCCTTGGCGGCCTTGATCGCGAATTCATAGTGCAGCCAGTTGGGCAGCCCCAGTGAAACGCAATCGACATCCTTGCGCTTGAGCACATCGTCGAAGGATTCGACGAACTCGGGAATCCGGCGATCTTTGCAGAACTGTTTGCCGCGCAACTTGTCGTTATCGTGCTGGCAGACGACCTCAACGCCTTCGATCGTGCGAAAGCTTCTCACGTGCACATCGGATATAAAACCCGAACCGATTTGCGCGACTCGCACAGGTTTCATGGACAACCTCCGGCCTTAACAATATTTAAGATGATGCGCCGACTATAATTCAGCCGGCTCCTCCGTTCAAGGCGCTAATGGGGGTGGCGTTCCCAGGCATTGTTCGCCGATTTGTGCGCAATCGAACGCGAGGATACAGCCGATCAATTCGGTGTCGTAGCCTTCCTGGCAGGCGTCGTAACAGGCGGTGTAATCTTCGTCGAGATTGCACTCGACCGCTTTGCGGCAAGCCAGATCGCACAGGTCCTCGCCGGCGGCGAAGCAGACGCGGTCGATGTTTTCGCATTCGGTGTCGAGGATGCAGGCGCGCAATTCGTCTTCCAGATTGGCGCCGCAGGTCAGTACGCAATCCTCGTAGACATCCTCCAGACCGCAGTCGATCAGCCGCAGGCATACCTGTTCGCACTCCGGATCGACCTGCTCCAGGCACACCGGACCGAGGTCGTCGCAGCTTTCGGTGAGCAGGCAGGAAATCTGCAACTCGTCCCATTCGCTGTGGCACAGCGCCGGGCAGTCGATCGGATCGATGTCGCCGAGCGCGTCGCAACGGTCGAGACGATCGCACACATCCAGGCACAGCGGATCGTAATCGTCGGCCAGACAGATCGGCTCGATCGATTCGCAATCGACCCGCTCGACGCAATCACGCAGCAACGGATCGTCGACGGCCAGGCACGTTTCAACGCAACCGACCTCGTCGCCCGGCCCTTCCAGGTCGCATTCCCGCAGACGGCGACAATAGCGGTTGCACTCCTCGTCCTCCATGGCGGGCAAGCAATAAAGCGGAATATCGTCACAGGTGGATTCCAGCAGGCACTCGCGGAAATCGACGTCCCACTGCTCGCGGCAGGCGGTCGGGCAATCCGGTCCCGCTTCGGGCAAACCGCAGGATTCGGCCTTCTCACAGGCGTCGGCGCAACGCTGCTCGCGTTCCTCGTCGATCCGGAAACAGGCGTCCACCTGATCGCAGGCCGCTTGTTGCACGCAACGTACGCTCCGCCGGTTCCATTGCTCGCGGCAGGTCACGGCGCACTCCTCGCCGGCGCGGGCATCATGGCAAATGGTCAGACGATCGCAGGCCAGGCGGCAATCATCGGGGTTCGGCCGCCGGTCGTTCTCGACGCGCACCGGCACTTCCCGCGGCATCGTGAACCGAGGCAGCGTCCATAGATAATAAACGGCGACTCCGCCCACCGCCACGGCAACGGCAAGCAGCGCGGCCAGCACAAAGGTCAAACGCACATTCACTCCCGGACCCGTCGATGCATTGTTGAATAGACCCGGCCATGCGGGGAAAAATTAAACCGGAGCGTCGCGGAACTTTATCCGCCGGCGACTCCGGCGCAAGCATAGCACAAAGACCACGGCCGCATACAGGCGTGACGGGGTACACAAACCGGCGCGATATGGTATCGTTTCCCCATCAATGACGATGAGTGAGGGTGTCTCGATGGGCAAAGTCACGCGCTTCAGCGTATCGATCGAAAGTGATTTGCTTAACCGTTTCCTGAAGATGGCCCGCAAGCACGGCTGGTCCAATCGCTCCGAAGCCATGCGCAACGTCATGCGCGATGCGCTGGTGCGCGAGGAATGGGAAGGCGACGAGGAAATTGTCGGTACGATCACCATCGTTTACGACCACCACAAGCGCGAATTGACCGACCGTCTCAACAAGATTCAGCACGATCATCACGCGGCCGTGCTGGCCACCACGCACATCCACCTGGACCACGACAACTGTCTGGAGATGATCGCCGTCAAGGGCACCGCCTCGCAGGTGCAGGCCATTGCCGACAACCTGATCGGCACGCGTGGGGTCAAACACGGCAAGTTGTCGGCGATGACCACCGGTGAGCGTTTGCGGTGAAATGATTCCTCCGATGAACCATCTCCTCGTCAGAAGATAACCTTCAGCAATTTGAGCGCCCCTTGATTCCAGGGCACCCGATGGGAAACGCCCTGGCTGCGGGCGAAGGAATTTTTCTTTTCCAGGTACCAGCGATAATTGCGCAACAGAGCGTCGCTGTTGGAATATTTGGGACTCCAGCCCAACACGCGCTCGGCCTTTTCGATGGAAACGAAACTGTCCTTGTGCGCCGTTTCGTACACCCATTTGTACAGCGGGCTGAGCTTGAATTTCTCCAACAAGCGCAGCATCCAGATCACCGGCTGAGCGGGAAAGGTAATCACCCGTTTGCCGTAGCCGGCCTCGTCGAGCACCGTTTGGTAATCCTCGTAGAGGGTGCGGAATTGCCTGGCGCCGACGTTGAAGGTGTCGTTTACCTGCTCGCCGGGGAGCGTCAGGCACAGGTAGACGGCCTCGCAGAGATCCTCCACATCCAACAATTGGTAGAGATTCTTGCCCGAGCCGGTCAGCGGAAAGTTGTGTCCTTCGGCGGCCCATTCATAGAGCATGGTGAACACGCCCAGGCGCTCCGGACCGATGAACGATTTCGGGCGAATGATCGGCACGGTCATGCCCTGCGCGCGAAATTCCAACGCCACTTCCTCCGCCCTCACCTTGGCCTCGCCGTAGGGCCCGACGCCCTGCATCTGATCGTCCTCCAGCAACGGGTGATGGTCGGGAATGCCGTACACGGCCGTGGTCGAAATGTGCACCACGCGTTCGATGTCCTGCCGTTGGGCGCAAAACAGCACGTTGCGCGTGCCGTCAAGGTCGGTGGTGAAGATGTCGGCCGGCGCATACAGCGGCAAGGCCGCCGCGCAATGCACCACCGCGTCGACGCCCTGCATGGCCCGGTCGACCGCGACGATATTGCGGATGTCCCCCAGGTACGAAGTTACGACCTCCTTTTCCGGGTAATCGAACGGCGCCATGTCGAGATTGACCACCTCGTGGCCGCGCGCCAGCAAATAGCGGATCAGATTGATGCCCAGAAAGCCAGAACCACCGGTCACGAGGATTTTTTGCGGATCGTTGGTGCAGTTTTTCCTGGTTCCGGCTTTGCTTTTCATGATTCGCCTCCACTTCGTGAGTATTATTAATATTTGAATCGTAATATCGATTGTTGCTTACACGCGACAAAGGTTATTGTCAATGTTTTAAAGGTTTTTATTAATTTTTCATCTCAGTTGTGAAGATTTATTGAATAGTATTACACATATTGAAGGATCCACTTTTGCAAGATGGCTTCCCTGGCAGGAAACTGCCGGCAGACCCGGTGATGGAAACAAAAAATCGGTGCAAGAAGCGGATAGACACTATCGGTTTTTGTGCAGTAATATTCCCCGTCCGATTTTTTGCACAATGGAGGGCGCTTTCCATGCGTAAGACCGTTTTGTTGATCGCGATTTTGTTGGTGTTTCCCGCGTTGGCCATGGCCAAGGATGTCACCACCGTGGCGAACGTTTACATCCCCAATGTGGCGACATTGGCGTATTTAGGCACCTTCGACGTTCAGTTCGAAGAAGGCGAAGGCAAAGACTACGCGCGGATCGTCGGCGACCGGGAGGTCATCGAGGATATCCGGCTGGCCGGTTTCGAGGTGGAAATTCTCATCGACGATCTCGCCGCCTGGGTCGAAGCGCGCCGCAAAGCCATCGAATCGCGTCCGAAAGAACAAGCGCCGGTCGGCGAAGTGGACCTGGATCATTACCTGACGCATACGGAAATGGGCACTTACTTAAATGATCTGGCGACGGCCTATCCGGACATCATGTCGATCGAGACGATCGGCCAGAGCCTCAGCGGACGCAATCTTTATTTGGTGAAGATCTCCGACAACGTCGGCACGAACGAAGCCGAGCCGGCGTTTTTCATGGAAAGCACGATTCACGGCGACGAGATCGCGGGGTACATTCACGCGTTGTACACGATCGAATGGCTGGTGACCAACTACGGCACCGATGACGCGGTCACCGACATCGTCGACAACTCCGAAATTTTCATCGAGCCGTTGACCAACCCGGACGGCAACTACGACGATCCGACCTGGGGCCGCAGTCGCTACAACGACAACGGCGTCGACATGAACCGCAACAACGGTTACATGTGGTACCCCTCTTCCACCTACGGCACCGCCCTGCACAGCGAGCCGGAAACCGCCGCCCTGGCTCATGTCTGGGCGCGCCCGCAGCCTTACGTCCTGGGCATTTCCGAACACAGCGGAACGATCGTGGTCAGCCTGCCGTGGTCGTATCACACCGACGAACCGCTGGACTGGGACGAGCACGATTACCTCGGCGAACAGTATTGCTATCCCAATTACTGCCTCGATCCGAACATGGACACCTGGTACCAGGGCAGCATCGGCATGTACCAGATGCACGGCTCGACCAAAGACGAGATGTACGGTTCGCACGGCGCTTTGTCCTGGTCGCAGGAACTGAGCTACACCAAGGAATGTTCCTGGGCAACGACCGCCGCGGTGCTGACCAACCACGAGCCGGCCATGCAATTCGTGATGGAGGAAATCCAGCAGGGTCTGCACGGCATGGTGACCGACAGCAGCGACGGCGGACCGATCGCGGCGGTGATTCAGGTGGAAGGCAAGTGGGCGACCTTCTCCGATTACGAAGTGGGCGACTACCATAAATATTTGCGCCCCGGCACCTACAACGTGCGCGTATTTGCCAATGGCTATCAGGAATACAACACGGCGGTGACGATTCTCACCGACACGCCCTATACGTTGAACGTGGAACTCGATCCGGACCCGAATCCCAAAACCTTCATCTTCCGTTGGCTCTACAGCCGCTTCCCGAACGATGAAGACACGCATACCTTGACGATCGACGCGCTCGGACCTCCCGACAGCGAATTCGTTTCGATGGGCCACGGCGGCTACGCGATGGTCGATCTGGGCCCCGACGGCATCGACAACGGCACGGGCGACGACATTGCCGTTTACGAAGCCTACACCGACGGTGACGAGGGCTTCACCCTTTACGGCAGCAGCGACGATTACTTCGGTCCTTGGGTGGAGATCGGCGCCGGCTCGGGTACAACGAGCTTCGACCTGACCTCCTCGGGCCTTTCCAATGTGCGCTACGTGAAAATCGTCGACCAGAACGACGACGAGGATCCGAGCGAGGCCGGCCAGTACGACGGTTTCGACCTGGACGCCATCGGCTCGCCGCAGGCGCTGGCGTTGTTTAGCGCCGACGTGACCAGCGGCGAGATTCCGCTGACGGTCAACTTCACCGATCAGTCGACCGGTGCTCCGACCTCCTGGGCCTGGAGCTTCGGCGACGGCGACACGTCGACCGAACAGAATCCGACGCACGTTTACGACGAAACCGGCGAATACACCGTCACCCTGACCATCGACGGCCCCGCCGGAACCGACACCATGGTGCGCACCAACTACATCTCGGCCTACGAGGGCGCGCCGGTGGCCGATTTTTCCGGCACGCCGACCACGGGCACGCTGCCGCTGGAAGTGACCTTCACCAGTACTTCGACCGGCACGATCACCACGTACTACTGGGAATTCGGCGACGGGGAGACCTCGGACCAGGAAAACCCGGTGCATACGTACAATGATCCGGGCAACTACCCGGTTCGCCTGACCGTCTCCGGCCCCGGCGGCTCCGACAACAAGCTGCGCCTGAATTACATTCACGCCAACTGCCCGGCGCCGGTCGCGGACTTCACCGCCGACGTCACTACCGGCGACGCGCCGTTGACGGTCGTGTTTACCAATACGACCGACGTGCCCGACGCCTGCCCGGCGACCTACCAGTGGGATTTCGGCGACGGCAACATCTCGACCGAGGAAAATCCGACCAACGTTTACGCGACAGACGGCGTGTACACGGTGAAGCTGACCGCGGGCAATTCCGGCGGTTCGGACGCTGAAGAGAAAGTCGATTACATCACCGTCGGCGATCAGCCCGACGACGACACCGACGATGATGACGACACCACGCCCGACGATGACGATACCGGCACGGATGACGACATCGACGATGATGACACGGTGGACGACGACGATTCGTCGCCGGCCAACGATGACGACGACGATAACGACGACTCGGGTTGCGGGTGCTGAGCGTCGAAGCTCTATTGGCCAAGGCGCTCGCCGCTCGCGGCAGTAAAATAATTCCGTTCAAAGACGCGGGGGATCTCCCTTGGGACGATCCCCTGATTTCCCAACGCCTGCTGACCGTACACCTGGACACGTCTCAAGATCTGGCCAGCCGTCCGCCGCAACGCATTGGCGAGGAATGTGCTTTTATCGAGCGCATGTTGCATCTGTACGCCGACAAGGTGACCACGCTGTGCGACATGACCTGCGGGCCGGGGCTTTACGCGACGGAACTGGCGCGGGCGGGATATCGCGTGACCGGCGTGGATTTTTCGCCCGCTTCGATCGATCATGCGCGCCGGACGGCGGAAAAGACCGATCTGCCGGTGCAATATATTTTCAGCGACATCCGCACGGTCGAGCTGCCGGCGGAAAGCTTCGACGCGAACATTTTCATCTACGGTCAGCCCAACGCTTTCATCCGCGCCGATTTGCGGTTGATCTTACGGCGCGCCCGCGCCTGGACCCGTCGCGGCGGTTTGCTGCTGCTGGAGATGATGCCCGCCGACGCGTTCCGCCAGGAGGTGTACCATCGGTGGGAGATGAAGGAAACGAGCATCTTCGCCGACGCGCCGCACTTGTGGATGGAAGAGAAAATCTGGTACGAACCGGAAAAAACACACGCGCACATCATCACCACGGTCGATCAAACCAACGGTCTCTTGACCAAATATTCGGTGTGCCACACCGGCTACGAGATCGAGGAGATCCAGCAACTTTTGGCGCAAAGCGGGTGGCGCGTGCAACGGCTGTACGGCGACCTGACCGGCGAAACCTTCGACGCGCAAACCAGCGAGTGGCAGGTGATCGTCGCCGTCGCCATATAGAGGTCCGATGATCCAAGCGGTAAAAAGCAAGCGAACGATTCGACACATCACGGTCGTATTGGTGTCGCTGCTGGGCATGCTGCTGGCGGTGGAAATCGGTCTGCGAGTTTTCTGGCAGCCGCCGGTGTCGGTGAACTACTACCGCACCGACGACACCTTCCATCATCGCGGACGCCCCAACGTCGTGATTCATCATGTTTTGCATGACGGGCAAACAATCGAAGTGGTCACCAACTCTCAGGGCTTGCGCGACGTGGAATACGGCCCCAAACCGGACGGCGTGACGCGCATTCTCGTGTTGGGCGATTCGTTCACCGAGGCGGGTACGGCGCCGT
>Ga0116164_10000053_pt1 | contig 112166 bp, 94 predicted proteins | sample AD_UKC109_MetaG_FD_89888 | JGI IMG/M metagenome (GOLD analysis project Ga0116164, IMG submission 89888) | Active sludge microbial communities of municipal wastewater-treating anaerobic digesters from Hong Kong - AD_UKC109_MetaG | ecosystem: Engineered > Bioreactor > Anaerobic > Digestate... | reverse complement strand
CATGGAGAATGTGCCGCCCGCAGTCGCCGTTGTCTGGCTGCTGCTCCAGCCGCTGAACGTATAACCGGTGGCGCTCGCGTTTGCGGCGACCGTCACGGTCGTGTCGTAGAGATGGCCGGCGGTTATCGGAAGTGCCGTCGCAGTGCTCGGAACGGTTCCGGTGTAGCTGTAACTGACATTATGGGTGTTGCGTGTATAGTAGACGTTGATGATCAACGAGCCGTCGCCCTGAATCGTGAAGTCGGTGTTGGGGGTCAGGTTGGACTCGGCTTTCTGGTAGGTGAAACCGGTGTATTTGGTTTGGTAACCGGCATCAATCGCGCCTGTGCTTCCGGTCAGTCCGGTGTTGGTATCCGTATCGCCGGTCTGCAGATCATATCCCGTAGCGGTCAGATTCTGCAGGTAATACTTGACGGTATAGTTGACCGTGTCTGCCGTGAAATACCCGGTGAATTCAACGTTATTGTCCGGCATCGTGAAGGTGCCGCCGGAGACCGTGACATCGGACGTCGCCCAACCATGGAAAGTATAACCCGTGGCGCTCAATGTGCCCGCAACGGAAATATCGGTTGTTCCCGCCGCATAAGTGCCGCCTGTCGGAAGTGTCGGAGCGCCGCCGATGGGTGTTACGGCACCTGCAGCAGTGCTGTCATATGCATAGGATACGTTGCGGTTGTGAAGCGAATAGTTATGAATCAGCGCATGTTCCCCTGCGGTTGCCGTGTCGGTTGCGCCGTCTACCGTATAGGGGCTGCCGTCATAGGTGCTGTTGTCGTAATAATAAGTCTGTCCGCCGTATTCGAGGGTTGCCGGCGGGGTATTTGTTGTAAAGGTCGGTGTGCCCCAGTCGGTGATGATCTTTTGCTGCGTCTCATTCGGGGCAATCGTCGTGGTACCGGCCCGGAATGAGACGTCCAGCGTGCCGATATCGAATTCAGCCAACGGCACCGGGAAGTTGCCGTTCACCGAATTTCCGTCAATACTGACCCCAAACGAAGCGCCGTTGTTGAGGGCGTAATTATCGTATTCGCCTGCAGCAATATTTGTTATATCCAAAGTGACAGTGTAAGTGATGAAGTTGCCATGGCCGGTTGTAAGATCAGCAGCCGTGGGGGACCACGAAAGCAGATCTCCGCTGGCGCCGACTGTGATACCGGTAGGGCCGGTTACCGTACCGCTGTTCGTGGTAAGATAATTACCCATGGAATCGGTCAAAGCCGGGGAATCAATCGAGTTGGTAATGGTGGTGAATGCCGTGTTTAATGCGATAGCATCGTTCACGTAAAAATACAGTGGTTGATTTTCATCGTCAAGAGAAGCGATGGACTCCAATGTGGCATCGGTATACCCAAAACCAATCGTATAAATCGTCACGCCGGCGCTCTTTGCGATGGCGGCGTTTGCAATCGCCTTATCTTTTGCGTTCTGGGTATTGGGGTCCCCATAATAATACGGATAATAATCAACTCTGTATGTGTTGGTTTCGCCGTCCGTCAGAACCACCATGATCTTTGCGGTGTCGGGATTAGCGGAAAAAGTATTGTTCCCCATATTGATGCCGTCTTCAAGGTTGGTGTACCAGTATAAAGTGATTCCGGCGATTTTGTTTATCAAGGTCTGCCGTTCGCTGTCGTTAAGCACCGAAAGCATCTCTTCCTGAACATATTGTCCCAACGTGTTGAATTTAGTAATGCTGATTGTCGCATTGACGCCGTTGCTGTACAGGTTGTTGATCATATCAATTGCGGCCAGCTTGACAGCGTCGTCCTTATAGACAGGGTTGCCTTGAGAATCCACCCTGATCCATCCCAAGTATGAATTATACTGTTTAGACCCGTTTGGAGCGCCGCTGATACGCTCTTCCATTGACGTGGATGCATCGATGACCAGTGCAATCTCAACCGGCTTGGAATTGATCTCTTCTTCCAGCAGGTTGGTCACACCCAGCGTTACCTCCCAGGTGTTCGCCCCGGTGCGGACCGCGGTCTTGCCCAATTCGACGGCATTGGAACCGTTATATTGAATATAAGTGTTCGCCGGCGTCAGAGCGGTTATTGTCGGTGTCGCACTCAGCATCGTTCCGACCGCAAAAATGCAGACCAACAGTCCGATGAGTACGAATTTAGTAATTTTCTTCATTGTTTTACCTCACTTTGTCACTAATTCTGTCAAATGTAACTTTACTTGCGAAATCCAGGTAATCCCTGACATTACCCGTCTATTATAAGCTTTGGCGGTTACATTTCGGTTACATTTAGCCATTCGTAAATGCATAATATTTACAGATAAAATAATTTTTATGTATAGTCCGTCGAATTATGTCGATTTTTCCAAAAACGTCGTTTTCTTTCCGGAATCATATGTGACGGTTCAAGAGAGCGTCTTATTGAAAAAAGTATATTTGACAGGTTTTATGTACAGGTATATAATTAGTATTTGTTCGCCCGAACGGTTCACACGAATTCGGGCGGTCTGTTTTGTTAAACTGGCAAAGGAGCATCTGATTTGAAAAGAACCGATTTAAGAAATATCGCCATTGTGGCGCACGTCGACCACGGTAAAACCACTCTTGTCGACGAACTGCTGCGCCAAAGCGGCACCTTCCGCGAAAATCAAGTGGTGGCCGAACGGGTCATGGACAGCAACGACCTCGAACGCGAACGCGGCATCACGATTTTAGCTAAAAACACTTCCATTCATTATAACGGCGTCAAGATCAACGTCATCGACACCCCCGGGCATGCGGATTTCTCCGGTGAGGTCGAGCGGGTTTTAAAGATGGTTGACGGCGTGCTTTTGCTTGTCGACGCTGCGGAAGGGCCGATGCCCCAAACCCGCTTTGTGCTGCAAAAGGCGCTCTCGATGGGGCATAAAGTCGTCGTGGTCGTGAATAAAATCGACCGTCCCGACGCCCGCATCTACGAGGTCGTCGACGAGGTTTTGGAACTGCTCATCGCGCTCAATGCCAACGACGAACAGTTGGACAGCCCGGTCATCTTCTGTTCGGGCCGAGACGGCACGGCTTCGATGGCGCCCGAAGGTCCGTTTGAAGATTTACAACCGCTGTTTGAAATTATCCTGTCCCACATTGATCCGCCCGATATTGACCCCGACGGCCCGACTCAGATGTTGGTCTCGTCGCTGGATTATAACGACTATGTCGGACGCATCTGCATCGGCAAGGTCGAGCGCGGCGTTATAAACAAGGGACAGGATATCAGCATCTGCGAATACCACGGTACGCACACACCCTACCGTTCCAAAGCGGTCAATCTGTATACCATCGAGGGTCTCGAACGCGTACCGGTCGACAGCATCTCTGCCGGCGACATCGTTTGCGTCTCGGGCATCGAGAACATCACGATCGGCGATACGATCTGTGCGCTTGACAAACCCGAACCGATCCCGTTCGTCAAAATCTCCGAGCCGACCGTCGAGATGACCTTTTCGGTCAACGACAGCCCGTTCGCCGGCAAAGAGGGCAAATATGTCACCTCCCGCCATCTGCGCGAACGCTTAATGAAGGAACTGCTCAAGGATGTCTCCCTGCGCGTCAGCGAAACCGAGACCACCGAGAGCTTCCGGGTCTGCGGACGCGGTGAGATGCATTTATCCATTTTGGTCGAAACCATGCGCCGCGAGGGCTATGAATTTGCCGTCGGCGCACCGAAGGTCTTATATAAGGAAATTGAAGGGCAGCTCTGCGAACCGGTCGAACGGTTGGTCTGCGATCAGCCGCAGCAGTATGTCGGCGCAGTGATGGAGAAAATCGGCGCCCGCAAAGGCGATTTGGTCGAAATGCTGCCGCAGGGTGATCATATCCGGCTCGAATTTCTGATTCCGTCGCGCGGCCTGTTCGGCTACCGCAGTGATTATCTGACCGATACCCACGGCGAGGGTATCATGAGCAGCGTTTTCGATAACTATTCCCCGGTCAAGGGTGAGATTACCCGCCGTCAAAACGGCGCGTTGGTCGCGTTCGAAAGCGGTGACGCCGTAACTTACGGCCTTTATAACGCCCAGGAACGCGGCGCACTGTTCATCACCCCGGGCACCAAGGTCTATGAGGGTATGATTGTCGGCGAGTCGCCCAAACCCGGAGACCTGTGCGTCAACGTCTGCAAGAAAAAACATATCACGAATATGCGTGCATCGGGCAGCGACGATGCGCTGCGTCTGATCCCGCCGCGCCAGATGTCGCTCGAGGCCTGCATCGAATTTATCGCCGAAGACGAACTGATCGAGGTCACGCCGAAATCCCTGCGTTTGCGCAAACGCATCCTCAATAATGAACAGAGGGCGAAGAATCGCTCCAAGAGTTAAAACAGAGCTTTCCTTATTCGCCCTGCCATAAAGGCGATTATGTCGATATTGAATCGGTTCTGTTTATATTGAAAAACCGGTCTTTGAACACTTATTGATATTCCAGCACGACATCACTATCAAACGCCTTTTCCCCGATGTATGTAACGCTGCCGGGGATAATTACCGTTGTCAAGCGGAAACACCTGAAAAACGCATAACTCCCGATCGATGTCACACTGTCGGGGATTGTGATTGATGTCAAGCCGAAGCATTCGGCAAATGCATAATTCCCGAGCTTTGTAACGCTGTCGGGGATGATCACCGACGTCAAGCCGGAACATCCCTTAAACGTACTGTTCCAGATATATGTAACGCTGTCGGAAATTTTTATTGATTTTAAACACGAACAATTAATAAATGCATAGTCTCCATATATGTAACGCTGTCGGGAATTGTGATTGATGTCAGACCGGAGCAACCCCAAAACGCACCGTTCCCGATATATATAACGCTGTTGGGAATTGTGATTGATGTCAGGCCGGAACATCCTGAAAATGCCTCCATTCCGATCTCTGTAACGCTGTTTGGGATTGTGATTGATGTCAGACCGGAGCAATCCCAAAACGCCCTGCATCCGATCTCTGTAACGCTGTCGGGGATTGTGATTGATGTCAAAGCGGAACATTCGTAAAATGCTTCGTCCCCGATCTCTGTAACGCTGTCAGGGATGATCACTGTTGTCAAGCCGGAACATCCTGAAAATGCCTCTTCCCCGATCTTTGTCACGCTGTCGGGGATTGTGATTGATGTCAGACCGGAACATTCGGAAAATGCCTCGTCTCCGATTGATGTCACACTGTCGGGAATTGTGATTGATGTCAGACCGGAACATTCGGAAAATGCCTCGTCTCCGATTGATGTCACACTGTCGGGAATTGTGATTGATATCAGACCGGAACATCCCAAAAATGCACCGTTTATTGAAGTAACCGTATCCGGAATCGTATAACTTGAATAGCTTTCAGGAACATAACATAAAACCATACCGCCGTTTATAAGAATCGGTTCACTGAGCCCGGTATTACTGAATACCCTATTTCCGATGTATGTAACGCTGCCGGGAATGATCACTGATGTCAAGCCGGAACATCCCGAAAATGCGTAATCCCCGATCTTTGTAACGCTTTCGGGAATTGTGATTGATGTCAAGCCGGAGCATCCGGCAAATGCATAATTCCCGATCTCTGTAACGCTGTCGGGGATGATTACCGACGTCAAGCCGGAACATCCGGAGAATGCATAATTCCCGATCTCTGTAACACTGTCGGGGATTGTGATTGATGTCAGAGCGGAACAATCCCAAAACGCACCGTCCCCGATATTTGTAACGCAGTCGGGGATTGTGATTGATGTCAGGCCGGAACATCCGGCAAATACATAATTCCCGATTTCTGTAACGCTGTCGGGGATGATTACCGACATCAGATTGGGACAATAACCAAACGCACTGTCCCCGATATTTGTAACGCTGTCGGGAATTGTGATTGATGTCAGACCGGAACATCCTGAAAATGCCTCTTCTCCGATGTTTGTAACACTGTCGGGAATTGTGATTGACATCAAGCCGGAACATTCAGAAAATGCATAATTTCCGATCTCTGTAACGCTGTCAGGGATTGTGATTGATTTCGGGCCGGAACAATCCCAAAACGCACTGTCCTCGATATATGTAACGCTGTTGGGGATTATGATTGACGTCAGACCGGAACATCTTGAAAATGCACAACTTCCGATATATGTCACGCTATTGGGGATTGTGACTGACGTCAGACCGGAACAACTCCAAAACGCCCTTTCTCCGATCTCTGTAACGCTGTCGGGGATTGTGATTGATGTCAGGCCGGAACATTCGGAAAACGCATAACTTCTAATCTCTGTAACGCTGTTGGGGATTGTGATTGATGTCAGACCGGAACATCCTGAAAATGCGCCGTTTATTGAAGTAACCGTATCCGGAATCGTATAACTTAAATAGCTTGCAGGTACATAACATAAAATGGTACCGCCGTTTATAAGAACCGGTTCACTGAGGCCGGAATTTTTAAACACTTCATTCCCGATATTTGTAACGCTGTCGGGAATTATGATTGAGGTCAAAGCGGAACAATCTCCAAACGCACCGTCTTCAATATTTGTAACGCTGTCGGGGATTGTGATTGATGTCAAAGCGGAACAATCTCTAAACATACCATCTTCAATATTTGTAACGCTGTCGGGGATTGTGATTGATGTCAAAGCGGAACATTCGAAAAATGCACCGTTTATTGAAGTAACTGTATCCGGAATGGTATAACTTGTATAGCTTGCAGGCACATAACACAAAACCGTGCCGCCGTTTATAAAAATCGGTTCACTGAGACCGGTATCACTGAATACCCTGTCTCCGATCTCTGTAACGCTGTCGGGAATTGTGATTGATGTCAGACCAAAACATCCTGAAAATGCCTCGTCTCCGATCTCTGTAACGCTGTTGGGGATTGTGATTGATGTCAGAGCGCAGCAATAATAAAACGCACTGTCCCCGATACTTGAAACGCTGTCGGGAATTGTGATTGATGTAAAATCGGAACATTCGGAAAATGCTTTATCTCCGATACCTATTACCCCGTTGGGTATTATAATATTTATTTCTTCTCCTGAATAACTGACAAGAATTCCGTTTTCCACAACGAATCCATCTCGCGTATAAGTTAATCCTTCCTCTGTATCGGATAGCTCACTGTTCGATGCTGTCTGCGAATTTGCCGTCTGCGAATTTGCCGTTTGCGAATTTGCCGTTTGCGAATTTGCCGTCTGCGAATTTGCCGTTTGCGAATTTGCCGTTTGCGAATTTGCCGTCTGTGAGTTTGCCGTTTTCGCGCCGCACCCTCCTGAAAAAGTCATCGCAAAAACAACCGAAAAAACAATTGAGAAAACTTTTAAACCATTGGATCTTCTCATTTCTATGACTTCCTTCCGCCATCAATATAAAAAGTATATAACGCCTTGTATATATTTGTCAATTGTTCCGCAGTATAAAACTCCCTTGATTCGCAAAAAACCTCGGTTGAAAAGCAGGGGATTTTGTTTTACATATTATAATCTTTACGTCACGATCAACCGCCGGTATAAGTTCATCATTCGATAAATTTCGCAGCATAGCCGTCTGCATTTCTGTCATTCTGAGCGGAGTGAAACGGAGCCGAAGAATCTCGGACTGATAAAAACGATTGCTTTATTAATATAAATCGGCATAATTAAGCCACAATCAACCGCCGGTATAAATTCATCAGTTCTATGAATTTTGCGGCATCGCCGCCCACGTCGGGGTGGTATATTTTCGCCAGTTCCCGAAACCGTTTTTTCACCGCCGTCTCGTCGGAATCGAACGGCAGCCCCAGTTGAATCAGCGCGTCGCGGTCGTAAAACAGTCGTCCCTGTATTAAATTCTCTTGAAATAACTCCCCGTATACAAACGCCCAATACTCATCGATCACAGCTTTCAGCTGTTCGCGGTTCAAAGCGCACAGCGCAATCGCATCGTACCGCGCTTTTTTGACTTTTTGCCCGTTTTCGGAGAGGTCGAAGAAATTATCCCATACCAAAACGGGGCAGTTTTTGAGCTGTCCCGAATTGCGCAGCGTGCATTCCAGCCGCTTTAATTTGCGCAGTTTGCTTTTGACCTCTGCGATGTCCATTGTGGGCTTTTCACCCCTTTATGTTTTATATGGAGCGACGCCACCGTCGACCCTTATCGTTTTTTTGCAGAAGCTTCCCCGTGGTACTCTTAATTTCCCTCTCATTGAAAGGCGCGGAAAAAGATTTTCCTCCTTAATAAATGAACCCACGTCTTTTACGGTTCAAGACGGGGAACACTGTTCCCCGAACCCTTATTAAGGGGGTTAGCAACAGACCCCCTTAATAATCCCCCCTGTCGTTTTAATAGAAAGATTTCGCATTCTGCGGAATGCGACAAGGGGCTCTGCCCCTTTGAATCCTGTGGCCTTTGAAAAGGCCAGCGAAACTTTTATGCTTTTTTACTTACATTTTCCGTTTCTTTGTTTTTAAATACTTCGCCAAACCGCCCTCGGCGGTCTCACGGTAACGCTTCGAAAGGTCTTTCCCTGTCTCGTACATCGTCTTGACCACCGTGTCGAACGACACCTTGCGCGTCTCGGTCAAAAATTCGGCGATCCGGAACGCGTTGATGGCGCGCATCGCCGCAACCGCATTGCGCTCGATACAGGGGATCTGCACCAATCCGGCCACCGGGTCGCAGGTCAGTCCCAGATGGTGTTCCATCGCCACCTCGGCGGCATATTCGATCTGATCCAAACTCATCCCGAACAACTGTGCCACCGCCGCGGCCGCCATCGAACAGGCGCTGCCGATCTCGGCCTGGCATCCGCATTCGGCGCCGCTGATCGAGGCGTTTTGCTTGATCACATTGCCGACCACACCCGCCGTCTCCAGCGCGTGGATGATGTCCTCGTCGGTGAAATTGTTGGATTGCTGCATATATTTTAATACCGCCGGCAGCACACCGCTGGCGCCGCAGGTCGGCGCGGTCACGACTTCTCCGCCGCCCGCGTTCTGTTCGCTCACGGCAAAGGCATAGGCGCACACAATCCGGTTTTCGCGGGTCTGCGGCGATTCGTTTTCGTGCCTGCGGTTATATAAATAATTCGCTTTGCGATTCACGCCGAGTCCGCCCGCCAAAACGCCTTTCGTCGCCAATCCCTCGTCGATGGCCTTCTGCATCACCCGCCAGACCTCGTGCAGATAATTGTGAACACGTTCGCCCTCAATGCGCTCGACGTACTCCCAAATCTGCAGTTCATTTTTGCGGCAGGCCTCGATAATTTCGGTAAAATTGTTTTCGGGATAATACTGGCGCGGCTCTCTGGCTTCTTCCCCGACGATGTGAAAGCTTCCGCCGCCGATGCTGATCACCCGGCGCATCCCGATCTCGTTGCCGTTTTGGTAGGCGAATAAATCAAACGTGTTCGGGTGCGGTAGTTTTGTTGTCTTTTTATCAAAAATGACCTCGCAGGGTTTCGGCGCAAACGCGTTCTGAATGATCAGATCGGTCATATGCCCCTTGCCCGTCATGGCGAGAGAGCCGTATAAAATACACTTATAGGCATCCGCATCCGGAAACTCCGACGCAAAATACCTCGACGCTTTGTCGGGCGCCATCGTGTGCGAACTCGACGGCCCGCGCCCGATTTTATAAAGATGCCGCAATGAATTCATATGTTACCTCACACCCGTTGAAAATCGGGGTTCTCTCCGTCCGTCATTTGATAAAGATAGATATCCGAGAATTGCTTTTCTCCGTCCGCGCCGTCGTGGCTGATATAAAACAAGCCCTCGCCGAGTGCGCAGATGCCGGTCTGCCCGTAGGTGAATGCGCTCGTTCCCACCGGCTCGATCACAAGATGCCGTTCGCCGCTCTCTTTAATCGCCTTTTCAACCGGCGCCTTTTGCCCGTCGAACCAGAACATCGGCGGATTCGAAAATGTGGACTTTTGCCCGTGATAGACCGCCATCAGCCATTTTTGGCTTGCCGCATCGTATTCGAGATTCTGCACGCCGTATACCGTATTGCCGGTAAAGACGAAAATCTTGGCGTCGGGCTGTTCGGGGCCGGATTGGTGCGGCGCTTTCTGATCCAGCGGCCGCTCGTATTTTTTGAGTTCTTCCCGATCATAGCGCAGAATAATCTGATAGTCGTTGTCGCCGCGCGCGACATCTCCGTAGATACCGTAGGCGATGTGCAGGTACTCTTTCGTCCCCGCGGGCTGCCCAAACGCCGGCCCGAAACCGGTGCCGTCAATGCCGCTGCAGCCGTAACGATGCCCCGGCGCCTCGTAATCCTCGACGACTTCCCGCAGATAAACCGCCGTCATAATGCCGTCTCTTGTCGCGTCCATATCCGCCCTCGTGATGCGGTCAACGTCAAACGCAACGGCATAAAACCCGTTGATATTCTCAGCTTTACCGCCGAGATTTTTCCGAATCCCCGCGCCGATCGCGTCGTTTTTATATTCCAGCGAACCCCACACGCGCCCGTCGTCCTCGCAAAAATCGATGCAGCCCATATGGCCGGTGAGACCGCCGACGCTGCCGATGAATTTGCCGTCAAGCGTATATTTGAGCAGCGCGGTTGTGAATGAACAGTACAAATAGCCCTTTTTGGTATCGACCGCAATGCCCTGAATATGAAATTTCGGAAAAAAACCCGTGTAAATATGTTTCGGAAACGCCATAACTGCCTCCAAATAAGAGATGAGGGGGATGAATTCCCCCTCGAAATTTCTTTTTATTTAATACGCCTTACCCCAGATGACCTCATATTTGGCGGGTCTGCCGCAGACAACGCATTTATCGGACGGCATATCCTGCCCGAACGGGATACAGCGGCTCGAAAGTCCCGCTTTCTCCTTCATTGCGTCCTCGCAGGCCTCATCGCCGCACCACGACGCATGTACGAATAAGTTCTCCTCGGCGTGCGCCATGATCTCATCCATCGTCGCACAGCGCACGGTCCGGCGTGCAAGATTGGCTTTTGCTTTTTCATAAAGCCCGTCTGCCAGTTCACCGAGCAGTTTCGGAATGACCGTCTCCAAATCGGACAGCGGCACGAATAACTTTTCGCCGTTGTCGCGGCGCACCAGAACGCATTGGTCTTTTTCGATGTCTTTCGGGCCGATCTCCAGCCGCAGCGGAACGCCTTTCATCTCATACTGGGCGAATTTCCAGCCGGCGGAGTTGTCGCTGCCGTCAACCTTGACCCGCGCGAATTTCGCAATCCGCTCTTTAAGTTCGGCGGCTTTCTCAAGCACGCCCGGTTTATGTTGGGCGATCGGAAGAATCACAACCTGAATCGGAGCGACCGCGGGCGGCAGAACCAACCCGTTATTGTCACCGTGGGTCATGATGATCGCGCCGACAAGCCGCGTCGAGACGCCCCAACTGGTCTGATGGGGATATTGCAGCGTATTGTCGCGGCCGGTAAAGGTCACGCCGAACGCGCGCGAGAACCCGTCGCCGAAATAGTGGCTTGTTCCGGCTTGAAGCGCCTTGCCGTCGTGCATCATGGCCTCGACCGCATAGGTCGCTTCGGCTCCGGCGAATTTCTCACTGTCGGTTTTTCTGCCCTTGGTCACGGGGATCATCAGAGATTTTTCGGCGAATTCGGCATACACCCCGAGCATCTGTTCGGTCTCGGCGACGGCCTCTTCGGGGGTCTCGTGAATCGTATGGCCCTCCTGCCACCAGAACTCGCGGCTGCGCAAAAACGGCCTCGTGGTCTTTTCCCAGCGCACGACGCTGCACCACTGGTTGTATTTCATCGGCAGGTCGCGCCATGACTGCAAAACGTGTGCAAAATGTTCGCAAAACAGCGTTTCGGAGGTCGGGCGGATGCACATCGGCTCCTCCAACGGTTCCAAACCGCCGCGCGTGACCCAGGCCACCTCGGGGGCAAACCCCTTGACATGGTCTTTTTCCTTTTGTAATAAGCTCTCGGGGATCAACAGCGGCATTGCGACGTTCTCATGCCCGGTGGCCTTGAACATCCCGTCGAGAATTTTCGTAATATTCTCCCAGATCGCATAGCCGTACGGTCGCAGCACCACACATCCCTTCACCGCCGTGTAGTCTACCAGTTCTGCCTTCAGGCAGATGTCGGTGTACCACTTGGTAAAGTCCTCTTCCATTGAGGTGATTGCTTCGACCTTGTTCTGATTTCCCGCCATGTTAATGTCTCCTTTTAAATTTTAACCGATGATGCTCTGATCGGCACAGGTGATGCCTTTTGCCGTCAGAATATCGGCGACTGTCCCGGGATTCTCGACCCGTAGCACCATAAAGGCGTCCTTGGTCTTTCCGACAAAGGCATACATATACTCGATACCGACGCCTGCTTCGTTCAATACCCGCAGAACCGGCAGCATTCCGCCGGGTTTGTTCTCGATACCGACGATTAAAACGTCGGTCAGCGAAACGGTGTGCCCCTGCCCGCGCAGCAGTTCGACCGCCGCGTCGGGGTCGCTGACAACCATGCGCAAGATGCCGAATTTTGCGGTGTCCGCGATGCAGAGAGCCACAACGTCAATGTTCTTTTTCTGCAGCAGTTCCGCCACCTCGCAGACACTGCCGGCCTTGTTTTCCAAAAATACCGATAGCTGTTTCAACATTTGCGTTTCCCCCTTGTAATATGATGCCGTTTATAAAACTTGCTGTTTTAAATTCCGCTTGTATAACCGCGCTCAAATGCGGCGAGGTTGAGTTTGACAAACTGCGGTTTGACGGTCTGTTCGATGGCCTTGATAAATTCCTCTTTCGGGATGTCCGAGTGCTTGGCCAGCAGTCCGATCAGCACCACGTTGACCGCCTTGATGTTGCCGAGTTCTTCCGCGATTTTGAGCGCGTCGCAGGAATAGAGCTTCACACCGTAGCCGCGAATGGTCTTTGCGATGTTTTCGGGGTATTGCTCAACGCCGGTGATGACCGGCATGGGCGCGATTTTCTGTTCGCTCATCACCGCGACGCCGTCCGGTTTCAAAACCGGAAGCCACCGCAGGCACTCGAGCTGTTCAAACGCCAATAAAATATCGGCCTGCCCATTCTCGATCAGCGGCGAAGCGACCTCGTCGCCGTACCGCACATAAGTGACCACCGAGCCGCCGCGCTGCGACATGCCGTGGACTTCGCTGACCTTGACGTCATATCCCAAATTTAAGGCGCACTGGCCTAAAATCTTACTTGCGAGCAATGTGCCCTGTCCGCCGACACCCGCGATTACAATATTTCTGTTCATATAATCATCCTCCGAGGTCGCGATGTTTTACGCGATCCGTAAAATTTAATTCATCTGTGCTTATAAAAAAGCGTAAAACTCGTCTCGTTTGAAAGATTTATCTTTCAAACGATGGCGTCAAACTTGCAGACGCTCTTGCACAGTCCGCAGCCGGTGCATAACGTCTGGTCGATGTACGGGCCATCCGGGCCGTTGACAATGGCCGGGCAGCCGAGTTTCAGACACGCCTTGCACTTTTTGCACTTGTCGGGCAAAATCTTCACCGGCGGCAGCAGTTTGACTTCTTTAAGCAGCACGCAGGGTCTTCTGACGATGATCACGCTCGGTTCCGCAGCCGCAAGTTCCTCGGTCAGCGCCGTTTTGCAGCCCTCGAGGTCGAACGGATCGACCGTGCGCACCCGCTTGATGCCGAACGCTTTGCAGAGCAATTCGAGATCGGCCTCGACGGTCGGTTCGCCTTTGATGGTTCTGCCGGTCAGCGGATTGGGCTGATGGCCGGTCATGCCGGTGATGCGGTTGTCGAGAATCAAAACGGTGGAAATGCCTTTGTTGTATGCGATATCGCAAAGTCCGGTCATGCCGGAGTGCATAAACGTGGAATCGCCGATGACGGCGACGGCGCGTTTGGAAAACTCGTCTCCGCGCGCGACGTTAAAGCCGTGCAAAGCCGAAATCGACGCGCCCATGCAGACGATGCTGTCCATCGCGGCCAAAGGCGGCGCGGCCCCGAGTGAATAACATCCGATGTCGCCGCTGACATAGAGTTTCATCGACGACAGCACATGGAAGATACCGCGGTGTGGGCAGCCGGGGCACAGCACCGGCGGACGGTTCGGCACTTTGTGCGCCTCAAGCGTCTTGACTTCTTCGTCCAAAATAACCTTTTTAATCGCATTGGCGGTGTATTCGCCGCACAGCGAAAACAGTTCCTTGCCCTTGCAGGCGACGCCGATCTTGACGCAGTGGGTCTCGATCACGTCGTCGAGTTCTTCAAGCACATATAATTCATCGACGCTTGAGGCGAATTTTTTAATCAGTTCGACCGGCAGCGGGTTGACGACGCCCAGTTTCAAATAGCTGGCCTTGTCGCCCAACGCCTCTTTGGCGTATTGATAAGTGATGCCGGAGGTGATGATGCCGATCTTTCCGCCTTTTTCAATCTTGTTGAGCGGCGTGGTCTCAGCAAAATCAACCAACGCTTTCATGCGCTGCTCGACGGCGATATGGCGCATGCGGCTGTTGGCCGGCACCATCACCCGTTTCGCGGCGTTTTTTTCATAGGGTTTCAGCGCAACTTCCACCCGCTCACCCGATTCAATGGGGGTACGGGAGTGGGAAATACGCGTGGTCAGACGCAAAACGACCGGCGTGTCAAACTGTTCGGAGAGATCAAAAGCCGTTTTGGCAAAATCACGGCACTCGGCGGAGTCCGCCGGTTCGAGCATCAAAAGTTTCGCCGCAACTGCATAATGGCGCGAATCCTGTTCATTCTGGGACGAGTGCATGCCCGGGTCGTCGGCCACGCCGATGACAAGCCCGCCGCCCACGCCGGTATACGACGCGGTGAAAATCGGGTCAGCAGCCACGTTAAGGCCGACGTGCTTCATGCCGCAGAACGCGCGCGCTCCGCCGAACGAAGCGCCGATGGCGACCTCCGCCGCGACCTTCTCATTCGGTGCCCATTCGCAGTAAATTTCATCGTATTCGGCGGCATACTCGGTGATCTCGGTGCTGGGCGTGCCGGGATAGCTGGATACGACCTTGCATCCGGCCTCATAAAGCCCTCTGGCGACCGCCTCGTTGCCTAAAAATAATCTTTTCTCGTTCGATTCGCTCATTGATGTCCTCCGTCACGCCGAAAATCTCCGGCGGATAAAAAATGATACCCGAAAAAACGAATTTTTATAAAAATCCGATTTTCACGAGTATACCATAAATACGCCATAAACGCAAGAAAGGAATGCGTTAATAATCAATTTTCCTATAGCTTTTCAAACGCGCCAAACGACTATAACAATTGATTTTCCATTTTTGCTTTTTACCTGATATAAGGCCAGATAAAATCATCTGCACTGCCGGATGAAGACCAAACAGTCCTCCATCCGAGATAAATCCAACCTGTGGCATTTCCGTTTTCTTTAAAACTCATCGTAATTCCGGCACCTCCTCTTGCAACGCAATAAACCAGCGCCATATGATCATCATAATCATATTTAATTACTTTATAATAATCCACATCCATCATATTAAAACGATTGACCGCATCTGAAAATTCCGCCCCGTGTTTATAAGTAAGTATTTCACATTTTAATATGGAAACGGCCCAAAAATCCAAAAAAACAATCAATATAAAAAGCGCAATTATTTTAACGATATTCTTTTTAATGAAATTAAGCATGGACGATATCTCCCTTGCAAAAGCAAATGTTCATTACACTCATCTGATATAAGGCCAAATAAAATCATCTGCGCTGCCCGTTGATGACCATACAGTATGAAAACTTTTGATCATCCATGTCCTACCTTGTCTTACCATATAAGCAGTATCTCCATACTCACCTTTTCTGACACAATACACTACCGCTGTTTCTTCATTGTATTTTATCACTTTATAATAATCCGTATCTTCCAACATGCTGTAATTTTTAATCACATTATTAAACTCATATCCGTATTGATTGGTAAGTATTTCACATTTTATTATCGAACCAACCCAAAAATTAAAAAAAACGATCAACATGAAAATCGCAATCACTTTAGCAATATTCTTTTTAATGAAATTAAGCATGGACGATATTCCCCTCCAATAACATAATTCCTGTTATTTTATGGATATATGCAGTTAGAAATTGCCGGCAAGGCGTCATATCAAAGCATCTATTAAAACTTCGGTTTTGAGGCCTCCGGCAGCAATTGATCCAATGTATATTCCCGCCAATCGTCCCTTGAACGCGCAGTGACAATTTTAAAATCGGGTCCGCAGAACTCGACCATCACCTGACGGCAGACCCCACAGGGTGTGCAGAAATCCACCTGCCTCTCTCCGAGGTCAACCAGCCCGCCCACAACGGCAATCGCCGCAAATTCGCGGACATCCTCGCTGATCGCCTTGAAAAAAGCGGTCCGCTCGGCGCAGACGGTCGGGGTCAGGGTGACATTTTCAATGTTGCAGCCCAAATAAATCCGCCCGTCGGCAGTCAATAACGCCGCCCCGACGGCAAATTTCGAATACGGCACATAGGCGTTTTTTCGCGCCTCAAACGCCGATGTCACCAAAGATGAATAGTCCATCATAATCCCCCGTTTTACATTGTAGGGAACGGTCTTGACCGTTCCGCCGCCATGATGGCGGTTTCAAACGCGTTGAATAAGCTTCTGACCGACCACCTCGTAGCGCGCGCTTCAATCCTTGCAGAAAAAACCGGAACGGTCAAGACCGTTCCCTACACGATTTTACGCGATCTCCAACGCAATCTCCATCATATCGGTGAAGGCGTTCTGGCGCTGTTCGGAGGTGGCGTTGCCCTCTTTGAACAGGCAGTCCGAGATCGTCAGAATGCACAGCGCCTGCTTTTTCGCCTTTGCCGCGTTCATATACAGCGCGGCGGCCTCCATCTCAACGGCCAGCACACCCATATCGCGGAACCCCTCGGAAAACTTTTTATCCTCTCCGTAAAAGGTGTCCGACGATACGATATTGCCGACTTTATACTTGATGCCGAGTTTTTCAGCGGCATCTGCGGCGGCTTTCAACAGATTCCAATCTGCAATCGGTGCAAAAGTACCGGAAAGATTGAACATCGTCGCATAGTTGGAATTGGTGCAGGCGCCCATGCCGAGCACGATGTCCCCGACGTCGAGCGAGACGTCGAAAGCGCCCGCCGAGCCGATGCGAATGATCCGCTCGACCCCGTAAAAGTTAAACAGCTCGTGCGAGTAGATGCCGATGGACGGAATTCCCATGCCGCTGCCCTGCACCGACACGCGCTTACCCTTGTAGTAACCGGTGTAGCCGAGCATACCGCGCACCTGATTGTAGCAGACGGCGTCGGTCAGATAGGTCTCGGCAAGTTTTTTGGCCCGCAGCGGGTCTCCGGGCATCAGCACAGTTTTTGCGATTTCACCGGCTTTGGCCTCGATGTGTGGTGTCGGAATAGGCATATAATTGCTCCTTTCAAATCACTGGATCTCTTCTTTTTCCTCAGGGAGATATTGTTCCGGAACACCGATTGACTGCGCAAGTTTTCGGTCAATAACAGTATCCGAAATTCCCTGCGGATCGCGCCATTCAAAAATGGTCTCTTGGTTCTGCAAAACAGTGACATAGGGGTAATTGACGATTTTACAATTATAAATCCCCTGGTCAATATAGCTGCCGATATTCTTCCAGGTCATCACCGCAGTCAGTGCGACAAAGAACAAAAAGACGGGATACCGCCATTTGGGCATTTTTACGATAAATATTCCGGCCAGCATGATCTCGGCCATCTTGAGCGGAAACATCATACGGCTGGCGATCATCGGCGCCGACATCAGCAGCAGATAGACCCCGAGCCCGTAACAATAAATTTTAAATACCAAATCTGCTGTTTTGTCTTCGTTTTCTCTTTTATATTTCCAATAGACAAAGGCAATCACCGCGAATGTGACCAGTCGTTCGGCCAGTGCGATCCAGCTGATATCCGTAATTCCGTTGAAAGTATATCTCTTTCCGAGGGCAAATGCGATGTTTTGGAGCAGCTCACTGACAAACGGAATACCGACCACAACCCCGGCTGCCGCACACCCGCTCAAAATCCACCAGACCGCCTTTTGACTTAAAAAGAGCACAATCGGAGCAAACAGGACGATAAACGAGGCCTTATGAATAAAAAGGCAGGCGATGCCGACCGCAAAATACTGCCAATATTTCTTCTCAAGTAAAAACGGCAGCATCAATCCTAAAAACACACAGATCGTCAGTCCCTGCCGGATGCCGGAAACCAAATAGGTCAGATACAGGGTCGGGTAGGCCAGCAGCAGCGCAAACGTACGCGCACCGGGACAGCATTTCACGGCGAACCGGACCAACAGCAGCATCGAAGCGGCGCCGATCGCACCGATAAAAACCCAAAACGGCGCTTTTATCGCTTGAAAAACGGCCTCAAGCAGTTTCCATCCGATTTCAACGTTCTCGTTTTTACCCCAAAAGTTTTGAATGGAGATGATGCCGCCCGGCGCTTCTTCATACAGACGCATATAGGCAAAATAATCACTGCCTTGGCCGTAACGAAGCGCCAAAAATAACGTCAATACCACAGCTGACGCTATAAAAAAGAGGTTGTAATCCTTCTTTTTTAAAAATGCGATTGCTGCAAAGATCAATAAAAAGCCATAGACAATCAGATACGGACTCATCTTCATCTCCTGAAATTTATTTGGGCAATATCAACTCCATGGTTCGCTTCTGCGTCGACATGCCCATCCGCTCATAAAAGGATTTTGCGCCTGCGTTAAATTCCCAGACGTTCAGCTCAATGTTATAACAGCCGTTTTGCAGCGCATATTTTTTTGCTTCCTCAAACAATGCCTGCCCCACGCCCTGTTTCCGACCATTCGGGTCAACACAGATGTCGTCGATATAGACGCAGCGATAGGCCTTTCGAACCGCAATCTTGGGCTGATCCTTAATTTTGGCGATCAAATAGCCGAGAATACCGTTTCCGCCTTCGGCGACAAACACCGCGTTGTCGGTTAATAATGCCGTAACCCCTGCGGTATCATATTTTCCGTGCGAATCGTCAAATAAATCAGGTCTGCCGGCACCGTGCTGCGCCGCGATAATTTTTAAAAGCCGGGCGATTTCGGCGCAGTCGCCCGCTTCCGCCCTTCTGATTACCATCTCACTCACTCAGCCGAATCATCTCGTCAATACACCGGCGCGCCTTTTTGAGGGTATCGGGATCGAGCGTAATCTCCTCACCGCCCACGCCCTCCAAGCAGGCCAACAGATCGGGCAGCGTCGTCGCCTTCATGTTCTCACAAATCAGGTTTTTAGAAAGCGTGTAAAACCGCTTGTTCGGATAATCATACTGCAAATGTTCGGCGATGCTGTTCTCGGTGCCGATGATGAATTCTCTGGCGTCGGATTTGCGCGCATATTCCATGATGCCCGAAGTTGAGCCGACATAATCAGCAGCAGCAGCCACCGCCGGAACACATTCCGGATGCACCAGCAGCAGGGCGTTGGGATGGGCTTTTTTGGCCGCTTCGACATCGCGCAGCGTGATGGCCGCATGCACCGGACAGCCACCCTGCAGCAGCTTGAAATTTTTCTCCGGCAGTTGGTCGGCGACGAATTTCCCGAGATTGCAGTCGGGAATAAACAAAATATTTTTGTTGGGGATTCTCGAACAGACCTTGACGGCGCACGACGAGGTGACGCAGACGTCGCACACGGTCTTGAGTTCGGCAGTGGTGTTGATATAGCAAACGACCGCATAATCGGGGAACTGATTTTTAACGCCTTCAATCAACTCTTTATCCATCTGTTCGGCCATCGGGCATCCGGCAGTCGGGTTGGCTAAATAAACGGTCTTATCGGGCGAGAGAATTTTCACCGTTTCCGCCATAAACCGCACGCCGCACATGATCACGGTCTTGGCGTTGGTTTTTGCCGCCATCACACTGAGTTGATAAGAGTCGCCGCTGTAATCGGCGACTTCGGTAATTTCGCGGCCTTGATAGCTGTGCGCAAGTACGCAGATTCCTTTTCCCGCTTTCAGCTTGCGGATGCGCTCCTGCATCTCATTGACTGTCATCTGTCATGACCATCCTCTCGTATAGTAGACCCGAAGAATTTATTCCTCAGGCTCTACCTTTGTGAATCCCATGATATAGTCAGCATCGGATATCGTAAGTTTTGTCCCGTTTTTGGCGAATTCATAAGTATATTCCTTTTCTTCGCCAAACGTATCCGTCATAAGAATGGTATCCTCGTCAACAACCTTATAAGTGCCGTAATCAAGCGCGGGTCTTCCCTCCGCCTCGCTGATCAGGGTTTGCGCTTTCAGTACGCCTTTCTTTTCAAAGATATAATACATACCCAAACCGCTGTCGGCGTAATCGTAACTCCATTTTCCCAAAAACGGCTCTGCGAGATTGGAACAGCCGGAAAACACCAAAACCAAAACCAAAACCATGACCAGCAGTAAAGCCGAAATCGTACGTTTCATATGACCCGAATCCCTCCGCGTCGTTAATTTGTGGACATATTATACCATATCCATGCAACGAATACAAACCGAATGCATATTTCGGCTCAAAATATCAAGAAAAACCGCCGGTTGCACCGGCGGTTTTTGATCGCGCGTCCATTAAAATCAAACAGAGGGTTTCATGAACGAATCGAGAATATGCAATTTACCGATAACGGGAAGTTCTTTCTTTTTTCCCTGAGCGGCAAATACGATTCCAATGATGGCCAGTGCCGTAATGCCCAAACTGACAATCACGCTGAGGATGTTGATGATAGCCGGCGTGCCCATATAAGGAACACCCCAAACATAACGGGTGACTTTGATCAGTCCGAGTAAACTAAACAAGACCGTGTAAGCAATCCAAAGCAAAAACAGATTGAATCCCTGTACCGTATGGAATCTGGCGAACTTTGAATTCTTTGCCGCAAACATCGGAATGAATACCAGCGGGCCGAAATAAGCCAAAATTCCCATCCATTTATTCTCGGTCACATCCTTGACATCGTCGGTCTGAACCGGCGCACCGACCGGGGCACCTGTCGGTGCGGCCTGTTGCGCCGAACCTCCCGCAATCTCAGCACCGCAAACGCCGCAAAATTTGGTTCCCTCCGGAACTTCCGCTCCGCATTTCCCACAGAATGGCATGTGATTTCCTCCCTGAAATTAATTTTTTTATGTAATCCGTCGGACTCAATTCCGAAATTCGGATTAAACATCAATACATCATGTCAAGCCAATTTTGAATTTCATTGATACCGGATATGCCCCAAGCTGTCAAAAGCACGCTCAAAATCACTGCGATGACAATTCCGATCCCCCACCAAATCAGCATGGCTCGGGCAAGATTGCGTTTGTTTTCGTTTTTGCATCCGCCGCTGGCCCAGACGATCATGAGAATGAAACCCGCGATGGGAAGTGAGAGCAAAAACAAACTGCCCATAAAAGAACCGATGCCCATCACGGAATACCTTCCGCCCTTAGGCGGTTTTACATCGGCCGGAGGGGGTGGCGCTGAATAAACGGATCCGGCCGAAGGGGGTGACGGAACGGGGACAGGCTGGGGGTTCGGTTGGGTTTGCACCTGAACCGCCGCGGTTCCGCAGGACGGGCAAAACTGGGCGCCGTTTAAGGCTGCGCCGCATTTTTCGCAATTTTCATTTGCCATAAAATCCACTCCTTATCATTTTCGTTCTGTACGCCGGCTCTTTACGAGCAGACAACCGTTTCGAAATGCTTATGAGCCGGACTTAATAGTCTTATTGTATTTCCGGAAACCGCTTTTGTCAAGGCATTTTACATGGTTTTTAATTGACTCGTATGATTTCTCCGTTGGTTTCAACCATAATCACATTAATTTCGGGCCGGTCTTTTAAAAATTCGGACGTCTTTTCTGCGCCCATGACAAAAAATGCGGTCGCATAGGCATCTGCTGCGGTGTCGTCCGTACAGATCACGGTGACCGAGACCAATCCGCTGTCTGCGGGTTTACCGGTCTCGGGGTCAATGATATGGTGATAGCGCACGCCGTCCACATCAAAATAACGCATATAACTGCCCGAGGTCACAACCGCAGTGTCCGACACATTGACCGTATCCAAATAAGCATCGGGATCGTTGGGATCACGGATGGCGACAACAAACTGCGAACCGTCCGGCTTTTCTCCGAGCGTGGTCACATTGCCGCCCAGCGATAAAATCGCGCTTTCAATCCCATATTCGGTCAGCAGTTCTTTCAATTTTCCCGCAACAAATCCCTTGGCCACCGCGCCGAGATCGAGCTGCATCCCCTCGGGAATTTTCACCTTGCCGTCCGCCAATTCAATCTGCTCCCACCCGACAAACTCCGCCGCCTCTGCAATTTCCTCATCAGACGGCACACGGGTCTGTGACCGGAATCCCCATAAATTGATATATCTGCCGACCGTGAGGTCAAAAGCCCCGTCCGTTTGGCGTGAAAACTCTACGCAGTCAGATAAAAGCTTATAAACTTCCTCGCTGACCCCGACAAATTCTCCCGCATTCTCGTTGACAGCGCCGATGTCGCCGCTGTCTACGTCAAGCAACAGGTCATAATCGTTGAGTTTTTGCACTGCGGCATCGAGCGCCTTCCCGGCGTTTTCCCCGTAAGCCGTCAGGGTAATCACGGTATCCATGGCGAACACCGTGCGAGTTTCCGGCTCCTGCGAAATTTGACAGCCGCCAAGTCCGAGCGTCAAAAGCAAAAAAGCGGCCAGACAGACCGCCGTTTTCCGTATCATTTTCATTTCACATTCCTCATTTCCATCGTCGCCGCCACGTCCTGCCGAATCTGGTTTTGAAGTTGTTCCACGTTATCGAATTTGCGCTGAGGGCGCAAAAATTTTAAAAACTGCACGCAAACGGTTTTGCCGTAAAGATCCCCGTCAAAGCCGATGATATGGGTCTCGGCGGCCTCCTCCGACTGCAGCACCGTTGGGCGCGCGCCCAAATTGGTGACTGCCGGATAGGTTTTGCCTTCCAGCGTTACCGAAGCGGCATAGACACCGCGTAAAAGCGGCCTCACCGGCGCTGTTAACGGCTGGTTGATGGTTGCAAATCCGAGTTTTCGCCCCAAATTTTTTCCGCTTCCGACCTGTGCCGTCAACACGATTGCACGCCCCAGCATCTGCGAGGCCGACGCGACGTCGCCTTCGTTCATCGCCGCGCGAATCCGGCTGGAACTGATCGGTTCGCCGTTAAAAAGCACTGGTTCAATGCGGGTATGCGCAATCCCGTCTTTTTCGCACCATTGCGCCAACAATTTTTCGCCGCCCTCCTGCCCTTTTCCGAAGCGGTAGTTATACCCGTAAAAAGCCGCTCTCATATTCAGTTTATTCCGCAGAAAGGCATAAAATTCCGAAGCGCTCATCCCGACAAAATCGGCAAACTTCACCGCGACGGCAACTTCCACACCAAGCTGCTCAAAGCAGGAAAGCCGGTCGTTCAAATCGGAGATCAGTTCCGGCGCATCGCCGAAAAACGCACGGGGATGTTGTGCAAAGGTGAACACCACCGGCATCAGACCACTTTCTGCAGCTGATGAAATTACCGCACGGTGTCCCAAATGAACACCGTCAAAAAAGCCTAATGCAACCGCCGCCGGCTTTTTAAAATCAATATCCGCAATATCTGTTATGACTTTCATAAGGCAATCTCCAGAGGATCACAAAAGAGTTTTTTGGTATGGCCGATGTTCCCGGCAACGGAACAAATCCCTATAAAGCCGCCGTGAAACACCGTATAAAGCCCGTCGGGCACATCGGTCTCAATATCCGCGCCGTTCACAAACCGCCGCAGTTTTTCACCGGTGATGTCAAGTTCGGGCAATGTTTTGAACACATCCGAAATCGGGCGCAGATACCGTGTCTCATCATTTTCGTTCCGACACTGCTGAAGCTGTTCCAATGTTACGCAGTCTTCAAGTGTAAACCCGCAGGCCCGGGTGCGCACTAACGAAGAAAGCGCCGCTCCGCAGCCCAGTTTTTGTCCGATATCGTGTACCAGCGAGCGTACATAGGTTCCCTTGGAACAAGTGACACGCAAAAAAAGCCCGCCGTCTTCCTCATAGCAAATCAATTCACCAATCGTGACCGGACGCGGTTTCCGTTCGATTTCCCGCCCGCTTCGCGCGATATCATAAAGCCGCTGACCATTCACCTTGACCGCAGAATACATGGGCGGCAGCTGCTCAATGTTGCCACGGAAATCCGATAAAACCGCCTCGATATCAGCCACGCCCAAATTTTTGGGTTGACAGGTCGAGACCGTAGTCCCTGTAATGTCATATGTATCGGTTGTAATCCCCAATTGAATCCCAGCAAGATAGGTCTTCTCCGTATCGGGGCAGAGGCCTACCGCACCCGTCGCACGGCCCAAAAAAAGCGGCAGAACGCCGGTCGCCATCGGGTCAAGGGTTCCGCCGTGGCCGATGCGCCGTTCTTTTAAAATTCCGCGGCATTTTGCCACCACGTCAAACGAGGTGAAATCCCGCGGCTTATTGACACAGATCAGTCCGTCCATGCCGCCAACTGCTCCTCGGCCTTGGCAATCAGCTTGTCCCGCACCTCGATCTGGCTGCCGTGAATCGTGCAGCCCGCCGCACGGGTATGTCCGCCGCCGCCGAAGGCTTTTGCAATCTCCTCGGCGCTGAGTTTCTCATTGGTCCGGATTGAAATTTTATAAACGCCCCGTGACAGCTGCTTGAGCGTGATGCCGCATTCGACACCCTCAATCTGACGGGGAATCGAGGCTAATTCGCCGAGGTCGTCGTTATAAAATCCGGCCTTTTCGCGCATTTTCTGCGTGACGGTCGCAACGGCGATTTTGCCGTCGGAATAATATTTGATGCTATCCAAAACCATACGCCACATCTCCATCTCGCTGCGGCTCTTGGTCTCGAACATCTTTCGTGTAATGGTTTCGGTATCGGCACCCGCCTCGGTCAGTTCGATCGCAGCGGCATGCGCACCGACATTGGTGTTGGCATACTTAAAACAGCCGGTGTCTGTGGAAACGGCAGCAAAGAGCGCATCGGCAATCGTCGGGGTGAGTTTGGCACCGAGCAGTTTCGCAATCTGTAAAATAATTACACCCGTGGCGGCGGCGCTTGAATCAAGCACCAGAAGATCTTCAAAGCGCTCCTGCACATGAGAGATATGGTGATCGATCGAGAGGTCACAGCGGTTATAATCCGCCCAAAGCTTACCCCACTGCCCGACCGAAGCCGTATCGACGGATAAAATCGTCTCGGGGGTCTCGCAGTCCTGCGGCAGTTTGTCCCATAAAAAGCGGAGAACGAGCGGAATCTCGCTGGCGCAGCAGACCTTGGTCTTCTTTCCGAGTTCATGCAAAATCAATGCCAGTCCGACCGCCGAACCGATGGCGTCGCCGTCGGGATTGACATGACAGATGATATGAAAATCGTCCCGTTCTTTTAAAAACGCAACGGCTTTTACCAGTTCGTCGCCCATTTTCTCCTCCGAATTTACTATTCTCCGTCTTTTTCTCCCGGGGTATTCAAATCCTTGAGTTTTTTCGCAATTTCAGCGGAATATTCGATGCTGTTGTCGGCGATGAACTCAAAATGCGGAATCACGCGAAGCCGCAGCCGGGAACCGACCTCATGACGGATGAATCCGCCCGCGGCCTCCAATCCTCTTGCTGAAACCTTGGCCACCTTCATGCCCTCGATAGCGCTGACATAGACGCGGCAGATGGACCCGTCACCCGACAGATCCACCCGTACGATCGAGAGCATGCCCGAAATGCGCGGATCCTTAAGCGTCGGGATGACCGTAGAGAGCACTCGTTTGATATCCTCGCTGTTGCGCTGATTCGTATATGACATCTTGATGGCCTTCCTTTCGCAGAATCCGGGACATTTGGTCCTACAAAAATTTATTTATTTCATATCGCAAAAGGACCAAATTCCTTGTTCTTACCGCCCTTTCAGCAGTTTTTTATTGTTTGATCTCCTCCATGGTGTAGGCCTCAAAGATGTCGCCTTCCTTGATATCGGAGAACTTTTCAAGCGAAATACCGCACTCATAGCCCTCGGCAACTTCTTTCACGTCGTCCTTAAAGCGGCGCAGCCCTGCGATCTTGTCATCGGCAACGATAATACCGTCGCGCACGAGGCGAATTTGGGCATTGCGGGTGATCTTGCCTTCGCGCACATAGCTGCCCGCGACTGCGCCGACGCCGGTAATCTTATAGACCTGGCGCACTTCGGCTTTTCCGAGCATCACCTCTTTATACTTGGGTGCGAGCATGCCCTTCATCGCGGCGGTGATCTCATCGATGCAGTCGTAGATAACGCGGTATAGCCGGATATCGACGCCCGCATTTTTGGCGTTTTCGGCGGCGATGGAATCCGGGCGGATGTTGAAGCCGACAATGATCGCGTTGGCGGTCTGTGCCAGCATGACATCGGATTCGTTGACCGCGCCCACGGCGGCATGGATGATCTTTACGCGTACCTCGTCGGTGCCGATCTTCTGCAGCGACTGGCTGACGGCCTCGACCGAACCGTTGACATCGGCCTTGACGATAACGGGCAGTTCCTTGATCTCGCCCTCTTTGAGCGAATCGAACAGATTTTCGAGCGTAACCTTACGGAACTCGTTGAATTTTTCCTCTTTTTCCTGGGTGCGGCGCTGATCAACCAATTCTCTGGCCAGCCGCTCGTCGGAAACAACGTCAAAACTCTCGCCCGCAGTCGGAACCGCGTCAAGACCTGTGACCTCAACCGGTTCGGACGGGCCGGCGCTCTCGCGTTTTCTGCCCTTGTCGTCGGTCATTGTGCGCACGCGGCCGACCGTATCGCCCGCGACGAGTACGTCGCCGGTATGCAGCGTGCCGTTTTGCACCAGCAATGTGGCGGTCGGGCCCATGCCCTTGTCGAGGCGGGCCTCGATGACAGCACCCTTGGCGGCGCGGTTGGGATTGGCTTTGAGCTCCTTGACGTCCGCCAGCAGTATTATGGTCTCCAGCAGTTCATCTATGCCCATATGTGTGACAGCCGAGACCGGCACACAGGGCGTATCGCCGCCCCATTCCTCGATGACGAGTTCATGTTCGGTCAGCTGCTGTTTGATTTTTTCGGGGTTTGCGCCGGGTTTATCCATCTTGTTGATGGCCACGATGATGGAAACGCCGGCGGCCTTGGCGTGATTGATGGCCTCGACGGTCTGCAGCATAATACCGTCATCCGCCGCGACAACCAGCACCGCAATATCCGTCATATTGGCGCCGCGGGCACGCATTGAGGTGAATGCCTCATGGCCCGGGGTATCCAGGAACGTAATGTCCTTGCCGTTAATTTTAACCCGATAAGCACCGATGTGCTGGGTGATTCCGCCGGCCTCGCCCTCGACGACCTTGGTCTTGCGGATGGCGTCAAGCAGGGAGGTCTTGCCGTGGTCAACGTGGCCCATGACCACCACGACTGGGCTGCGAAGTTCGAGATCGGCCTCGTTGTCTTCACTCGTGTCCATGATGCGCTCTTCGATCGTCACTACGACTTCGCGCTCCACTTTCACGTTGAATTCCATTGCGACAATTTCGGCGGTGTCGTAATCGATAATATCGGAAGCCGAGGCGAAGGTGCCCAGCGAGAGCAGTTTCTTCACCACTTCGGCGACGTTCTTTTTCAAACGGGTGGCCAGCTCACCGACCGAAATCTCGTCCGGGACGGTGATTTTGAGCTGCTGCTTACGGGCTTTTTCAAGCTGCAGACGGCGCAGCTTTTCGGCCTCGGTCTCTTTTTTCGAGAACGCGGGTCTGCCCTGCTGGCGGGACCGTTGATTGATCTTTTGTTTGCGCGGCTCATACTTGCGCGAATTGAGATTGGCGGGACCGCTCTGTTCATAACGTCCGCTGTATTTGTCGGCGTTGATTTCCACGCCTGATCGGGTGTCGACCATACGGATCACGCGCTCCTGAGGCGGCAGAATCACGCGTTCCTTGGGCTTCTTGGGCTCGGACGGGGTCATCACCGGCTGTACGCCGGCAGGCCGCTGATAGCCGACGACCTTCTGCGGCTTTTTGGGTTCCGGTTTCGGCTGTGCTTTCTTTGCGGGCTGAACGGCGGGTTGTGGCGCCGCTGCTGCCGGAGCTGATTCAACAGCTGCCGGTGCGGGCTTGGGCTGAGCGGCCTGTTTCTTGGCCAACTCCGCCTGCTTTTTCGCCAGCTCTTCCTGTTTTCTGGCCAGTTCTGCACGTTTTTTCTCGGCCTCAGCCATGGCCTCGGCAAAAAACTCCATAAAATTCTTGACGCTGTTCTCGTTGGTGAGCCGGTCAAAAATCAGATCCAGCTCCTCCTCAGTCATCACCGTGGAGTATTTTTTGCCTTCTTTCCCGTCGGGGTCGATAATCGAAAGGATATCCTTGCTGGTCAGTTCTTTACCGCCAATCGCAAAATCCTTCGCCGCCTCGTGGACTTTGTACTTTCGTGTGATCATTGAACTCCTCCTACTCGCGGGTATCCGTCAGATATCCCTGTATCAATTTTGCAAATCCCTCGTCGACAACTGCGACGACGCCCGCGGCCTTTCCGACCGCTGCGGAAAACTGCTCCATTGTGCGGTCCAGTGAAATGTGTTTCACCTTTTCGCCGCATAAAAATCTTACATTGGAAAGGGTCTTGGGCGATAAATCAGACGCCGTCAGCACCAACAGTGCTTTGTGTGTCTGGATCGCGTTTTTGACGGTATCATAGCCGTACACCAGCCGTCCCGCTTTTCGCGCCAATCCCATGGTACTCATCAGTTTATCGTTTTCAGCCATTGATCTCCTCTGCCAGCCGGTCGTAGACCTCCTGCGAAATGGACGTTTTGAGGTTGCGTTCAAGCCGCCTGGTCTTTATCGCCTTTTTCAGGCATTCGGCGCTTTTGCACACATATGCGCCCCGCCCGGAGACCTTGCCCTTTTTGTCGAGCAGGATCTCGCCCTCAGGGGTCAGCACGACGCGCAGCAATGTGTTTTTATCTTTCATCTCGCCGCAGCCGGTACACATGCGCTGCGGGATCCTCTTTTCCGCCATAAATCAGTTGGAATCGTCCGATCCGGAGGAGGCGAAGAAGTCGTTGTCGAAATCGAACGCCATATAACCGGGTTCGTTCGCGCCCTCCTTGTCGGAGTGGATGTCGATTTTCCAACCGGTCAGTTTGGCTGCCAGCCGGGCGTTCTGGCCGCGGTTGCCGATGGCCAGCGAGAGCTGATGGTCGGGCACGATGGCGCGGCTCAGCTTGTTTTCCTCATCCAAAATCTCGACGTCGATAACCGATGCCGGAGCCAAAGCCGCGGCGATCATTGAAGACGGCAGCGGGGAATACTTGACGATGTCGATCTTCTCGCCGCCCAGTTCGTCGATGATCTGTGCAACGCGCGCCCCCTTGTGGCCGATGCAGGCGCCGACCGGATCGATGTTGGGGTCGCGGCTGTAAACCGAGATCTTGGTACGGCTGCCGGCCTCACGGGCGACAGCCTTGATCTCAACGGTACCGTCTGCGATCTCGAAGACCTCTTTTTCAAACAGGCGGCGCACCATGTTCTGATGGGTGCGGGAAATCAGCGCACGCGGACCCTTTTCGCTGTCCTTAACGTCGACGACGTAGACCTTGATCAGCTGGCCGGGACGCAGGGTCTCTTCGGGCAGCTGTTCGGTACGCGGCAGAAGCAGTTCGTTTCCGTCGATCTCGACAGTGGCGTTCGACGTCATCGGGTCGATGCGGATGACACGCGCGGTGACGAGTTCAAAGCGGTAATTCTGGAATTTTTCCAGCATCTGCTCACGCTCGACCTCGCGGATGCCCTGCCGGATCACGTGTTTGGCGGCCTGTGCGGCAATGCGGCCGAAATCCTTGGTGTTCAGCGGCACGTCGACATAACCGTTTTCCGGGTCGTAACTCTCGACCTTTTTGGCTTCCGCCTCGGTAATCTGGGTATTGTTGTCCTCCACCTGTTCAACGATTGATTTGCGGATATAGACATTGAATTTGCCGGTTTTCATATCGATGTCGGTGATGGTATTGTCTTCACAGCCCATGTCGCGGCGCACCGCGATGGCGATGGCATTCTTAATCCGCTCCAGCAGCATGCCGGAGGTGATGCCCTTTTCTTTTTCGAGCAGCTTTACCGCTTCAAATATCTCCATGGTATCGGGTGTGGCGCTCTTGGCGACGATCTTCTTGCTCATGTCGGTTCATCAGTTCCTTTCGAAAAAATCGATTATAATGTAAATCTCCATTTAGTATATGCCGTTTCCCGCAGCGGGAATAACTTTTCTTCTCCATCGGTCTCAAGCGAGATCACGCCGTCGGAAAAGCCGGTCAAAATACCGGTAAAATCGCGTCTTCCGTCGACGGGGCGGATGGTACGAAGTTCAACTTCGCGGCCGATCGAGGCGGTAAAATGTTCGGGCAGGCGCAGTTTTCGGTCCAGACCCGGCGAACTGACTTCAAAACAGTAGCTGCCGTTGATGGGATCGGCCTCATCGATGACGGGATTGGCCAGTTCGGTGAATTGGTAGCACAAGTCGGTGTCGATGCCCTCGGCTCGGTCGATCGTGACGCGCAAAACAAAATTGCCGCCCTCTTTGAGGTATTCGACATCCCAAATCGATACGCCGCACTGTTTTGCGACCGGTTCCATCAGTTCGCGCACCGTAACGGCGACACGCGCCGTGGCGATATTTTTCCCCAAATCCCGTTATCTCCTTTCAAAAAATGCCCCAAACAAAAACGAAAGAGCGGGAAGACCCACTCGATGACTTGTCAAGTATAACATACTTTTTCCGCGTTTGCAAGAGGTTTTTTGCTTTTTAATAAATTTCTTCTCCGCTTTATATACCTTCCTGCTCTTTTCGTATATCAGAAATAAACTGACTAAGCGGACGAACATAATTCTTCATTCCGATGTGAGCCGAAGCCGATTTATAACGGTCGGTTGTTTCAGATAAATAAAAAATTTGCCGTTGTTGCCCCAGCATTGTTAATTTATCATCACTAAGGTCTTTATCGTATGTTATTAAATGCCAAATCTCCTTAATTTTATATCTTGAAAGCGCATTACTATCAGCACTTGAGACCTGTTTCCAACGTTCTCTTAGAGTCCGCTTGCAACTTATTCCGATTGACCAGCCGTCTTTACACTTAAACCATTTATCAACTTCAATATCAGTTTGAAAATGGTCGGGTTTCGGGTGAGATGTGAATCCGTAATAATCAAATAAAAATGTTGATACATCCTCCAGGCTTGTCCCAGCACGGTTTTTTCGTTTTTGACCCAGTCTGCGTTCGAATTCTTGTACAAAGGCTGTCAAGACCATATTATCTTCGACTTCTGAACGCTGAAAAGATAAAGCCGCTAAATTTGAACGCAATTTAGTAAACTCTGAGACAACAATACTGCGTTCAACATCTAAGCACCCTTTTACCCCCATATCGTCCCAAGCACTTACAACTTTTCCAACCGCGGATTCTCCAAGCGAATCGAGAATATTCTTTGCTGTTGAAATACAAAATTCTTTATCACTTGATGGAACGAGTGTCATAGCAGCATTCATAGGTGCTACCATATACCTGATTGAAACAATAAAAACCACAATATCATCAAGCGATAAAATGTTATCGTTTATATCAATTGCAAGTAAATCTGCTAAAACAAAACCCTTTGCATTTTTCGTAAATAGCCCTGTGAGCGTTTTAGTTATGGCATCTTTACTAATTTTTATTTTGTCTTCGTTTGTAAGAGCATTACGCCCAATGATAATTTCCAATTGTGAAGTCAATTCTAAAAGCTGCTTTTCTTTCGATTTACCGACACCGCCATATTTGTCACCATTCAAAAGCATACGGGCAAACCAATAGGCATTACGCCAAGAGCTATTTGAAATAACTTTTGTTAACTGTTCCAAAATTATATCCTCTCTTTTTCGATTTCGATTCTTTCCTCTGCCATTTCACAGTATTCCTTTGAAAGTTCTATCCCTATGTAATCCCTCTTGTTTTGTATTGCGGCGATGGCAGTTGTTCCCGATCCCATAAACGGATCAAGTACAATTTTTGCTTTTGTTGAAGAAACGATTCTATTGATCAATGCAACAGGAAATGGGGCAGGATGCCCGTTTTTCATTTCTTGTACAAATTCCCAAACATCGCCGTAAGCGTTAGCTTGAGGAGCAAGTTTGAATTTGGGTTTAGCAATAAGGTATATGACTTCGTAAGTAGGAAGAAAATAACCAGAATTAAAATTAATGCCACCTTTGCGTTGCCAGATTATTATCTGACGCACCGGAAAACCGCTCACAATGTCTTGACGGTCTTGTAATAAACCATTTTGAACCCGCCATTTATGATTGTAGAAAATTGCACCATTATCTGGTATAACTCTCATCATTTCAGATAAACACTCACGTTGCCAAGCAACATATAGTTCGTGCGGCATATTATCATCATAATCCGCATACCCGTTCACAAGGCTAGCATTTTTCCATTTACCGCCCCGCCCATCTTTCATGCCATTGCCCGTGGAGTTTTTTAAATTATATGGTGGTGAAGTTACCACTAGGTCAACAGTTTTATCTGGTATGTTCTTAATAACATCAAGAATATTCCCGCAGATAATTTTATTACGGAAATTAGCAAGAATATCAGATGTGTGCTGAGTGGTTCCTGCTTTATTTTTATCAATATATTCGTCTACATTTTGGTATTCTTGCTGTATAGGCAAAGTACATTGCCGAAGTTCTTGAAAAGACATTTCGTATTACCTCTTAAAAACTTAAATCTTGACTATTTGCCGTTTTTCTTCCATTTTGTTTAGGTGTATCTTAGTGATAACCAAACATTTCGTGAAATTTAATATTTGTTGATTCTACCTAGGGCTTAAACACGAAGTATTCATACATCCCGGAATTCGTTTGCTTCTTTGGTTGTCAAAAAATCTACATCATCACCTCTATACTTCATATAATTATACTGTACTTTTGCGAATAATGCAATGATAATTTTTTAATTAACAGGTTCACCTGTTCTTAATTTTTATCTTATATACAAAGTTGCATGTTCCTCCTCGAACCCGTCAACAATGCCTTTACAACGGGGCTTTTTCCCGTTTAAAAGGAGGCATGTACTTAGATGAAAAAAATTACCTTTATTTTCATCGCAGCGGCGATGGCGTTGGTCATCTGCGTGTTGTCTGGTTTTACCGAGTTTTCGGACGAGTGTGAGGTGGTGCGCGAAAATACGATCCGCCTGCGTATCGTCGCCAATTCCGACAGCGATTTCGACCAAGATTTAAAACTCCAAATCCGCGACGCATTGACCGAACAGTTTCAAGACGTTTTCGCCGGAGCCGAATCCAAAGCCGAGGCCGCAGCCGCCGCCCAAAAAGCGCTTGACGATTTTGAGGATACCGCAAACCATATTCTTAAAAAATCCGGCGTGGACTACAGCGCGTCTGCCGAACTCACCGATCGTTATTTTGACACCACCGATTACGGCGAATTTATGCTGCCCGCCGGAACCTATACCACCGTCCAGCTGACGCTCGGTGAGGGCAAGGGCAAAAACTGGTTCTGCATTGCCTTTCCGCCCCTGTGCATCTCTGCCAGTTCGGATCAAGAGGCGCAGCTGGAGGCCTACCTCGACCAAAACGGGTGGAAATTCGCCTCAAAAAAGAGCGGCTATGTCTTAAAGTTCAAGCTGGTCGAACTGATTGAGAAGTGGCGCAAAAAAGCCGGTTAAAAAAGCACTCTGCACCGGTTGCGACGGCTTGTATTGCCGGTTGAAAACTGCTATAATTTTTGCGTGAGGAGCGTGAGCATATGACAGCTTTCGAACGGTACGCAATCTGGTGCGAAAAGGTCGATGACCCCGAAATCAAAGCGGAACTCGCCGCAATCAAAGGCAATGAGTCCGAAATCAAAGAACGGTTTTACGACGATCTCCGATTCGGCACAGCCGGGCTGCGGGGCGTGATCGGCGCGGGCAGCGCCCGTATGAACATCTACACGGTCGGCAAGGCCACGCAGGGATTTGCGCGTTATCTCGCTGAAAATTTTAAAAATCCCTCGGTGGCGATTTCGTTCGATTCCCGCCACAAAAGCTACGAATTCTCCCGCCTGGCCGCCGGTATCTTCGCGGCCAACGGTGTTAAAGTATATCTGTACGAGACCCTACAGCCCACGCCCGTGTTGTCGTTCACGGTGCGCGAACTCAAGTGCAGCGGCGGCGTAATGATCACAGCCAGCCACAATCCCTCTGTATATAACGGTTACAAGGCCTACGACGAAACCGGCTGCCAGCTCTCTGTCGAAGCCAGCGAAAAGGTACTGTCTTATATCGAACAAGTCGACCCGTTCTCCGGCCTCAAAACCGGCGGCACGGATATCACCATGCTCGGTGAACCCATGGTCGAAAAATTCCTCGACCGGGTCTACGCCAATTCGGTCCATCCGGGCATCTGCAAAGGCAGCGGCCTGCACGTGGTCTACACTCCGCTCAACGGCACCGGAAAAGTGCCTGTTTTAAAACTCTTTGAACGACTCGGGGTTTCGTCCACACTCGTGGCATCTCAGTCCGAACCGAACGGTGATTTCCCGACCTGCCCCTACCCCAATCCGGAATTTCGCGAAGCGCTTGAAGAGGGCCTGAAAGTCGTCGCCGAGAAAAAGGCCGACATTTTAATTGCAACCGACCCCGACGCAGACCGGCTCGGCACCGCCGTCCCCGATAAAAATGGGGGCTATACCCTGATCACCGGCAACGAGATGGGCTGTCTGATGTTCGATTACCTGTTTTCCCAACGCATCGCGGCGGGAACTATGCCCAAAGACCCGGTGGCGGTCAAGACCATCGTCACAACCACCATGGCCGATGCCATCGGCGCTTATTACGGCGTCGAAATCCGGAACGTCTTCACCGGCTTCAAATACATTTGCGGTGTCGCCAGCGAAATGGAAGCACGCGGCGAATCGGACCGTTTTCTGATGGGTTTTGAGGAGAGCTACGGCTACACCATCGGCTCCCATGTGCGCGACAAGGACGCGGTCGTCTCGACGATGTTCGTCTGCGAAATGGCGGCCTTTTATAAAAAACAGGGCAAAGACCTGCTCGACCGGCTCGCCGAACTCTACGCGCAGTACGGCTGTTACCGCAGCTTGCAGAAAGCGTTCGTCTTCGAGGGCGTCAGCGGGATGGACACGATGGCGGCTATCATGAAGCGCCTGCGCGAAGCCCCGCCCAAAGAAGCCGGGGGCGAAAAGATCGTCGGTATGACCGACTATCTGACGGGCGTCGAGACCGATTTCAGAACAGGCAAAACCAAGCCGACCAACATGGAACCGTCCGATGTGCTGTCGTTTTTATTTGAAGACGATACGCGTGTGATCGTGCGCCCGTCGGGCACCGAGCCAAAACTGAAAACCTATTTCCTGCTCAAAAAACCGACCTTCCCGCAGGCCGATGAAGCCACGCAACGATACGAAAAGGATTTTGCCGCCCTGATCAATCCCTGAATCATCTCATTATAATATACCAAAAAGCGCCCGATCTCCGGGCGCTTTTTATTAAGACAGTATGTTGTATCGTTTTTGATAAAAATTTGATACAATTTCTTTTATGGGCTAAACTTCTTAGCGCTTCTTAAAATCCATCTATCTCCTTGGTATAAGTTTGTATAATGGGTAATCAAGTATTCGCTTTCGCTCTTCTTCCGGTAATTCATTCAATAATTTTTTTGCATCATCATATTCGCCTAAAATAATGGATATTCCGCATTTTATCAAAATATTGTCTTTAAACTTGCGCCTCAACCCCACTAAATCCGCAATCTCGTCAGGTGTTAAATCCCTCATACGTCTTATCACTTGAAATTTGTTGATTATTGTCACGGGAGAATCGCTCTTTATAGTCTCAGCTATATCAAGTGCGAATTGAAGCAGCTTGTGGTCTTTTATACTCTGTGAATCATATGCTGAAATAATTTCAAGAAGCATAACGGTTGTGCTAATGGATTTTCCTGTCTCTGGATCACTAATTTCTACCTCTTTGCCAAGCGTGTCCAAAGATTGTATTGATTTCAATATAATTGAGTAATCAACATTTGAATAAAGAAAATCTTGAGCCGTCATATCAACAAATAACGACCAGGGGTTAATAATTACCTTATTGCCCTCGTTGTTCACAAATTCGAGTGTTACATGAATTTCATCAGAAAAGGCACTTGAAAGAACATACCCTTCAATATATTTTTCTTTTTTTACCAGGATGCGAATTGAAATATTCCCTATTTTTTTCACGCTATAAAATATATGCGGAAGATCTTTTTCGTTGAATGATAACGGCTTACCAGAAGAAGCCCGAATAATATCATCGATAGCCATATTATCCTCCGCAGACAGATTATCCATATCTAAATCTGTGCTAACACCGAAATAATCAAGTGCACTTTTTAGTTTTTTGAGCGTTTCGTTAATTTCTTTTAAGTTCTCAACTTCTTCATAGTTATCAATCGATATATTAAGTAAAATCTTTTCTCCAAAACAAATTATTTTATTCTCAGCCAGAGCAATTAAAAAATCACTGTCAACAATCCTATTTTTTAGAGTTCCTTTTAACTTAAACTTTGTCGTTTGCTTTCGTGGCTTCTCACCTTCAATAAAAGGTATCTTCACAGCTTGTCCAATATAGATGTATGCTTTTTCGTTCTCATAACCGTATGATATGCTATCATAATACTTAATTCCATTTACACAAACGGGAATGTCTTTTTTTTCTATTGCCATAGAGAAAAAACTCTGTTCAATTTTACTAAATGGTATCTCTACTCCATCTTTAGTTTCAACATATAAATATATATCTTGTGTCGTAGTTTCTCGCAACATATCGAAAGAGTTCCGAGGTTTTACTTTAGGAAGTACGTGAAACTTCAATGAACCACCATTTCTTATCGCTGCTACCATTTGCTCTTCGGAGAACACAATTTGTGTTGCTTGGCGCTTTTTATCTTGGATAAACTTAATGAAGAGATGACGGATTGAATCGTTATCTTCAGGAAGTTTATGCATTTTAATACTTCTCTTTTTCTTTCCTTCTGCATCTTTTAATATCTGTTGAATATCAAACGGTAGTAGGATTTTGTAAAATAAATTCTTTTCTCCGTTTTCGCTGAACACAACAACAAAATAAATCAAACCGCCGTCTTGGAGATATTTTTTTAGTGAAGTAACTTCTATTTCATAATTGATATTGGTTGTTTCTTTACTTACGTCCTTTTCCTTACCTTTAACTTGCACAGAAACTCGACCGATAAGATTTTCCTTTTTGTTATTATCTTTTTGGAAAACATATATATGTCCATCCCATAGAGGTTCTTTATCGCGCTCGTTAATAAATGACTGAAGACCGTCACAGAGTGCAAGCCGCTCTTTGACTGCTGTTGTTGCAATTATTTCTGTATCCACGCTCTAACCCCTTTCATTTTTTTATAAATCTATAAAAAACATAGTTTGAACAACATAAAAAGGTTCTTGTACTAAAGGTATATATGATTTTATAATTTAGTTTTCAATATGTTTCCACCGCGAACGACACACCTTCAATTTTCGAGAGCACATGCAGACACTGCTGTTTGTTTATATCACACCCGGCGATAAGTTTCATTTCAATACCCAGATAATTCGGCATTCCGCTTTTGGCCGGCACGATCTGAGTGCTTAAAATCTGATAGGACTTTGCCGCAGCCTGTTCAAGAATTTCGTTCAAACGGTCGGCGTCTTTGATTTCCACATAGACAGTCAATGCACCTTTTTTGTTCTTGACTCGCCGTTCAAGCCGCTGTAAAAAGCCGATCGAAATAAAAGCGAGCACGGTACAAATCAGTGCGCCTTCATAAAAACCGGCACCGAGTGCCACACCGATTGCGGCGGTGGTCCAGATGCCGGCTGCGGTGGTCAGTCCTCGGATATGAGAGTGACCGGTGACCAGAATCGTGCCGACGCCTAAAAAGCCGATGCCCGAAATGACCTGTGCGGCCACACGCAGCGGATCGGAGGACAGGGCGAATGTATCCATCGCGAAAAATCCGGTCATCGTGGCCATAACCGAGCCCAGCGCGACCAAAATATGCGTCCGAATGCCCGCCGAGCGGCCTTTGAGTTCGCGTTCGGTGCCGATGATGCCGCCGCAGACAAACGCCAGCACCAACCGAATCAATACGGTCCAAATATTAAAATCCCTTAAAAAATCGATAATATCATTCATTCTTTTCTCCCCATATCAATCAAGCGGTAAAAACCGCCTTCCTCGTTTCTGTTATATTATACCACACCACCTGATTGAAAGCAATATCTCGTTTTACGGCGCTTTTCCTCACTTTTCACAATCTCATCACAGTAATTCATTGAAAATCACATAATTGTTGTGGTAAAATTTAGTTGATTTACCGTATGGTATTAAAATTTCATTCTGTAACGCCCGCTTCTACAACCATTTTCCAATAGGTTTTTTAATGTGAGAATATTAAGGAATAAAACCAAATCAAAATTGAATATGAAGGGGAACAAATATGAAACGGCTGTTTAAACTTTCCACATCCCTGCTGATCTGCGGGGCTTTATTCCTAACGGGCTGTGGAGCGCCCTCGACCTCTCTGCCGAATGGGCTTGTCGGACAGGCAGTAGATTATCCCGAGACGATGAATATCATCGCGCCTTTTTCTTTCACCAACGGAGATGCCGAAAACGCCGAACAAGCCGAACAACAGTGGTTAGATGAAATGTCCGAGCGATATGGCACCAAATTCAGCATCGCACATCTCACTTGGAAAAACGGGTATAACACCGACAGCGATGCTTATATCCAGGCAATCAATATTCTGAGCGGTGAAGAAACATTTTCGGGCATGGTCTACATCAACGGATATGATGATATCCAAACAGGTATAGACAACGGTACCCTTGTGCCGCTGGAAGATTATCTCGCCAATAACGCGGTCTGGAACGCCTTGCCGGAAGAATTAAAAGCCACGTTTGAATACCAAGGGCATATTTACGCAATCCCCACCAGTGTCTCCCGGTCCATCAGCGTCCGTTATATCGACAACGAGGCCCTTGATCAGATCAATATCCCCGTCACCGATCTTGATTCTTTAAAACGATTCGCGGTCGCTTATTCGGAAGCAAACGGGCAAAGCGCGTTGTATTCATACTATCTGTCTCAAATAGAGGATGTTATCAATGCTTTCGGATTATACAGCGCAAATATCTATTCTTCTCCTTTCGGTTATGACCCCGGCGAGGACTGTTTTTTGGATTTCTTAACAAAAGGCAGCGCCATTAATGCGCTGGAATATCTGCGTGAACTCTGTCAAGCCGGTGCGTTGGTTATAACCAAGGACTACAGCGCCCCTTCTGAAAGCTTTTCAGACGGCACATGTCCCACTTATTACGGCGGTTCCGATAAAGAGGACTGCACGATTGTTTGGACCTTGAACACGGCTTATCCCCGCATATTAAATAATATGGTGGATGGGTTTGTCATGGCCAAAGACACCGACCAACCCCAAGAGACCGTTGATCTTTTTGTCAATATGTTATTCGGCTCGGAAAGCAATTATCTCGAGTGCTGGCTGGGCTCATCGGACAACTATATTCTGAACAGCGACGGAACGATCACTATTAAGATGGTTCAAAACGCAGACGGCAGTTATACATACCCCTGTACACCCGATTTGACCGGCAAACTCACGGATATATTCTCTTACTCGGATGCAAACATTTATTACAGTCAGGACGGCGTTGTTGTCACCGACTCGGAATCCGATGCCGGAGAAGCCAATCAATATTATCAAACCCTGTACAATTTGCTTCAGACAAGAGGAATAATGAAAATCGCTCCCGTCTATTCACTTTTCAGCTCGCCGTCTTATTTCAGTTCCACAAAAGACATCCGCTATTTATATCAAAAATGTATTTGGGAAGCCATTACCGACACCGATTACACGGTTCAAGAGATCGTTATGCAATATCGTCTCGACCTGCTCAACATGGGCGGCAATCAAATGCTCGACGAGATGAATGCCGCCATCGGTAAGGAAACTGCCTATTATTACGGATAATTTATAAAACCGTTACATCTTTGCAATCAAAAGGGGCGTCCGGCGGGCGCCCCTTTTTTCTTTGTCATTCTAAGCGAAGCGCACGCGATGCGCACATGAAGAATCTCGGCCGGATCTCAGCGGGATTTTTATACCTGATATTTTTCTCTCAGTTTTTGAGCGCCTTCGCTCCTGCCGGTCTTGTCAAGCCGTTTCAGATATTCCGGCAGATGCCCTTTTGCGTGAAGCGGTCCGCCTTCTTTTAACACCGTCCACATCGGATCGTCGATATTTCCGGAAGCCGCCATTTGTTCGTCGTGCCAGTCAAGAATGATCTTTGCACCTTTGGCGCAGACCTCGGGGTATTCGTCTTTGACGTCGTGCTGCTCATACGGGTCCTCTTTCGTGTTAAACAGCATCTCCTTATCCCAGAGATGATACCCGTCGTGATAAGTGCGCATATACAGCCAATCTCCGAACACCGCGCTCCGCTGGCAGACGTGCGCCATCTGCGAGATGACCAAACTGTCTCTGCCGCAATCCTCTCCGTGCAACACGGTTCCGGCATACGAATCCCCGTTCCAGGACGGCTGTTTCGGCTGACCCAGCAGTTCGGCGACGGTCGGCAATAAATCGAGATTGTAATGCAGCCCTTTGTCGACGGCGTTTTTGGCACCGCCCGGCCACTTGATGATCATCGGAATATGGCAGGTGGGACGGTCGGCGGTCGCGTGTTCGCTGTAAATGCCCAGTTCGCCCATGTTCTCGCCGTGGTCGGAGGTAATGATGATCGCCGTATCGTCGTAGACCCCCAGCCGCTTCAGTTCCGAAAAGACCTTGCCGTACATCATATCCGCATAATGAATGCCGCTGTCGTAGCCGTCAATCAGCTGCCGCAGTTTTTGATATTCGGTCACCTTTCCCGGATGTTTCGGGTACAGAGGATTCTCGTTGTCGTTATACATCCCGATTTCCATCAAGCCGTGCGGACCGATGGCTTTCAGCTGCTTCTCAAAAATCTCCTCGGTGACCCAGGTATGAAGCGGTTCATCCTTGAACGGGTCGTAATCCTCCGGCGTCCTATAGGGCGTATGCGGATCCCAGAGATTGATATGCAGATACCAGTTGTCTTTCGCGCCGTTGTTTTTCACCCACTCCAATGCGAGCGGCATGACCTCTTCCGCTTTTTCCGAGCCGCCTTTGCCGACGTTGTGAATCTCGTTGAAACCCGCGTCGAACCAATAGGCGGAATGGCGTTCCGCAAAGGTGCTGAACGAGACCGCGTGCATGCCCGCATCTCTGAAGCGGTTGTGCAGGTTGTTCTGGTCATAACTGCACCGGAAACTCCGCGGTTCGCCTTCGAGCCGACGGTCGCCGCAGGTGCCGCCATGCCCGACCACGCCGCTCACGATGCCGAATTTCCCGGAGACCAGTGCGGAACGGGACGGCAAACAAGGTGCGTCCGAACAATAATAATTTTCAAATCGAACCCCATCTTCGGCGACGCTGTCGAAATTCGGGGTGGTTTTGCGCGGATAGCCGTAGCAGCTCAGATGATCCGCTCTCGTGGTATCGATATCGACAAATAAAACCCGCATAATCATATTCCTTTCCGAAGTTCGGACCGGCTGTTGCGTTTGACAAACCGACAGCCCGCCACTATAATCAACATATAATGATTATATCATTCTTCCCGGTGGATTGACAACCCTAAAATTTAATTTCGTGAGGTGACGAACGCCCGTGCCGCCAATGAGTATGCTGATCAAACCCGCATCCGGACTCTGCAATATGCGCTGCAAATATTGTTTTTACAGCGATGTGACCGAAAACCGCGAGACAAAACAATACGGCATCATGAATGAGCAGACCTTGGAGAACCTCGTCCGCAAGGCGTTTTTTTACGGTGAGGGAAATTGCTTCTTCGGTTTTCAGGGCGGTGAGCCGACACTCGCAGGGCTGGATTATTATAAAAAACTGCTGTATTATCAAAATCTCTATAACCGCTCGGGAATTCAAGTACTGAATGCGATTCAAACCAACGGCTATGTGATCGATGACGAATGGGCAAAATTTTTTGCCGAAAATCATTTTTTGGTCGGCGTTTCACTCGACGGCACCAAGGAAATTCACGACGCGCTGCGGTTGGACAGCGCCAAAAACGGCACCCACCAAAGAGTTCTCGATTCCATCCGCCTGTTTCAAAAGCACGGCGTGGATTATAACATCCTCTGCGTCGTCACCGATGCCGTCGCCAAAAACGCCAAACAGGTCTACCGCGCCCTCAAGCAGCATAAATTTCTGCAGTTCATCCCGTGTTTGGACGATCTCAACGGACAAACGCACGAACATTCGCTGACCGCGAAGGCCTACGGCGAATTTTTAAAACAGACCTTCGACGAGTATTACAAAGATATTCAAAACGGAAATTACGTCAGTGTCCGGACTTTTGACAATTACATCATGGTTTTGATGGGACGTGTTCCCGAGGACTGCAGCATGCGGTCGGGCTGCGGTTCCTATTTTGTCATTGAGGCCGACGGCAGCGTCTATCCCTGCGATTTTTACGCGCTCGACGATTATCGGCTGGGCAGCATCAATGAAAATTCCTTTATCGCGCTGGCCAAATCCCAAAACGCCAAACGCTTTTTGGAACAGTCCCGGATGCCCGATCCGAAATGCGCCGAATGCAAATGGCATTTTTTATGCAAAGGCGGCTGCCGCCGCCACCGCGAACCGTTTGATAACGGAAATCCCGGCCCGAACATCTTCTGCGAGGGCTTCATCGACTTTTTCGAATACGCCTACGGCCGCATGAAAGAGCTGGCTGAGAAATTTCAATCCGAATCCCTGTAAAATAAAACTTCCGATTATTGATACCGTTTTTCGATCTCTTCCCGTGCGATCTGCGTCCATCGGATAATCCGATTTTCGTCCCCGCCGACGGTTTCGACATCTTTCAGCGTGATATCGAATTTGCATCCGTTCGCGTCGAAAACCGCAAAGGTCTCCCGCAGATTTTTGCGTACAAAGTCCTCGTCCAAACCGTACGACACCGCCGAGGACGGATTCGGCCGCCACGATACGATATAATCCCCGCCGATTTGTTCGGCACACTTTTTGACGTCCGCAAACGGCGAAACCGCGATTCGCCTCAAATTTTTCAGCGATTTTAATACGCCGATGTCATGCGTCAGATCCTCGCAGCAGCCGTATGCGGTCAGCCCGTACCGCTCCAAAATCGGCTTCTGATAGTCAAACATAAATTCTTTAAAGGCCTCGGGACCGATATTCGTAAATTCCTGCGACGCCATATATCCCCACAACTCGCTTGGTTTCACCGGGCCTTTTCCCGCCTGCGGCGGCTGCAGTTCCTCGGCATAGGGCATTGCCTGATTTTGGTGATTGATCAGCCGGAATCCGTTTGCCGCTTCGGTCTGATCCATGTGCATTAAAATTTTACTCTGCATAAAAGACAACAGCCGATGCAGCCATTCTGGGCGGTCATAGATATCCCACATCATCTGTTCCATACCGAGCAGCTTTCCCAAAACCGTGGAGATGTCGTTGGCCCACATGCTGCATAAAAGCCCCTGCCGATCGGTCTCGACGTCCAAAACACCGCCCACCGCTTCATATAGACGGTCATATTCGCTTTCGGTCGCCTTTTCGTCCACTTCATAATCGGCAACTCGGAGTTTTTCGATGTCCTCTTCGTCAATCAACGACGGCGCAAACGCAGCAGCACCGCCCGGCACTTTTTCACCCATCTCTGCGGGTACCCCGTAGACGCCGTCCGGTGCGCTTTTCAACACCGCGCGCACCGTCAGAAACGGCTCGATGATATAGTCATCCGCAAGTTTCATCCGGTACCGATTCAGCAAAAAAGTTCTCTCGAGCGCCCGGTAATACGGATCCTCACAAATCAATTCGCGTGGATTTAAGAATTCGTCGAACGGGATCGCCCGGATATAAATCAACGGGCGCGTAAAATGCAAGCTGTTGTGGTGACGCCACAATTCGCGCCTGCGGTTCATCTCGCCGCAGTGCGCATATTCGAGCGTTTCCTTTGCAAGGTCTCTGATTCGTGTCAGTTCGTCCATTTCATTCTCTCCGAAATCTTTATCTGATAGTATTATCATAACAAAAGCCGAAGCGTTTTTCAACCATGGGCAAAAATAAAATTCAGCCGGATACACCCGGCTGAATTTTATTTTATAGTTGATTGAGCGATATCTCTGCTCTCGTTTTACACATGCAGACCCACTTCATTTGCCGTCCAAACGGCATTTTGAATGTTATTAGCGCAAAAGGCGTCACCCACAATATAGAGCTCCGGATACTTTCCGTTCAGATCCTTAAATAAACCGTTATCTGATTTGAATCCCACTGCTATAATAACGGAGTCGCAAGGCAGTTCGCAACGCTTGAATTTCCTGTCGATAACAGTGACTCCGTTCTCTTTGACTTCAAGCAGAGAGTTCTTTGTAATCACCTGAATCTTAGCCTGCTTAATCAAGTCAATCAGCATAATTCGGTTCATATGAGGCACGGGGCTTCCGGACTTCACGATGTCGTCCAGCATTTCCACGATTGTAACGTCCTTACCTTCATTGGAAAGCCAAAGTGCCGTCTCGCAGCCGACAAGGCCTCCGCCTACGACGACGACTTTGTTTCCGGCTTTTTTCGTTCCATTCAGCACTTCGGTCGCTGAAAAAACGTTTGGCCTATCAATGCCGGGAATGTTGGGAATGACTTCGTTAGAACCGGTCGCCACCACGACCACATCCGGATGCTCCGTTTTGACAGTCTCTTCGGTCGCTGCCGTATTCATCCGAATGTCCACCTTTAACAGCTTCATCTGATTGATATACCAATCCAGCAGGCGTCTGTCATCCAGTTTAAAATCGGGTTTTGATCCGGGGATGACGTGACCGCCCAGCTTATTAGTTTTTTCAAACAACAAAATCTGATGCCCCCGCGTCTTGGCGACTCTCGCAACCTCCATTCCGGCGATTCCGCCGCCGATTATCAGAACCTTTTTGGGAACCTCAGCCGGTTTCATCTCATAATAGCGTTCCCTACCGACGGCCGGATTCACAGCACAGCTAAGCGGCTTCGCCTCAAAAGCTCTTCCGAGGCATCCCGTATGACAGCCGATACACGGACGAATTTCAGCATCTCTTCCCTCCATCGCTTTCTTGGGCCACTCAGGATCGGCCAGTAAGCCTCTTGCAATACCGATCATATCCGCCGAACCGTCCTCAAGGGCTTTTACGGCAAGATCGGGAATGTCCAATTTTCCGGCGACGATTACAGGAATTTTGACGACCTTTTTTAGCTCCTTGGTATACGGCAGATACAGTCCGTGTTTCTGATAGACCGGCGGATGCGCCCAGTACCATGCGTCATAGGTGCCCACATCCGTATTCAATTCGTCATAGCCGGCTGCTTCCAAAATTTTTGCGGCTTCGAGCCCTTCCGCGAGGTCACGTCCTTTTTCCTGATAGTCCTCATCGGGCAATCCGCCTTGTCTCCAGTCCTTGATCGCGCTTTTGACACTGTAACGAAGACCAACCGGGAAATCCGCTCCCACGGTTTTTTTAATCGTCTGGACAATTTCAATGGGCAGCGTCAGCCTTCCTCTCAAATCTCCCCCGTATTTATCAGTTCTGCGGTTAAAAATCGCCAGTGTGAACTGATCAAGCAAGTAACCCTCATGCACCGCGTGGATCTCCACGCCGTCATAACCGGACATTTTAGCAATCTGGGCAGCTTCCCCGAATTTTTCAACGATCGATTCCACTTCGGCGGTGGTCAGTGCACGGCACGTCACCGTAGGATCCCAATAGTTTGGTATCGCAGAAGCAGAAACCGGATGCTTGGCCATCAGAACGGAAGCACCGGTTCTGCCAAAGCCCATCGTCAGCTGAAGAAAAATTTTAGCCCCGTAAGCATGCACTCTTTCCGTCATTTCCGATGAAGTCTCAATAAACTTAATCGGATTGGTGGTTGCACAGGGGAAAGCCGGCATAACGGTTTTATCAATTTCATTTTCAACCTTCGTGATGCTGGTAATCAGGAGCCCGGCTCCTCCTTTTGCTCTTTCCACATAATAGTCGACTGCTCGCTGATTATATGAACCATCGTCATTAATCAGGCCAAAAGCACCCATCGGTGCCATTGAAATCTTATTTTTGATTTCAACCTTGCCGATTTTCATGGGTTCAAAAAGACTCTTCCTGTTGATAATATTACCTCCTTTATACGCCAAATCAAGAAGCTTCGAATCTTCACAAATTACATTTGATATTATGAACAATTTATGGAGACTTAATACGGGGAAAATCAAGAGAATCCGCAGAAAATTCACAAAATATTTAATCGTCGGCATATTCGCACTGCCCATCAATATCATCGATTCGCATAAATATAAATGGACTTTCATAACAAATGGTTTTAAAAGATTCAACTGAAATATCGAATCAAAAATCTTCATCACAAAACCATCACGATAACGTACCATTTTTACAAATTATTATGTAAATTTTTAACTGATAAATTAATGGTTATCCTGATAAGCGAAGAACGAAGGGAGTAAAAACATGAAAAGAATCCTGAAACGCACCGTCTCACTGCTTGCCTGACGGTATGCATCTCCGGATGACAGATGGAAAAGGCCAAACAAAAAACCGGGCGGATGCCCGGTTTTTTGTTTTGCAACGAACAACGCAGTTGTTCGTTTTTACTTGAGTTCGACTTTCGCGCCGACGGCTTCGAGTTTGCCCTTGAGATCTTCTGCGTCTGCCTTGGAAACGCCTTCTTTGATTGCCTTCGGAACGGCGTCGACGAGATCCTTCGCCTCTTTGAGGCCGAGACCTGTCAGTTCGCGGACTGCCTTGATCACGTCGAGGCGTTTGTCACCGACTTCGGCCAGAACGACCGAGAATTCGGTCTGCTCGGCTGCTGCTGCCGGAGCTGCTGCTGCCGGAGCTGCTGCGACCGCGACAGGAGCCGCAGCGGAAACGCCGAATTCTTCTTCGAGGGCCTTGACCAGCTCGGAGAGCTCAATAACTGTAAGTGCTTTTACGTCTTCGATCAGCTTGGTTACTTTTTCGGATGCCATTTTAATTTCCTCCATTATTGATTCATTCTTTCGCCGTTTTATGCGACGAATCTTACGCGGCCTCGGCCGCTTTCTTTTCCGCGATGGCGTTCAAAGCGACTGCCAGTCCGCGGATGTTGCCGTTGAGAACATTGACCAGACCTGTGATCGGCGCGTTGAAGCCCGCCAGAACCTGTGCGATGAGCACTTCCTTGGACGGCAGCTTTGCCAGCGCTTTTACATTGTCGGCGTCAATGACATTACCCTCGACGAATCCGGCTTTGATGACGAATTTCTCGTTTTTCTTGGCGTATTCGCAGAGGATTTTTGCCGCTGCGGTCTCACCCTCGGTGTTGACGGCAAGCGCCGTCGTGCCTTCGAGCACCTCGGTCAGTCCCTCAAGACCGGCCTCTTTGACCGCAAAATTCAGCAAGGAATTTTTGAGTACTTTGTACTTGACACCCGCTTTGCGCAGTTCTGCACGCAGTTTGGTATCGTCCGCGACTGTGATGCCCTGATAGCTGACCAACACACCCGAAATCGTTCCGTTCAGCGTGTTGACGATCTCGGCAACAGCGGCCTGTTTTTCCTGCAAAATCTTATTACTCGGCAAAAGTTTCACCTCCCGATTTTTTATACCGTTATCCAACAAAAAAGCGGCTCCCTAAAGATAGGAAAGCCGCCACGAAATTGCTTGTGACACTCTCCTCGGCAGGCGGTTACCGTATTCGGAACCGTTAGCGGGACAAGCCCGACCTGCTGTCTGCGGATAAACAGCGAAGAAATTTTACCACAGTTTTTACCCCTTGTCAAGGGTTTTTATTGGATTTTATCAATTTTTCAGCCAGTCCGGCAGCTGCTGATCGCACAATCTCGGATAGGACACGCTGTCGTCCTTATAGGTAACCGTGACCGTATAGTCATTCTCTGTCGAAATCAAAGGGTTATAATCCGTATCCATATAAGTGATTAATGCCGGCGCGAGTTCGGCAATTTGTGTCGAATCGGTAACGGTCTGCGAGAAATTATCATAGAGCCGCTCAACCCGAATACTCTCAATCAACGCCGGATCGGTTTTCAGCATATGATTTTCAATCACCGGCCATAACCAGATGTTCCGAGTCTTTTCATAGAAATCATATACCGGCACCCTGACCGTTTTGCCATCTTCACCTTTGATGTGAAGCACACACAGTAAATGCGCATTCTCCAACTTTTCGGCAGTAGTTGTCAAAGCGCCTGAACGCAGTGCGTAGATCACGTCCCCGACAGCTCCGTTGTTCTCCGGTCCGGTAGCAACGGTATCTTTGACCGTATAGCTCATGGAGATATTTGAAAATTCGATAGTCATTAATTCAATTTCATCAGCCGTATAGGTATACGCACCGTTGGTTTTCATAATGACCTTCGGGTTGCTGAAGATGGCTACCAGCAACTTTTCCTGATCATCGCTGATAAAGGCGGAATATTGTCGAATAAACCCGTTATAGTCCACTGTATACAACAGGTGTTTGCTTCCGTAAGCATTACTAATATCAGAGAAAGGAATATCCGAGGGATCATTTCTATATCCAAAACTGGTATTATAGCTTAAGTATTCTTCCCTTCCTACAACGAATTGCGATAAGTTATACAGCGAGTCAATGATCTCGGGGTCTTTAATCGTCTGTTGAAAATTAGAAGATGGGTTCAAGTCGATGCCGTTTATCGTCAATTGATACACTTTGGCTTCAGTGATTTTTTCTCTTGCGGGAAGGCGGGTATCATATGATAACGGATCGAGAATCAGTATGCCGATACACAATCCGAACACGGCCGCGGTGGCGATGAATTTCCACCAATGGTGCAGAATGTTTCGAAAATCGAACTTTTCCAGCACGTTCACGAGGCAAAATACACATAAACCAATAGCAATCGCACCGAATATCGCCCAACCGGTCTCACTCGTTATCAATTTGAAAAATACCCATCCGAGTGCTGTCGAGAGAAAAACCAGCGGGTATTTCACAATAGGTAGTGCTTTGGAATATACAAGTGCGTCTCCGGCTTTTTCCGGGGATCGCTTTTGAAACAGCCGAACCGATAAAAGAAGCAATATGACTGCAACAGCAGCCCAAACAATCTCCATGGTGGTGATCAGTTTATCGGCTATAGATGTAGCGAAAAAAGGCGCGAACGGGCAGAGTTCGATCAGTATCTTCATGGTCTGTTGAGTATAGTAAAAGGTCTTGAATTGCATCAGGACCAGCAGTACGGCAAGACCCGCTGTCGCGCTTCCGATCGCGGGGGTGAACAGCGTGCAGAGCACCGCAATGATTGTGCGCCCGCTGAGCACACACCAGAGTGTCGTGATCGCATAAGCCACCGCAAACAGTCCGACCGCCCGTAGATAACCCATAAGTACCGCCGAAAAATCGAACAACGCCGCCGCATCCGGCGTTAGGACCGTCATCACTGAGGCAAGGATATAAGCCGCTGTCAACGGAATCAACACCGCCATTGCACCGGCGGTCAGATTGACCGCAAACAGCTTTTCGCGGCGGACCGGCAGCGAAAGCCAAAGGTCATTTTGGTTCTTGGAATTCATAAACGCCTGCACCACGCACGCCGCAATGATCCCGGTCACCAAAGCGCCGGCCAATACCAGATAATTCTCATCCGCTAAAAGCAGATTGACCCCATCCTTTGACAAATGTGAACTTTTATTCGGCATCAGTAGACCCAATTGCATACTCTGCAGTACCGGCAGGATGAAAAACAGCGCCGCCGACCAGAGGGTGATGAGCCAAGTCAACTGCCTGAAGCGGTGCATCGTCAGCTTCCCGAATTCAGAAGAGGATGTCTTTGATGTCATAACCGCACACCTCCGTTTCCGAAATAAAGATCTCCTCGAGCGATAACGGCAGCAGTTCCGCAAACAGCGGCGCCAACCCGTTCACCCGCTCCAGCACGCTCTCCCGCGTGCCTTTGACCGTCATTGTGACCACCACGCCTCGAGCTGTGAATTTGATCACTTCGAAACCCGCCGCATCTGAGAAATCGGCCTTGGTTTTGGGGCTTGAAAACGCGCACTGTACCTTGTGAATGCCCAATTTCATCGCGTCGAGTTCCTGCTCGAACAGGATGCCGCCCTTGTGCAGCAGCCCGATTCGGTCGCAGATATCCTCGAGTTCGCGCAGGTTGTGCGAGGCGATCACAGGCGTCAGTTTCCGGTCGACCATGCCCGCCGCAAAGATGCCCTTAACCGCCTGCCTTGCGACCGGATCGAGCCCGTCGAAAGTCTCGTCGCAGAACAAGTAATCACAATTGCTCGCCACCGCCGCGATGATCATGATCTGCTTTCTCATGCCCTTGGAAAATTCGGAGAGCCGTTTTTTCGGCGGCAGTTCGAAGACTGAGATAATTTTATCAAACTGTGCCCGGTCGAATTTCGGATAGAATATCGCATAAAAATCCTTTACGGTCTCCGGCGTGGCGTTTTTAAAAAAATACGGCTCGTCGGGGATGAAGAAGCATCGGCTCTTAACCGTCGGATTCTCCCAAACGTCCTCTCCGTCGATGGAAAGCGTTCCGCTGTCGGGTTTCAGTACGCCCGCCAGCATCCGCAGAAACGTCGATTTGCCCGCGCCGTTGGAGCCGATCAGGCCGAACACAGCCCCCTCATGCATCTCGGTGCTGACCGCGTTCACCGCGGTGCAATCGCCGAATCTCTTGGTCAGTTTTTCGGTTTTTATCATTTCCGGTCGCCCCCTCCGTCAAAAATATCCCTTATTTCGCCGCAGACCTCGTCGCAGGACATCCCCAGATGCCTTGCCGCTTCGACCGCTTCCCGCAGCCCCGCATGCAGCTTTTCGACCTGTATGTTACGCAGCGGCTCGTTGTTCTCGGCGATGATGCTGCCCCGACCCCGCACCGAGACAATCACGCCCAGCCGCTCCAGTTCCGCATAGGCCTTTTGCACCGTATTGGGGTTGATCGAGAGTTCTGTAGCCAATGAACGTACCGACGGCAGCGGACTTCCCGGCGGCAAAAATCCCTTTGCTGCCAGATCGATGACCTTGGCGATGATCTGCTCGTTGATCGGGCGCTTATCGGAAAAATCGATTGCGATCAAATCCAATTCCCCCTTTCCGGAGAAGGTACACTGTATTACTCGTACCATTACAGTTAATATATCATGCCCGGAAAAGCTTGTCAATACTTATTTTGGAATTTTTATGAATTTTTTTAAAAATATCCTGAAATTCTGCTGTTTATTATGATAAATTCGTGAAAAAGATTGCTTTCGACAGGAAGACAGTTTATAATGGACGCGTCACCTGACAAGAAGAGGGTTTAGGAGAATTTCTTAAACTCTCATAACGAAAGGATGGGTCAAAACATGATCAAACTTGGCGTCAATTCCGTGTTGTTCAAGCATTATAACTTCGCCGAAGCCGCGCGTGCGGTCAAAGCGGCGGGTTATGACGGAATTGAAATCTCCGCAATCGGAGGCATGTGTGAACATCTGTCGCCCGATAACTGGAAATCGCAGAAATCCTACATAAAGAGCGTTTTGGACGAGACGGGACTTGAACTGCTGTCCTCCGAAGTCGCTTCCCAGGATCCCGAGCGCCTCAAGAAGGCCTTTGAGGCCGCAGCGGAACTCGGCATTCCCGTCATCAATATCGGTCCGGGCGGAAAAGCCGGCAGCCGTAAAGAATTTGCCGCCACCATCGAACGCTTGACCGCGCTGGCCGAATTGGCCGAAAGCTACAAAGTCACGCTGTGCTGCAAAGCACACGTCGGCTGCTCAATTTACAGCACCCCCACCACCCTGCGCGCCATGGCGGCCATCGACAATCCCTATTTCGGAATCGACATGGATCCCAGCCACATCCACCGCGCCGGTGAAAAGCCCGAAAAAGCGCTGGCAAAAGTGCTGCCGCGCATGAAACATATCCACATCCGCGACTGCGTGGGTCCGGGCCCGAGTCCGGGACTTCCCGCACTGCAGGCCTGCGGCAGAGGCGAAATCAACCTGTTCGGCTATTTCAAAGCCATGGTCAAAGCCGGCTATGACGGCCCCGTCTCCCTCGAAATTATCGGTCCCGAACAAGACATGGTCGAAGCCACCCGTATCGCCGCCGAGAGCTATGGCTATATGAACGCCTGCTTGAAAATGCTTGGAGCCAGATAAACACCTTTGGCGTTTATCCTGTAGGGGCGGATATCATCCGCCCGCCAATATTACAATGTTCGTTCTATAATGCGGACGATTAAGGCGGGTCGATACCCGTATCGCTCCTGCATTAAAAACCGCTTAATAATGCGGGCGGATGATATCCGCCCCTACATTAAAATGAAGGAGACACCTTTATGACCAAAAAACCCAATCTTCTCTTCTTCGGCATCGACAGCCTCCGCCGCGACCGTATGAGCTTATACGGCTACGACCGGCTGACCACGCCGCACATCGACAAATATCTTGAAAAAGGTACTGTTTTTAACAACTGCTTCTCAGCCCATATTCCGACAACACCCGGCTACGCCAATATGCTCACCGGCATGGACTGCTTCGGCACCAACGTCGTAGCACTGCGCCACGAAGGCGAACTGGCTCCGGGTATCAAGACACTGGCCGAGATTTTACGCGAAAACGGCTATGACACCACCTGTGTCGGTTTTAAAAATTGCTCCGGCAGGGGCTTCGACAACTACATCGACTTTGAGGGCTGGAACGCACAGGCCGACGGTCGGGCGCACAAGGCGGAAAACCTCAACGCCGTCTCGATTCCCGAACTCGAACGCCTGTCCAAGGGCGATAAACCGTTCTTCCTGTTTATGCGCCATATGGATCCGCATTCCCCCTACCGCGCCCCCGAACCCTTCCACAAGATGTTTTATCAGGGCAACGAGTTTGATCCGAACAACCACTCGCTCGACCCGGTTTATAATTTCAAACCGTTCTGCGACTATTTCGCCACTTGGTTCCCAGAGGGGTGCACCGACGCGGAATATGTCTGCGCCCAATACGATGCCGAGATCGCTTATATGGATTCCTGCATCCAGTTAATTCTTCAAAAACTCAAGGATCTCGGTCTTGAAAACGACACTTTGGTCGTCTTCACCTCCGACCACGGTGAGACACTGTATGACCACGACTGCTATTTCGATCATCACAGCATGTACGACAACTGCCTTGTCGTTCCGTTCGCCGTTCGCTTCCCGGGCCGTGTTCCGCAGGGCAAGCGGGTCGATGACACCTGCACACTGGCCGACGTCACCCCGACTGTTTTGGATATCCTCGGCGTTGAAACCGACATCAAGTTCGACGGGCGCAGCATGTTCTCAACCTCATTCGGCGGCACCATGGAGCACTGTGACGAATTTTACATCACCGAATGCACCTGGATGCGCAAGCACGGCTGGCGTACCCCGAAATGGAAGCTGATGGTCGCATTGGAACCGGATTTCCACTACAAAGCCGAAATCGAGCTCTACGACCTCGAACAGGACCCGCACGAATATGTCAACGTCGCCGACATCCGTCCCGACGTCGTCGCCGAACTGCGCGCCAAGATGGAAGCGCATATCGCAAAACGTGAAAAGGAGACCGGGAGAACCAACCCGATGTACACCAACCTGAACTGGCACGGCAAAAATCTCGGACGCGGCTTTATCAGCTCTGACGAGGCCTACTTCGGAATGCACATCGGTGACCCGGGTGCGGCGCAAAAGCTGCAGCAAAAGAAATAATCATGGATAAAAAACTTCGCGCGGCTGTGATCGGACTGGGTCCGATCGGCAGCAACAACCACTGCAGAGCTTATACCACCTGCCCCGATGCCGAACTCGTCGGCGCCTGCGACATCAACAAAGAGCGTGCCGACACGGCTTCGAAGCGGTACGATATTCCGGTCTGGTATGACGCACAGAAGATGCTCGACGAACTCAAACCCGATCTCGTCAGCGTGGCCACAGGCGGGTTCGAGTATGCGTCCGACCACTACGAACCGACCATGCAGGCTCTGCGCGCCGGCTGTGACGTTTTGACCGAAAAACCGATCTGCAACAACTTGAAAAAGGGTAAAGAAATGGTTGATCTGGCTAAAGCGCTTAACCGCCGGTTCGCAGTCGACCTCAACCACCGCTTCACCCCGGCGGCCAGAACGGCGAAACAATGGCAAAACGACGGCCTCATCGGCGATCTGCTGTTTTTAAACATGGCACTTTGGATCGGCCGTTTCCAACCGCATTTCGACACTGAGTATTACCACATGAAAGCGCTCAACCCGCACAGCTGCGACATCCTGCGCTATTTCGGCGGCGACGTCGAACAGGTGCACTGCTTTGCGATGAAAGCGCCCGGTCGTGAGATCTACTCGACCGCCTCGTTCAACCTCAAATTTGAATGCGGTGCGGTCGGTCATCTCACCAGTTCCTACGACATCGAGCGCGGACACCCGATGGAACGCTGTGAAGTCGCCGGGACCAAAGGCCGCCTTGTATTCGAAGACATGTGGCGGGAAGCGACACTGTACCCGGCGGGAAATCCCGAAAAGCGGGTTTACACCAACCCGGTATTCGGCGGCTTCAGTGGATTTTACGATACCTTCCAAGACCGCATTCACAGCTTTGCCAAGGAGTGCGCGGCAGGTGTTTCACCCGCTGACATCGACGGCAGCGGCGCTTCGGGTCTCGAAGCCAGCCGCATCATCCACGCGGGCATCCAATCCCTGAAAACCGGAAAGCCGGTTTTCGTGCGGGACGTGAAAGAGTAATCCGTAGGGAATGGTCTTGACCATTCCTTAACGCCGCATTTGCGGTGTTGTAAAATCTTTAATCGTCGCCGTAGCGGCTATCACTCACACGTCACCGCGCGAGCTCGGAACGGTCACATCGGATGCGATCCGAGACCGTTCCCTACACGAATAGCTTCATTATTAATTTACACTTAAAAGGAGCGTAATGAAATGGCAATCAAAGTCGGAATTATCGGCATGGGCGGCATCGGCAACACCCACGCCAGATGCTACAAAGCCGATCCGCTGGCCGAACTGGTCTGCGTCTGCGACGTCAACAAAGAGCGCGCGGACAAGGCCGCCGAAGAACACGGCGTAAAGGCGTTCTATTCTCAAGACGAGATGATGAAAGCCCATCCCGAACTGGATTACATTGATGTCACCACTTCGGGTTTTGACAACGGCTCTTGGCATTATGAACCGGTTATGAAAGCACTCGACGCGGGCTTCAACGCCTTTGTCGAAAAACCGATCAGCAACAACGCCGACGAGGCGCGTGAGATGGTCATCACGGCAGCCAAAAAAGGCCTCTACCTCGGCTGCAACCTCAACCACGGGTTTACCAAGCCTGCCGACAAAGCACAGGAACTGATCAATCAAGGCAAGATCGGCGCGCCGGTCTATATTCTGCACAAGGTCGGTTTTAACAGCGGCGAAAAGGATTATAAAGCACCCAACTATCACGGTACGACATATCCGAGAATGGCCTGCGCCTATTCCCACGCCTATGCGTTCCTTTCTCACCCGTTCTCGTTGATGCGCAAATTCGGCGGCGACATCACCCATGTCCAGGCCTTCTTCGACAAACCCGGCGTCCGCAAGAGCGCGGATGACCTGATGTGGTCGATCAACGGCATCAACTGTAAATTCCAGAACGGCAGCATCGGCTATCTGCTGTCCCAGCGCGGCGACGCCTTCTTCGGACTCGGCGGCTGGTGGAGTTTCGAGATGGCCGGCACCAAGGGCACCTTCTGCATTGAAAACTGCGTCGAAAAGCTCTATTACTGGGATGCAGGCAAGAAAAACAACGGCATGGGCACACCCAAGCCCAAAGTTTTTGATTTCAAGGACAAGGATTTCGGCATTACTTTCAGCAACCGCCTGCACGCTTTCCTCGAAGACATGACCAACAAAGTCCCGCCCGAACACATTAGAAGCTCCGGACGTGACGCGCTGGCCACTCTCGAATACACGGTTGCCTCCATTGAGTCGTTTGAAAACGGCGGCGCGCTGGTTCGTCCCCGTGCCCTCCCGCCGATCCACGGCACTCCCGGTTTCATCGGCTAGCGGGTGAGAACCCGCGGTCAATACGCGCGTTATAACCTGCGTTCCGTTCACCTCGTAGCCGCGTTTCCGGCCTCGGTGAAGGTTTATATGTGAGTGGGAATCCTCGGTAGTTCGAGTTCGCTGTGATAACTCGACAAACAGCGCTGACTCACAAACGCGCCACAGAATCTTCTGCCCATTCGCATGATAGCGCGCGCTTCAAACCTCGGTGTAGGTCTTATGTCAAGAGACCGCTTCAAGGCAGTTCTTTGTAGCCGCGTTTCCGACCTCGATGGTTTGTCATCCTGAGCGAAGCGCTTTGCGCGAAGCCGAAGGATCTCGGCCTTATAAAAGCCCCTCTGTTCACCGCTAATCCGTTTTAAAGCAATCATCCGCTGATACAATCACAACCCCGCCGCTGCTTGCCGCAGCGGCGGGGTTGTCGTTCATTGATAAAACCTAATCACTCTTTATACATATCAGTCACTCTGGCTCCGCAGGAATCGCAAAACTCATCGTCCGCACTCAGTTTGTTTCCGCACAAATCGCAATATTTCGGTCGTTTTTTCTTATCTTTTCTCTGTGCAGTAACCTCCGGGACCTCCTGACTCTTTAAATCCGTTTCCGCCTGTTTTGGCAAAGATTCCTCTTCTTTGATTTCGAATTTTCTCCAACCGGATTCCGCCCGCTCCTGTGCGGCTGTCTCCGTATCTCTGTACTGCACCCAGCCTTTTGTCAATATTTTATAATTGACATAACTCCATAAAAAGATTGCCCCGCCCGAAGCGCTCCCTCCGGTTGCGCTTGCGATTAACAGCATAAATATAAAAGCAAAGATCCCATATACGATCGTGATCGCCTTCCCTGTTTTAGGCGAGACGGGTTCTTTTCGAATCGCATACCGGTAAATGATAATGGGCAGCGAATAGATCGCCACCGTGAGAATCAGATTTAAAATGAGAGTACCGGGCTCAAGGGAATATCCCGAAGCAGTAACCGCCCAAACGAACCGTAAACTCATTGCCTTTCACTTCCTTCCTCCCGAAGCAATACCACCGTAGCCCCGCATTGCGAACAGAACTTGCTTCCCTCTTTCAATTTGCTGCCGCACATTTCACAAAACAAGGGCTGCTTCGAATTCACACTCGGTTCTTGCGCAGGTTTTGGTATTTCGTTATGGACTGTCGGCTGCTGCCACTGCAAAGTCGGCGTCGGTTGATAGTGGGTTTCCGCGGGTACAGTTACAATATAGTCATTATATACCGCTTGTTTGCGGCCACTCGTCAAAATGAAATAACTTGCAATATGCCAAATCAACACGATACCGACGGCGACCCAGCTTCCCTCCAAAAATGCCGCTATAGCCGCCAATGCCGCCAGTGAAACCGCACCGTAAATCAATACAATCTCCATCGCGCGTTTCGGTTCGACAGGCCGTTTACGCACCGCATACCGGTAAATGAGAATCGGCAGTGCAAAAAGCACAACCGCCAAAGCGATATATAGTCCTTTGTTTTTCGTATTAAACGCCCGGATCGCCGAAGCCGCCCCCTCGTTCCCGCCGACAGTACTCGCCGGTTTACTTTGCGAAGACGCCGGTACGCTTTGTAAAGATGCAACGGAACTCTGCGAGCCTGCGGATGTGTTTTGTGAAGACGCCGGTTTGCTCTGCGAAGTAGCGGGTACGCTGACCTCCGGATATTTCACGCTTTTAATCAGCGAGATAAAATCGCCGTAATACGGATGGTTTTCATCGCCGTAAAATTCAAACCAATAAAAAACCGCATTGTGATACATGATCAAACTGGTGGAGACCATATTCCCGCTGTAACTTTTGAATGTAAAGTATTTTACCCCATCCACATATTTGACGGAGATATCTGTAGTAAACTCAAATTTATCCTCAATTTCCTTTTCGGTGAAATAGTCGTTATTGATGTCCGCACGGGCAATGCCTTTCAGAGAACTGTAATCGGACCATTGGTCCTCGCTTCCGTAAACAATTACCGCATCCTCGTCTTCATTCGAAACGAATACGGCGGTCACATAGGGGTCCGTCCCCGAGACAGCCTCCGAATACCAGTTTGCCGGAACGGTAAATGAGGTATCGACAGCGTCGTCGGTATATGTGAACGCGGACGTCGAAACAAAACTCGAACTTCCGGACGAATCGCCGAAAATCTCTTCTTCCGTTCCGTAATAGATGCCACCCACAAAGGAGTCGAAAGCCTTTTGCTGGCTTGACGTGGGAGATCCGCTTTGCGAAAACAGCTGAATGACAATTTTCTTTCCCTGATAAACAGTGACATAATAATAACAATAAATATATGAAGCACCATTGTATACATAGATTGAAAATTGAGCATAAGTGCCATTCAGCAGATAATATACCGTGATATCGCTGACATCGGCGTAATCAAATTCATCAAGAATTGAAGTAATGAAACTGTCCCATTCCGTCTCATCGAAATCTCTCATGTCCTTCAAGCTGCTGGAAGTCATGCTGATATTGATCACACCGGAAAGGTCGTCTTCCCATAATTGCAGATATACATTGTTCTCATAAAAAGTAGCTAAAACGGTTTCTCTCGTCTGCCCCAGTTTTGTTAAAAGGGGATCGTCGGCACTCATATAGCGCGAGAGAAGACTCATCCCATCAGAAACCGGGACAGCAATCCCCAAATCGTCTGAATAATACCACACCGTGTTTTCCGCACCAACCGAAACCGTCAGCCCAAATACCAACATCACCGCAAACAAAACGCTGATAATCCTTCGAACCATTTTAATCCGCCTTCCCATATTAATCACTCATCCCCGAGTTTTTCGACCTTTGCACCGCACTTGGGACAGAATTTGCTCTCGAGCCTCAGTTTTGCCCCGCAGTTATAGCAGAATTGCGGAGTTTCCGCGTTTTCCGGACTCCCCTGCTCTTTGACCGACTCAGTTGTTTTATCCACTTCCGGTTTTATTTCCGATTCCGGAATTTCCGGTGAAACCGATTCTTCCGCAGCTTTTTCTTCCTGCACCGTTGTGTTTTGACCATTCCATTCCATCGTCTGTTCAATTTGGATCATCGTTTCATCCTGCCAATCGGGAGCGGGCTGCTTTCTACCTTTGACCAGCATGTGATAATTGACAAAACTCAATATCATCACCACACCGACACAGGCTAAGCCGATGTCGGAAAATACGGCAAGAAATACGGTGACAGCGGCACCAACAAGCCCGTAAAAAATCGTAATCATCAATGCTTTTTTCGGTTCGACAGCATGCTTGATGTTCGTATATCGATAGATTACAATTGGTGCGGTGAAAATGATAATCGTAAGCAATATCGACCAAAAAGAAATTCGGCCGTATTTATGTAGATATGCCTGTGCGGCAGTCATTGTGCTCGGTGTGCTCGGAGCGGGATACGTTACTGTTGAAGAGCTAACAGCAGCTTTTGAAGAAGTGACTGTACTCGTTGTTGTTTTAGATGAGGGAACACTGCTCGCCTTGGAACTGCTTGTTCTTGAACTAAACATAAAGTCAAAAGACAGCATAATCGTCATGTTCTCGAGTATATCATCGAATAACGATTCAGCGGTTGAGGAAACCGGGCCGTCAAAAGAAATGAGATCAATAAAAATTCGTTCGCCGCCGTTAAAAGTTACACATTCAATCCCATACAGTGGGTCCTCATCATCCATATAATAACTGGTCCGTATAAATCTAGTTGTTCCGGAATAAAAATCTGTCATTCCCGTGACATGAGCACCATCTTCTTCAAAATCCTCTTCAAGTATTTCCTTTAAATTATTAAATTCCCGATCACTGTAATCTGCTAAATCTTGATTATCCGTTTGATTCATATATATATAGATTCCATATGATAAATCGGATGACCAAGCTCTGAGATAAGTATCATTTTTTTCAAATTCCGAAATCAATTCTTCTTTTGTATAACCAAATCTCTCTAAAACAGGACTTTTTGAATCCATTTCTCTCGTAAACACAAACATATCATTTGGAAAAGATATAAACATACTCGGCTTTTTCAATATGTATATTTGAGCGCCATCTTTATCGGGATTCCAGGCGTGTACGGAAAAAGAAAGCCCCAAAACCAACATGAACGCAAATAGGAAACTGACGATTCTCTTCATTTTAATCTTCCTTTCTGTTGCTCATCTTGTCACTCATCCCTGAGTTTTTCGACCTTTGCACCGCACTTGGGACAGAATTTAGTATCAGGTTTCAACTTTTTACCGCAGTTTTCGCAAAATTGAGGTTGCTCTCCCGCATCTTTGGGCTCTGCCGTTAATGGCGGCGGCATTGTTGTTTTTATAATTTCCGCTTTTTGCGTTGAGATTTGATTAACGTTCGGTTCTTGCTGTTGAACCTTGGATTCGATATTTCGCCCGTATTGCTTCCAAGCCGGGACATTTTCCTGCGCTTTCTCTGCCATTTCACGCGCTCTGCGCTGCCAACCCATTGTTAAAATCAAATAATTGACAAAACTCCACAAAACTACCACACCGATACAGATAAAACCGATATCAAAAAGCACGGCCAGCAGCGCGGTCACTGCGGCGACCCCGAACCCGTAGAAGATCGTAATCATAAGCGCTTTGCGGGACTCAATCGGTTTTTTCGCAATTGCATACCGGTAAATGATAATCGGTGCAGCGAAGATCAAAAGCGTAATCACAACAGCCCAAACCGAATTCCCTCCATCAGATTGACCGGATTGTACAGCGGTCGGCGTGCTCGAGACAGAACTAGCCGCTTGTGAAGGAGTGCTGCTCATGATTATCGGCTCCGCGTACTTCACACTGCGCAGCAGCGCCTCAAAATCTTTATAGTAAGGGCTGGAACTTGTCCCGTTATAATAAAATGCATAAAGATATCCGTTATCTACATGCAACAGCAAAGTCATCGTAACAGATGCATTGTTTGCGGGTATCTCTATAGGAACGCTTGTGACGATCTTATAATATGAAATATCATTATAATTTACCGTTTTAACTTGATCTGCATTCACGTTCATCGCTTCTGCGAGATCGGCGGCTGTGAATAAATCATTGTTAAAATCCGCTCGAGAAAACGCGATTTTATCCGCATCGGACATCTCAGCCCACAAATCGGTGCTGCCGTACATGATGATGCCTTCGCTGTCTTGATTATACACAAACTTTGTATCGATATATTGGCGCGTTTTAGAGAGCGACTTTTTGGACCAATTAGACGGAACGGTGAAAGTGGTTTGCGTTTCACTGTCAGTAAAGGTGAATGCCGTTGTTGAAGCCACACTGCTCGTTTTTGAAACTGCACTGCTCGTCTTGGAACTGGTTTTCTGGGATGATACGCTCGCTTTGGAACTTGCTTGGGATGGAGTTAATAAATCAAATCGAATGCTGTCGACAATGCCTTTCATAGCGGATTCATCGGCTGATGTTAACCCTCTTGAGTAAACTTGAAATTGCACCACAATTATATCGCCGTCAAGAACTGTAGAATACTGTATACAATTAGAAAAATCAGTCCCGGTTTCAAGTTTATAAATCATTCTCTGGAATACGGTTTGTGATTGTTTATAAATATCAGATTTGGTCACAATCGCCCCATTCGCCGTAAACGACTCTTTCTCTATCCTGCACAATGCTTCCAACTCGTTGTCGTCGAGGGTATTCAAATCCGGATTATCAGCTTTTGTAACAGCGATGCTGACACCGGTGTCTCCTTTGGCATTTTGTGAAAACAGAATGCAATTTATCGAAGACATCATCTTTAATAAACTCTCTTTGGTATACCCGAACAGCGCAAACCCGGGATAATCCGCCTTTGTGTTTTTTGTAAAGACATAAAATTCATTGGGTATTGAAATTGTCATTCCCACTTCGTCCAGATAAAATTTCTCTGTGCCGGCGGCGGCAGCAGAAAACATGAACCCCAAAATCATAATCACCGCAAATAAAAAACTGACGATTCTCTTCATTTTAATCTACCTTTCTCTTTATCACTCATCCCCGAGTTTTTCGACCTTTGCACCGCACTTGGGACAGAATTTGCTCTCGAGCCTCAGTTTTGCCCCGCAGTTATAGCAGAATTGCGGAGTTTCCGCGTTTTCCAAATTCACCTGTTCTTTGACAGGTTCAGCCGGATTTTTCACCGCTTCCGTTATTACGACCGTTTTCGGCTTTTCTTCTTCCGCTTTTTGCTCGGGTTCCGCCGTGCCTTCACCATACCACACCTGCGGCTGCTCAATGTGAATCATCGATCCATCAGATTGGTAGGAATAATCGGGAGTAGCGACCACGACCTGCTTCTTGCCTTTGACCAGTATGAAATAATTCACAAAACTCCACACAACCACCGCACCGACACAGGCAAATCCGATGTCGAAAAATACGGCAAGAAATACGGTGACAGCGGCACCAACAAGCCCGTAAAAAATCGTAATCATCAGCGCTTTGCGGGACTCAATCGGTTTTTTCGCAATTGCATACCGGTAAATGATTATCGGCGCAGCGAAGATCAAAAGTGTAATTATAATTGCCGAAACCGAATTCCCGCCATCAGATTCGCCGGGTTGTGTGGCAGTTGGTTTGCTTGAAGCGGAACTTGCAGACATGGATGAATAGGTTGAACTGACAGCGGTATTTGATGCAGAACTAACAGCCTTAGAAGACGCGGCTTTGCTTGAAGCTGCACTGCTCGTCTTGGAACTGGTTTTCTGGGATGATACACTCGCTTTGGAACTTGCTTGGGAAGCAGCTGTATCAAATTCTATGCTGTCAATAATACCAGCCAATAGATTTTCGTCATCAGATCCCAATGATCCCGAAAGTGTTTTTAATATAATGCTTATTGATTTCCCTTCATAGACGGTCGTATAAACCAATCCGTATGAATATCCGTCATCACTCTTGTTCCGTGTATAAGTCACAACAAACTTAGTCTGTTCATGCTCATAAATATAATATCGAAGACATTCCGTTCCCATTGCTTCCATTCCGGCTGTGTATGAGATCACAAACAGCTCCATTCCGGCGTCATCCCGGTCGTTAAAATCTGTCTGTGAAAATTCAAGCATATTGACAATCAACTCATATGAAAATTCGGAATCGAATGCCTCCAGATATAAAAAGCTTGCTTCCAGCGCTTCATTCACCTGGCTGTTTGTCATTTCGAATAAATCTAAAGTCGGATCATTCGCTTTCATATCCCGTGTTAAGACAATTGAATCGTCCGGTAAACTAATTTTGAAACCCGGCTCTTCCAAATAATAAGTCACCGTACCGGAAGCTGCTACAGAAACCACCAGTCCAAAACATAAAACAATCCCAAGAAAAGCGCAAATCAACTTTTTCAGCATCCAATTGTCCCCTATTCTGTTTATTTTTTATCGGCCAAATCGGCGCGTGCAAGCATTTACATCTTCCATTATTATACTTAATTCTGCTTACCAAGTCAACCAAAATTCGACACATGGGTTTTTCAGTCTTTTTAAAATTGGAAAAATCTTTTCAAAATTTAAACCTTTTTACTATATATTCATTTTAAAACCGTTTAAACTGGAATCGTTTTATTAGGGGAACATGTCTTCGTTTCCCTGAAAAGGAGGATAAAAATGAATCAGACCCCCAGACAATGGCTTGGCAGCCTGCTCAAAGCCGACCGTAAACAGGCGATGCCGATTTTGTCGTTCCCATCCATATCACTGTTAGGCGTCACCGTCAAGGAATTGATTTCCGACAGTGACCTGCAGGCCAAAGGCATGAAGATGATCGCCGACCGGGTACCCGAAGCCGCTGCGGTCAGTATGATGGATCTGTCGGTTGAGGCCGAGGCATTCGGTTCCCAAATCCGTCTCTCAGACGACGAAGTCCCGACGGTCACCGGTTCGATTGTCACCTGCGAAGAGGACGCCGATGCGTTGACTGTGCCCCCAGTCGGCGCGGGCAGAACCGGAAAATATATCGAAGCCATCCAAAAAGCACTGCCGCTCATCACAGACCGGCCCGTGCTGGCGGGTGTTATCGGACCGTTCTCGCTGGCCGGGCGTCTGATGGACGTCACCGAAGCGCTGGTCAACTGCTACACCGAACCCGATATGGTGCACAAGACCATGGAAAAAGTCACGCAGTTTCTCATCGAATACATCGGTGCCTACAAAGCCACCGGCTGCGCAGGTGTAGCTGTCGCCGAACCGCTGGCCGGCCTGCTCTCGCCCGACTTGGCCGCCGAATTTGCCGAACCGTATATGTGCCGCATCGCCGAGGCCGTCAAGAGCGACGACTTCATTGTGGTCTACCACAACTGCGGCAACAGCGCCATTGACATCATTGATTCGATTCTGCGCACAAACTGTGACGCCTATCATTTCGGCAACTCAATCAACATGAAAGAGATGATGGAAAAAATCCCCTCGGACATCATCGCCATAGGCAATGTCGATCCGGCTGTCCAGCTGCGTAACGGTACGCCCGAATCGGTTCGGGTCGAGACCCTGCGCATCATGGGTGAGTGCTGCGGTTATAAAAACTTTGTCATCTCATCCGGCTGCGACATTCCGCCCGCCACCCCGTGGGAAAACATCGACGCCTTCTTCGCCGCTGTCGATGAGTTTTACAGCGATGAAGCAAACCGTCGCATAAACCCTTCTCCTGTTGAAATTCGAACGCATTTATGATATAGTCAGGTCAGTTTTAATCGGGAGGAAATTATTATGAAACCTGCCATGCGGTTCGGCGGCTGCGATTTTGCGGGACGAATGAACGCAATCTATGCCGAGACGGTGAACGACTTAATCATAAAAGTGGAAATGGGCAGGGACCCGAATTATAAAAAGGGGTTTTTACATACCTCAACCCTCCCGCATCAATATACTAATTATTATAACGAGATGTGGTCGCGCGACAGCGGACGCGGCCTGATCGAAATCGCGCGGCTCGGCTTTGCCGACCTCGCACTGCCCGTGGCACGCTATATGCTTTCCGCGCTCAACGAAGCCGATCATTGGGGCCGTATCATCGACCGCTACACCGGAAAGCCCGCAAAACCGACTCAAATCGGCGATTTCGAAACCGACGGCAACGCGCTGATTCTATTGGGTCTTTACAACACCTGGCTTGCCGCAGGGCGCGAACCCTCATTAGCCAAAGAGTTTTTGGAAGGTGTTTCGCCTGTCATCGGGTGGATTGACCGTATGATGCAGAATTCCCCCTACGGCGGCCTGCTGCCCTGCAAATCCGAACTCTCCGGCAACCCCAACACCGCCTATGTAGTTTACGCCGTCTATCCGAATTACGGCATCAAAATCGCTCTTGCCGCTCTGAAATCCATGGCCGAAGCCGCCGGAGACAAAACACTGGTGTCAAAGCTGTCCGAAATGCACGAAAAGATGACGAAAGCCCTCACCGAGAAATTGGTGATGGGCGAGCGCAGCTGGACGCCCGAAAAAACCAAAGCGGCTTTTTCGCGCTATTCCCCCGTGCGCGAGGGGTGTTGGACCAACGGAATCGACGGACGCGACGGCAGCGAATACAACTACGCGGACTGGGACAGCATTCATTTCGCCATCAACGCCTGGACGCGCCAATTGCCTTTTATCTTCGACTCCGATCTCGGTCTGTGCCGCCCCGAACAGGGCAGCCACGCTACAGTAAATTCCAATAGCTATGAATATATCCTCGATCAGATGTGCAAGGGACTTTACTTCCGAAAATACGGCTTCGTCAGCAACACCTGCTGGGAGGGCATGCGCGACCGCCACGACGACACCATGACCGGCTACGGGCAGGGCTTTATGACGCAAGCCGCCATTTTGATGGACGATGTTAACGCCTACACCAAACTGCTCGAAGGTGTCGCCCGCCTTTCTTATGACGGCGATGTGATGCATCCGACATCCCATGAGATGAACCCGTGGATTCCCCACGAGTGTTTTGACTATGACGCCTACGAAGACGCCCGAGACCATACGGGAGGATTCCACAATAACGGACGCTTCGGCGTGATGGAAAACCCGGGCGACGAGGGCAATCTGGTGCAGGAAGCCGAGCCTCTCAAAGCCCTGACGCTGATGTCAGGCATCGAAAACGGCCCGAAACTGCGCATTCTGCCACGCATCCCGTGGACCTATGACACCATCGAAATAAAAGACTTCCCGGTGTTTCAGAACGGGCAGAGCGGACGCATTTCTTATCGCATGGAGCACGAGCGCTGGCTGCGCAAGGTGCGCGTAAATGTCGAGAGTACCATCCCGCTCGAATTCGATTTCCGGGTAGGCCCGTTCCCGCAGGTACTAAACTTCACCGACACCGAGGACTGCCGCAAAGAGGTCACCAAAAACGCTTCTTGGCTCTGGAAAACCGGCCTGTCCGGCAAGAACGCCGAGTTTGAGATTATTCTACCGTGATTTAAATCAATACACCACATCGGGATTCTTCAATAATCAATTGAGGAGGATATATGTTTCAATATTTATTAATCCCGATTGTTGTGGGGCTGGTTTGGCTGATCATGCAAATAAAACCTATAAAAACCTTATCGGTTAAGAAAAAAAGATTTTTTTCAATTATAATCATGTTAGTCCTTTGGACGTCTTTTGGAGCGATTCCGTATATGTTTTCATACAATACTCCGGAAGCGGCGATTAAATATACAACAGAAAATTGGAAACCTGTCAGCGTCGTAGGCATTTTAGACAACGGCACTGAAGGTGCCTATGTCATTATCGAAACTCATAGTTCACGTACATCATATTATTTAAAAAAGGCCGGCGATAAATGGAAAATGCCGTCGCGTACTCAAAAAACCGATTTTCAAATCTCTATTTATAAAAAAGGATTTATTCATTATCGGCACTATATCAACGAGGGTATTGTAATAATTGAATATGATGCGTATATTGATGATTCTTTTTCGCAATATCAGGTAACAGATAATAAAGGAACCGTATTTCATAGCACCGCATTAAATGCATATGTGCCTGATATGGTCAATATTTTTTATTACGGTATGTATGTATATGATGACACGCCGTATGAACTAAATGTAAACGGAGAACTCGCATTTTCATATAGTGAAAGTCAATAGGTTTGTTTCTCTATATAAAAATGTGGGTGAAGTACTGGTGTGATCCTTCATAGGAATCGTCATTCTCGACGACCAAAAACGGCCTTCAATTCGGAAGGCTGTTACTTTTGTGTGGTTTTTCTTTTGTGGGAATATTAAAGTAAACTTCAATTTTGTTGTATATTTGCTTTGTATAGGAATGCATGTACTTAAAAGCTTTTTCATGGGTCTCTTTCCCCCATAAGAATTCAAGAATTTCCACTTGCAATAGGTTTCTTACATCTTGGTCTTCGCATATTGCCATCTTTTCTAAGAAATCAAATACATGCTCTATTTCTTCCGGATTTTCTTCCTCGAGCAGTAACTGCCTGATATATGGGTTAAAAACCTCCCCGTAAAGTATATATGATCCTATTTTATAATACTCTTTATCCTCTTCCGAAGCGGCATCAATTACTTGCTTCAGGTTCGGAAAATATACTCCTAATAAATTACTCATCTCTTCGAATTTCATATATTTCTCCATACTCTCAATAGGGGATAATAGCCGTTATAATTCCCCTCTGGGGAGGAAAGGGATTCACCTATGTGAATCCCTTTGAAGAATGTCTCTTACGCGACATTCTTCTTGTGGCCTTGCGAAGTGTCGGGGTGGTTATTTATAAATCATTTTACTTCACCATCTCAAAAAACTCCGCCTCGGAAATCACTTTTACACCGAGTGCCTGCGCTTTGGTCAGTTTGCTCCCTGCGTCTTCGCCCGCAAGCACAAAATCGGTGTTTTTTGACACCGATGAACTGGTCTTCCCCCCCGCATCTTTAATCATTTGTTCGGCCTCGGAACGCGGAATCGACAGCGTGCCGGTCAGCACAAAAATTTTACCCTCCAGCGGCCCGCCGCTCTTTTTCTCGGTCAGGCAGGTCATATTGAGTCCAGCCGCTTTCAGTTTCTCGACTAAAGCGAGGTTTATATCATTTAAAAAATACGAATTGATGCTCTCTGCGGTAATCCCGCCGACGCCTTCGACATGCGCAATTTCCTCAACCCCGGCGTTTTGCAGCGCGTCCAGTGTGCCGAAATGCAGCGCCAGATCCTGCGCCGCCGTCTCGCCGACATGCCGGATGCCAAGTCCCGAGATCAATCGCCACAGATCGTTTTTCTTGCTCTTTTCGAGCGCGTTAAGCAGATTCTGCGCCGACTTTTCACCCTTTTTATCGAGCGCGGCAATATCCTCTTTTTGAAGGGTGTATAAATCCGCGATATCTTTCACAAGCCCTTTGTCGAGCAGCGCTTTCAGCACCGCAGGACCAAGTCCGTCGATATCCATGGCCGACTTCTCGGTGAAGTGGATCATCTCGCGGAAGCGTTTGGCGGGGCAATCGGGGTTGGGACAGCGAATTGCGGGGCCATCCTCATCTTTGATGACCTTGCTGCCGCACGACGGGCACTCCGACGGAATCCGATAGGTCTCGTTTCCGCTCTTTTGCGCCACGCTGACCACCTCGGGAATGATGTCACCCGCTTTGCGTACCTCGATGATATCACCGACAGCGACGCCCTTTTCGTCAATCATGTCCTGATTATGCAGCACCGCGCGGCTGACCGTGGTTCCGGCCAGCGTCACCGGCTCAAACACCGCTGTCGGGGTCAGCACGCCCGTGCGTCCGACCTCAATCGAGATTTCAAGCAATCTTGTCTTTTTAATCTCCGGCGGGTATTTATACGCCACCGCCCAGCGCGGAAACTTTGACGTACTGCCCAATCTTGTGCGGTCGGCTAAATTATCGAGTTTAATCACCGCGCCGTCGATGTCGAACTGCAAATCGTGGCGGGTCTTGTTGATCTCCTCCACTCGCTCAATCATCTTGTCAAAATCGGAAGTGACGATATATTTCGAAGCCGGAAAACCGAGCTTGTCCAGATAATCCAACGATTCGCTGTGCTTTAAAATTTCTTTCCCGCGAATCTGCTGGATGTTAAAAACGATTACCGCCAAATGCCGAGACTTGGTGATCTCGCTGTCTTTTTGCCGCAGCGAACCGGCGGCGGCGTTACGCGGATTCTTGAACGGAGCTTCGCCGTTCTCGTTCTGTGCCTCAACCAACTTGGCAAACACGCTTTTCGGCATATAGACCTCGCCGCGCACCTCTAAAAACTCCGGCCCGTTTTTCAACTTTTTCGGCACCGACTCAATCATCATCAGATTCGCGGTCACATCTTCTCCGACTCTGCCGTCGCCACGGGTCGAGCCGCGCACAAAAACACCGTTTTCATATTCCAGCGACACCGAAAGCCCGTCAATCTTCGCCTCGACGGCGAACTCGGCATTCGGAAAAACGGTTTTCACCCGATCTTTAAAATCCTTTAATTCCTCAAACGAAAACACATCCTGCAAGCTCTCCATCGGCACAAGATGCTCCACCGGCGAAAACAGCGCAGACGCCTTTCCGCCGACCTTTGCAATCGGCTCCAGTTCAAAGGCCAATTCCGGGAATTTCACTGCGATCTCCCGCAGTTCCCGGGTCATAGCATCGTATTCAAAATCCTCCAACGAGGGGTTGTCCTGATTGTAGTACTCCTCGTTGGCCTTTTCAATTTGTCTTCTTAAAAATTCGGCTCTTTGTTTTGCCTTATTGAAATCCAGTTCCACCAACTCCACTGCTCCCATCCGGATTTGCCATAAAATCATTGATGTTGCTATCTGTAGTCCCCGACCCGGTAACATGTGTATAAGCCTGCGGCACAGCGCCGACGATGATGGTCTCGGCAATGCAGAACTCTGCCGTCACCTGAGATGTGGCCGAATAACCCGCCATGACGACCGTAACCGTACCCGTGACCGACATCATAATCCTGTGCAGCGTCTGATTGATGCCGGCACTCGTGAATTCGTTGGTAATCGCAGTGGTCACATAGCCCACCGGCACCAGCTGAACCTCAATTTTCGGACCCCTGCCGGTAAATACGTCGCTCCCGACCAATGTGCCCAGCGCAATATAGAGCTTACCGTCGTCGTATTCCGAAAGGCGTTTTTGGATTGCGGTGGTCAGTCCGGCTTTTAATGTATTGATCGCTGTCATATTGGTTCGGACAACACTTAAACCGTTTTCATTGGTCTGAATATAGATCAAATTCGAATAATCAGTGCCGTCCTCGGCCAAAACGTCGGTTACGCAGGTATTGATCGCAAGGGTGCTGTATTCCTTGGCCCGGGTCTGTGCAAGCTGACTGACAATGGCGCGCAGACGGTTGTCACCCGTCTTTATTATGGCTCCCAAACAGCCCAAAATCAACAGCCAGAGAATGATCGTCCGCACGACCGTGCCGCGCCTCCGCCCTCTGCGTCTTTTTGCCATCATACACCGCCCCCGCATCATTATATGCAAAAGGTGCGGCTGATGTTACGGAAAACGGGCAGGCCGAAGCCCGCCCGTCTGTTTTTATTTGTTTATTCGGCCGTTTCCGGAGTCTCTTCGGCCTTTTTCTTGGTGGTGCGTTTGGGCTTCGGCGCTTCCTCAACGGGTGCAGTCTCAACCGGTGCTTCCTCAACAGGGGCTTCTGTCGGAGTTTCAACAGGTTCCTCTGCCGTAGACGCGACGACTTCTGTGGCGTTTGCGTCTGTCTCCTCCGTGATCAGTGCGCGAATCGACAAACTGACTTTTTTGGACTCGGGGTTGATGTCGATAATCTTGGCGTCAACCTCTTCGCCCTTCTTGAGCACATCGGCCGGTTTGGCGATGACACGGTTGGCGATGTTGGATATGTGAATCAGACCCTCAACACCCGGGATGACCATGGCGAATGCGCCGTAGGTTACCAAACTCGTGATCGTGACTTTGGCCACGTCGCCGACTTTGAACTGTGTCAGGAACTTGTTGAAAGGATCGTCCTCCGGGAATTTCGCGGTCAATGAGATCCGTTTTTTCTCCGGGTCGAGTTCCTTGATCATGACTTTGAGTTCCTGCCCGACCGTCACGACGTCCTCGAGATTCTTGAAGCGGTTCCAGCTGAGCTCTGTGCGGTGCACAAGGCCATCCGGGCCGTTCAGGTTCACGAACACGCCGAACTGGGCGATGGAACGCACCTTGCCGACGATGACATCGCCGACCTTAGCGGTCTCCCAAAACTTCTCGGTCAGTTCCTTGCGGTTGCTGGAAGAGGCCTTGCGAATCGAACCGACGGCACGTTTTCTTCTGCCGCGTTCGTCGATATCGATGATGATAAACTTGACGGTCTGACGCAGCAGGTCGTCAAGATTTCCTTCTCTGGGAATTCCGGTGTGGGATGCGGGGATGAAGATGCGAACGCCCTCATATGTAGCGATCACGCCGCCGCCGACATTCTCAACCACCAAGCCTTCGAGCACGGTGCCGTTTTCCTTTGCCTCGAGAATCTTGTTCCAATTCTCATTGGCATCGACGCGCTTTTTGGACATCATGACCGTGCCGTCGACGTCGTTGGTCTTCAGCACCATCAATGTAAGTTCGTCCCCTACCTTGACGAGATCGGAGGTCTTGGCGTTGGGATCGTTGGTAAGTTCGTCGAGCGGAATATAGCCGGCATGTTTGCGGCCGATATCCACGGCGACCTCGCCCGGATAGACACCCGTCACAATACCCTTGATGGTATCCGATTTGGAAAGCCGTTTAAACGACTCTTCCAGTTCGGCCTCGAAGTCAAATTCCTCAGCTTTGGCTTCCGTTTTTGTCTCCTCGACCTCAGCTTTGGCTTCCGTTTTGGTCTTCTCGACCTCTTCTTGGCCTTGAAGAATTTCTTTGTTTTCGTCCATCTTGTGAACAACCTCCATAATGTTTTTGACCGGAGTAGACGCCCCTGCGGTGATGCCGATGCGGCGGCAATCCGGTACCCGCGAGATCTCGTCGGGGTTTTCGACACGCATGGTCTTCGTGATCGCACTGCAGACTTCAAAGAGCTTTGTGGTGTTAGAGCTCTCGCGGTCGCCGATCACGAACATCAAATCACAAACCGAAGCAACTTCTTTCGCTTCGGTCTGCCGAAGACGAGTCGTATTACATATTGTATCAAAAATTTTCAAGTTTGTATAGTGCTTTTTGAGAATTTCCTCACATTTTTTCCATTCCGATACCGAAAAAGTAGTTTGTGCGGCGCACCAAACCGTTTTTTCGACAAAATTCGAGCGTGTTTTAATCAGCTCTTCCAGTTCCCAACTTGTTCCAAATGTGTGGGCTTCGCAAACCGCATGACCCAAAATTCCGATGACTTCCGGATGGCTCGCATCACCGGCTACCAGCAAAACATCGTCTTTGGGAATTTCCGCAACCAGCTTGTGAATACGCGCCACGCTCGGGCAGGTGGCATCGTAAAACTCCAGTCCCAGCGCCTTTATCCGCTCTACCGTCGCCTCCGAAACGCCGTGGCTGCGAATCAGAAGGCACTCGCCGGGCAGCGTCTCAGACGGGTCATTGACCACCCGCACACCCTTGCCCACAAGCTCCTGCATGAACCGCTTGTTATGCAGCAGCGGCCCCAGTGTGCAGACCTTTTTACCCTTTGCCAACAGATCCTCGAGCATATTCACAGCTCGGTTAATCCCGTAGCAGGTTCCGGCATTTTTACAGACGATGATCTCCATAGGGCTCCTGTTCTATCATCTATTTCGATTCCTTCAACGCGGCGATGGATTCCATAATTGCGTCGGCGCAAGCCTGAAAACGCTGCTTTCCGGTTCCGACGTCAAGCTGTTGGGCTGGTATCGATTTTCCGATTGTGATTAATGTGGATCTAAACATGCCCGCACGCTTGGGGTATTCGAGCAATATCGGTACCACCGGTGCACCGGCTCTGAGTACGATCATCCCCACGCCGGCTTTGCCCTGCTGCATCTCATAGGTCTTTTTGCTGCGGGTACCTTCCGGGAAAATCCCGATGGCGCGTCCTTTTTCTAGCAGATTCCCGATTGTGCGGAAGACACCGACTTCGGGCTTGTCCCTATCAATCGGCAATGCGCCGAGTTTTCGAATTAAAAATCCGAGCAATGGCTTCGTGAACAGCGACGATTTGGCGATATAATTGATCGGACGGGGACTGGCGAAAGCCGTAAGTACGGGATCAAGATAACTCAGGTGGTTCAGGCAGATCACAACCTGTCCCTCTTTGGGAATATTCTCAACACCCACTACCTTGACCCGAAACAGCCAAAACGCAAATCCGCGCAGATTTTTCTGTACTTTGGCCTGCCAAGTGATGGAATACAGCTCTCTATCCGCCTTTTTCACTGCGTGTTTTTTCAGCCGTTTTTCCTCAGCCAGTTTTCGGTTGACAATGCGCATCAGCAATTCAAAAGACTGTTGTAAATCCAAATTCGTCGTATCTGCGGTGACGCTGTCCGGTGCGGGTTTCAAAGGTGCTACCGCCCTGCTGCTGTCGTCAGCGTCGCGCTTTTTCAAATCAGCCAGAACTTCCTTATAGGTCACCTGTTTGCCTTTTTCAAGCAGCTCATGATAACGCCGCTTTGCCCGTATCTCGGGGGCAGCGGTTAAAAATATTTTAATTTTCGCATTCGGCAGAACCACGGTGCCGATGTCGCGCCCGTCCATCACGACACTGTTTTTTGCCGCCACGCCGCGCTGAAATTCCATCAAAAAATCGCGTACCGCCGGAATCGCCGAAACCGCAGAGGCCGCCATCGAAATCAGCGGCGTCCGGATGTTATCGCCGACCGGGTCTCCGTCGAGCAGAATCACCTGTTTGCCGTCATCGAGCTTCATCTTGATATCAATGCTCTTGAGCGAATCGACCACCGCTTTCGGGTTGTCATATCCGCCGGTCACCCGCACCGCATGCAGGCCGACCGTGCGGTATAAAGCGCCGGTATCAATATAGATATATTCCAGTTCTTCGGCCAGACGGCGTGCCAGCGTGCTTTTCCCCGCGCCTGAAGGCCCGTCAATTGCGATAGATATCGGCATTTATTTCACTTCCCCCGAATTTTGATTGATGATCGCCCGTGCGGCTGCAACCGCCGTGCTGAATGCGATCTGCAGATTATATCCACCCGTATAGGCGTCCAAATCGAGCACTTCACCCGCAAAAAAGAGATTTTTCACGATTTTGGATTCCATCGTCACCGGGTCGACTTCGCGCACGTCCACGCCGCCCGAGGTCACAACCGCCTCATCGATCGGCCTTGTCCCGGTCACGGTCAGCCGCAGATCTTTCAGCAGCCGCACCAGCTTTTTACGCTGTTCGGCGGTCACTGCGTTGATTTTGGTGTCGCCCGGAATGCCGGAGAGCTTAACGATCGGCATAATCATTTTTGACGGTAATAATGCGGATAACGAATTTTTAAAATCCCGGTTCGGTTCTTCGGCAAAATCCCGTAAAATTCGTGCATCTAACCGCTCTTCGTCGAGCGCCGGTTTTAAGTCGAGCGAAATTTTAATCTTTCCCGCGTCCATCAGCGCCTGTGCGCCGCCCGCTCTGATTACCGTCTCGTCGCCCAAATGCGCGCTCGCCGACAAAATCAACGGTCCGCTGACGCCGAAATGGGTGAATAATAATTCGCCTTGTTCTTCATAGACCGGCTTTTTTACGCCCTCGATGAACAACTTCAGTCCGGTGTTTTTCAATGATAACCCCTGTAAATCGCGGCATAAATCCTCCGCGCAGACAAGCGGCACCAATGAGGCCCGCAGCGGTGTTACAATATGCCCGAGCGTTCTTGCAAAACCGTATCCGTCGCCCGTCGAGCCGGTTTTCGGATAGCTCATCCCGCCGGTCGCAATCAAAATGTTGTCGGCGTTATAATCACCGTTTTCCGTTTTAATTAAAAAGCCGTCTTTGCGCGCTTCAATTGCCGTTACCCTTGATTGAATGTACTTTGCGTGTGCCAGCGCATATTTTTCAAGGGCATTTGCCACGGTGTGAGCATTGTCGTCTTCGGGAAAGACCCGGCCGCCGCGTTCGATTTTCAATTTAACCCCGAGATTGTTTTCGAAAAAAGCGATGCAGTCATTCGGGGAAAACCGGTTTGCCGCACCGAATAAAAACTTTTTGTTGGTGACAACCTTGTCGATGAATTGACGCACATCGCAGGCATTGGTCAGGTTGCAGCGGCCTTTTCCGGTGATACGCAGCTTCGCACCAAGACGGGTATTCGGCTCGAACAGCAGCGTTTCAATCCCTGCCGCACCGAGCTGTCCGGCTGCCATCATGCCTCCGGCACCGCCGCCGATCACCGCACAAACCGCCAAACGTCCGCCTCCCCGCCTTAATTTGATTTATTATAACACATGTTTACCAATCTAACAAGAAAACCTCTATAAAAAGTAGGGCGGGGTGACCACACCCCACCGCGTATTATATGCCTTAAAGAACTCTCGTTTTTTTGTTCTATCTTTGAATAAGTATCATCATTTAATTACATAAACTAAAGCATTTTTGCGGGCTGTACGCCCGCACGGCGGGATGTGGTCATCCCACCCTACAATTCTTTAGCCCTTTTCTCGAATTTCAACTCTTCGAATCTTCCCGTTGATAGTCTTGGGCAGCTTTTCGACAAACTCGACCACACGCGGATACTTATACGGCGCGGTCTCGTGCTTGACATAGTCCTGCAGCTCCTTGACCAGTGTGTCACTCGGCGCAAAACCGGACCGCAGTACGATTGTGGCCTTGACCAATTGCCCGCGCACGGGATCGGGAACTGCGGTGATGGCACACTCCAACACTGCCGGATGGGTCACCAGAACGCTCTCGACCTCAAACGGACCGATACGGTAGCCCGACGATTTGATGATGTCGTCGTTGCGCCCGACATACCAGAAATAACCGTCCTCGTCGCGCCAGGCGGTGTCGCCGGTGTGATACCAGCCATCGTGCATGGCCTCTGTGGTCTTGGCTTCATTGCGGTAATATTCGCACATCAGGCCCGGCGGATGGGGTTCGTATCTGATCACAATCTCACCGGTCGTACCGTTAGGGCAGCTGTTGCCGTCGGGATCGATCAGATCAATTTGATACTGCGGCGACGGCTTGCCCATCGAACCGGGCTTCGGCGTCATGCCCTTGGTGTTGCATATGGCCAGCGTTGTCTCGGTCTGGCCGAATCCCTCCATCAGCTTTAATCCGGTGGCCGCATACCACTTGTTGAAGACGTCGGGATTGAGCGCTTCGCCGGCGATCGTCGTATATTGAAGTGAGGATAAGTCGTACTTTTCCAGTCCGTCGTTAATAAACATCCGAAACATTGTCGGCGGACAACACAGCGTGGTAATCTGATATTTCCCAATCATCGAAAGGATGTCGGCGGGCACAAATTTTTCAAGGTCGTAGACGAAGATTCCGGCTTCCATCAGCCATTGTCCGTACAGCTTGCCCCAGACCGCCTTGCCCCAGCCGGTATCGGCAATCGACAGATGCAGTCCATCGGGTACGACACAGTGCCAATGTTTGGCCGTCAGCAGATGTCCCAGTGCGTAGGCATAATCGTGCAGCACCATCTTGGGATAACCCGACGTCCCCGACGAAAAATATAAAAGCATCGGTTCATGGACATTGGTCACAACCCGTTCGAATTTTTCATCTGCCGCTGCAACACCCCCGTCAAAGTCCAGCCAACCCGCTCGCGCGCCGTTGACCATCATCTTCAGCTTCAAGGTCGGACATTCGGTTTCGACCTGTTCAACCGCCGCTCCGACGTCCCCATCGGGGGTGCAGATCACGGCTTTGACGCTTGCACTGTCGATCCGGTATTTCACATCGTGTGCGGTCATCATATAGGTGGCAGGAATCAGCACCGCGCCGAGTTTGTGCAGTGCCAGCGCACAGAACCAGAACTGGTAATGCCTTTTCAACACTACCATGACCGGATCACCTTTTTTGATGCCCAGCGAACGCAGGTGGTTCGCGGTCTTGTCCGACCACAGCTTCATATCGCCGAAGGTGAAAGTACGCTCTTCCCTGTTCTTGCCGACCCAGAGCATCGCACGGCGGTCGGGTTCATTTGCGGCGATATCGTCGACCACATCGTAGGCAAAGTTGAAATTTTCCGGAATCTTGAGTTTATATTCACTCAGAATCCCGTTTTCATCGTATTTTTCCTCAACATATTTTAAATTGATATTTCTCATATTGTTTATACCTTGCCTTTCAGCACAACCGCAAGGAACATGCAATCGCCGCCGATTGCGATCATTCCGTGCGGCGTACCGGAGTCGTAATACACCGAGTCACCCGCGTTTAAAACTTCAAAATGCCCGTCGTGCGCAAATTTCATCGTACCCGAGAGCACATAGTCAAACTCCTGCCCCTCGTGCGTGGACATCGGAATCGGCTGTGTCTGCGCCGCCTCAAAATACGGCGCTCTGACCAGAAACGGTTCGGCCTGTTTGGCGCGGAAATTGGCCGCAAGGTGATTATATTCAAACCCCTCACGACGTTTGATCGGCAGGCCCCTGCCTCCGCGCACAACGGTATATCCCGTCAGATGCGGATTTTCGCCGGTCAGCAGTTCGACCATATCCACCCCGAATTTCTCGGCGCAGAGGTACAAAAACGTGAATGAAAAATCCTTCGTGCCGCTCTCATATTCCGCATATTGTTCTGCGGTCAGGTTGGTCGCCTCGGCCATCTCGGCGACACTGAATCCGCAGATATCGCGCAGCGCTTGAATTCGTTCGGCGATCTCGGTCAATTTGGTTTCCATGTTGACGCTCCTTTCATAATCAGCAAAAAGTAAAAAACAAAAAATCCCGCCCCTGAATTGGGACGAGATAACACCCGCGGTACCACCCATATTGCGCAAAATGCGCCTCTTATCGGCTCAAACAAGCCTCCGGCCCTAACGCGGCCGCCACGCAAACGCCTATCCTTAAAAAGAAATCGGATTTGTACTCGGAAGGGATCCGCTGCTGCTTTCTTTGCCGTCTCGCACCGACCGCCGGCTCTCTGAAAAAGAATTCGGCGCAGCCGTTCTTCGTCACCGTATGTACCTGCATTTTAACACGCGGATTTCCCGCTGTCAAGAGGTTTTATTGTTTGTAGGGGCGGATATTATCCGCCCGCATACATTAAAAATAATGAATAGATATATTTTTATACATTTCAACGGGCGGATAATATCCGCCCCTACATTCTCAAAATCCCCTGCTCAGATCGTACGGTGTCTCCTGATAGACCGTATTGATCCAGTTGGCGAAAAACAGATTCGCATGGCCGCGCCAACGGTTGATCGGTGCTTTGTCGGGATCGTCGTCGGTAAAATAATTGACCGGAATCTCAATCGGCTTCCCCGCTGTGAGGTCGCGTACATATTCGTTTTTCAGCGTGTCGGTGTCGTATTCGAGATGCCCGAACACAAACACGTTGCGGCAGCCGGAGGTCGCGGCGATGTCGGCTCCGGCGGCCTTCGAAGCCGCCAGCAACTCCACTTTTTTCTCGGTCAGAATATCCTCGACCGCCACCTCGGTGTGGTGCGAATGCGGGATATAAAAGGTATCGTTAAAGCCGCGCAGCAACGGGTGATTCGATTTCAGCGGAATGCTTTCAAACACGCCAAACCGCTTTTGATTAAGTAATCTTTTATTAAGCCCGTGCAGCAGATGAAGACCCGCCTGTGCCGCCCAGCAGATGTACAGCGTCGAATAGACATGCTTCTTGCCCCATTTGACGATATCGCAGAATTCTTTCCAATAGGCGACTTCCTCAAACGGCAGCGTTTCGACCGGCGCGCCGGTGATGATCAACATATCGTAAAAATTATCTTTGACCGCATCGAATGTGGTATAAAACCGCTCCAAATGATCGGAAGGCGTGTTTTTCGGCGTATAGCTGGCCGTCTGCAATAAATCAACCTCAATCTGCAAAGGTGAGTTGCCCAGCAGCCGCAGCAGTTGGGTCTCGGTGGCGATTTTTGTCGGCATCAGGTTGACAATCGCGGCCCGCAGCGGACGAATGTCCTGCGACGAAGCGCGTTTGCGGTCCATAACGAAAATATTCTCGTTTTCGAGTATCTCCCGCGCCGGCAGATCGAGCGGAATGCAGATCGGCATAAGATAAATCCTTTCAAAAAGGTGAAATATGACAGAATTATAGCATAAGCCCGCTTATTTTGCAATCAACACCGTAGGGGCGCACCTGTGTGTGCGCACGTTGGAATATCCGTTGCAACAGTTTCCTGTTGATATCCATGTACTCGGGCGCACACACAGGTGCGCCCCTACAGGATTTTTAACTTAAAAACTTCTTCAGCGCCGGCAGCACCGCCATCGCCATACGCTCGAATCCGAGGTCGGTCGGGTGGCAGGTATCGGGCGTGCAGTGGTCGCGCAGCACATTGCCGAAAAACGTCTCGCCGTCCAAAAACGCGACAAATTTGTCCCCGCTTGCCACAGCGTTATCGTAGGTTCGTTTCACGATCTCGCGGCGGCGGGTGCTGTCGGGAATGTTTGCGTCAAAATCGGGGCGAGTCATCATAATGATTGGCAGTGTCGGGTTCTTCGCCCGCACCTGTTTGAAAAACCGCTCATGGGTCTCGTCGAGCCGCTCCGTCCAGGAATTGTGATCATAATCGAGCACGAACACGCTCATATCCAGCCCCGCAATATAATCGGCGATGTTCTCCTCACCCAGCGCGTTTCCCGAAAAGCCGAGATTGCGGAAATCGGCGTCGACGATCTCGCAGACCTCGGCGACATAGTTGTTCGAGGGTCTTGAGGCGCAGGCGCCCTGTGTGATCGATGAGCCGTAGAAAACGACCGGTTTTTGATGGGTATACGGCCTCGGCGCGCCGATAAAAGCCCCGTCGTCGGCATAGAGTTCAAACGCCTCCACGCCGTTATATAACGGCAGATAGAAGCAGATCTCGTTTTTCTCTCCGCTCATATTATATTCAAACGAAAAGACCCGCCTGTTCAGATCGGGCCGCCAGTTCTGCACAAACCGCCCGTTGACGAACAGATCGACCCCCGAACTGCCCGAGAGCGGCATATGCGGAAACAGACAGTCCTCGGTCACCGTCACCCGGACACTCAGCTTTTTGCTGTCGGTACAAAACCGGATGCGTCCGCCCGAAGTGTGCTTGCAGAGCGTTGCCACGCCCAGATTGACCTGATCGTGCAGCGCGAACGGCAGCCGCCATAATTTTTTTACGCCTTCGGCGTCAAACCCGTGCAGCACTACGGGCGCCCCAAAAATATCGATCTTTTTCATTCCCTGTCACCCTTTCGTTGATATACAAAACCCGCGTCCGGTTTTGCCGTTTCGCGGGTTTTAAAACTCATTATTTAAAATTTGACACAAATGCCCTCTTCGCCGGAACGGAACGCCGCGTCAATAATCTTCATCACGCGCAGCATCTCGTCGTGTTTAACGAGCTGTTCGCACTTACCCTCTACCGCGTCAAGGAAGTTGCGGCTAAAGTCGACCACGTCGGTCTTGACGTCGGGCAGTGCCAGTTCTTCCACGCTCTCGCGGGGTCTCGGCGCCATGGTCTTGGTCGGGCCGCCTTCGGTCCAAACGACGCCTTCTTCCCAGACCATCTCCAGTGTCTTGGATTTCACGATCTTGCCGTTGCATTTCCAGTCGTCCACCACCATGGTACCGTGATCGCCGTGCACATGCCAGCGCGGCAGCGGCAGGAAGCAATATGTATCAATCTCGATCAATGCCGAAAGCCCATTTTGAAACTTCAACAGCAGCTTGAAGTTGTCATCGACATCGAATTTAACTTTGAGCATTTGGCAGTAGACCTCGGTGACCGGGGATTTCTCCATCCACAAAATCTGATCCAGCAGGTGAATGCCCCAGTCGTAGAGCATGCCGCCGCCGGCCTCGGCCACGCAGCGCCAGTCGCCCGGGATCCCCCGGCTGCCCTGCACGCGGCTCTCGATATAAAACGGCGTGCCGATCATACCCTCTTGAATGGCGGTTTTCACCGTCACAAAATCGCGGTCAAAACGGCGGTTTTGGTGCGCCGAAAAGATTTTCCCGGTTTTTTTGGACATATCGAGCACTTTTTCGAGTTCTGCGGCGTTCATCATGACCGGCTTTTCGCACAATACGTTTTTCCCGGCCTCAAGCGCCATCAGCGAATATTTACAGTGAAAATTATTCGGCGTCGCGACCACGATGATGTCGATATCCGACATCGCCAGCAGTTCCGCGGCGCTCCGGCAGGCGACCAGCCCGTCTTTTTCGGCTTTTTCCAGCTTCACCGGATTGATGTCATAGGCGGCGACGGCTTTGGCTCTGCCGGTATCTTCAAACCGCTGCGGATGCCATCCGCTGCCCATTCCGCCGTATCCTATGATTCCTACCTTGTGCATGAAATTATACCCTCCGTTATTTTTTGCCTTTAAAATACGCTTTGATCTGTGCCATGCGCTCATAATATTCGTCCGGCAGCGCACCCGACGGCATCGGACCGACGTTGGTCAAAAAGTTACCGCCCATCGCGTGCACGGTCTCGTAGGTCTCGCGCCACCACTCGAAGCTCTTGTACGGATGCACCGTATAGCCCCAACCGTGGTCGTTCAAGAGATGGCACATCTCCCACCAGCCCTCGGGTGCGGTTTTCGGAATGCTGCACTCGGGGGTCGAGAAGTCGCCTTTGCCGTGCATGCGGGGGTTGATCAGAATCTGCGGCTGCAGGGTGCGGATTTCCTCGATGGTGATCGGATCGGGATCGCTTTCCTCGACGCCGCGTCCGTCGAACCAGATGATATCAATTTTTCCGTACCGTGTCAACAGTTCCAGCGTCTGACCCCGGATCAATTCGGCATAGGCCTTTTTGTGTTCCGGCGGCATCTCGGGCAGTTTGTCGATGGGCTGCAGGTCAAAATTCTTCAAAATCCGGCTTCCGTCGGGCCTCTTGTTGACGTTAAAGCTCATGTATTCACGGTTAAAATACCAGTCCGGCGGTGAATAGTAAAGACCAACCTTGATACCGACCTTGCGGCAGGCGTCGACGTATTCGCCCACAAGATCGCGCCCGTTCAGAGAATGTGCCGCGCCGTTTTCGCCGAATTTGCTCGGAAACAGCGTGAATCCGTCGTGGTGTTTGGTGGTCAGAACGGCATACTTGAAACCGGCCTCGACCGCCGCGCCCAGAAATTTTTCGGGTTCAAACTGATCGGGATGGAACTTCGCGATACCCTCTTCGTAATATTGCCGCGGCGTGACCTTTGGATAGCCGGGAAGGGGTGCGTCCCATCCCCAGTCCTCCATCATCCCCCAAGAGATATCGGTATTTCCGAACACCGAGGAAATGCCCCAGTGCAGAAAAAGACCCAGGCCCGCAGTGGGAAACCACTGCGCGTCGGGGTGGGTATTGCGTTCATACGGTTTTGAGATCGCGGACGCACCGATGATCGCGTGTTCGGCGGCCGCCTCTTTCTGTGAAGACATATTTATTCCTGCCTTTGATTATTGTAGGGAACGGTCTTGACCGTTCCGGCGGTAATGTTCCTGCGGGCGAATGCCCGCAGGAACATCATGATACTACCGTTTTAAATTTATAAATTCGAAAAATGCAATGAGAATAACGGAACGGTCAAGACCGTTCCCTACTATATTCAAGCCCACCACATGCCGCCGGGTTTGGGTTCGAACGCAATCACTCTGCGTAACAGGTCGATTGCCTTCTCCAATCCCTCGGTGTTGGTCATCAGCGAATCCTCGTGCTCGATCGACATGACGTAGTCATATCCGGTCAGACGCAGCGCCGAAACGATGTCGCGCCAGACATCTTCACCGTGTCCGTAACCGACCGTGCGGAAAATCCAGCTCCGACTCGGTTCGTCAGAGAAATGTTTGGTATCCAATACACCATTTACGCGGGTTGTGCGCGGATTGACCTTGGTGTCCTTGGAATGGAAGTGATAGATCGCGCCTTTGAGCGCATAAATGGCCTCGACGGGATCCATGCCCTGCCACCACAGATGCGACGGGTCGAAGTTCGCGCCCAGCTGCGGGCCGACGCGGTCGCGAATTTTCAACATCGTCTCGGTATTGTAGACGCAAAAACCCGGGTGCATCTCGAACGCGATCTTGTCGACGCCGTACTTGCCGGCCTCCTTGACCGTGTCTTTCCAATATGGCACCAAAACCTCATCCCACTGCCACTCCAAAATCTTCAGAAAATCGTCCGGCCACGGGCAGGTCACCCAGTTGGGATATTTCGCGCCCGGATGGTCGCCGGGACAGCCCGAGAAAGTGATCACGCGGTCGAGATCGAGCTTCTGCGCCAGTTGGCAGGCCTTCATAAAATGATCGTGCGCGGTCGCGGCAACGGCCTTGTCTGGATGGACGGGGTTTCCGTGCGCCGAAAGCGCCGAGATGCCGATGCCGTAGTGCTTAAATTTCGCCTTAAATTCGTCCAACGCTTTTTGGCTCGACAGCAAAATCTCCGGGTCGCAGTGTGCGCGTCCGGGATATCCGCCGCAGCCGAGTTCGACGGTGTCGATTCCCAAACCCGCCAGATATTTGAGCGTATCCTCGAGTGACCGGTCGGAAAACAGCACGGTCAAAACGCCTAATTTCATAACAACCTCCTATTGCTTCTGTTCAAGGGGAACCGGGCAGTGCCGGCTGCCGGTCGGCGCTGCGGCTCTGGTGCCTTCCGCCGCCCACGAAGCTGCGTTATGAATCAACTTGCGGATATTTTTGTTTTTATAGGTCGGGTTGGTCTCATGGCCGGGCTGAATATAGACCACCTTGCCCAGACCCCGGCGGAACGCACAGACCGAGCGGAAGACCTCGCCGCCCCTAAACCACCCCATGCCGACAATCTCGTCCGGTGCGGGGATGTCGAAATATTCGCCGTACATCTCTTCTTTTTCGAGTTCGATATAATCCGGCAGTCCTTTGGCAATCGGGTGCGACGGTGACGTGATCCAGAGCCGCTCGAAATCGCCCTCACGCCAGCGCAGCGAGCAGGTCGTTCCCATCAGCGTCTTGAAGGGCTTGGAGTAATGCGACGAGTGCAGGGCGATCAGACCCATACCGGACAAAACGGCATTGACAACGCGTTTTGCCACCTCGTCAGGCACATTGCCGTGGAAGCGGTGTCCCCACCACAACAGCACGTCGGTGTCGTCCAGCACCTCTTGGGTTAAGCCGCATTCCGGCTCAAAACTGCTGACTGTGCGCACTTTTCCGCTCTTAAAAATCGTCGCAAGCTCGGCGGCGATGCCGTCTTTATAGACCTCCAACACTTCGGGTTGGGTATTGGCTTTGTCGTCCTCGACAAAAATAGTCACGTTCATAATAATCCCTCTTTATTTGAAAACTTTTTAGCTTGTCGGAGTTTTGTGCAAAAGCGCAAAACTCCTAAGTCAAAACCGCAGTTTTGATATTGCTATTTAAAGTATACCGGCTTGCCGGTTTTGGCGGATTCATAAACCGCGTCGAGACAGCGGGTGACGACGGCGGCCTGTTCCGGCTTCACCAGCAATTCACCCTTGCCGTTGACGGCCTTCATCCAGATTTTCGCTTCGATGTCGGCCGGACTGCCGCCCTGATCACCCTCAAAGAAAGCGACAGCGCCCGTTGCAAAGTCAGGCTTTTCAACATACTGACGGTTGTTTCTGACGCCGTTGATGCGCAGCCCGTCGACCATATCCGCTCCGGCTTTGGTACCGCAGAGTTCGACTTTGGCTTCGGCCTGATCGAGGGTATTCAGCGCCCAGGTGGCTTCGAGGAAAATGGTCGCACCGCTCTTCATCACGATAAAACCGAACGAGGCGTCGTCTGCTGTAAATTCGTTGGTATCCCAATCGCCGAACATATTGGCGGTTTGGGAATCCTGATTATGTTTGTGATACGAGGTGCCGACGACATAATTGACATCCCAGTCATTCAGCATCCACAAGCAGAGGTCGAGCGCATGGGTACCGATGTCGATCAGCGCGCCGCCGCCCTGCTCATATTCGTTCAAAAACACGCCCCAAGTCGGAACGCCGCGCCGTCTGACCGAACGCGCTTTGGCAAAATAGATATCGCCCAATGTGCCGTTTTCACACTCGGCCTTGAGATAGTTCGAATCGGGGCGGTTGCGCTGCTGATAACCGATGGTCAGCAGTTTGTTGTTGGCCTTTGCGGCCTCCACCATTTTCAGCGCCTCTTTATAATTGATCGCCATCGGCTTTTCACACATCACGTGCTTGCCCGCGTTCAGCGCGTCGACCGAGATTTTGCTGTGGGAGCGGTTCGGAGTGCAGACGTGCACAACCTCAATCTCCGGATCCTTGAGCAGCTTTTTATAATCGGTATAGACCTTGGCGCCTTTCACGCCGAATTCCGCAGCCGCTTTTTCGGCGCGTTCCTTGATCAGATCGCAGAACGCGACCATTTCGCACATACCGGTCTTTTTGAGTGACGGCATATGCTTGCCGTTGGCGATACCGCCGCAGCCGATGATTGCAACCTTTGTCATAAATAATTACCTCCGATATAAATTGTTTTTATTATATCATACCCGTTGTCTAAATCAAGAAAAAGCGCGCTAATAATTATATCTCATATTGCAAAATTAATCTATCTGGTATATTATGGTGATAAGAGGTGATACTCATGAAGAAAAAAATAATCATTTTGGGGATTTTGCTTCTTGTTGCCACTGCAACTACCTTTGGTGTTATTTACAAAAGTACAGAATGGAAACGTATATTTGAGATTGAATATATTGGTTTTATTATTGAAGGATGTGATGTAGGAACAGACGAATATGGATTATACAAGATTACAAACACAACAAACAAGACGTGCCGAATTGAATCTGCCGTGTTCAGAGTCGAAAACGAGCACCCATTGAAAGATTTTTATTTTGAAAAATCGATCTATTTTTCAATTAAACCCGGAGCTACTGTTGAATATCGTTTACATTGGTCTGATGTTGGGGAAGAAGCCATAAAAAAAGGGGACGAATTAAAGCCAATATCACCGGATACAGTAATCGTTAAACTGAAATGGAAATACACCTCATAAATATCTTTTGATATTCCGAGCACCTTCTTTAGCAAGAAGGTGTTTCTTTTACATATCAAAGCAATGCTATATCAATATTTCCCAAGCCGCATTGCCGCTTCGGCGATCGCAGTCATCTCGGCCAGAGAGACGTTATTCGGAATCGAATGGTCGGAGCTGAAGATGTAACCGCCGTTTTCCTTGACGGCCGGAATCACCTTTTCCATCTCGGCGATAAACGCCTCGGTCTCCTCATATTTAACCGCATTGATGCCCCCGTGCAGAACCAACTTGTCGCCAAACTTCTTTTTCAGAGCGACCGGATCCATACCCGCCTTGACCTCGAGCGGGTTCAGCGCATCAACGCCGATCTCGATGAGTTCCGGCACAAACGGATTGATGTCGCCGCAGGAGTGAAGATGCACTTTCAGGTTGTGCGCGTGTGCCCAGTCACAGGCGCGTTTCTGCACCGGCTTGAGCAGTTCGCGATATGTATTCAGCGAGAAAAACTGATTTTGTTTGAACCCCATATCATCGGGCCATTGAATACCGTCAAACTCATATCCCGCATCCAGCATCATCTCAATCAGGGCGATGTTCACGTCGAGTTCGCGGTTAAACATCTCGGCGCACCATTCGGGTTCTTCGGCGATGGCAATCAACAGTGTCTCTGTTCCGACAAACCAGGAATGCGTGATGTCGAAACCAAACCAAAAGTTGGCGTAACGCCAGAGTCCTTTTTCGGTCGCCAGTTTATAGTTCCGCTCCACCTTGCCCCAATCGATGCGGTCGCGCGAAGGGGTCATGCGATCCCGAATTTTACGCCAGCTGTCGGGGTCGGTCACCTCGAAATGCAGAAATTCCGGTGTAGAATCAACGCCTTTGATATAACGCAGAGTCACGCCCCATTCGGTGGTTTTGGTGATGTGCGTATCGGTCTCCTCGACGACGCGTACGGGAAAACGCGGGGAGTTGTCGCCGCCGTAAAAGGTAATGCGGTCAAAGCCGAACCTGTCCTCCCAGGCCTCCTCGGTCAGTCCTTCACTCCGCCAGCGGTTCAGCGTTCCCTGCCAGGGGGAGTCGGTCATCGGGATGCGATCAGCCTCTTTGTGCTCATAGCACCGCATCATGCGTTCTCTGCTTGTCATGGTCATGTCTTGTGTCCGTCCTTTTTAAATTGATAAATTTCCCTACGGAGTGATCTTGATCTGATACTTATATTTTCCGGGCTTAATCAGGAATTGTTCATGCGGTTTTGCGGTGATTTCCCAACTCAAATCGCCGCCGACGCCCTGACTGGCATAATTGACCTGCAAAACCGTCTTATCGGTCTCGGGCAGTTCGTGCCAGTGGTCGGTGAATTCCAGTTCCTCCGCGGTGTAGCGACCCACATTCAGTTCGAAATTCCGGTCGCAAACCACCGAAAGCCCGTATTCACCCGAGAGTTTGGCCATCCGAACCCCGATGGCGTTTCCGCTCTCCTGCGGATTGAGATACCGGAAGTACATCTCATCGACCGGCTTCTCCCAAACGCCCAACAGACATCCGGTCACGCGGTCGCAGTAGTTGTCATGCGGCCCCATACCGAGCCATTTCACGGTCTCGATACCGCCGGCAAGCACAAACTGCATACCGACTTTCGGCGGACAGGGGACGTTCTTGTTGAGCGTGGTCTCGAAATTGATCTCCATCGTGCCGTCGCCGTAAAACCGATAGACCAGTTCAACGATGTTGGGGATAAAAGTTGCCGCACGGGTAAAGACCTCGACTTCCACGCAGTCCTTGCCCTGTCTGACGTTTTTGAAATTGGACAGCGGAATCGCCCCGCGGCTGTCACAAGCCCCGCGCCAACAGGCCAATGCCGACTGCATCCGCCAGCCGTTGTCGTTGTCGGTCGGCGCGCGCCAGAAAATCGGACGCACCGGCGCAGCCAGCAGTTCTTTTCCGTTTACGCGGTAACTCTCCAGTTCGCCTCTGCGGCGTGAAAACCGCGCCGAGAAATTCTGCCCCTCAACATAGATATTGCCGTAAGTGCTGACCGCTTTTGGCGCTGTCGCCTTGACCACTGCAACCGGCGGCTGCTTGCCCGTGATAAACTCGTCGCAGGCAACCGAATAGCCGGCCTTGGCCCAAAGCGTGTCATTGCGCAATACCAATTCAACCCTTGCCTGCAGTTCGCCGTCGACTTTTTTCGGCGGCAATACCGTGAATTCTGCGCTCTGTCCCGGCGGGCAGTTGACAGTCAGTTTCTGCGAAGCCAGCACCGTCTGCTCGAATCCCGCAAATTTGGTATAGGTCACGACGATATCGTATTCGTTGATATCGGTAAACAGCGCGCGGTTTTTAACTGTGTATGCGCCGCTGCCGGGCTTTTTGCACGAAAACACCGCCGGACGGTAGCTGTGCTTGGCCTGAATCAGTTTCGGCGTAATCCTGCGGTCGGCTGTGATCAGGCCGTTACCGCAGAATTCGGCGTCATTCGGATCATCACCGAAATCGCCGCCGTAGGCCAAAAAGGTCTTGCCGTTCTCGGCCTTCCAAAGGGCTTGGTCGACAAAGTCCCAGATCAGGCCGCCGACAAAACCCTCGGTATTATAAAACAAATCTGTATAGGTGTCCAGATCGCCGCAGGAATTGCCCATCGCATGGGCATATTCGCAAAGCACGACCGGTTTTTGTTCCTTTTTGCCCTGCTTCAGCAGTTTTTCGCACTCCTCAAAGGTTGAGTACATCGCCGAGACAAAGTCGGACGACCAAGTCCCGTCTTCGCACCATCTTCCGCCCTCGTAATGTACCAGCCGCCCGTCGTTTTTGGACTTGAAGCGCAGGTACATCTCGTGAATCACAGTGCCGCCGTTGCTCTCGTTGCCGAGCGACCACAAAATCACACTCGGGCGGTTCTTGTCACGCTGGAATACGGCCTCGACGCGGTCGAGCAGTGCCGGTTCCCAGAGTTTATCGTTACCCGGCACACGCTGCACATCGGGCCAGCCCCAGGTGCCGTGGGTCTCCATGTTGGTCTCGTCGATCACATACAGCCCGTACTTGTCGCACAGTTCCAGAAAATACGGATGGTTGGGATAATGCGAAGTGCGCACCGAATTGATATTGTGCCGCTTCATCATCAATACGTCGCTCTCCATGATCTCATGGGTGATCGCGCGCCCGTATTTCGCGTCGAATTCATGCCGGTCCGCACCGACAAACTTCAATTGCGCGCCGTTCAGATACAGCACGCCCGCCCGGTTTTCAATGCGCCGGAAACCGACGTGTGTCGAACAGAATTCGCTGCCGTCATCGGCGGAAATCACAAGCGTATAGAGATTGGGCTTTTCGGCACTCCACGGTTTGATGTTTTCCAACACCACCGAAAGATTAAACGTGTCCGTCACCGAAGCCGAGAATACCTCGTTGCTGCCATCATACAGTGCGGCGTGCGAAGCGGTCCCCGTCTTTCCGTATAAAACAAAAATACCTTTGCTGCCGTCGAAATCACAGATCGTACCAAAATCGGCCAGTGCCTTCTGGGGGATACAATATAAAAATACGTCTCGGAAAATACCCGACAGCCGCCAAAAATCCTGATCCTCCAGCCAGCTGGAATCGCTGTACTGCATCACCTGCACCGCAATCAGGTTTTCACCCTCGTGCAGATATTTCGTAATGTCAAACTCGGCCGCATTAAAGGAGTTTTTCGAAAATCCGACCTCATGTCCGTTGACCCAGAGATAAAAACAGTTATCCACGCCCGCGAAATGCAAAATCACTTCTTTGCTGTCAAAGCTCTGCGGTAAAAAGAAGCGCTTACGGTAACAATAAACACTGTTTTTCTTCTCGGGTGCATAGGGCGCCATCACATCTTCGCCGTTCTCCCATGGAAACTGCACATTGCAGTACTGCGGTATACCGTACCCCAAAACCTGCGGATTTGAGGGTACCTCGATGTGTCCGAACTCCGTTTCGCCGTTTTGAAAACCCTCGGGAACTTCAGCGGGACAGGGAACCCATGCAAACTCCCACTCGCCGTTCAGGGAAAGATAGCGTTCTCCGCTCCAGCGGCGGCAGGACAAAGCGTCGGCGAGGGTCGAATAACGTGAAAAATCCGACCGATGCGGCAGCCGGTTAATCGAGAATATTTCGGGATTGGCCTGCCATTCGGGCAGTCCGTTTTGCGTGTTATAAAAAAGTCCCATGTCGATGCCTCCAATCTGTTCAAATTATACCGATGCGCCGCTCCGATGTCAACCAAAACCGCGAATCCTTTCGCACCGTATTGAATAAAATTGAAAATCGTGCTACACTCAAAACAAAGCGATATGAGTTTAGTATGTGTGAGAGGAGGAACTGTATGACCAAAGGCTTGGTATTGGAAGGCGGCGGCGCACGAGGCGCTTATCAAATGGGCGCGGTCGAGGCGTTTTTTGAAAACGGATACGCTTTCGGCGGCGTTACGGGTTCTTCAATCGGGGCGCTCAACGGCGGCCTGATCGCTCAGGGGGATTGGGAAAAATGCCGTGACTGGTGGGAAAAACTCTCACTCTCGAAATTATTTGATGTCGACGAGACGATTCTGCATGATATTCTTTACCGAAAATTTGATTTTAAAAAGATCAGCCCGATGCGCACGGCTCTGCACACCTTCTTTGAGAAAAAAGGACTTGACACCACCAAGATCCGGGAAATCCTCACAGAGATTTACGACGAACAAAAGCTGCGCGAATCCCCGACAGAATTCGGAATCGTCACCTTGAAAATGCCCGATGTCAAACCGATGGAATTATTCAAGGAGGATATCCCCGAGGGAAAGCTGATCGAATATCTCATGGCCAGCGCCAATATGCCGGTTTTCAAACTCGAACCGATCAGCGGCGAAATTTATATCGACGGCGGTTTTTACAACAACCTGCCGGTCAATATGCTTTACCGCAAGGGCTTCCGCGATGTGCTGGTGATTCGCACTTACGCCATCGGCGTGGTGAAAAAATTCCGGAAATCGGATTTGCGTGTAACCGAATTAGGCCCGTCAGAGGACCTCGGAAACATCCTCGATTTCAGCCATGAACGGATCATGCGCAGCATGAAGGTGGGCCGATGCGACGCTCTCCGAATGGTCAAAGAGTATGCGGGCAAAACCTATTATCTCCAAAATCCACCCGAAGAAAAAGCTTTTTTCGCCCTGTTTGCAGCGCTTAAGCAAAAAGAAATCAAGTCGATTGCCGACTTGATGACGCTGTACGAAGGCGAGCCGAAACGCCTGTTATTTGAAAAAATTCTCCCCGCTGCCGCACGCGAATGCGGCCTTTCGCCGTCGGTCGGTTACCGTGAAATCGCTCTGGCAATTCTGGAACGCAGAGCGAAAGCGTGCGGCATCGAACGGCTGCAGATTTTCAATTATCCCGATTTCGTTAAAACCCTCAAAGAGACGCCGATTCCTTCAAAGGAGGATTCCATCGCCGAGATCATCGGGGAACACGTCAAACGCGTCGGACTCGGACTTTCCCCGCAGGCTTTTGATTTGCTTGCCGACAGCTTAATAAAATTAATGTAAAAATTCCAAAACACGCGAAAGGGTATCATCCGATGAAAAAAGTGCTTGCTTTTTTGTTCTCGCTGCTGCTTTGCACGGGACTTGTTGTTTCATTCAGCGCACAGTCGCTGACCTTTGACAGCGGCGAATTCGAAATTTTAATTCTCGCCGATCCGCAGGATACCGACCATCCGCAGCAGGCGATGCTCGATCTGCTCAACGCGTCGCTTGATAACTCCGATCCCGACCTTGTGGTCTTTTTGGGCGATATGATTCATGCGCCGTCGATCGGTGACGATCTCGAGGCCACCAAAGCGGCCATCGACGCAATCGTGCAGCCGGTGGTCGACCGCGGTTTAAAATTTGCCGTGGTCTTCGGCAACCACGACGACGAGGGCGGTATCTCCAAGGAGACCCAGCTGGCCTATTATCAGTCCTTTCCCGGCTGCCTTGCGATCGAGGGTGAGCCGATGACCGGTTGCGGTAATTATTATCTGACGGTGAACGACGCGAACGGCACTCCTTTGTGTGTGCTGTGGTTTTTCGACAGCGGCACTTATGATACGACCGGTCAGGGCACCTATGCCTGCGTCGAAAAAGACCAGGTCGACTGGTACGAACGGACTTCGGCACAGCTGACTCAAGAATACGGCAGACAGCTGCCGGGCTTTGCGTTCCAGCACATCATCGTTCCCGAGATCTACGACGCGCTGCTCGAGGTTCCGAAGGGTACCGAGGGCGCCGTGCGCGGCATTGACGCCTGGCACGATCATTATTATATCCTGAATTCCGAAAACGCCTCCGGGAATCTCGGCGAAGGCCCCTGCTCACCGGTTAAAAACGCCGCTGAATTCGACGCATGGGTGGCCAACGGCGACATTAAGACGGCCTTTTTCGGGCATGACCATGTCAATGATTTCATCGTCTCCTACCGCGGCATCGACCTCGTGTCGACCCCCGGCTTGACTTTCTATATCTACGGAGCAGGTGCTGAACACGGCACGCGTGTTGTGACCATCCATGAAAACGATCTGTCCTACAGCACCGAATTGTTATATTACGGCGACATCGTCGAAACGCCCCTGCCGACGTTTTTGGCGTCGACACAGGGCGTTCTGATTCAAAATTATGTGTTCATGGCTGCAGGTGGTCTGCTCGTATTGATTGCGGCAGCCGTCATGATTACCGTGGCTGTCCGTCGCAAAAAACGTAAAAAAATCAATGTAGGGGCGGATATCATCCGCCTACGGTGAACCGTATACATGTCAGAAAATTTGAAACCTATTTACTCCATAACGCGCATTCCCACCCTCTGCGATAAGAAATGGCAATATATATAACAACTACGGCGGGATGAGCACACCCCGCCGTTTTTTCTTTTCTGAAACACGGGCGGATCATATCCGCCCCTACATTTTATCACGTCAATTTTACATCTTCATCTAGCTGTCGTTTCAACCAGCTCGTCTTAACATAGGGGTCACCACAGCGCACCAGTTCCGCTTTCATCTTGCGGCGCATCATCGAACCCACCTCCGGTAACACGGGCATTGCGCTTGCCATGATCGGCGCGGTGAAGGGATATCACGTGGTCATTGTCATGAGCGAGGCGGTTTCGGTCGAGCGCCGCAAAATGATCGAGGCGTTCGGGGCAAAAATCATTCTGACCGAATCTTCGCAGGGCACAGACGGGGCTATCCGAAAAGCGCATGAGCTTTGCCGAAATCACCCGGAGCAATATTTTATGCCAAACCAGTTTTCAAACGAATATAATAAGATTGCCCATTACTGCACGACCGCCAACGAAATCTGAGAGGATACGGGCGGAAAGGTTACCCATTTCGTCTCCGCGCTCGGTACTTCGGGGACTATTATGGGCGTCGGCATGGGACTGAAAAGCAAAAACCCCGCGATACAGATCATCGAAGCCCAACCTGTCCGCGGACATTATATTCAAGGCCTTAAAAACATGCAGGAGGCGATTGTTCCCGAAATCTACGATCCATCAAAAATTGATCAGACGGTGATGATTGAATCCGAAGCCGCTTTTGCAATGTCAAGATTCATCGTCCGGGAAGAGGGGATTTTCGTCGGCATGAGCAGCGGCGCAGCCATGCTGGCCGCGCTGGAAGGCATCAAAGAAATCGACGAGGGCTTTGTGGTCGTGGTTTTCGCCGACCGTGGAGAAAAATATCTCAGCACCGATTTATTCAAATCCAAGTAGGGGTGGGTCGCATCCGCCCATTTATATTCATTTAACAAACGAAAAACCGTTTAAGAAAAGTATATAGCACTTCTTCTAAATATGAAAACGCACCGATAATAATTCCGGTGCGTTTTAATATTTTAACTAATTTATTTTTAAATTATTTATTTAGACGAACCCGGCCAGTTTCCGTACGCGCCGCACACCGCGCAATTACCCCAACCCGCCGGACCATCTATATAATGTGTCCCGTATTGGATCGCACCGCAAATAGTACATACTCGTCTATGTTGAGTGGGGCTATAATACTGCCATGTTCCTGAATGCACCGTATGAACACCGTCATAACCATCAGCGTTTCGATATTTACTATCTAATTCAGCATATGTAAAATATGAAATTGCAATTTTACAAGGTCCGGTATAATTTGCGTGATACAGAACAATCCCAACCGAATCTGTACTTATAACCATAAATTGATGGCTTCCGGAATAATCACTTTTTGCGCAATAAATTCTGGCACCCGGTATTAGTCCTTGAAAAAAATTTTGAGCATCTGTGGTTGAATTAATACTAGTTAATGGTATATTTGTGCCTGCTGTAGTGCTTCCAAAAAAATTTTTGTATACACGTTTCGCAAAAGCCGCACATTGAATTGCACTTTCCATAACATAACAGTCGCATGCATTGACACCGCAAGCACTGCTATGATGCGTACACGCTGTTCGCTGAAAAGTTCCTCCTTCATTATTTCCAATATATGAACCGATTGGATAAGTGGATGTTGGTACCGCGTTTCCGTTGACAGTTCCGCTGTAAGCTGAATAATGAAGTTCACAATCTACATAATTTAAAACAGCATCATTTTTAAATGTTAAATCAATTTTATCTACATCTGCACCGTCGTTGCTGGTCTGCGAATAGTAATCTTTTCGTTTATTATCATATTCTTCTATCGAAAACTCTCTTGTTTTTCCCGTAGAAACATCATATATCCAACCCAGATACATAGAGATATTCGGATCATCAGCTTCTTGTGTATCCGCATATTTTTCCAACCATTCAGGGTTGTATTTATTAAGCACAATCGCATAATTTGATAATGGTTCAAAAGAGACAATTTCCGCGTTTTGAATGATCAAATCAAGCTCTCCACTTTGCCGGTGAATACTATAAACCGCTCCGTCTTCTGTCAAAAAATAGATGATTTCCGAATATGCGAATAATTCTTTAATTGAACTTTTACTCTCATATAAGATTTTGCGGTTTTCCGTGTTGAAGCCGCATTCCAAAATCCGATTTCCGCCGGTCACTATAACTAATCCGAGGTATGTGATGGCGAAATCCGTAATTTCGCCCTCGGTTTTCGGATCCCATTCTTTTTCAAGCCCCGTTACCGAATCTTTGTAAGTCAATGTGTGAATTCCTGTCGTAGAATTCCGTTTGTGCGTAAATCTGCTGTCATACATATAGGGCGACGTCTCGTCCCGATACAAACGTTCTTGTGAATAAAATTCATCATAATCCAAATAAGCCGTTGAGGGAACTCTGTCAGCATCGGTTTTAGCAGAGGAAGTGGCTATATTCGATTCGTCAAGTTCTGATGAATCAGTAACATTGGAGTTAACACAACCACAAATTAATACGAAAGATGCTAATAAAATCGCTAAAAACTTTTTCATCATAATAATTTCACCTTTCTTATCCATAATTAGTTTTTTACTATTAAAATTTCTTATAACCCCCTCCATTCATTATATTTTAATCAAAAACAGCAACTATAGGATTATTATACCTTTTATTAAATAATATGTAAACTATTTCCAAGTTAATTTTTCTTATATATTTTCGACAAATACCGACACATTAAAACCAAAAAAGGAGCAGCATTCACTGCTCCTATACAAAAATAAATTTAACAGGCGGATGATAACCGCCCCTACATTTTGATTATATTAACTTAACATCCTCGTCGAGCTGCCGATTCAGCCAGCTGGTTTTAGCATAGGGGTCGCCGCAGCGTACCAGTTCGGCTTTCATCTTGCGGCGCATCACCGAGACCAGCAAACTGTATTCCGGCAGCTTGATCAGGTTGTGCAGTTCGCCGGGATCTTTTGTCAAATCATACAGCTCGTCAATATCAGTCAGATTCCAGATATATTTGTGCGTCTTTGTGCGGATGCACCGCTGCGTAAACGCCCCAAATTGCTGTCCGCCGGAGCCGCAGACGGCGCAGTCCGGTCTGTTTTCCATATCGAACAATGATGTTCCGACCACGCTTTCGGGCACTTCAAAGCCCGCGATTTCGGCCAAAGTCGGCAGTAAATCGAGCGCGTTGCTGGCAAAGTCATCACAGACCGTCCCGGGCTCAATTTTTCCGGGCAGGCGCATCACCAGCGGAATCCGAATCACGTCATCCCAGAGGTTATAATGCTTGTCTATCATCCCGTGGCTGCCGCTCATATCGCCGTGGTCGGAGGTGTAGATCACCAGCGTGTTGTCGTATTGGCCGCTCTCTTTGAGCGCGTCAATCACCCGCCCGAACGAATCGTCCACCTGTGAAATCATCGCATAATAAGCGACCACGGTCGGCGCCCAGTTTTCCCAGGTCATATTTTCGAGCCGCCAATTCAAAATCTGCTGCCGCTGAATATAGGGCTTGTCGATAAACCGGTCGCCGAATCCGTCCCAAATCGCCGCATCTTCGGGCTTGTATTGCTCAAAAAACGGGCTGGACGGATGGCAGGGCAAATGCGGATCGGTTCCGTCAATCCAAATGAACCACGGTTTCTCATCCGCAGAAAACTCTTTAATCTGTTCAATCGCACGGTCGGCATGCCAGTGGGTACGGCTGTCCTCGAGCGGAATCGGGCTGTGTTCGCCGAACCAGGAATTCGTATATTTCACATCGGGATATTTCTGTTTGATGTAGGCGTTATAGTCCCGGTGCGAACAGATTTTGTCGATTCCGAACTCCTCTGCGGGACGCACCGATCCGTCCCATTTCCCGACGAACGAAGTCGTATATCCGGCGGATTTCAACCCCTTGATCAGATGAAAATCCTCCGGCATCAGGGTCTTTGTCTCGATAAAATTAAAATTGTGCAGTGCGCCGATGGCTTCGGCCCTGCGTCCGGACAAAAAGGACTGACGTGCGGGCGCGCAGACGGGCGTCGGGCAATAGGCGTTGGTGAAACAGACCCCTTCGCGGCCCACCGCATCGATATTCGGCGTCGCCACGGGGTATTTACCGGCATACCCGGTGCAGTCATACCGGTGTTGGTCGGCCAAAAAAAATAAGATATTGGGCTGCTTCATCAAATCAATCCTTCGCGTTTTATATGCTCGGGTCTATAATGTCGTTTACAACCCTATCTTATCATACTCTCAGTCAAAATTCAAATATTCCCCGGGAATTTCCGCCCGATAGGTATTCTTGCCGTCTTTGGTCATAAAGATGGCAACTGACTGTATGGCATATCCCCTTCCCCATTGTAGATTGACAAGTGCCAGATTATTAACATTAGGTATTTCCGTTGGTTCAGAATTCGAGTAATAAGTCGCCGAAATTTCACTCCATATCGCCGCCTTTTCCCATCCGTTTAAAAATAATTTTGAAAGCTGTATCGGTTCTCCGGTATCAATATCGAAAATCAAGCAGACAGGCAGATAAAATGCCAGCGGATAATCGCTGTCGAGAAAACCGCTCCAAAAATATGCTCCTGCCCGCGGATAAACCACACACTTCCCGCAAATCACAGTGGGTGCGTTTTGATTATAGGCAATTCCATTTCCGAGAATTTTCTCAATCGTACCGCCCCGGTCATTGAGATAATCGTCCAGGGTGCTTTTCAGATTATCATCAATCCCCGAATTGAAATATAAAACAAGCTCGTTGCGCGTCATTCCGGTTTCTTTATAATAATCCATCAGTGGTTTCGAATGTACCTCATCGATATATGCAAGAACGGAAGCGTTGATTTTATCGGCAGCCGCCCGAGAAACATAGTCATCCGCCTCAACCGCATAAAACCATTTTTCTTTGTCCGCCAATACCCCGTTCCTACGTTGACCGTAACCTATCGTTTCGGTCAGTGCGGTTCGATAGACCTTTACTGCCGAACTCCAAAAGCCGTCCATACTGCGAAGTCGGCTGACCTGCGAATTTTTTGCAAAAATATCATACTCTATTATTACCCCCGCGTTAAAACAATGGTTGATGCGGGGATAATAAATCTTATTCAGCGTAAAATTCGTCACTTCGTCGGTCACGATGGGATTTTCGTGGCGAATATGTGCGTACCCCATGTCCCAATTCAGATTATCGTTTACATATTGCTTCACAGCGGAATTCAACCCGTCGGCGATATTGGTTCCGGAATAAAATAGGTCGGTGTACGGAACCTGCTTGCCGGTATACAGGTCAAATATCGCAGTTCGGCAATCGTAGATGCCGCTTTCCTCAGACCCGTAGTAACTCAGAAAAACCGCCGCCGACAAATACCCGTTATAGCATTGAATATCGATCTGCACAGCGCTTTTCCACTGTACATCCTCATTGCGATGCCATTGGCAGCTGATGCTGTATACTTCATAATAGATGTTCCTTTTCTTTTGCGCATCAAGATTTAGCCGTCTGACATAGGCCTCGACTTCCAAGCTCTCGGTCTTCAGTTGTGCGATCGAGTCATTCAGAAATTTAGTGATTTGGGCATTCTTTTTATCATCAGTCAGCCCGGTAAAATCGGCGCGTATATCCCAGACGACGCTTTCGGAAGTATACCGATCCCGGTTAGAAATTTTCAGTTCGCTTTCGTCAAGCAGCGTGACGGTGTATGCGCCGTCATTCCAAGTACCGTTATAACTGGTCTCATTTAGATCCGCCTTGTAATAACTCGTCGGCAGGGTCTCTTTCCCCGTCGCTTTCGGACCGGTTCCGACTTCAGCCCACGCATTGTCGTGAGCAACCACGGTCGAGGGGTCGACACCGAACGGGATATACCCGCCGTTTGAGACTGCTGTTTGCCCGTCTTCGGTCACCAACCACTCGGCAAGCACCCGTGCTGGGCTGCCCTCCGGTTCCGATGCACGAAAGATCGCATAATTTTCCGAAAGAAGCGGATATGTGCCATCGGTCATTGTCGTGTCATCGGGTGCAATTCCGTCGACCGCGGCAAACTTCAATTCCGTACCGGTTCCGTACATATCTGCGGCATAGGCATACACCGAATAGCCGATCGCATTTTCGGCATTGTCATACAACGCAACCGCGTCCATCAGCTCACCCATCGTTGCCGCCACAATCGTCTGAGGCGCTTGCATCAGGGGCGTATCCCCCATGAAAGCGGTCATATAGGTCTGGCTGCCGCTGGTCAAATTGCGTTGATAAGCCACGATTTCAGCGTCATTTCCGCCGACCTGCTTCCAGTTGGTGATCTCGCCGCTGTAAATACCGCGCAGCTGTTCCTGTGTCAGAGAGGTCACAGGGTTCTTGGCGTTTAACACAAACACAAACGCTTCCCGCGCAATCGGAACCATTTCCAATTCGATGCCGACATCAGCTGCGGCTTGCTTTTGTTCCGCAGACAGCGGCACTGTGTAGGTCAGATCGGCTTCTCCGGAGAGCAGCCGTTCAAACGACCCGAACGTGGTCGTGTGTTTGACATTGCCGGTCTCATAATCCAGCCCCGTGTTGAAAATGGCACTGCGCACCGCCGCATCCAGCGGAATTGTCGAAGTCGACCCGTCGGTCACGGGGAAATTCTGCCGCAAAAACGCCACCGCGCTCATATCATCCGGTTTTGTGTCATAAGAAACAGGTTGACTTACCGTCGAAACGGCAGAAGATGATGTCGATTTAGATGAAGCCACTGATACTGCCTGTGAGGAAGGTACAGAAGATGACACCGCTGATGTTTTTCCACACCCGGTGAGCAGCAAAAAAACGATTAACAGAGCCGCAATTATCCTTTTCACAAAATTTCCCCTCCCGAAACATGATTACAATTGATCAATCAGATACTTCCAGGTCAGTTCCAACACCCCAAGCATGTTTTCATTTTCATCCGAAAGATAGGTCACGACCGCGTTCTTATCCGGCAGCATCACGACATACTGTCCCCTGTAGCCGTCCATACGGTAACTGCCGGGATAGGAATTCATCCAAATTTGGTATCCATACCCCGCGTGTGAATCTGCCGTCGCCCACGAATCCCTGACATTTTCGGTGGAAATCTGCTTTTTCGTTGCCTGTTCCAGATATTGCTCCGGCAGCAGCTGTTTGCCGTTCCACTTCCCGTGATCAAGCAGCAGCTGTCCGACCTTTGACAAATCGGTCGCATTCAGATAGAGATTTGTGAATCCGTGACTGACGCCGAATTGATCCTCATCCCAACGCGGTTCGGCAATACCCAGCGGTTCAAACAGCCGAGGCAACAGGAATTGCTTTAAATTGCACCCCGCTCGTTTTCCGAGCAGCTTTGAAAGCATATATGTACCGGCGTTGTTATAGACGAACACCTTTCCCGGTTCATAGACAAGCGGACGACCGAAGAAAATTTTCTCGATGTCGTCCATATTATCGGCGGCTTCCAGCGGACAGGTATCATGCCCGCTTGACATCTTCAGCAGATGCCGCACCTTAATTTTCTCAAACCCCGCCGGGCAGTCAAAAAACGCGTTAAGCGTATCGTCCAACCCGAGCAGCCCCTCGCACTCGGCCAGGCCGATGCTGATGGAAGTAAAGGTCTTGCTGACTGAATATAAAAGCCGCGGCTGTTCCGGCGCAAAATCATAACGCGCGATGATCTCCCCGTTTTGGCGAACCACCACATTGCACACGTTCGGGCCCTGCTCGCTGACCTGCTTTATAAGTCCATCCAATAATCCACTGTCCATAAAAATGCCTCCTGTCAATATGGAAATGATGATCGTATTGATTCTATTCCCGGTAGCATTTTACCCCTCGTCGGTCATCAAAAAGTTACCCGAAATTCCCATACAATTCCATTTGCTCTGCGGGAAACAGATGACTGCAATTTCTTTTCCCGTCAGTTATTGTAAAGCATTTCCCTGTTTTTGTCAACGCTCACATGCCTTCCCAATAAGTTGACACACATGCGCATATATGGTAAAATAATGTAAATTTGTGCGGAATCTGCATAAAAACCTTCTTGGAAAGATACCGATGAACAAAACGATAAAACCACTTTTAAGGTCTCAAAAATTACATATTTTGCTTTTCAGCGCAGTGATTTTCGCCGTCACGGCTCTTTTTTTCGTATCTGCCGCTCAACAAATTCAAGCACGCCTCGGCTCCGAGTTGGAGGCGGTTTATAATTTTGACGATCCCCTTTATTGGGCGGTCGGGCACGGTATTCTCAACGGTCTGACGCCGTATGCAGACCTTTTTGAGACGAAACCGCCGGGGATCTTTTGGTTGTCGGCGCTGTCCCTGCGGCTCACCGGCGGGGTCTACGCCATGAGTATCTTCAATTTTTGCTGTCTGCTGGTCATCTGTGCGGTTCCGGTGGCTGCGGCATTCAAAGTATGCCGGAGAAAAACCTGCGATTTACTCACCCGCATCCTGATGATCCTTTCTGCCTTGTCGTTCGGAGCTATGCTGATGTTGTATGCGCAAAACCACAGCGGGCATGTTCAAATCGAGGCAATGGGATCGGCATTTGTATGCATTTATCTGTTTTTAATCTTCGATCGTGACGCGGACAAACTTAAGCCCTGGTCACCCGGCGTAATTTTGTCGGGCCTCTTTTTGGCCTGTGCCGGACTGCTGAAGGAACCGTTTGTGCTGGTGGCGGCGGGGGCATCCCTGCTTTTTGCGGGAGGAATACGCGCGTTCATTTATAAGACGGTTCTGCCGCTTCTCTACGGCGGCATAATCGGCACTGCGGCAATGGCCGCCACCGGTGTTTTGAAACCCTATCTGACCATTTATCTCAAATATATGCTTTCCAGCAGAATCGGTTCAGCCGATTCACCCTTTACCCGGATGCTCGAATTTAAGCGTTTGATCGTCGATCTCGGGGAATTCTCCCCCCTTTTGCTGTGCATGATGGTGCTGTTCATGCTGTTGGTGTTTCTCTATATGATTCAAGATTTCGGTTTGTTCTTATCAAAAAGCAGAATGTCCCGCTTGAATTGGATCGGCAGATTTTTTGCATTGCCGCTTGCCGTTCTGAGCGCTTCCTTTGCGGTTTCAATCGGCGGGCAATATTTTTGTCATCACTTTGTTTTCGCGCTTCCCCTTCTTCTTGCGCTCTTTTTGCCGGTGCTGCGCGGTTGTGTAACCGAACCGGTTTTGCCGTATAAATCCGCCCCTGCCAAAACGCCTTTCCTCTCGCTCAAAAAATGGTCCCGCATAGCCGTTGCGACATTGTTTGTGGTGCTGGCATTCGCCTTTTACATCATGCCGTCCATGGAATATGACGACACTCTTCTGCATGATTTGGATACAATGAAGACGCACGCCGAATATGTGGATCGCCTGTTGGATGAGAAGGGACTCGACAGATATTTATTTCTCGGCTTCAACAGCGGGCCGGCCTTTATCGGTTTGACCGAACACTCTCCGCTCGGGCCCGTTTTTGTGCAGGATCCCGCCAATTTCACCGGTGAATATGACTGGTTCGAAGAAAATCTGCTCACCGAATTAGGCGAGGCTGAAATTGTGTTTTTGTGGGACCTCAACGTCGGAGAATTGAATAATGAGGTTTGGCAGATACTCAACACCGAATTTATGCGTGACGACGCACACTCGGTCAGTATGGACGGCAACCCCGTCCCCGGTGTCCCCGACGGCTTCACCTATATCACTTATGTCCGAAAATAGATTGGCTAAAGCTAAATGTTTGTTAAATAAAGGAAAGAGCGCCGCCAAGGGACTCTTTCCAAGGGGCTCTTTATCATGAATCTCGTTATTTCACAAAACTGAAAATAAAATCCCAATACCGTTTTACGGGATCGCCCTCGAAATCGGGGTGTCCCATGCCGGGTACCTTTTCATAGGTGATCGTATAATTTTTTTCACGCATTTTCGCCACGAACCGATCGGGATGCAGCTGCATATTAACCGATTTATCCGCATCTCCGTGGACGATATAATAGGGAATATCGGGCATGTTGTCCACCTGATGCATCGGCGAAGCCGATTCCAACGCCTCATTAAATCCGCAGTCATAATGCGCAAACGCGTGATAAATCGTCCGCGGGAGATCAACCCGCTCGGTGAAATGATAGGGCAAATCGCAGACCGGACGGTTGGCGGCACAGGCCGCAGGCGTTCTTTTTGCATAACGGGTGTATGTCAAAGCGCTTAACCCGCCCATACTTCCTCCGGTCGAGATGATCGGCGTGTCCTGTGCCAGCTGGTATTTTTCAAACGCTGCATCAATGATCGAGTCGGTGAACTTGACCGCCACATCATTCATCCAACTCCACGGTCCGTAATAGGGAAACATATATAAAACCCCATGCTCGGTGCAGGCATGTGCAAACGACGGCGTCTCACTGACCATTCCCGAAAACCCGAGTCCGTGAAAGTCCAATACAATGGCTTTATACGGCCCCGGATATTCGTTTTCGTTGGTATACGCGAATTGGTGCATATTTTCAGCCGTGATGATGTTTTCCATGATAATCCCCCCGAAATGTATTAATGAACGCTATCCGTCAATTATACCTTTTTATAGCTCTTTACGCCAATCCAGTATATCAGAACCGAACGGCATTTTCAAGTATTTGTATTGTATAGCTCTTGACAAAAAGACTGCGGTATGGCATAATTTGGTGTCTTATCAAAAGGTCAAACGGCAGACAGGAGAAATTTGTTATGAACTTTAAAGGCAGAGCGCAATGCTTAGTCATTCGGGACGGCAATCCGGTAAAACGCGTCCAAGAGAACCGGGCAAAATAAAAATTTTCAATACCGCGCAGAATGATTGATAAAAAACAGATAACAATACGTCTGCTTCATATCGTCCGATAATCGGTCAAGGAGGAAAATCACATGAAACGCAGCGAAGAACTGATCAGCATTCTCACAAAGTTTTCCCAGTCCGGCTGGGATTTGATCGCGTTGCCTGCCAAAGCCTGGCTCTCGGGTGACAGCAATACAGACGAACTGATTAAGGCCATCGAACAGGCCGATTCCGAATGCGGCAGTTGCGGCTGCGAATTTGACCCGCTCTACAAGCGGGCGCTGGAATTGAAATTTGACTTAAAGCGATAATTCCAATCCTGTTGTCATCCTGAGCGCAGCAAAACGATGCTTTTACATCGTTTGCGAAGTCGAAGGATCTCGGTATTATGAAAGTTGAACAACTATACTTTCCACCGCTTGCCGCAGTTTTGGCAGATGGCAACGGTCTGATTCTTGAATTTCGTTTTTGCCGTTCCCCTGCGCCTCAAGAAAGTGGCAAAAAGAACACGCGCCACTGCGCGTGTTCTTTTTGAATCCTTGAATTAATTATCCCTTTTCATTATAAAACTCCGCAATTTTATTCATTGCAGTCGCAAGCTTATGTAAATAAATAAACGGGCCGACGATAATTAAAGAGCCCAGAACACCCCACAGCCAATAATCCTTTGCGCTAAAGTTATATGAGATGTCTTTCCGATACAAATAGTTGCCGATTCGGTTCGAAATTCTGTGAAACCACACGAAATACCCGATTCCAAGTGTTACCCAACCGACTAAAAAGAACAGCAGGCAGTAGTGCATTGTTTCTTTACCGTCATACTCACTTGCGACCTTGTTGATATCATTAGAGATACCGGAGAAAAAAACGATCGGATAAATTCCAATGGTGAGGATGCCTAAAACGATAAAAATTAAGAGCGATCGTTCGGTTTGCATTTCATTGACAGGATTGGACATTTGGGAAGTGGTTTCAACTTCCGGCTTTTCTGTTGTCTGCGTACTCATGATTTTCCTCCATTATTAAATTTAAAAAACAGCGCCTAAATAAATATATTTCAATTTTTTTGTCAAATTTTTTGCCTTATTATATCAAAACCGTCCTTCATAGCTTTCTCTATACAGGATCAAGGCAACCCGCATTGAACGCTCCCGGCAACCGCACGGTGCTTGAACAATCCATTCGGATGTGTTAGAATTTTTATATGCACAGGCAGCAATCAAAATCGGAGGTGTTTTTGTGGCACAGACCGTCACAGTCATCGGCAGCTATAATGTCGGATTGTTTTTAAACGGCAAAATCCTACCCCAACCGGGTGAGACGATCATCGCGGACAAATTTTACGAAAGCGGCGGCGGAAAGGGCTCCAATCAGGCCGTTGCGGCCTCCAAAATGGGGGCAAAAGCCCGTTTTATCGGGCGTGTCGGCGGCGACAATTACGGTAAGGACGCCTTTGCGATGTATGACCGGTTGGGCATCTGCCGCGACCTAATCGCCGTGGACAATACCATCCACACCGGCATCAGCGTGATCTTGGTCGACGAAAACGGGCAAAATTTGATCTCGGTCGTGCCGGGCGCCAACTACAACCTCTCCAAAGCGGATATCGACGCCTCTCTTGAAGCGATGCGCGACTCCGAAATCGTCGGTTTTCAGCTCGAAAACAATCCGGAAATCGTCGCTTACGGACTCGAAAAAGTCAGCGGTATGGGTGTCAAGACCCTGCTCGACCCGGCGCCCGCATCTCCGCTTCCCGAAAAACTTTATCAGCATATTTATTGTATCAAACCTAACGAACACGAGGCCAAGGTGCTCACCGGCATCCATGTGGACGGCTTTGATTCGGCCTGCGAAGCGGGAAAATGGTTTTTGGACAGGGGTGTTAAAGTCGCCATCATCACATTGGGCGAACTGGGCGCGGTGCTTGTAACCAAAGACGGCGGTAAGCTCTTTAAAACCCCGAAAGTGACCGCAGTGGATACGACGGGCGCGGGCGATTGTTTCAGCGGCGCATTGATGGCCGGACTTGCCAAGGGCCAATCCATCGAGGACGCCATTATTTTTGCAAACCACGCCGCTGCGCTGTCGGTGACCAAGTGCGGCGTCATCGAATCCATCCCGTCGCTTGAAGAAGTCGAAGCATTTATGAAAGAGGCCTCAAAATGACCGCCAGAGAGAGAATGCTGTCGGCCTACCATAACCAAAAAGCCGACCGAACGGCTCTCGGCATCTATTCCCGATATTTGCCCAGAGGTAGCGCCGAACGTGAATTTCGTGGCTGCGGCCTCGGCATTATCGAATATTATCCGGTGACGACCATGCTCGCGCCGCCGTGGCACAATTATTCCGGCTATATCTCAGAGGTCAAAAACGTCGATCTGGATATCCGCTATATTTGGGAGCAAGGCCATCTCTATGAACGCAGGACTTATCAAACCCCGGTCGGCAAGGTGTATGCCGAAATTGGCCAATCAGCCGGTGCGGGCAGCGAACACATCAGAAAATATTACATCAAAGATATCGAGGATTATAAAATCCTGCAATACATCGTCGAAAACACTGTAATCAAGAGCAACGAGAGCGGTATTCAGCAAAAAAAGCACGATCTCGGTGAGGACGGCGTGGTACTCGGTCGGCTGGATCGAAGCCCCTATCAAAAATTGTTGATCGAATTGGCCGGTGCGGAGCAGTTTCTGGTCGATCTGTATACCGATCCCGACCCCGTGCTTGAATTGATGAACGCCATGGAAGCCAAAATGGATGAGGTTTTCGACATGGCGGCTTCGTCCTCTGCGGATGTGATCTGGCAGCCCGAGAATGTCACCTCGGACATGACCCCGCCGGACAATTTCGAAAAATACTGCATGCCCTTTTATAACAAACGGTGCAAAATCCTGCGCCAGGCCGGCAAACCCTACGTCTTCCATCTGGACGGAAAGATCAAAGCCCTTATAGACCATTTGAATAACACCGATTTCGATGTCATCGAGTCCATGTCGCTGCCGCAAATCGGGGGGGATTACACCTTCACCGAAGCCGTGAATGCCTTCCCGGGCAAGGCGATCATCCCGAACTTTCCCTCAAACCTCTGCTGTGAGAGCGACGAGACCATCGAAAAATTTCTTCTGAATTTCAAAGCCGAAGCGCAAAATTCCCCCTGCATGCTTCAAGTCAGCGAAGATATCCCCGAAGACCAGACCTCAAGGATTTTAACCCTCATCTGCTCGGTTTTCGGAGATAAATAAGCCGCTTCGTATCGGTTTTAGGGGGATACATGAAAAACATCATTACGATTCAACATACTCAGTCCGCCCAGCATACAAACGGTATGATCGGTTCTTGGGCAGATTGGGACTTGACCGAACTCGGCGTTGAGCAAGCCAAACGGATCGGAGAACGTCTCTTTGAAGAACTAAAAAACGAGCGATATCTCTTGTATTCCTCGGACTTAAAACGAGCGAAACACACGGCGGATATCGTCGCCGGATATTTTGGTGTCGAACCGATTCTTACCCCTGCTTTGCGGGAATTCAACCTCGGCGAGGCAGTTGGGAAATCAAAGGAGTGGGCACGTGCCAATTTAAAGTGCTCCATCTGGCCGGGAACCGTCGATTGGCCGAAAAATATCGATGATATACCATTCGCAGAAGCCGAATCCAAACGTGATGTGTGGAATCGCCTTTCGGGTTTTTACCAACAAATCATGGCAAGCCCGGAACAAAACTTCATTCTCGTTTCGCACGACGGTACTTTGAGCATATTTTTTGCCCTGTGGCTCGGTTTGGATATCACCATGCTTAATCAATGCAATCTCTCCGGCAAGTCGGGCGGTGTTTCCTTTTTACACGAAGATATAAATAAACGCCACATCATATCCCGATTAAACGATCTCTCTTATTTTAAATAATAAGGCAAGCCGCTTCACCATGAAGCAGCTTGTTTTTTGATTGCATCTCACATATCAGCTAATATTTCGCATTCGCGGTTCAGATACCACATCGACCGTTCTTTATCCTCTTTAGAAAGCCCATCAAATAAAATACTTTTAGCAAACGCGTGGATATCCTCCAGCCGACGCCGCAATTGATAAAACATCATCACCTCGATATTTACCTGAAAATCCGGATGAACAGTTCGGTATTCCTTCAAAAATTCCTCCCACGCATATCCGAAGAAAGATGCATTGGTAAATGAAAACAAGTCGGCTTCGGGCGGCGCCAGTTTCAACCCCTCCCAATCGATCAAAATTAATTTGTCCGCCTGCATCAGATTCCAACCATGGATATCCGTATGGCAAAATACAAACTTCAAATCCGCTTTTCGCAGTGTTACCGCCCTTTTTTCAAGCTCCTCGGCAAAATTGAAAATTGTCTCCGCATATTGCGAAAGCAATCCCGATTTTACCAACCACTCTTTCAATTCACCGCAAAACGAAACGTCGAAGTTCTCTTTCAACCCTTGCGTCGAAACCGGAATCTCCGCCCCGTAACGATGCAATGTTGCAACCGTTTTTGCCAGTTCCCGCACTTGTTCCGGACTCAATTCTTCTTGTCCAATCGTCTGCCCATCGACATAAGGGAACACGAGATATAAAAATTCGTCATCTTCCCATTTATAAGCCCCGTTTTTCGTCATCAGCGGTGCAATCATATTCCCCGAAAGCCCGTTATTTTGCGACAGCCATAACACCGCCGGCATATACCGGTCAATTCGTTCAACCCAACACTTTTTAGAGGGCTTTTGCTTGTCATATATCTTTAAAAAATAATCGCCGTCCTCGCCTTTCACCTTCCACGCTGCCGCCGACCAACCTACAGGCACCGTTTCCGTTGAAACCGCACTTATATCATATTTATCTTTTAATATTTGCTGAATCATTTTCATCAGTATCTTCTCCCGTTTTTTATGAGCTTGACCCACGACTATGTTTCATTATACCGATTTCGCCTTAATATCTTCTACGATTTGCTCCAAAACTTGCTCTCGATCCGCAGACGTATCATAAATCGTAAACCCGTATTTCGCCAAATGTTCAGACATCGACCGGCTGAATAAAACGGCGTCTTCCGCAACTTCCCGTAAATCATCATCATTGAATTGATACGTCCAATCGTCTTTTGTGTCGTATTTCTTAAAATCGCTTATGAATTCATCAACTGTTTTATTATTCTGCACCAATCCGATCAGAATGAAATTATCTTTTAATTCTTCTATCCCATATGTTTTCAGAATAGGCGATATCTTCTCGAAATTAAAGTACCCACCTTCCAACACGAACCGGTTTCCTTCTACAGCGCCATGACTGTACGGGAGCAGTCCGCGCCCGTCCGCCGAAGAAAACATGCCGAGAAAATGACCCAGGAACGGTGCAATATTATCGGTGGTCTTATCTCTGTCCCAATTCAATCGGATATCCAATTGCGGATATGCCCCTTGAAATGTGGCGACAAGTTTATCGACACTGATGACAAAATAATTCAGTTCTTCGTTTAATTTTCTCGCCAATGTCGATTTCCCGGCTCTTGACGGGCCTGCGATGATAATGTTTTTCAATAAAAATCATCTCCTATTTAAAGATGGGTAAACTAATCTTTATTTGCGGTAATCCAATAAAGAAACAAGGTTTAATAATCCATGATAAGAATCTTCTATCCATTCAATCGGACAATCAAAGATCAATAAATTGAAAACCCCCTTAATGGCACCGATAATACCTCCGATGAGTATATCTTCATCATCTAAAGAACTGATTTGTGAAAATTTTAAGTATCGTCTTTTTATTTCCGCTATGTCGGCATTTACCTCGTGCGCTTGCGTTACGAGACTATGTAAATCCGAAAAAAACGGGTCAATTTGCCCGCTCCAATCAATCAAATGCAAATCATCGTTATAAATGAAATTTTTGAATTGAACATCCCCATGCGTAACAAAACAAGGTCGGTTCCGGTATTTTTCAAATATATAATGAATCATTGAATCCATCGGCGGCATCTTATAATACTGATTGATCACTTTGATATAATCGAAAATATTCTCTTCGGTTAAAGTATATTTTTTAATAATATCCTTGTTTAAGCGATTCATATTCATTTTTGATTGGTGATATATTGTGCCTAATTTTTCGGCGGTAATATATAAATATTCCGCTTTGGGTTCATCTTCGCAATGAATACCGTCTATAAAATCCATGATATATATTGTGCTTTGTTCATTTTGGACGCTTTCGATGATTCGGGCATGGGGTATTTCCAACGTTTTTATAATTGATTCAATCATTTCAAATTCGTTGTAGTCGTATTGAAAAGTTAAGGGTAACACAGGCGGTAGATGAAACCGAATTTTTTCTATAAAATTGTTGCCATTGGCGTCCGTAATTAAATTCACTTGCGTATATTCATATTTTTTTATAACAGTTCGATTTATGATATCCATTGCTGCCTCCAATTAATTACAAATACTCTGGTTGCTATTCTACCATAAAATAAACCCGCCCTCAGCCTTCACTCTCCACGCTGTCACCGACCACCGGTAGGTATTGACTTAATGAATTACCTAGATTTCGTATTCACTTCGCAAAATTCGATTAACATTTTCAGACAAAAAACTCCTTTAAAATGAGCCAATATTCCCTTAATTATACCTTATACCGATATTATCACGCAAGTCAAAGTATCTTGCATTTTCCAATAATTTAAAGTATTATAAAAATATAAGTTCAGGTTTTAAATAAAGGAGTTAAAATATGAAAAAATTAATTACTTTACTCATTGCATTTTTCACTCTCTTTTCACTGTTTGCATGCACTCCTGTTGTGAAATCCACTCCCTCCGAATACTTCGAATATCGTATCTCTGATAAAAAAGTATCAATAACCGGGTACACCGGTTCAGATGTCAATGTTATCATTCCGTCAAAAATCCAAGGTCTTCCGGTCACTTCCATAGGGTTTGAGGCATTTCGTGATAATACTTCCATTCAAACCGTGGTAATTCAAAACGGTGTTACGAATATTAGTAATTACGCCTTTCAAGGCTGCTCCGGATTAACTTCAATAACGATTCCTAACAGTGTTACTTGGATTGACTCCGCTTTTATTTACTGTACCGGCTTGAAATCCGTTACAATTCCAGACAGCGTGACTTTTTTCAGAAACACTTTTTTTGGTTGTACCGGTTTGACATCCGTGACAATTCCGGATAGCGTAACTTATATCGAATCTGCCTTTTACGGTTGTACCGGTTTGACATCCATAACAATTCCCGATAGTGTTACTGATATTGATAACGAAACTTTTAAGGACTGCACAGGTTTGACTTCTGTGACTATCCCGAACAGTGTTACCCATATCGGTGAATCCGCCTTTGAAGGATGCACCGGTCTCTCTTCAATAATTATCCCGAATAGCGTTGTAGAAATGGATTTGTATACTTTTAAGAATTGTACAAATTTATCATCCGCTATTATTTCCGATGGATTGACCGAAATCCCATTATATACATTTTATGGCTGCACGAATCTCTCTTCTGTAACGATCCCAAAGAGCGTACATAAAATCTCGAGATTTGCTTTTACCAGTTGCAATTTAAAAACCGTCAATGTATCAATAAGTTGTCTTTATGAAAGTACAAGTTTTGATAATGGAGTTGAAGTAAATTTTTATCAAGAATAATTCTAATTCCTGTGGGATGCATAAAATTCATAGATGCAAAGCTAATACTTTTTTGCGACAGCAAAAAAGGGCCACCAATACAAAAAGCGCCTTTTGACGCTTATTAATTTATCAATTATTTTATTAATTCCACCCGAAGGTTTACCTCGGTTAGGGGGGTGAGCGAAGCGGCCACTGGGGGGATAGTCCCGAATCCCCTCGCAGGGATTATCCCCCCGGTGAAAAAAGCACTTCATAAAACAAAAAGCACCTACAGATTCTGCAAGTGCTTTTTTGGTGGGCTCTCAGGGATTCGAACCCGGGACCAACCGGTTATGAGCCGGTAGCTCTGACCAACTGAGCTAAGAGCCCGACTGATTGCCTACAGTATACTACTTTTATCCATTTAAGTCCATTCATTTATCCCCATAAACGACAAAAACAGCTTTATTCAAGCTGTTTTCCATCGTTTCTGTGCCGGCGTCACCTATTTTCCCAGGCCGTTACCAGCCAAGTATTTTGAGCGACCGTGAGCTTAACTACCGTGTTCGGAATGGGAACGGGTGGAACCTCAAAGCAATCGACACCGGCAAGATATATGGTAAACGCTCCTTTTATGGGGCGGGTTACCCTTTTGTGGTACAGCATTCATCGTG
>Ga0116164_10000052_pt1 | contig 112358 bp, 94 predicted proteins | sample AD_UKC109_MetaG_FD_89888 | JGI IMG/M metagenome (GOLD analysis project Ga0116164, IMG submission 89888) | Active sludge microbial communities of municipal wastewater-treating anaerobic digesters from Hong Kong - AD_UKC109_MetaG | ecosystem: Engineered > Bioreactor > Anaerobic > Digestate... | reverse complement strand
CCTTTCTTGTGCAGTTGCCAGACCGCACTCTTTAGTATAGCAAAGGGAGTTTTATTTCTCCATCTTCGGCATTAGCCTTTTTTTCTACCACTCGCCTAGCGAGTGGTTTTCTGGATACAACAAGGCCCCGTTTTTCAACGGGGCCGCGTTGACATTATCAGGGAATTGTAGTATAAATATTAAGATACCGTGCCTTAAAAACCTTTTATAAACACTGCCCGAACCTATCGGCAGAGGAGGCGTCTTGATGATTTCCCTGTTTTCGTTGAATGAATCCGATGATAAACCTCAATTCAAATCCATACTCAGCCCCAAAAAGCCGACGCTGTGGATCGTCCTCGCTTCGGCGGTCGTCATCATCACTTCTGCCGCGCTTTCTCTTTCAAACGCCTTACTAGGTTCTGCCACTGCGGGATCGTCTGATCTTCCCGTGCTGTCCGAAACCTCTTCAGTCTCCGCTTCCGTCAAGACGAGCGCATCCCCCATACCTGCCGATGTGATCGTTGTGGATTTAAAAATGAAAAGCTCGGACGATTCCTACATCGCCGATTTTGAAGCTGCCGGCGAAATGATGTATGACTGGATTACCGACAGCGAGACACTTGCCGCATATGTGCAAACGCTCAAAAAACACTATACTTCTTGGACGGACCTAAACGAAGCCCTCCGGAAATATGACGCGGAATATTTTGAATCCGCCGTTTTAATGCCCGTCATCCTGCGTTCCGACTCCAATGTATCCTGTTTTTATACCGGGCACTCTTTAAAACACTACGCAGGGTACACGTTTGCTGAAAATTACGGCCTCATTCAAACCTTTACATTCTCCATCGGAACCTCTTCCTCTTTTTGCCTTGAATATTCGCAGTTGAAAAATGATGAGCCAACTTCCGATGATCCCACTTGGTGGATTTCTTTCGTGGAATTCCGCAAATCCGATTTAAAAAGCTTTGATTTACAGGAACCGCCCATCTTAACCGCACAGGCGGAACACGGAAATACCGATCAAATCTCCCTGCATTATGAAGAGATCTACTGCGACAGTTACGTGGGATTCGAGACCGACATCTATCTGATTTTGGGTTTTGACGACCAAGAAAAGACGCTTCTTAACGGCAATAAAAAAATCATAGCTACCGGTTCCGACTTTATATTTATATCTCGAATGATCGGGGTTCTGAAGAGCGACGGATGGCAATTTATTAATGTTGAAGGAGGTGTCCTCTCAGATTACTTTTATACCGATCTGATCGTAGATAAAAATATAACAACTTATTCCCTCGGAGACCAACTGATTGCAGCCAAACGCGATGGGAAATGGGTTCTCATGTACTGTTGTACGGCTTATGAAGCGACAGACGCCGTTTATGACGAAATCATTCTCGATTACAGCAAAGGCGTTCCGGAGGTAATCAGCGTTGTGCAAGGCGGAAAATACGGAGCCATTTCTGATCACGGAAAAGTTCTCGTTTCTCCGCAATATGATTTTTTATTGGTGGATTATGATAATGACCTATATGTTTTAAAAGACGGTCAATGGGGTTTAATTACCGTCAGTTCGTTCCCGGTTGCATCCGCACCCGACTGGACAGCGGAAATACCGGAAGAAATCATCAATGTTTATACCTATTTCAATAAACCCGTTTACGAGGTTACCGACTTTGAAGGCAACGTCCTGAATTGGTTTTCACATAACAATATATTTTTCTATTTAGCAAACGAGACCGGCACCATTACAAACCTACAAATGCAAGTTTTTGCGACACGTTTTATGCCGGATTACGACTGGGAAACCGGCAACACCCGTGCGGAATACGACGCTGTCACGATGAAATATTTCGGCAAAACCCTGACCGACTATACCGGAAACACCATGTTTGAACTTGTTCCAGGAACCGACCTGATTCGTCCCACGGGCTGGAGCCTCGCTGACGGCCCCGGTTTTGTGCTTTTAATGGCCCCGCTTCAAAAAGAAGGTGAGGTTTATACCGGATTGCTTAACTGTTATTATCTCAATGATAACTGGATGAATGCCCCTTACACCTGGGAAGAAATCGAACAGATGATTTATAACGGCGAAATGCAGCCCTTTGTTCAATACGGCTGCGGCATCAACACGCTGGAGATTAAATTCTCCCTCGGCCAAGAAGCAGACGGTTCTTATTATCCCATTTTTCACAGCGTAAAATATCAATAATTGTTGCTTTATCGACCCCTTTCACCGCAAGTTTTTATCCGCAATAAATCCTACAGCAAACTCACGTAACCCCGCTTTCCGGCGGGGCTTTGTGCCCCGAACCGTACGTCAGAGGAGGCATTTTGATGATTTCCCTGTTTTCCCTAAATGAACCCGACAATAAACCGCACACCAAAACCAGTTTCAACCTCAAAGATCCGAGGCTTTGGATCATCCTCTCCATGGTGGTGCTGATTGCCGCCGCAATCATCATTCTCCCACACGCCTTAAAAGTCCCTGCCGTTTCGGAACCGCTTATATCCTCAAGGCCACTCACATCATCGGATACTTCGAAAATCTCTTCTATTGCATCTGTTTCAACAGGTTCTAAAAACACAGTGAGCACCGATAATTTTTACTATCCCGATAGTTTTGAAGAAAACGGCAAATACGGTGCTAAGGGCAGCGGCGGAATTATCATCGTCCCCGCACAATATGATTATTTAACGACGAAATATTTTTATAAAGACCGTAAGCAATTATATGTTCTACTAAACAATCAATGGGGCGCAATCACACTTGACGCTGATATGAATCCCTCCGAGCCCGACTGGTCAGCTCAGATTCCCGATGATATTACGATCATTTATACATATTTCACGAAACCGGTTTATGCACAAACCGACTTTGAGTCACAAATCATTGAAATGCTTGACTCTTATTGTTTTGACTACTTAGCCACAGATAGCGGCGAGATTTCGGATATGGAAATGGCTATGTTTGCAGCGATACATATGCCGAACTATGACTATGATAATGGAAACACCCGTGAGGAATACGACGCTGTAGCCTTGAAATACTTTAAAAAAACTCTGAATGATTATACTGGAAAAGGTATATTAGATTTAATACCCGGAACTGATCGTCTTCAACCGTCCGGATGGGGTTATGAAATGCACCCTGATTTTATTCTATTGAGTGCTCCGCTTCAAAAAGAAGATGAGGTTTATATCGGATTATTTGATTGCTATTATCGTCATCCCTTTGACTGGGACTACGAGCTTTATAACTGGGAAACCACCAAGCAGTTATTTTATAACAAAGATTGGAGGCCTTTTCTGGAATGTGGTTGCGCTATCGATACACTTGAAATTAAATTTTCCCTCGGTCAGGAAGAGGACGGCTCCTATTATCCGATTTTTTATAGTGTGAAATATCAATAATTATTCTTTGGCTTCGGTTTCTATTAAAACCGGCAAGGCCCCGTTTTTCAACGGGGCCTTTTGCTTTTATCTGTGTAGGGAACGGTCTTGACCGTTCCGTTTTTATAACAAACCCTCTCAATCAAACAACTTCTCAAAATCCACCACGCGGTCGGCGACTTCGGCGATAAAATTCTTATCATGCGACACAAAAATCACGCTGCCGTTGAAATCGGCGATGGCCTTTTTCAGCCGCGCGATGCACTTGACGTCGAGGTGGTTGGTCGGCTCGTCGAGAATCAGCAGTGTATACGGCTTAAAGATCACGTGGCACAGCTTGATTTTGGCCTGTTCGCCGCCCGAAAGCTGCGAGACCGGCTTGTTGATCAGCTTGGCCGATAACCCGCACGAAGCCAGCGCCCGCCTGATCTCCACATCGGCCACCGACGGATACCACTCCTTGACATACCGGAACGCCGACCACTCCTCCTGATCCCACACGCTCTCCTGCTCGTAATATCCCACCGTCGCCTTCGGGTGATAATTATATTCTCCCGAAATCGGCGGCAGCAACTTGCATACGGTTTTCAAAAAGGTCGTCTTTCCGATGCCGTTAAACCCGGTGACAGCGACCTTTTCACCCAGCGTCAGCCGTAAATCGATCGGCGGCAGCAGTGCGAAATCATACCCCACTGAGAGTTTTTTGGTCAATAACACCTCGCGCCCGGTGATCGGCTGATACCGGAACGAAAACGTCGGTTCGGGGCTGTCGCTCGGTTTGTCGAGGACGTCCATCTTCTCCAGTTCCTTGCGGCGGCTCTTGGCCATTTTTGAAGTCGACGCGCGCGCAAGATTTCGGTTGACATAGTCCTGTAGTTTCTCGATCTGTTTCTGCTGGCTCTCGTAATCCTTGACATAGGCAACGCGCCGTTCCTCTTTCAGCTTGGCAAAGGTCTCGTAATCGCCGCCGTATCGGGTGATTTTGCCGTGTTCGATGTCGCAGATGCAGTTGGTCACGCGGGTCAAAAACTTATAGTCGTGCGACACGATCATATACGTCCCTTTAAAGTTATTCAGATACTTGACCAGCCATTCGATGTGTTCAATGTCCAAAAAGTTGGTCGGCTCATCAAATAACATCACATCGGGTTCCTCGAGCAAAAGCCGTGCCAGCATGACCTTTGCGCGCTGCCCGCCCGAGAGTTTCGCGGCAGGCCGATCCAGCCCGATGGCGTTCAATCCGAGTCCGGCGGCGGTCTTCTCGATTTTTGCCTCCAGCCCGTAAAACCCATCGCGGTCGAGAATCTGCTGCCATTCGCCGCATTGCTCGTTCAATTCGGCAATGCGTTCCTCGTCCTTGCTGTTGGCAATCTCAGAAAACGCTTTTTGCATATTCGCATTGGCTTCGTAGGCCTCGGCGAATGCCGTGCGCAGAAATTCGCGCACCGAGAGCGCCGAACCGATGCTCAGCTGCTGGTCTATGTAGCCCAGTCGCAGACGGTGATTAAATTTGATCTGTCCCTTGTCGGGCAGCAGTTTGCCCGTCAGCATGTTGATGAAGGTGCTCTTTCCCGCGCCGTTCAGACCGGTCAGACCCATCTTGTCGCCGCCGAACAACTCCATCTCGGCATTGTTGAAAAGCGGTGCGTCCCCGAAGGTATGGCACAGCTCTTTTACTTCTAATACACTCATTTTATATCAATTCCTTTATAACAGGCGCGGTATAGATGCGGCAGGGGTTTCCGTCGTCACCTAAACCCTGCGTCAGATACCGCCAGCCGTATTTTTCGTAATATTGTGTGTGGTCGGTGCACAAATACACCGCATCAAAGCCGCTTTTAGCGGCCTCTTTGCGCGCGAATTCGAGCAGTTTTCCGCCGAGACCCTGTCCGCGTGCCGGTTTTTCCACATACAGCGCACAGACATAGGGAAACAGGTCGGTGCGGTCGACAAAGTCGTTTTGAATCAATCCGCATCCGCCGATGATCTTATCATTTTCGTCCACGGCGATAAACCACTTCGGAAGCGGCCCGCCGTTTTCGATCATGTCGGCAAAACTCTGCTCATACGCCTCACGCTGTATCCCCCACTTCGAGGCAAACCAATCGACCGCTTCATTCGTGAATTGCGGTCTTTCGGCAACACAGAATATCGTCATCATATCAAATTGAATTTGCTACCGCTCACCGGGAACAGCGCAAAACACCGAAATCGTTTTCATCATGCAGATACTCACCCATAATTATTTTGAAACCCTACACGCGCCCATCATAGCATAACGGTGATTTTTTGTCAATTTCGCATAAGAACAACCGTCTTTGCGAATCAAGCCAACCCTGTCTTTGCGAGGAAAGCGCGGAGAAAAACTCCGCGCATGACGAGGCAATCCAGAAATATAGCGTCCGGATTGCGCAAGGTTTAAACCTCCGCGCAATGACGATACACCGTCCTCCCGCGCGAAACGAAGGCTCTCGGTCTGATGAAGCTGCTTTTTTGCATATGAACCGGTGGTAATTTTCAAAATCCCTTGCTATTGCCTTTTGAATATTTTATAATATTCTCAATTCTGCATGGAGGTTGTTTCATGAAAAAAATCACGTTTATAGGGGCCGGAAGTTTCGGCTTTACCCGCGGCCTTGTCCGCGACTTGCTGACCTTTGATGCATTCAAAGACGCGCATATCTGTCTGATGGACATCAACAAAGACCGCCTTTCCTACAGCGAAAAAGCGGCCCGCAAGATCATCACGGCAGGGAATTATCCGGCCACCGTCACAGCCACACTCGACCGCGCCGAAGCGCTCAAGGGCGCCGACGGCGTCGTTATCACCATTTTGGCGGGCGGCCCCGACATTTTCCGCACCGACATCGAAATCCCGAAAAAATACGGCGTCGACATCAACGTCGGCGATACGCGCGGCCCGTCGGGCATCTTCCGTTTCCTGCGTACCGCGCCCAAAATGCTCGAAATTCTGCGCGACGCCGAAAAATATTGCCCCAACGCCGTCGTGTTGAATTATACCAACCCCATGGCGATGCTGTGCCGCTATCTGCAGAGCGAGACCACGATGAACGTCACAGGTCTTTGCCACAGCGTGCAGGGTACCGCGAGCATGCTGGCCAGATGGATCGGCGCCCCGATGGAAGAGGTCACCTACACCTGCGCGGGCATCAACCACCAGGCGTTTTATCTCGATTATAAATGGAACGGCAAGGACGCCTATCCGCTGATCAAAAAAGCCATGGAAAAACCCGAGGTCTATAACGAAGAACAGGTCCGCAACGAGATGTTTTTGGCGCTGGATTATTACGTCACCGAGTCCTCGGGCCACAACTCCGAATATAACGCCTGGTTCCGCAAACGCCCCGACTTAATCGAAAAATACTGCACCAGCGGTACCGGCTGGAACCCCGGCGAATATGCCTATATCCTCAAAGAATACTTCAAGCGTGAAGAAGACGGCAAATGGATGAAGGATATGGACGACTGGATGGCCGAGGAAACCGTCGATCTCAAACGCGGCCATGAATACGCCTCCTCCATCTTCAATGCCATTTTCGGCGACCATACGCCTTATGAATTCAACGGCAACATCCGCAACTTCGGCATCATCGACAATCTGCCCGAGGGATGCTGCGTCGAAGCGCCGGTGCGCGCCGGTCAGGACGGCATCAAACCCTTCCGCGTCGGCAAACTGCCCGATCAGCTTGCGGTACTCGTCAATACCAGCGCCCGCTGCGAAGAGCTGGCGGTGCAGGGCTGCATCGAGGGCGATAAGCGCAAGATCTACCACGCCGTGCTGTTCGACCCGCTGACCGCCGCAGTGCTCTGCCCGGCCGAAATCCAGTCGATGGTCGACGAGATGTTCGAAGCCGGCAAGGATTACCTCGGTTATTTTAAGTAAGCGGCATGATGCCGCATACGAACGCGTCGCGGAATCTGCGTCTCGTTCGCTTGATAGCGCGCGTTTCCGACCTCGATGTCATCTCTCCCCGTAGGGGCGGCCCCATGTGGCCGCCCGCTCCTACGATACCGGTTCTTGGTAATTTGAATCTTTCCGTCATTTCGTATAAACGGGCGCACACATAGGTGCGCCCCTACAAATCTAAATTCTGTCCTTTAAAAACACACATACATTGTCATTCCTGTCACAGGTGGCGAGCGCGATCATCATCACGCTCGCCGCTTTTTGTTTTTCCAGTTCGGTCATCAGCCATTTTTCATCCTTGCCGATCTCCTGAAGGTTTTTATATAAAATTTTCCCGTCGATGACCAACTCAATTTTCAACGTGTCCTGCGGGGGATTCAGATTCATATCCTGCGGCGTCACGGGTCGCTTATCGGCAACCGGTAAGAAACTGATCTCGCCGTTGGGCTCCAGCATCGCCGTCAGAATATCGGATAAGTCAAAATAACCCGCCGAACGGGCACGACACAAAAATTCATTGATATCAATCCGCGCATTTTTAAAATTATCCATTAAAAACTTGCCGCCGTCAACCAATATCACCGGTTTTCCGGTGATGACCTTGCGCATCATAATCGACTTATCGGTAATATAGGACGCGGCGATGGACACCAATCCGAACACGATCATCGCCGTCAGCGGAATTTCAAAATCCTCAAAGCCCGTTACCGCCAATTCCGCCGCGATCGAGCCGATGGTGATGCCGTTGATATAATCAAAAATCCCGAGCTGCGAAATCTGCCGCTTTCCCATTAACCGAGTCAAACCAAACAGCACCACCGCCGCACCCAGCGACGTCACCGTCGTCTTTAAAATCATTTCCACCCGCATCACGCCCCTTTCTCCGGTAGGGGCGCACTTGCGCCCTGCTGCGTGTGCGTCCGTCAGCATAATACCGTTTTTTAGTTCTGCTTCATAACTTAAAGATCGGGCGATCACGGTGAGCCCATGCCCGTATCGCTCCCACATCAGTATTTCCAGAAAAATTTCAAATATTTTTTAAAACCCCTTGACAGCTTCTTGCTATTCGTATATATTCCTAATAGAAACCGATTACGAAAGGAGGAACGGACCATGAACAGACGAAATACCATCCAGCGCGATCTGGTTTTGGACGCGGTCAAAACGCTGCAAAACCACCCCACGCCGGAACAGGTCTATTCCTGCGTCAGCGCCCGTTTTCCCGGAATCAGCAAAAGCACCGTATACCGCAATCTCAACATCCTGTGCGATGACGGTGCGCTTTTACGCATCCCAGTGCCCAACGCGGCGGAGCATGTCGATCACAACATCGACCCGCATTATCACGCCGTATGCCGGGAATGCGGACAGATTTTTGACATTCGGATGCCTGCGATGGATCTCATCGCGAACCTGCCGGAGGGCGGGGAATTTGAAGTCGAAGACCTGCAGATTATTTTTACCGGAATCTGCGCAAACTGCAGAAAATAACATTTTTAAAGGAGAGAATTAAAATGAAAGAACTCAAGGGTTCCAAAACCGAAAAGAATTTGATGGCGGCATTCGCCGGAGAATCCCAAGCGCGCAATAAGTACACCTATTATGCCTCCAAGGCACGCAAAGACGGCTATGAGCAGATCGCCAACATTTTCGAAGAGACGGCGGGCAACGAAAAAGAGCACGCGAAAATCTGGTTCAAACTGCTGCACGACGGCGGCGTCCCGGCCACAACGGCCAACCTGGCCGACGCGGCGGCGGGCGAATATTATGAGTGGACCGACATGTATGCCGGTTTCGCCAAAGACGCGCGTGAAGAGGGTTTTACCAAGATTGCAGCCCTGTTTGAAATGGTCGCCAAAATCGAAAAGACCCACGAAGAGCGCTATCGCAAACTGCTTGCCAACATCGAGGGTGATTTGGTGTTCTCCAAGGACGGCGACACGGTCTGGCAGTGCGGCAACTGCGGCCACATCGTGATCGGCAAAAAGGCCCCGGAGGTCTGCCCGGTCTGCGACCATCCCCGGTCCTACTTCGCCGTCAGATGTGAAAACTATTAAATCCGAATTGAACACCCCATTGAAAAAGCGCCTGTGATAGGCGCTTTTTTGTTTTATTCCTAGTGAACGGTTGACAGTTAAAAGTGTACAGTAACATTCCCGATAACAACATACAAATCCCGTTTTGCAAAGCAAAACACCGCAACTGCACACAGAACACTGCTCAACGGTTCGCTTTAACGTTTTATCCGGCAACGAACTGTAACTCACACGATCTTGTTCCTATAAAATCTCTTTCCCCGGACGATAATATTTTGTAAAAATCGTGCATATTTAAAGTGTTGACAACTATCAAGGGCGATAGTATAATAATTTTCATCAACGATTTTTGCTTGCCCCGAGACCCGTTTATATAATTCTTTTTGGAGGAATCATTAATGGTATTCAACAAAATCCGTGAAATCATCTGTACCCAGCTCGACATCGAACCCGACAAAGTCACCATGGACGCCAGCGTCACCGATAATCTCGGCGCGGATTCTCTGGACTTGGTTGAGCTCGTGATGTCCATCGAAGAGGAATTTGACCTGGAAGTTCCGGACTCCGAGATCGAAAACCTTAAAACGGTCGGCGACATCGTGCGCTACATCGAAGCCAACTCCTAAGATCGAATCGCTTAACAAAGGCGTCCGAACACAATCGGGCGCTTTTTTGTTTACGCGAGAGGAAAGAGGCAAGGGGGTAGAATCGTGTAGGGGCGATCTGTGATCGCCCGTCCTCCTACGGTTGTGTTATTGCCAAGGAAGGAAGCGCGCACTATCAACCCGCGTTTGAAACCGGCATCCTGCCGGCTATTTGTTGCATAACCGGAAATTTTACTATATAATAAGGGTATCAGTGGATTGGAGGATGTTACTTTATGAAAATTCTTGTCACGGGCGGTGCCGGATTCATCGGAAGCCACACCATCGTCGAATTGTTGAATGCGGGATACGAGGTCGTCAGCGTCGATAATTACGGCAATTCATCCCCGTCGGTCAACGACCGCATCCGGCAGATCGCCGGAAAAAACTACGACTTTTACATGGTCGACGCCGCCAACGAGTCCATGCTCTCGGCAATTTTCGACCAGCACAAAATCGACTGTGTCATTCATTTTGCGGCCCATAAAGCCGTCGCAGAGTCGGTCGCACAGCCGGTTAAATATTATAAAAACAACCTCGATTCGCTGCTTTCCGTGTGTTCCGTGATGCAAAAACACGGCTGTAAACAGATTATCTTTTCCTCCTCAGCCACGGTCTACGGCATCCCCAAATCGGTGCCGATCAGTGAGAACTTCCCGCTGTCTGCCATCAACCCCTACGGCCAGACCAAACTCTTCGCCGAACAGATTCTGCGCGACGTTCAGCACGCCAATCCCGATTGGTCGGTGACCCTGCTGCGTTATTTCAACCCGATCGGCGCGCACCCGAGCGGCCTGATCGGCGAAAAGCCCAACGATATCCCGAACAACCTCCTGCCGTATGTATCACAAGTAGCCGCCGGAATTCTGCCGCGCCTTCGGGTCTACGGCGGCGATTATCCCACCCGCGACGGCACCGGCATCCGCGATTATATCCATGTCGTCGATCTGGCACGCGGCCATGTAGCGGCCATCGATAAACTTTCCGGACGCAGCGGCGTCTACGTCTATAACCTCGGCACGGGTCACGGCGAATCGGTGCTCGAGATTGTCCGGGCGATGGAAAAGGCCTCGGGCAAAGAAATCCCCTATGACATCGTCGAACGCAGGCCGGGCGACAGCGCCGAGAGCTATGCCGACCCGTCCAAAGCCGAACGCGAACTCGGCTGGAAAGCCCAATACAACCTTGAAGACATGTGCCGCGACGCCTGGCGCTGGCAGCAGTACTGCAAGGATCACAACCTTTAATTAATTGATTTATGAGCTGCAAATACGACATTGAACGCATTATGGACTGCGACCCTGCGGCCGTCAGCGCCGCTCAGGTCTTTTTCCTCTACTCGGGTTTCCGTGCGGTACGCCGCCATCGGGTAGCCCATTGGCTCTACGAACATAAATTTCGTTTTCTTGCATTTTGGTATGCCAAAACCACCCGCCGCCGCACCGGCATCGAGATTCACCCCGCCGCCAAAATCGGCAAGGGGCTGTTCATCGACCACGGTATGGGGGTTGTCATCGGCGAAACCGCCGAGATCGGCGACAACTGCACGCTTTATCAGGGTGTGACGCTGGGCGGCACCGGCAAACACACCGGCAAACGCCATCCGACCCTCGGGGATAACGTCATGGTCGGCGCGGGCGCAAAAGTTCTCGGCCCGTTCAAAGTCGGCAACAATTCCAAAATCGCAGCCGGCGCGGTCGTACTCGAAGAGATTCCCGAAAACTGCACCGCCGTGGGTGTTCCGGCCCGCGTGGTCTCGCGCAACGGCGAGCGCGTGGTGCAGGACCTCGACCAGATACATATCCCCGATCCGGTCGCACAGGAACTCTGCCGCCTGCAAATGGAGATCGACAATATCAAAAAGGAACTCAAGACCACGTAAGGTGGCCATTGGCCGTCCGAAGCCCGCGGACGCGCAATGCGCGCCCCTGCGCGAATATCAAACATCCGTGTCTGAAAAGGAAGGAAATCTATCAATGAGGATTTACAATTCCCTCACCGCCGAAAAAGAAGAATTCATCCCGATCGAGCCGGGCAAGGTAAAAATGTACACCTGCGGCCCGACCGTTTATCACTTTGCCCATATCGGCAACCTGCGCACCTATATCATGGAGGACGTGCTCGAAAAATACCTGCGCTTTGCCGGATATGACGTCAAGCGCGCCATGAACATCACTGATGTAGGCCACCTGTCCAGCGACGCCGACACCGGTGAGGATAAGATGCTCAAAGGCGCAAAGCGCGAACATAAGAGCGTCATGGAGATTGCACAGTTTTATACCGACGCTTTTTTCGCCGACTGCGAAAAGCTGAACATCAACAAGCCCGAGATCATCCTACCCGCAACAAGCTGCGTCGACGGGTTCATCGAAATGGTTTCCGCCCTGCTGAAAAAGGGTTATGCCTACGAAGCCGGCGGCAATATCTATTTCGACACCTCCAAACTCAAAGAATATTACGTTTTTAATAAACAGGACGAAAAAGACCTCGCCGTCGGCGTACGCGAGGGCGTCGAAGAAGACGCCAATAAGCGCAGCAAGACCGATTTCGTGCTGTGGTTCACCAAGTCCAAATTCGACGATCAGGAACTCAAATGGGACAGCCCGTGGGGCATGGGATATCCCGGCTGGCACATCGAGTGTTCCTGCATCTCGTTGCGCACACTCGGCGAACGGCTCGACATCCACTGCGGCGGCGTCGATAATATCTTCCCGCACCATACCAACGAAATTGCCCAAAGCGAGGCGTATTTGGGGCATAAATGGTGCAATTACTGGTTCCATGTGCGCCATCTGAACACCAATTCCGGCAAAATGAGCAAGTCTTCGGGTGAATTTTTAACTGTTTCGTTCTTGGAAAAGCAGGGCTACGACCCGCTGGCCTACCGCTTCTTCTGCCTGTTGTCGCACTACCGTAAATCGCTGATGTTCTCCGACGAAGCGCTCGACAACGCCGTCTCTGCATATGATAAACTCGTCTGCAAAATCGCAACCCTCGAAAAAGAGGGCGAAATCGACGACAAGGCCGTCGAAACCTATATCGCTCAGTTCAAAGAGTCCATGGACAACGACCTGAATACCTCTTTGGCCATCACCGCCATTTACGACACGCTCAAATCCGATGCCAACGGCGCCACCAAACGCGCGATTCTCGCAAAATTCGATACGGTGCTATCGCTCGGATTGCTCGAAGCCGCCGAAAAATTCCTGGCCTCGCAGGCGCCATGCCCGCTCGGAACCGACACCGAGATTTTAACGCAGATCGAGCTACGCTCGGCGGCTAAAAAAGCCAAAAATTTTGCCGAAGCCGACCGTATCCGCGACGAACTCAAAGCCCGCGGCATCCTCCTGACCGACACCCCCCAAGGCACGACCTACACCAAATCGTAGGGGCGGCGAGACGCCGCTCTCAATACGCGCCGCCATGATGGCGGTTTCAAACGCGTCATAAAATCTACGTACAGCAAACCCGATAGCACGCGCTTCCGACCTCGGCGTTTCTTTGTAGGGGCGGATATCATCCGCCCGCCCCTATACACCGTACCGTAGGGGCGACCCCATGTGGTCGCCCGCGAAAAATTCCCCTCTGTGGAGAGGTGGCACGGCGAAGCCGGCCGGGGTGGTCGTTCCTTGTAGGGGCGGATATCATCCGCCCGCCTACACACACCAAATCGTAGGGGCGAATCACATACACCGTACCGTAGGGGCGACCCCATGTGGTCGCCCGCAAAAATTCCCCTCTGTGGAGGGGTGGCACGCAGTGCCGGGGTGGTTAATATAATACCGTTTTGCTTCAGCAAAACACCTTAACTGTTTCACTGTTCACTGCTAACTGTTCACTTTCAAACTGCCATTGCACGAAAGGACTCTTACTTATGCTCTTGATGTTCGACATCGGAAACTCCAATATTACCATCGGTGCTTACGAGGGCGACGACCTGTTGTTTGTCTCCCGTATCAAAACCGACCCTTCACGCATGACCGACCAGTATTTTGCCGAGATCCGCGAGATATTAAAGCTGCACGAAGTCGCGCCGCAGGCGGACGGGGCGGTCATCAGCTCGGTTGTGCCGCAGTTGACCTCAACTTTCGCCGACGGCATCCGCAAATACCACAACGTCGAGCCGATGGTGGTCGGCGCGGGCATCAAAACCGGCCTCGACATCAAAATCGAGAACCCGGCTCAGACCGGTGCAGATTTGGTTGCGACCGCAGTCGGCGCATTGACCGAATTTAAACCTCCGCTCATCATCTTCGACCTCGGCACCGCCACCAAAGCCACGGTCGTCCTGCCGGAAAAACGTTTTATCGGCGGCATTATCGCACCGGGTGTGCAGATCTCGCTTGATGCACTCTCTTCACGCACGGCTCAGCTGCCGCATATTGACCTGAAAAAGCCCAAAAAGGTCATCGGCGACAACACGATTGACTGTATGCGTTCCGGCGTGATTTTCGGCACCGCCGCAATGGTGGACGGTATGATCGACCGCATGGAGGAGGAACTCGGCCAAAAATGCACCATCATCGTCACCGGAGGACTCTCCGACACCATCTCCGGCTGCTGCCGCCACGAACTCCATCTGCGTCCGAATTTAATTCTGCAGGGCCTGCTTGCGATCTATAACCTCAATTCAAGTTCCAAAAAATCATAAAAACCGATTGACAGAGCGCAAAAAGCTCCATATAATAAAGCCATCGGACAAAATGTCCGCGACCGGATGTACCATCCGGACAGCGTCCCACCGCCGACCATAGCGGGGGACAGCAAGGAGGAATTATCATGCGTAATCAAAGGGTATCCTATCTGACGCGCCTTTCTGTGCTCGTCGCCATCATCGTCGTAATGACCGTCCTGAACATCGGGAACATTCCGATCGGACCGATTGTCGCGACGATTTATCATCTGCCGGTCATCATCGGCGCAATCATTCTGGGCCCGACAGCCGGACTGATTTTAGGCGGATTTTGGGGATTACTCGGTTTTATTCTGGCGTTTACCGGCAATACGACCGACGTCGTGGCGCTCACCATCATCCAGCAAAGCCCGCTGCTCTATTTCGTCATCGCATTTTTCCCGCGCCTTTTCATGGGCGGTCTTGCGGGACTGACATCGCGCGGCTTCGACAGGCTCTTCAAAAAACGCCGCTATCTTGGTTTTATATTCACCGGCGCAATCAGTTCGCTTTATAACACGATTTTCTACCTCGGCGCACTCTGGCTGCTGGTCGCTCCGGTGATCGCGGACATCTATTCCATCTCCATCAAAGCCGTCGGCGGTGTTGTCATCGGCGTCGCGACTTCATATGGTCTTGTCGAGGCGGGTATCGCCGCTGTTTTGGTTTCGGCTGTCTGCGCCGCGCTGGTGAAGTTTCTGCCGTATAACACGGCGCGCAATAAGGAAAAAGCATAAACTGTACACAGAACTTTAATCATCAAAATCCCCGCGAACCGACTCTTCGCGGGGGTTTTCGGTACAAGGAGGTCCTCCCATGGGAAAGATCTATAAATTATGCGTCGTCGACAAACTGGGCGTTTTGGACCGCATTGTCGGTATCATCCGCCGGTGCGGCTGGAACATCTCGGTGATTTTCGCTTTTGAAAGCGAGCCGGGCAAATCCATGCTGATCATCAAGCTCAACAACGGCCAGATCGACGACGCGCTGACCAAGCGGCTCGAGGAGATCGAGAGCATCTACAGCATCGCCATCGAGGACGATCATATCACGCAGAAAATTGCGGATTTGGGGTTATAAAATTGAAAAGTAAATTTTCAATCCGCAAAAGGGAGGTCTTCACCATGTTGGTTCTTGCCATCAATCCGGGCTCAACGTCCACAAAAATTGCGGTATTTGACGAAAATCAATGCCGCATCATCGATAAAACCGTCTATCACGGCACGTCCGAGACCCGCCTGTTAGACGGCGTTTTGGCGCAGAAAGACATGCGCATGCGGTATGTGCTGGATACGCTGAAAGAAAACGGCATCGCCCCCGAATCCATCACGGCGGTTGTCGGGCGCGGCGGTATCATCAAGCCCATCGACTCGGGCACCTATATTGTCAACGAGGCCATGATCCGCGATTTAAAAAGCGCCTCGGCGCTCGTTCACGCATCCACCCTCGGCGGAATCATCGCTTATGATATTGCAAAAATATTCGGTCTGCCCGCCTATGTCGTCGATCCCGTCGTCGTCGATGAAATGGAACCCTGCGCCAAGCTCTCGGGTATCCCGGGCATTGAACGCCGAAGTGTCTTCCATGCCCTGAACACCAAGGAAGTCACCCGCCGCGCCGCCAAACAGCTGAATATCGAATACGAGAACGGACGGTTCATCGTGGCGCATATGGGCGGCGGAATCACGGTCGGTGCGCATATGTATGGGCGGGTAGTCGACGTCAACGACGCCATGGCGGGCGAAGGGCCTTTCACCCCGGAACGCTGCGGTGCGATTCCGGTGACCGGCATCATTGAAATGTGCTATTCGGGCAAGACCAAAGAGGAGATGATGCGGTTTGTCTCGGGCGGCGGCGGAATGTCGGCGTATTTGGGGACAAACGACCTGCGCGAAGTGGAGCAGATGATCAAAACCCAGGACGAATTCGCCGCTTTGGTCATGGATTCGATGGCCTATCAGGTCGCAAAGGAGATCGGCGCCATGTCTGCGGTACTCGAAGGCCGCGTCAATGCCATCGTCCTCACGGGCGGTCTCGCGCATTCCAATCGTTTCACCGGCGCCATCAAGCGCAGAGTCGACCTCATCGCCCCGGTTTTAGTCTACCCGGGCGAAGACGAGATGCTCGCACTTTCTGCCGGCGCCATCCGCGTTCTCAAAGGCGAAGAACGCGCCAAAGAGTATAAGTGATTACATCAAATGTAGGGGCGGATATTATCCGCCCGAAAATATCACAGAATTGACCTTTGCAAGAGGTTATTTTAATTGTTTATGTGGGCGGATAATATCCGCCCCTACTTTATTTTACCGCCTTTGCGAGGAAAACGCGGAGAAAATCTCCGCGTATGACGAAGCAATCCAGAAGTGAAGCATCCGGTTTCCCTCACGATCCGGATTGCCGCGGGGCTGAAGCCCCTCGCAGCGAAAGAGTAGGGCGGGCTGACCACAGCCCGCCGAAAAGGCCGCCTTTCGACGGCCTTTTGTCATCCTGAGCGTAGTCGAAGGATCTCGGACTGATAATAGCTAACATCAAAAAGACTTTTATAAATCTGGGATTTTTCCGGGCAGACGCGAAGCGGGTTCTGTTCAAAACTGACATCACAGCCCCTGCCTGTGCCAATATTTCCGTTCCAACCCCCGATACTGCACCGCCTCGGCGATGTGGTCGGGTTTTATTACCTCACTGGAATCCAAATCCGCGATGGTTCGCGCCACTTTTAAAAGACGGTCATGTCCGCGCGCCGACAACCCGAGCCGGTCAAACGCACGATGCATCAATTCGTCGGCCTTGGAATCGAGCGCACAGTATTTTTCAAGCAGGGCGGGAGTCATGTTGGCGTTATTTCTGCAAGCGTCCCCGAACCGCTCCCGTTGAATTTCCCGCGCCTTCATCACGCGTTTTGCGATCTCGGCGCTTTTTTCCTCGCCCGATTTCGAAGATAACTGCTCATATTCCACCTGCGGCACTTCGATGTGAATGTCAATCCGGTCGAGCATCGGCCCCGACAGCTTCGCTAAATATCGCTCGACCGCGCTGACCGAGCAGATACACTTTTTACTCGGATGCCCGAAAAATCCGCAGGGACAGGGGTTCATCGCCGCGACCAGCATCAGATTGCAGGGAAACCGCACGCTGCCGCTGGCCCGTGAGATCATGACGGTACCGTCCTCGATAGGCTGGCGCAGCACTTCCATGGCCTGCCGCGAAAATTCCGGAAACTCATCCAAAAACAATATGCCGTTGTGCGCCAATGAAATTTCACCCGGCCCCGGAATTTTGCCGCCGCCCGAAAGACCCACCGTCGAAATCGTGTGATGCGGCGCACGGAACGGCCTTGTCTTAATCAAACTTGCACCGCCTTGTAACTGTCCAGCCAGTGAATAAATTTTGGTTGTCTCGAGCGACTCGTCGAGGGTCATCGGCGGCATGATTGTCGGAATCCGCTTGGCCAGCATGCTCTTGCCGCTGCCGGGCGGGCCGATCATCAAAACATTATGCGCGCCGGCCACCGCGATCTCCAGCGCCCGCTTAGCCTCATATTGCCCCTTGACTTCGGAAAAGTCCAAAAACGCGCTCTCGGAGTCATTTTCCTCTAAAAACAAGGCGGGTTCAATCTGCGGTCCGCCTTTGAGGTGCGCATAAATTTGGTTGACGCTTTTTGACGGGTACACCGTGATACCCTCAATGGCGCCGCCCTCGTCGCGGTTGCCCTCGGGGATGAATACGTTTTTAAAACCTGCCTGACGCGCCGCGATCAGCATGCCGACAATGCCCCGCACCGGGCGCAGTTCACCGTCGAGCGAGAGTTCGCCGATAAAAGCATTGGCTTTGACATCAAATTCGATCTGCCCGCTGTCGGCCAGAATGGCCATTAAAATCGGCAAATCATACATCGGCCCGGCCTTTTTAACGTCGGCAGGCGAGAGGTTGACCACATAGTGTCCGATGGGCATCTCGAATCCGCTGTTGCGAATGGCCGCTTTGACCCGCTCCTTTGATTCCTGCACGGCGGCGTCGGGTAAGCCGACGACTTCAAACGAGAACAGGCCTTTGGCATAATCCGCCTCAACCCGCACCACATAACTGTCCATGCCGAACGTGCCAAACGAAAACACCGAGATCATAGTTTGCCGCCTTTCTTGCCGATTTTTACCACTGTGAGGGTATACCTTGTCAATTTCCGGACGCAATATACCCTATTATATTTATTGGTTCTTCTCCTCTTTCTGCCTGAAAATCGCCTTAACAATCTCCGAAAACGGCAGCACACCAACCGCTGCGACAAGTGCCCAAAACGGATAAGCCGCACCGGTTTCAAGCAGCAGATACCCAATCAGCGCAAAAACCCAAAACGACCCGAAGACCCAGGCCAAAAGACCTTTGTTTGCAAACAGCGAACTCTTGAAAAGCGTCTTTTCGTCTGCAAGACACAGCGCGGCAACGCAGGTGCCGCAGGCAAGGGCGATAAAACTGCCGGCTTTTTCGGCGCCTGTATTGATAAATGAAAACCCGATAGAAGCAACGGCTATGTATATCGAAATCAATAAAGCGTGCGTCGCTGAGGCGTGATTGTATTTGGGACCCGGGTTCCCTGCGGTTTCTTTAAATTCCTGCTTTCGAATATTCGGTACCAAAAAGAACTTTGCCGCGGCAAAAATCAACAGGGCAGCCGCTGCTTCAAATGCGGTTCTTCCGGCCAGAAATATCGTAACCAGCGTTGCAAAAACCGCACCGGCAACGGTGACACTGAACAACGCGCCATTTTTCACAGCTGATACACAGCGCCGGGATTTGCGTACCGCTTCCATAAACTCCCGATTGGTGTCCGCAGAGAGCACCAATCCGGATTTTTGGCGAATCATGTCGCAGGCATCGGCTGCTGCGACGCCCAAATCGGATGCGTCTAAAAGATTGTTTTGTGCACACTCCGAGCCGATTACCGACACGGTCTCACCATGTGTACGATATTGTTTTATGATTTTTATGCAGTCACGCACGGAGCAGTCGGCATAAGCGCGTACCGCCGAATCGGATGTATTCGCCTCACCGGCAGAGACCACCTTTTCACCCACACACAGCACGCCGAGCGTACGGGCATAAGCCTCGGTCACAGTCTTGCTTTTTGAAGTCAAAATCATCGGCGTAATTCCGTTTTGATAAAGTTCTTCGCAATATTGCGGCAGTCCGGCAGTCAGTTCATTCTGCACGGCGATCAACCCAGCTGCCATAAATTCTTCCCCATCCGATTCGCTTTCGATTCGCAGCTTTTTCACGGCCACCGCGATAACTTCCGCAGCGCCCTTTTGCATCTCGACGACGGCCTCACGCGCGTCAAGCAGCGGTTCGTCACAATGGGGCAAAAGTGCCGCCGCACTTCCGACAGCCACTGCGAGTTTTACTTTTCCGTACAGAATCGCCGCTGCCGTGATCTCACCGTCTCCGGTGCCCAATACCCGATTAAAATCAGTAAACAGCCGGAACAACCCGCCGTTTTCCTCGACAGCGGTTAAAATCGCCGTGGTCTTGGCGTCTCTGCCCCGGTAAACAGGCACGTTGTCAGCGTCAAATTCACATCCGAGTCCCAATGCGGCCAACCGCAGCACCGCCGCCTGATCCTCGTCATCGGGGTCATAAGCTTTCGCCCCCAATTGGGTCCAAACCCTGACCACCTTCATCCGCTTCTTTGCATACAGCACATCGATATCCGAACAGACCATCGATAAATCGGCGCTTTTTTCGATATCGGCGGGATTGCGAAAGGTCATCCCGTTATCTGCAAGTTCCAACGCTTCAGTGCATAATCCGAACCGCATCTCGGTTGTCAGTTCAAAGCCCATCATAATTCCGACCGCAAGCAGCACCGTCGAAAACGCCCCCGTATAAGTCAGGGCATTGGGGAAAAATCGCGGTAGTAAAAGCGCCGCCACCCCCAACACGAGCGCCGTTATGGAGAGTATGGTTTGGCTGTGGTACAAGGTTATTTCAAGCGGGGAACGGCTCTCGGGCGGCATCACAATCCGGGAACGCAGCCGCGCACATTCGGTTCGTTTGCCCGTCGCGGTCACAATTGCAAAAGCACTGCCCTCGGTCACCCCGCAGCCGCTGTAAATCATATTGATGCGCCCGTCCGTCGGGTCGTCCTCCCGCACAACAGCCGTATGATCTTTACGGGTCAGCCGCCCCAATCCGAATAAAGCCGACTCATCGCAGAACAATCCCGACGCCGAAACCAGCCGCGCATCCGCCGGAATCACGTCGCCCGCCGTAACAAAGATCAAATCGCCCGGCACGAGGAATTCGGCATAGACCTCCAACCGTCTGCCGTCGCGGATTACGGTTGCCCTTCTGCGGATCGATCCCGCCAGCTGTGTGCGGACTTGCCGGATCCTGCCGTTTCGCGCCAGCCCAAAAATCAAATCGGCTGCCGCAATTACCAATATCAATATCGCCCATAATACATTTTTATCGGCAATGGCACAAAAAGCCGCACCGATGACGAAAAGCAGTATTTCCGGACGCAAAAGCGCTTTTATAAACGGTTTTTCAATCTTCTGCGGTACAGGTTCATACCGGTTGCGCCCGTATTTTTTGGCACGTTGTCTTGCCGCCGCCGAAGAAAGACCCACGGCGGTGTCGGTCTTGAGCTGAGAAGCGACCTCAGAGAGCCGAATATCGTGCCATCCCATCTTTAGCCTTCCTTTCAGCGGCGAGTCGCCGCTCACAAACGCGGGGAAGCATCTACAAAATCTTATAAAGCGGGAAGAATGTTCCGCAAGGGATATTCTTCAAGAAAAACGCTTCAGCGTTTTTTTGCACGCTGCTTCCAACCTCGGTGGAAAAAACAAAAAACGTATTTCCTTTTATGCTTTTCTGCTTATCTATTTTACAGTCTCCGCATCGCACCCGGCAATCAGGTTTGCGCCCGTGCCTAGCAAATTTTCAACGATGATGTCACCGACCTTGACCGGAGCAGTCGCATGTACGCCGTTGGTCGCGGCGGCACAGGCGGACATCATCGATTTCGGAATGGTACAGTCGGTCTTGACCGGCAGGCGTTTTCTGGCCGCGCCGTCCAAAATCACGGTCGTAGTCAGCGTTCTCCGGGGATCCCGCACCTCCTGCACACCATATTCCGCGCCTCTTGAGCAGGAATTGCCCGTTACCTGAAACGTCTTTTCATCCACGTGCAGCGTACAGCCGCGCGGACAGACGATGCAAGTCAGTTCTCTCATGCCCAAACCGTCCTCCTTTTCCGGATTTTCCGGTTTTATCGGTTCTCCCTGATGAAAACCGTAATCTCTCTGCGTTCTTGTAATTTATCCGGCGAAAGCACAATCCGCTCCATCTCACCCGGCGCCATGCGCTCGCGTTTGAATGTCATCAGCGCACCGTTTTCATCCGTGATCACGATCTCGCTGTTTTTAAAAACCCGGTTGACCCGGAAAAACACCGTGACGGGCGTTTTGCAGTCGGTTGCAATCCGCTGCGGAACCGTATATCCGACCCCGAAGCCGTTCTTGACGAGAATAAACCCGTCTTTTTTCGCCGCGCCGTTTTTCAGATAATCCGCCGCCGATTTTCCGGCCCGTTCGCCCTCGGCGCTCACGAAATCCACCAGATCGTGTACATGCAGCACGTTCCCGCAGGCGAAGACACCCTCCACCTCGGTCTGCATGTTCTCATCCACGACCGCGCCGTTGGTTCTGGGGTCAAGCGCCACCCCGGCGGTCTTGCTGAGCTCGTTTTCGGGGATCAGACCAACCGATAACAGCAGCGTATCGCAGTCGATGTCAAATTCCGTACTTAAAATCGGCATCCGATTTTCGTCGACTTTGGCAATCGTTACGCCCGACACCCGCGCATTGCCGTGTACTTTGGTGACCGTGTGCGACAGATACAGCGGAATATTGTAATCTTCCAGGCACTGCACCACGTTGCGGGTCAGCCCGTTGGAGTAGGGCATCAACTCGACGACCGCTTCGACTTTTGCGCCCTCGAGCGTCATGCGCCGGGCCATGATCAGCCCGATATCGCCCGAACCGAGGATGACGGCCTTTTTGCCGACCATATATCCCTCGATGTTGATATAACGCTGCGCGGTTCCTGCGGAAAAAACACCGCTCGGGCGGCTGCCCGCTAGTGAAATCGCACCCGCAGTACGCTCCCGGCAGCCCATCGCCAAAATAATCGCATCCGCCGTAAACGACAGATATCCGGTCTTTTTCCCGACCGCGTCAATGCGCCTGTCCGGCGAAATCGACAGCACCATGGTGTCGCATAAAATCTCAACACCGGTTTCTTTTAATAATTCAAGGTCTTTTTGGGCATATTCCGGCCCGGTCAGTTCCTCTTTAAAACGGTGCAGACCGAACCCGTTATGAATGCACTGGGGCAAAATCCCGCCCGGCACGCTGCCGCGCTCCAAAATCACGATATTGCGTACGCCGTTTTCCCAGGCGGCCCTTGCCGCTGACATACCCGCCGGACCCGCGCCGATCACGGCAAGCTGAATATTTTTCAAATCCATATTCATTTCGCCTCTTTGGTCGGACCGGTCACGATATAGGAGCCCGCCTTCTCTTTCTCAACTTTTTCATAGGGAATGCCCAGTTCGCGCGAAATGAGCTCATGCACCAGCGGCGAACAAAATCCGCCCTGACAGCGTCCCATGCCCGTTCCGCAGCGCCGCTTGACGCCGTCCAGCGTCCTCGGCGGAATCGGAGAGTGCAGGGCGTCCAGCACCTCACCCTCGCTGATCGTGTTGCAGCGGCAGACAATGCGCCCGTAAGACGGATTTTTCGTAATCAACGCTTTGCGTTCTTCTTCACTTGCCGAGGCGAAATGCACTTTTTCGCGGGTCGTGACGGCGTCTTTTTTCGGTTTCAGTTCCAGCCCGAACCCGCGTACCATATCGGGCATATCCAGCGCGATGGCCGCCGCCGAGGTCAGACCCGGCGACTTCATCCCCGCGATATTGATAAAATTTTCAACCTGTTTGTCCGGCCCGATGATAAAATCACTATGGTCGCTGTAGGCCCTCAATCCCGCAAAATTGCGGATGTTTTCTCGGTAGTTAACCGCGTCGGTGTCCGCATCGGCCCGTTCGCGAACATAAGTCAGCGCATTCTTGTCGGTATCAAAATCGGTGCGCGACATCTGCGCCACCGCATCGGGACCGACCAGCAGATTACCGGTCACGGTCGGTGAGACCAAAACGCCTTTTCCGGCCGCCGACGGGCATTGAAACATCACGTGTGAAAAAACCGTGCCCTGTGAGCGGTCAAGTAAAAAATACTGCCCCTTGACCGGCCTGATCTCAAATTTCTCCGCACCCGCCAGTTCGGCGATTTTGTCGGCATATAATCCGGCGGCATTGATCACACAGCGGGCTTTGACCGTCTTGCCGCCCGCCTCAATCTCCCAAATGCCGTTTTCGCGCTTCATTCCGGACACCGGGCTGTTCAGCATCAAATCACAGCCGTTTTTCACGGCGGTCTCGGCAAACGCCAGACACAAATCCCACGGCGAGACGATTCCGGCTTCAGGCGCCCAGAGCGCCTCTACGGCGCTTTCCGCCAGATTCGGTTCCATCTCCTGCAGCCGCTCTTTTTCAATGATGTCGACCTTGACGCCGTTTTGAACGCCGCGCTCATAAAGTGTCCGAATCGTCTTTTGGTCTTCTTCGTCAAACGCCACGACCAGCGACCCGATCTGTTCGTATTCGACCGAGAGCTCTTTTGAAAGTTTCGGCATCATCGCCGCGCCTCTGACGTTGTATTTCGCCATCAGCGTCCCGGGTTCGGCGTCAAACCCCGCATGGATAATTCCGCTGTTGGCTTTGGTCGTACCCATCGAGACGTCCGGTTCGCGTTCGATCAACACCGAGGAAACGTCATATTTCGACAATTCGAAGGCGGCAGCACACCCGCAGACACCCGCGCCGATTATCGCAATGTCCCAAAAATCCCTCATAAACGCCTCCGAAGTCATAATCCTATTCAAATATTATACAATATTTTATCGGAATATGTAAATACTATCTGTTGAATTTATGCCGGATTTTCGGCAGGACGAGGTGTTTTTTTGCGCAGAACCGGCAGATTTTCCTTGGTCTTTGACCGCTCGCCCCGTATTGAGTCCGTGGGCACCATCGTGGGAAAGACCGAGGCAGAAGGACCGCTCGGTCAATGGTTCGACATCAAAAGTGATGATTCCTATTTTATGCAAAGCACCTGGGAGCAGGCAGAAGCGGTCATGCAGCAGACTGCACTGCGGCGTGCGCTGGAAAAAGGCGGGCTTGATTCCGGAATGCTCGACATGGTCTTCAGCGGCGACCTCGAGAATCAGATTATCGCCTCAAGTTTCGGCGTAAAGGCCCTCTCGGTTCCTTTTGTGGGTCTGTTCGGAGCCTGTTCCACCATGGCGCAGGGGCTTGCGCTGGCGGGGTTGTTTGTCGAAAGCGGCGCGGCGGGCAGAACGGCTGCGGTGACCTCATCGCATTTTTGTACCGCCGAACGCCAATTCCGCTATCCGCTCGAATACGGCGGTCAGCGTCCTCCGACTGCACAGTGGACGGTCACAGGCGCAGGTGCCGCAATCGTCGCCTCGGACGAGCTGTGCCAAAACCGGAAGGCACCGGTGCTCAAAGCCGCCCGTTTCGGTATCATCACCGAACTCGGCATCAAGGATATCGGCAACATGGGCGCGGCAATGGCGCCGGCGGCAGCCGAGGCCATTTCGGGCTTTTTAACCGACACCAAACAAAAACCCGACGATTTCGATTTAATTTTGACCGGCGATCTCGGCGAAATCGGATTGGCGCTGACCCGCCGACTTCTGGAAGACGACGGTCTTCCCACCGGAGAAAAAATCAAAGACTGCGGCTGTATGATCTACGATAATTCCAAGCACAAATACGGCTGCGGCGGTTCGGGGTGCGGTTGTTCGGCCTCGGTGCTCAATTCGATGATCTATGCCAAACTCGGTTCGGGCGAGTTGGAAAACGTCCTGTTTGTCGGAACCGGCGCGCTGATGAGCCCGGTCAGCGTCTTTCAGGGCGAGGTCATCCCGGCAGTCGCCCATGCCGTTCAGCTGTCCAGAAGAATCTGAAAGGAACATTTATGCTCGTCAAATATCTACTCGTTTTTGCGGTCGGTGGACTGATCTGCCTTATCTGCCAAATTTTTATCGACAAAACCCAAATCACACCCGCCCGAATTCTGGTCACTTTGGTCGGCATCGGCGTGCTGCTTTCGGCTTTTAACGTATCCGATGCGGTGGTTGAAGCGGTCGGAGCAGGCATTACGACACCGATCATCGGATTCGGCATCACGTTGGCCAACGGGGTCAAACAGGCCATTGCCGAAAAAGGCGCGCTCGGCATTCTGTCGGGCGGGCTGACGGCGACCTCGGCAGGCATCGCGGCTGTTATTATATTCGCATTCTTAGCGGCGGTATTATCCAAGCCGCGCGAAAAATAAATTCGGATTTTTACGGTTAAAAACTTTACGCATCAGACATTAACAGAAACTTTCAGCCATACGGAATATCATGCGTCTGTCCGGAAAAAATAGGCATGTAAAAAGGTAATTTTCCGCAAATGGGGAGAAAAGATATGGTAAAGGGCGTCAACAAGCAGGTCATCGAAGTCGTAGATACGGGCAGCCGCTATTTTGAGCGGGCTATTTTGATTGTCAACCCCAAAAACATCGCCGATCAGACCCGCATCTATGATGAAGCGGCACGCATTTTTTCAAAAAGGCAGGAAGTTCCTCCGTTAAAAAAAACGATTTTCCCCACGATTTGCAAAATGGCGGGTTTTACGGCGCTTGGCGCAGCCATCGCCGGTATCTTAATCAAGGTATTCTGAACACAGTAAAAAACGCCGCCTTCTGTCATTGGTTACAAGAAGGCGGTTTTTTCTGCTTTTTTGTTATCTGAACGCCAAAAGCATTATCTGGAAGTCGCAGGACTCGTCATAGGACTTGTCATCACCGAGCTCGTCATAGGGCTCGTCAAAGGACTTGTCATGGGACTCGTCATAGGGCTGGTCATTATCGAACTCGGGAGGTACGAGGATACCCGGCTCGAAACCGAGCTCGTATTGTTCGCGCAGGCCGATACTGCCGCACATATCGCCGCGACAACCGCGATATAGAGAAGTTTTTTCATGTTAATTTTCCCTGTTCCTTTTCTTTTCGATCGATTGACACGAGGGTTCGCGTCCAGAATATTTTTTGCTTCCGACGTTGAAATATTTGTGTTAAAACTTTACATGGAAAAACAAATTGGTATAGTGAAGCCATTAAAAAAACAAGGCGAGGATAAAGCGTAATGGCTTCACATTAGGTAAAACCACTTTGATTTTTAATTTTTTACCTTGAATTTAAAGTGGTTTTACTATATAATCTACGCGAAAGGACGTGATTTTTTGAAAATTAAAACCGGAAACGGATTTGTCATGCCCATCAGAGACACGGTATTCGGATACCACGGCTGGCCGAGTGTCTGCCGGGGGCCGAAAGGAGACTTGATCGCGGTCTGTTCCGGACTGCGTCTCGCACATGTCTGCCCGTTCGGCAAAGTGATTCTGTGCCGCAGCTATGACGAGGGAAAAACCTGGACCCGCCCGCAGATCATCATCGACACCCCGCTCGATGACCGCGACGCCGGCGTGATGACGTTCAACGGCGATCAGTTGATTGTGACCTCGTTCAATCACTATATCTCCAATCAAAAAGAATTCCCCTGCGATACGCCTTTTGCCGAGACGATGAAAAACGCTTACTTTTCCGAAGGGCGCATCACCGATGAACTCGAAAAAAAATATTACGGTTCGACCTATGTCGTGAGCGGCGATAACGGCATCACCTGGAGCGAAGTGCGCCATGCGCCGGTGACCGCGCCGCACGGTCCCTGCGCGCTCAAAAACGGCGGCCTGATCTATATCGGCAATCCTAAAACCTATGACGAAGAAAAGCCGCTTCACCGTAACATCAATTTACTTGAAATCTGGTTCAGCCCCGACGGCGAAACCTGGGAAAAATACGGCGAGATCAACAATATCCACGAGGGATCGATGTATTGCGAACCGCACATCGCCGAACTGCCTGACGGCACATTGCTCGGAACCATCCGCGTCCAGGGCGAAATCAACGGAAAACGGGTTTTCTGCATCTATCAGACCGAATCGACCGACGGCGGACACACCTGGACAGAACCGCATCAGATTGTTGAAGCGGGTTCGCCGCCCCATGTGCTGGTGCATTCCTCGGGCAAATTGGTTCTGGTCTATGGATACCGCCTCGAACCCTACGGCGAACGGGCGAAAATCTCAACGGACAACGGCAAAACCTGGGGCGAAGAACTGATTCTGCGTGACGACGGCCCCTCCGGCGATCTCGGATATCCCGCTTCGGTCGAACTCAAAGACGGCCGCATTTTTACGCTATATTACCAAAAACGCGACCTCGAAACCGTCCCCGAAATCATGTACTCCATCTGGGAAATTCCAACCCTGTAGGGGCGATTCATAATCGCCCGGCGGCGAGTCGCCGCTGACAAACGCATCATAAAATCTGCAATCCGCAACCCCGATAGCGCGCGCTTCCCACCTCTGTGTAATCCGTGTAGGGACGATTCACAATCGCCCGGCGGCGAGTCGCCGCTGACAAACGCGTCATAAAATCTGCAATCCGCAACCCCGATAGCGCGCGCTTCCCACCTCTGTATAATCCTTGTAGGGACGATTCACAATCACTCGCATAACAACCATAGACGCGCACCTCGTGTGCCCCCTAAATTCCCCTCTGCGGAGGGGTGCCCGAAGGGCGGGGGGTTAAATAAATATATCCCGCCGCTGCGGTACCTTTTTTCTTCATTTTTCACTTTTCTCTTTTCATTTTTCACTAAACCAAACCCCACCGCCCATAGGGCGTGGGGTGAAAATTCCCCTCTGCGGAGGGGTGGTGCGCAGCACCGGGGTGGTTGTTTCCTTGTAGGGGCGATTCACAATCGCCCGCAAAACAACCATAGACACGCATCTGCGTATACGCCCGTAAATTCCCCTCCTGCGGAGGGGTGCCCGAAGGGCAGGGTGGTATAATAAGATATCCGCTGCGGTACCTTTTTTCTTCATTTTTCACTAAACCAAACCCCACCGCCCATAGGGCGTGGGGTGGAAATTCCCCTCTGCGGAGGGGTGGTGCGCAGCACCGGGGTGGTCTCGTTTGCCTGTAGGGGCGGATATCATCCGCCCACAAATTGCACATCTAAAAAGGCATTGCGTCTGCAATGCCTTTTTAATAACTCTTTTTCACCAACCGGTCAGTTCCGAAAACACCGGCCATGCCAAATCGGCGTAAAATCGATGTCCCTCCGGCCCGATCACATGCCGCACTTTATCCTCCGCACCACAGGCTGTATACAGCTTTTGGGCGACAGTAAATTGCTCCTTTGCTTCTTCAACCGGGAAAATATCATCTTTTAAACCGCTGACAATCACCATCGGCCTCGGCGCAGAGAGCCCCGCGGTTTCGCCCATGTCGAACCAATTCATAATGCCGGGAATATAGTTGCAGACACAATGAAGAATCTCTCCTATCGAATCCTTATAAGTGCAAAATGCGCAGGACGGCATCGCCGCGCCGATGCGGGTCTCAAGCGCCATGGTATAAAATGTCGCCGTACCCCCACCGCTGTTGCCCATGATCCCGATTCGCTCGGAATCGACCTGCGGGAAATGGGTCTCTAACACGTCAATCGCCCTTGAAACGTCCCAAACCCGTTCCGCAATCAGAGTGCGTCCCAATAAAAGCGCTGCCATTGCCGGCTGCTGGCATGCGGGCCCTTTTTCGGTTCCGCCGCTCTCGCCGAATCCGCGCTGTTCGATGGTCAGCGCCGCAAACCCGCGCTTAACTGCCTGCATCGCAAAGTCCCGGTCTCCGCTCGCGATAATCTCCTCGTCTCCGGAGTAGATCGGTCTCGCCAAAGAGATGTGCATGCCCTTTGAATGTCCCTGTAAACAGATCATCACCGGGGGTTTTTTATTCATCGGCATATCGGGAATCAGCAGATGGGCAGGGGCGCTATAATTTTTTTCGGTTTTATAGAGAAACCTTGTCTCGGTAAAACCGTCGTGCTGCTTCGTCCATTCCACGCAAACATCCGGTTCAACCTTCTCAAACGTATCCATCCCGAGCAGTTCCCGAAGCTTTTTCACGCCCGCGTTCTGCCAGTCAGTAAAGCTGTTTCCTGCCGTAAGCGCGCCTTTTTTAATCGCATGATCCATCATATCAAGGTGTTGAATCTGAGGGTCCATAATAATACTTCCTTTCCGCCGCCTGCCGCTGTCTCGATGAAAGATATGATTATCCGTTCAGATATTTTTATTTATTCTCGTCCTTATGATCTTCGGTCTTTTCCTCTTCTGTCTTCGGCTCATCCTCAGCGTTTTCCGTCTGTTTTTCCGCATCAGCCGTTTCTTCGGAAGTTCCCGCTGCAGCCGCTTCTTTTTTCATCTTTTTAGTCGGCAGCATCACCAGCTTGTCGATGAAGCCGTAAATCTGCTTTTCAAAAATCAGCAGCAATAACCCGAGCACAAACAGGAAAATACCGATAAACTGCGACGTCGAGAGCGCTCCGACGCTTCCGCGAATTGTATCCTCCCGGAAAAATTCCAAAATGAACCGCACCACGGAATACATCAGCAGATACAATGCCAGTCCGATCGGACGGGTGACCGGCTTTTTGCGTTTTTGGTTCAGCACCAGCAGCAAAATGCCGAAGATCAAAAAGTTGCAGGCCGATTCGACCAGCTGCACCGGGAAAATCGTGTCCGCCGTAATGCAGACGTCGCCGTAACAGCACCCTGCGAAAAAGCAGCCGATGCGCCCGAAGGCCTGTCCCAGCGGAATTGCGGGGATCACAATATTGACGAAGTCGGAAAGTTTCTGCCGCTCGTCGTGCAGATACCATGCAACCGCCAGCGCACCGCCGATCAGACCGCCGTAAAAGACAAACCCGGAGAGAATATAATCCTTAAAGAACTCCCCGAATGTAATGGTCCCGCCGATATTTCCGATGGCCGTTGCCATCCGCCCGGCGACCGTGATCCAATATAATACCTTTGCCACCACAAAACCACCCACGAGCGCCCAGACCGACAAATAGAAGACGTCGAGTTTTATACCGGCATTTTTGGCGCGGATTTTTACCGTAAAATAGGCGGTGATAAAGCCGATCAACACCATCACGCCGTAGGTTTGAATGTGCAGCCCGAACAGATTGATTTCCGGATACATAAAAAAGCTTCCTTTCAGATTGAAATGACTTTTGCGCTTATTTTATCGCATTAGTTAAAACGTGTCAACGCACGAGCTCGGGCACAAACTTCAAATAGTCCGCCGAGATCAGCCGAAATTCGATGCCCTCCTGCAAACCCGTCACGGCTTTTTTATGGCTCTGGGCATGCAGATGTCCGTAATAGCACCTTTTGATACCGTATTCAAGCAGCGTATCCATGATTTCATCGCAGCGATATTCGCCGTAGAGCGGGGGATAATGTAAAAACACAACGGGTTCCTTGCCGGTCTTTTTTGCCGCCTCAATCGACATGCGCAGCCGCCCGACCTCACGATTTAAGACCTTTTTATCGGCACTGTCGGCTAAATCATAAAACCAGCCGCGCGTTCCGCAAACGGCGATGTTGTCTGCGATCTCGGCGCTGTTGTGGATGATTTTAACCGACAAAAAGCCGTTTTCGGTTAAAAATTCATTCATTTTTTTGGCCGTGTTCCACCAGTAGTCGTGATTGCCCTTCATAACAAACTTGATGCCGGGCAAGCCCTGAAGAAACGCAAAATCCGCCTTGGCCTGTGCAAAATCCATCGCCCAGCTGATGTCGCCCGGCAGCACGACAAAGTCGCCGTCTTTGACGAGTTTTCGCCAGGCGGTCTCCAGCCGTTCGGTATAATCGCTCCAACCTCCGAAGATATTCATCGGCTTGTCCACAGTAAAAGAAAGATGCAGATCCGCAATCGCAAAAACGCTCATGAAACCCCCAAAAAAAGAAGGATTGTCACCATTTTAACACACATAATCAGACCCGTCAAATGGCACAATAACCATAGTGAGTTCCGCGAACAGGAACCGTTGACGAAAGGATGGGCATGATGGAGAACACGAAAAAACCCTCAACCCCAAACGCTGATAAAATTGACTGCGGCGTGCACAACTGTATCTATCACAGCGGCAAGACGGACTGCAACGCCAAGACTGTCAAGGTCGGACCGCCCGGCGGCGCCAAACGCAGTGACCAAACCTCTTGCGATACCTTCAAAGCCCGTGAGTCGGGTCAACCGCCGTAACGGACTTTTGGAATCCTTAATAACCGAAAAAGCGGCTGCGCATGATTTTGCGCAGCCGCTTTGTTTCATTCTTTCTGCATCTATTTGCTTTTCATCCGAAACCCGCCGACGGTCTCAATCAACCCCACCACCGAAAGCAGTGCAATCAAAACAATCCGCAGCACCGCCTCGTCCGCCTTGGTATACAGCCAAAAACCCAGGCCGAGCATTGCAATGCCCAGCGGGATTCCAAGCCAAATCTCCTTCCAGTCGACCAGTCCGTTTTTAGTATGCCCGACCAGCGAAATTACAGCACTCGGAATAAACAATAACAGCACCAACCCCCGCGCCTCACTGCCGCTCGCAATCCCAAACCCGATCACATAGGCATATAAAATCCAACCGCCCCCGAATCCGAGACCCGCAAACCACCCGGCCACAACCGCGGCCAATGTATCCCAAACCCAACTCACGCGCTCACCGCCAATCGGATCGCCGAGAGCAGCAATAAAATCCCAAACGAAATTCGAATCAGTTTCGGAGGCAGTTTGGCCAAAAAAATCGCGGCCACGATGCCGCCCGCCACGGTTCCGCCCACATAACGCAGCGCCAGTTTTAAAATTTCGGGTTCCCGAAAACAGGCCAGAATCGCCCCGGGAATCGACACGGCCAGCACCAGTGCCACACAGTTGGCATGCGCGTGTTTCTGGTCGAATCCGGCCCGCTCAAGCATCGGTACGGCAAAAATCCCGCCGCCGGCTCCGAACAGCCCCGCGACCAACCCGGCAACCGCACCCGATGCCCAGGACAAAAGCTTTTTCAAAACACCACCCCCGGCATATTCTTTGCCGGAGTGCTTATTTTATTAAAATTTCACCGTAGGGGCGGCCCCGTGTGGCCGCCCGCCCTCGAAAATCTCCCGTAGGAACCCTCTTTATGCAGGTTCATCACGCTATCACCGTAGGGGCGGCCCAAGTGGCCGCCCGCCCTCAAAAATCTCCCGTAGGAACCCTCTTTATACCGATTCAACTCGCTATCACCGTAGGGGCGGCCCCATATGGCCGCCCGCCCTCGTAATTCAGAAAAATCCTTAATACGACCTTCAAACGTCCACATAGGAACCGCTCTCTTTATGATTTTCGTTATTGTAATATTCGTCTAATGTCCATTTCAGAGGATTCTCCACGATATATTTTCTTATCTCATTTAAATCCTTTTCGTTGCGTATTACATGCTCATAATAATTGCGTTGCCTTAAATGCTTGTGAAACGGCTTACATAATCTGTTCTTAACCCCTTTGATATAATCGTTCGTTGTCATGGTTTTAAACCAGCCGATGATTTGCGGCAAAGACGCGCTTTCTCTCGCGTCTTCTCTCATATTGAAAATCACAAAATGGATATGATTCGGCATGATTACGTAACCATCGATTTTTACACAGGTATATTTGCTTTCTGTTTTCAACAGCCATTTTTCAACCATCTTACCTGCATCATTTAAATTTGCATTCAGCGGTAACCACTCCCGGTCATTTTTTCTGTCCTTTTTCATTTCAATCGGGCGGCCACATGGTGCCGCCCCTACGGCCTGATCCATAATTTCGCCAAATAAATGCATTTGGTGATTGGTGCATATCGTAATAAAATATGCATTATTTTGGGCATAATCATAACCTTTTAACCGAAGTTGCTTTCTGATCGGGTATTCCATTTTACCACCTTTCGAACAGTAAAACCGATCCGCTCCTACGGCTTAACCGAAAAAACGCGCCGCGTTGTTATAAAAAATATCGTCCGCCGCGCTTTGCCCGAAGACCTTGGCAATCCGTTTTTCAACCTTTTTCAGATCAAACAGTTCTTTCGCAATTTGCGCACCGTCGTAATCACTTCCGATCGCAAGACATTTTTCACCACCCAGCGCAAAAAACCGTTCAATATGGGTGATCAGCGCACGAACAGACCCGCCGTCTCCCAAAAACGCCTCGTAAAAATTCAATCCGACCAATCCGCCGCGCCGAAAAATCTCCTTTGCCTGCTCGTCGGTCAGGTTGCGCGTCTCACCGCAGACGGTTCTGGAATCGGAGTGGGTCGCGATAAAGGTCTCATCGGTCGCCTCACAGATATCCCAAAACGCCTTGTCGGAGCAGTGCGAGCAGTCGAGCGTAATCCCGTTCAGCACCAATGCCGAAATAACCTCTTTCCCGAGCGGCGAAAGCCCCCGCCCGTCGCCCTTGATCCCGCCGCACAGCGGATTATCCGGGTTATGGGTCAGCGATACGATCCGAAACCCCAGCGCTTTTAACATCGCAATGTCCTCGTCCGGATTTTGAATGATATTGCCGCAGTTTTCAACCGCAAGCACCGGCGTCACCGCAGGATATCGGGGCAGTTCTTTGAGCAGATAATCAGACACATTGCCAAAATACGCTCTTGCTTCTTCTTTTTCGGTAGGATCAATGCAGATTGCAAATGTCTGAACCCAACTCTCATACGGGCTTTTTAAAAACGGCAGCGAAAACGCCGAAAACGGTTTGCCGGCGTCGAAAGCGGCGGTCGCGGTATCGCAGTGCAGATCAAAAAGATTCATAAAACGCCCTCTCTTTTCATAAAGTTTTCGGGGAGTGGTCATCATGGCGAAATTTGCGGTCGGTGGTTCGTTTTACACGCAGCTCTGCCGGGCGTGCGGAGAATTGGCCCGTTATGATTTTGTACAGCTCGGCAGTGCGGGCAGTTCGGTCGGGGGCAGGGAAATCCCGTACATCAAACTGGGCGGGGACGATTTTGTGTTGTTTTTGGCCGGTACCCACCCGCTTGAGTATATCACTGTTGCGGTTTTGGCCGGTTGGCTGCAAAAACTCTGCAAAGCCATCGAGACCGGTCGGCAGTTCTGCGGCTTCGATGTGCGGTCGGCCTTCCGCAAAAAAGGGATTGTCGTCGTACCCTGTCATAATCCCGACGGCACCGAGATCGCCTTCGGAAACGGGGTTTTATCGCCGCTCGACCGTTCGGCGCTGGCCGAAATCTGCGGCGGCGATCCATCGATTTTCAACTGCAATCTCAACGGGGTGGACCTCAACCACAATTTCGACGCCGGTTGGTCCGAACTGCGAAAACTCGAAAAGGAATCCGGCATCGATGGGCCGTCCCCCCGCCGGTTCGGCGGTCCGTTCCCCGAGAGCGAACCCGAGACCCGTGCGATCGTCAACCTCTGTTATGAATTCAATCCCCGTCAAGCTATCGCGTTGCATAGTCAGGGCGAGGAGATCTATTGGCGCTACGGCGACATTCTCCCCAAGCACTCCGAAATCATGGCGCACATCTTAGCCATCTCCTGCAATTATACGCTGGGTGAACCGGAGGGCATCGCCTCCCACGGCGGCTTCAAAGACTGGTTCATCCGTGAATTCGACCGCCCGGCGTTCACCTTCGAAATCGGCAAGGGCAAAAACCCGCTGCCGATCACCGATACCCCGGCTTTGTTAAAACGCCTCTCCGACACCCTTTTAATCGCGGCATTAATGTAACGGAATCAATATTTCCTCAAGCGGTACGGTCTTCACCGTGCCGTCTTCTTTTTGCATCATCAGCGGCGAAGTCGTATCATTCGCGTTGATATACAACAAACCGTCCAAATCATTGATAAAATTGCCGACCCTCTGATATTTTTCACTAACCGTATTTCCGTCTTTGTCGACCAGCCAAAATCCCTTTTCCCCATCTTTCACCGGCGCTTCGGCATCCTCACCGCAGCACTGTGCAATTCCGATATAGCCGGTTTCGGTGACGATATAGGTGATTCCGTTATACTTTTCATTTAAAATATTCCCACCGATATCGGCAAGCTGTGCAGTATGGCATTCTTCCCCCTGCATATTTCCGGCATAAAGTACAACCCTGTCCTCAAACGGCACTCCAATATAACAATATTTCTGTTCAAAGACCGTGTTACCGTTTTCATCAAGCAGCCCATAGTTCACATCTCCGCCATACCACGAATTATAATAAATCGTCAGCTGATATTTGCCGAAAAACGTTTGAATAACCCCGGTCTCTTTTTTGCTGACAACCGTTCCGGTCCGGTCTAAATTGTAAAGAGAACCCTCTTTGGTTGCGGTTGCGCCTTCACCGAAAAGAATCAGCGAATCATAACTCTCCCCGATCGGATTGAAATTTTCATCGAGCAGCCAATGTTCCTCGGTGCCGTCCAGATATTCTTTGTGGGCGGCATAAGGTGCGGCGGGTTGATTGTCATAGCTTGAGGCCTCATAGCAGGCCTCGGTTCCGTCCTCATAAACCGTATAACAGCTTAAATCGTGATATCTTGCAACCTCAACACCATCCGGCCCGACGACGATATAGACGTCACCGTAAAGCCGTTGAAAGTCGTCTCTGCGTAAAATAAAATACCCGTTTTCAGTCACACTGATGCCCTTATAGTTCACATCAAAAATCAGCCTGCCGTCTTTATCGGCAAGTCCCACATGTGTAATCCCGTAGCTGAACCCGGGTGTGACGCAGACCAGCTGATAATTATCGGTATAGGGCAGGGCGACTGTGTAGGCGTTTTCGGGCATTTCTCCGTCCGCCATCAGATAAGTCGGTTTGTGCGGCAGCGTCCCGTTTTTATAATAACACCGGATGACCTCATCTCCAGCCGTGTGCACCTGTTCGGGTGTTTCGAGCGGCAGTCCGGTTGCCTGTAACGCGTTCACGAAATATACATACCACTGGCCGCCGCCTTGGAACTCGGGCGGCAGCTCTTTGACCGAAGTAATCATCCTCGTATCTCCGCTTACATCAAGCACAAATGCCCATTCAAACCCCGTCGAGACGGAACGCTTCCCGGTTTTCTCATTGTCGTATGACTCTTCAAAATTAATTATAACGGTCAGGGCGTCTCCGTTTTGTTCACGGGATGTCTCGGTAGCCACAAGTTTATAATTCGGACGGCTCTGAGCTTCTACGCGCGAAAACGCAATCCGATACCGGATATACTCAAACATCACCGCGTTTTCCGCAGTGTCGGTGCAGATGTCGGAAAAATCGACCGGTTCCAAAGTCGTGATCGCTTCGGCATATAGTTTGAGAAAACGGAGTATCTCCGGTTCGCCGCCCGTGATCCTTACGCTTCTGTTTGCCGACTCAAACAAGGGGTTTTCCGTCAAATCAAGCGGGTCGGAGACAATCGAAGCAGATTCTGGCGCAATACTCCCGGTTTGCTGCGATTCGAACGCTTTTTGTCCGCACCCAAACAACCCGAAAATCAACAGGACTGCAAGCCAAAATGCCGCCGCGCCGAAAAAGGCGTGGCCTTTCGCACGCTGCACTATATTCCGTTTCCGACGAATCATCATTATGCCCCCATCTTAATAACCATTTCGCTCAGCACTTCCGAAAGCGGCACGGTTTTCATCACCCCGTCTTCGCTTTGAAAAATCAGCGGCGAGATGGTGTCCGCTGCATTGACATATAACTCCCCGTTTTCATCAACGGCATTGCCAATCTGCAGATATTTTTCGCTGATCTGTCTGCCTTCTCTGTCGATCAGCCAGCACCCCGCCACCCGGCAGTTGATCTCAACGTCGGATTTCCACCCAAAACTCTGTGCGATTCCGATACATCCGGTTTCCGTCACCAAATAGGCAACAGAATTATAATTTCGGTCAAAAACATTTCCGTCAATATAGCCCAGCAGCGCAGCCCGCCCGGTAACACTCTGATAATCCCCGGTGAAAAGTAAAACCAGATTTTCAACCGGCATCTCAATGTGGCTGTAATTCTGCTCATAAATCACATTGCCGTTTTCATCCAGCAGCCCGTAACGAACATCGCCGTCTTTCCAAGAGTTATAGGACATCTGAACCCGATATTTTCCGAAAAACGTCTCGGTCACCGTCGGCTCTTTTTTGCTTATCACATTTCCTTTCTTGTCAAGCTGATAAAGGGTACCGTCTCTTGTCGCAGACGCACCGGTTTCGGTCAGAATCAGCGAATCATAACTTTCACCCACGGGCTGAAAATTTTCATCCAGCAACCAATACTTTATTTCATCCCCGCGCCCCGCCGAAGCGGCATACGGAGCAGAGGGCTGATAGGGATATTCGCAAGCTTTATAAAAAACTTCATCCCCGGTTAACTCCTTCGAATAACAATACAAATCCGTATAACTTGCAATTTCATAACCATCTGAACCCGTAATGATATAAGACCCGCCGTAATGCAGGACAAAATACCCGTTCTTGGTCACACCGATACCCGTAAACAGCAAATCAAAAACCATTTTCTTTTTTCTGTTCGCCAATCCCACAACCGTGTCTGCATCGAATTCCGAAGTGGTATAAATTAAATCATATTCGTTGGTATAAGGCAGATCCTTTTTTCGGCAGTCTTTTATCGAATAAGCATCCTCTGCCATTAAATAGACCGGCAGCGCCCTTCCGCTCTCATAAACATACCGGATCATCTCATCTCCCGCGGTATGGACTTGCTTTGCCGTACCCAGCGGTAAACCGGTTCTCTCCAGCGCTTTTTGTACCGCTTTCAGTCGCTGTCCGTCTTCATAATAAGCAGAAGTGATTGTCACCGAGGTTATCACCGCACCATTCTCGCCTTTTTTAATCACAAACGCCCAAATATCCTCCAGCGAATCGGATAACGAGGCATGCATCCCGTCGTATACCACGCCTGCCGAGACTTGAATCGTCGTATATTTTCCTTTTTCCCTGCGCGACAGCTCGGTAACCGTCATCTTATAATTTTCCCAGTGTTTGGACTGCGTGCGAAAAAGAGCCACCCGGTATCGGACAAACTCCGTAATCACCGCATTTTCAACCGTGTCGGCGCAGATGTCGGAATAATCGTACATCTGCAGCGTCGTCATCGAGTCGGCATACCGTGCAAAAAATTGACCGATCACCGGCTCTCCACCCGTCATCTGAACACTTCCGCCTGTTTCTTTCGAAACCGGACTCTCAGCCAGATCAAGCACTTCGTCCGAGACAGCCGATGTGGTATTCGAAACCGAAACCGTACTCATACTTTGCTCCGGCACCGCTGCCGGTGTGCAGCCATAGAGACCCGATAAGACCACCACGAACGCCAATAACCACGCACCCGTTCTGAATACCCGGATTTTATCCGCCGAAACCATCACCCATCCCCCATTCATTCCCTTACAAATAGTATGCACTTTCACCCTAAATTTGTCAACCCCGAAAGGTTTACGGTTTGTCTTTGCAAAATCCGATTTATACGGTATAATAGAATTATTATATCTTGGGAGTGAACGGATTGCAGGAACTGATCAACGGACTTTTTTCGTCGTTTACCCAGCTGACGGGCGGAGAATGGCTCAAAATGATCGCCATGTGGCTGATCGGCGGCGCGCTGATTTATCTGGCGATAAAAAAAGATATGGAACCGGCACTGCTGCTGCCGATCGGATTCGGGGCGATTTTGGTCAATCTGCCGCTTTCGGGCGTCATCAACCAACTCGACGGCGCCGGAAACGAGGTCGCGGGTGCCATTCAAAAACTGTTTGAGATCGGCATCGAAGCCGGAGAACTTATGCCGCTGCTGCTGTTCATCGGCATCGGCGCGATGATCGATTTCGGCCCGCTGCTTTCAAATCCGAAACTGCTGTTATTCGGCGGCGCGGCCCAGTTCGGCATCTTCGCCACATTGGCGGTCGCCTCGATCTTCTTCCCGCTCAAAGATGCCGCCGCCATCGGCGTCATCGGCGCGGCGGACGGCCCTACGTCAATCTATGTCGCGCAGTATTTTAAATCGCAGTTCACCGGCCCGATCATGGTCGCGGCCTATTCGTATATGGCGCTGGTACCGATCATCCAGCCGCCGATCATCAAACTTTGCACCACCCGTAAAGAGCGCCTGATCCGCATGCCCTACGAGAAAAAATCGGTCTCCAAGACCGTTCGCATCCTGTTCCCGATCGCGGTGACCATCGTCGCGGGCATCATCGCGCCGGCCTCGGTGGCGCTGGTCGGCTTTTTGATGTTCGGCAACCTGATCCGTGAATGCGGCGTGCTGGGCTCGCTGTCCGAGACCGCTCAAAAAGAATTCGCCAATATCATCACGCTGCTGCTCGGCATCACCATCGCCTTCAAAATGCAGGCGGAGGCCTTCCTCAACTGGCAGACCCTGCTCATCATGGGATTGGGTCTCGTCGCCTTTATCTTTGATACCGCCGCCGGCGTGTTCTTCGCCAAATTCTTAAACCTGTTTACGAAAAACAAAGTCAACCCGATGATCGGTGCGGCCGGCATTTCGGCTTTCCCGATGTCCTCGCGCGTCGTCCACAAGATGGGCCTCAAAGAAGACCCGCAGAACTTTTTGCTGATGCACGCTGCGGGCGCGAACGTCTCCGGCCAGATCGCCTCGGTCATCGCGGGCGGCCTGATCATCAAGCTGGTCAGCGCCTTGGGCGTCGGTTAAGGAAAGAGGGGTACCGCATATGCAAAACCTTGATATCGCTTTAAAAATCATGGGGCTCGGGATGCTCGGAATCTTTGTGATCGTCGGCGTCATCATCTTTTTGACTTGGCTGCTGAAAAAACTCTTCCCGGCCAAAGAACAATAAAGGATTTACCCGTTTTTGAAAGGATCGTTTAAAATGCCAAAAGAGACCGTAGACACCGCCGTCATCGTCCGCCATTACGAGGAAGCCCCGGGTTGTCCGCACTGCAGTTTCGAGCAGGAAGCCGACGCCTACGAAATTGACCGGCTGCTTGACGGCAATATGATGATCGAAGATATTCGCATGGAAACCGACGCGCGCGGTTTCTGCGCCGAACATTATAAAAAACTCATCAATGCCCGCAGCCGCTTTTCGGTCGCGGTGATGCTCGAGAGCCATCTTCGCGAACTCCAAAACGTCTATCTCGAAAAAAACAACCCCAAAAAGGGCAAGGGGTCACTCGGTGTCAAGCTGAACGAACTCGACCGCGACTGCTATATCTGCCGCCGCATGTCGGGGCATATGGAGATGTTCGAAGCCGGTGTCGCGGTGCTGTGGAAACGGCGCGAGGACTTCCGCGAGCTGTTTGAGAAAAAGGGTAACTTGTGTATACACCACTATGCCCGACAGCTGGCCGCCTGCGAAAAGGAGCTGGACAATAACACCTACCGCGAGATGAGCGAAGTGATGTTTCAAAACGTCCGCAAGACCCTCGACGCGCTGGCCGACGAGACCAAGTTCTACGTCAGCCGTTTCGATTACCGCATCACCGGGGCGGATAAGAATTTCGGGACTTGCGCCGATGTGTTGGAACGCGTCGACGGATTTTTGCACGGCGGACCCCTGCAATGCAAACTCCCCAAAAAATGACATCCTACGACAGGGCGATTCGACATTTTTCGATGCATAAATGTCACCGATAAATGAATATTAAAAACTTTCCACATCCCCGTGTGGAAAATTTTTTTGGCTTTTTTATGCGGTTTTCGGGATTCTTTGATCATTGCGGGATATTCGATTCATGAATATTCGCTTATATAAGCGGCGCATAATAAAGCCATTTTTTTCACTTTTTCCGTTTTGTATTATTCATCGGTTTACATAATTATTTTTCCGGTTTACATAATTATTTTACAATCTCAAAAAACCGCATCTTTCCGTCCTTCCGAGGGCAATTTTCAAAACATTCAAAAAGTTTTCCACATTTATTATGTAAACCCTTTGAAATATTTCATACGGAAAGTATTATTCGCTTTACAGCACATTTGTGTCCCCGCCGGCGTCCTTTTACACAGCTTTTGAAATTTTCCAAAGCGCCGAAGCCGTCCGTTCCACCTGTTCACAGTCGTTGAAAATCCCGAAGCTGATCCGCACGGCGCCATCCGGCAGGGTCCCGAGCACTTCATGCGCACTCGGCGCGCAGTGCAGCCCCGCCCGCACGGCAATCCCCTCATTTTCGAGTTCCGAGGCCGTCCGCTCACAGCACATCCCATCGAAATTAAACAAGTAGATTCCCGAGGCCTTGGTCGGCTCATAAATCCGAAGCCCCGAAAGCCCCTCCGTCCGCTCGACAAGCACTTCACGCAGCTGCCGCTCGTGTTCTCCTATGTTTCCGGCGCCCAGTTCGTTGACAAACCGCAGTCCTTCGCCGAGTCCGATAATAGCGTTCACCGCCTGTGTGCCGCTTTCCAGCGCCTCGGGCAGATTCAGCGGTTGTTTTTTCAACATCGAATCGCTGCCGGTGCCGCCCTCAATCAATGTGCGCAGCGGCGCATGGTCCCTTATCAAAAGCACCCCGCTTCCGGATGGGCCGAAAAGCCCCTTGTGCCCCGGCATACACAGCAGATCGATTCCGTCGGCGGCCATATCGATCACAGCGCTTCCGGCGGCCTGTGCGGCGTCGACAATAAACAGCATGCCGAATTTGGCGGCCAGCCGTCCCAGTTCCGCAACCGGCATCACCTGACCGTCGACGTTCGAGGTATGTACGCACAGCAGGGCGGCGGTATTCTGGTTGATTTTCCGTGCAAAATACGCCGCCGTGTTCACGACGTCCCGCCCGATTTCGGCCACGCTGTAGGTAATCAGACCCTCTGCCGCCATCGCCTCGAGCGGGCGCATCACCGAATTGTGTTCCCGGTCTGATACCACAATGTGCGCCCCTTTGGGCAAAAAGCATTTTAAAGCCAGGTTGAGCGCATGGGTACAGTTCTGGGTGAACACCACCCGTTCGGGCGACCCGGAATGAAAGGTCTTGGCGAAATTTTCCCGTACCCGAAAAATCCTCTCTGCGGTATCCAGCGACATCTGATAACCGCCTCTGCCGGGATTTGCGCCGTATTGTAAAAACGCCTCCCGCACCGCATTGACCACACAGTAGGGCTTGGGAAAAGACGTAGCCGCATTGTCAAGATAGATCATATCGTAAATTTCTCCCCTTCTTTCGTTTTGGCATTAAATAAACCGTTGTTTTGTCAATCGCACGGCTGTCCGCCTCCCTCCGGGGGCAGATAACTCCCTTTCACCTGTATGCCCTCGGTTTCGAGCAGCGCACGGGCGGTCTGTTCATCGCTGTAGACCCGCAGACCGTATCCACACCCGCAGCCGGTGACGCTGGCGGGCAATTTTTCACATTGTGATTTAATGTTATATCGTAAAAGAATCTCCTTGGCTCTGAACGCATACGTCACAGACGACAGGATGATTCCGCTTGCCTGTTTTCTCATATTTCTGTCCATTCTTTCGAAGAGAAGAAACCTTCCCCCGAACCGGTTTGCCACAGTATATGACACATTCGGCTCAAGAGTACTTGTGCATTTGCGGTATTTGTGTTACAATAACGAGACACTTTTTCGGAGGTTTTGTTTTGCAGTATTGGGAAGTACTCATCCTTGCCGTCGGCCTTGCGATGGACGCGTTCGCGGTATCGATTTTGAATGGATTGACCGCCAAGCCGTCGGTCAAACAGAATTTTGCGATGGCGGGTTCGTTCGGCGTCGCCCAGATGGTTTTTCCGCTGATCGGTCTGCTGCTCGGATCGGCGTTTTATAATCTCATCAACAACATCGATCATTGGATCGCGCTGGGGCTTCTGGCCGCACTCGGTGCCAAAATGCTGATCGATGCCAAGAAAAATCCGGACACCTGCGAAGTCCGGCTGACGGCGAAAATGATTTTGATCCAAGCGGTGGCGACGGCGATTGACGCATTGGTCGTGGGCGTCGGGCTTGCGGCGATGACAGATAATATCCCGCTGACCGTGCTGACCATCGGAGCCGTGACGTTTTTGCTGTCGCTGGCGGGCGCATTCGGCGGAAAATTAGTGGGCATACGCCTCTGCCGGGGCGCACGGGTACTCGGCGGCCTGATTTTAATCGGCATCGGCGTCAAAATTTTTGTGGAACACGTTTTCTGCGGGTGAGAACCCGCGGCGGCGAAACGCCGCTCTTATACGCGAAATAGAATCTGTTGTACGTAAACCCGATAACGCGCGCTGCCATGCCCTGTGTTTCTCTGTAGGGCGCGGCATCCCTGACGCGCCGTAATCTTCGCAGGGGCTTCGCCTAGTAGCCATGCCATCATCCCCGATGTTTCTCCGTAGGGGCGGATATTATCCGCCCGTAATCTAATTATATGGGATATCGGCTGTCCTAATCGACAACCCGACGATAGAACATGTCATCCTGAGCGGAGCGCTTTGCCGAAGAACGTTTGCGAATGTTCTTTGAAGTCTGAAGGATCTCGAACCGATAATGCCATTAAATCTATCTACTGTAAAAAACAACCGTGTTCAGAACGGGTTTTCTATTTATTACAAAAGAAATTTCACAATTTGTAAAAATGCTTGAATTTATGACAACACTATGGTAGAATACTTTTATAAGGAGGGGTTGTTCATGAAAGAAAGAAATCGTTCCGGACTTGTTTTCGGTCTTGTCACGGCACTTTTGGCCGCAATCGGCATCATTGCGCTGATGGCAAAAGTGATCCGGGATTTCTCGGCAAAGCTCAACACCACCGAAGGCGATTCCTACATCCCGGACTGGAGTGACGAGGATTCGTTCGACATCGACCTGAACGAGGACCTGTCTTCTCCCGACTCCGACAACTGAAAATAAAACCCAAAAACCCTCGGCAGCATGACCTGTCGGGGGCTTTTCTTTGTTGTCCGCAACGGTCGGTTGTCCATAACGAAACTGTAAGGGCGAACTTCGTTCGCCCGCTTATATTCCCCTCTTCATGGCGTCGTTATACCGCCCTGTGGGCGGCTTTGACACCTTAGGGGTTGGCGCAGCGCGCCGGGGGTTCGTCGTAGGGAGCGACGCCCTCGTCGCTCCGCCGCATCTCAGTGAACTTTTTTCGTTGTAGGGCGCGGCATCCCTGACGCGCCGTAATCTTTTTCCGAATTTCATCATTGTCAGACGTGACAACCCCGTTCCTGCCGTGCGGATTCCCCCGTGGCGCGGATAACATGTCGTTTTTCGGTGGGGTGATCATAATCCGTGCGGCGCGTCAGAGATGCCGCGCCCTACAGATTTATCGATTTTTTCCTCACATCGCCAGCAACGTGTTGAAAACCTTTATTCCCCTCTGCATGGCATCGCTATGCCGCCCTGTGGACGGCTTTGACGCCTTAGAGGTTGGACGCGAAGCGGGCGGGGTGGTTAAACATAAAAAAGCGCCGATCATTCGGCGCTTTTTTTCGGCGGGATTACTAATCCCGCCCTACATTCATTTTTAATTCAAAACTTAACCTGCTCCCTTACATACCCCGCCAACTCCGCAATCGGGATGCGCTTCTGCACCATCGTGTCGCGGTCGCGCACGGTCACGCAGCCGTCGGTCTCGCTCTCGAAGTCGTAGGTCACGCAGACCGGGGTGCCGATCTCGTCCTGACGGCGGTAGCGCTTGCCGATGGAACCGGCGTCGTCGTAGTCACAGTTGAATTCTTCGCGCAATTCAGCAAAGATCTTTCCGGCAGGTTCGGCCAGTTTCTTGGAAAGCGGCAGAATCGCGGCTTTAAACGGCGCAAGTGCGGGTGCAAGCCGCATAACCACGCGGGTTTCGCCCTTTTCGTCCACTTCTTCGTCATAGGCATCGCACACCACCGCAAGGAAGGTGCGCTCGACGCCCAGCGACGGCTCGATAACATAGGGTACGAGCTTTTCGTTGGTCTCGGTATCGAAATATTCCAGCGTCTTCCCACTGTGTTCGGAATGGCGCGAAAGGTCGTAGTCGGTACGGTCGGCGATGCCCCACAGCTCGCCCCAGCCAAACGGGTATAAAAACTCGATGTCGGTGGTCGCCTTGGAATAGAAGCAAAGTTCCTTCGGGTCGTGGTCGCGCAGCTTTAAACTGTCGGCCTTCAGACCGATGGCCAGCAGCCAGTCGCGGCAGAACGCCCGCCAATAATCGAACCACTCCAAATCGGTACCCGGCTTGCAAAAGAATTCGAGTTCCATCTGCTCAAACTCACGCACGCGGAAGATGAAGTTACCCGGCGTGATCTCGTTTCGGAACGATTTTCCGATCTGCCCAACGCCGAACGGCAGCTTTTTGCGGCAGGTGCGGGCGATGTTGGCAAAGTTGACGAAAATGCCCTGCGCGGTCTCGGGGCGCAGGTAAATCTCGCTCTTGCTGTCCTCGGTGACGCCCTGAAAGGTCTTGAACATCAAGTTGAACTTACGGATATCGGTAAAATCACACGCGCCGCATTCGGGGCAGGGGATTTTTTGCTCACGGATATACGCCATGATCTGCGCGTCGTCCCATCCCGCGGGATTGACGCCGGTGTCCTCGATCAGCTTATCGGCGCGGTGGCGGGTCTTGCAGGCCTTGCAGTCGATCAGCGGATCGGAGAATCCGCCGACATGTCCGGTGGCGACCCAAACCTGCGGATTCATCAAAATGGCGCTGTCCAGACCGACGTTATATTCGCTGCGGCTGACGAATTTCTTCCACCAGGCGTTTTTGATGTTGTTTTTCAACTCGACGCCCAAGGGGCCGTAGTCCCAGGTATTCGACAGTCCGCCGTAAATCTCCGAGCCCGCGTAGACAAATCCGCGTCCTTTGCATAGGGCGACGATTTTGTCCATGGTTTTTTCCGTGTTGTTCATATTTCTAATCTTTCCTTTCAGTTATATCACGTAGATATAGAATCTTGTACCCGCGTCATTTTGCGTGAACAAACAGGTATTCGTCACTCCGGCACTCGAAATCAATTCGCCGAAATTATCTTTTGAAATCGAAAAATCCACCGCAACCGCAAATCCCGCGCCGTTCTGCGCCGTTGAAAGCGTTCCCGACATCCAGTCGGCCAGTTCACTGCGGTTCGAAAACCGCGTGATAACGCCCTGTGTGACAGCCGTGCTGTCTGATGCGTCCTCCTCATAAATCGGCGATTTAAAAACATGGTTGGCGCTCATTTCGGTACGGGTCAGGTTAAAATACATCATCGTGTTCGCTTCGGGAAGCGCGGTAAGGGTTTCGGGATTTTCCGGTCTGATCAACACGATATGATCATCGCCGTAATACCGGTTCTCGGCATCGTCTACGGTCGCGTCGCAGTAAAATATCTGCCCATCTATTTTAACGCCGTTCCATGCATGGGAAGTCCCTTCCAGATATCCGCTCTCCGTCCAGGCCTCGATCCCGCCGTAGTTGCACAGCAGGGCAAATGCTTTGGCATATCCGTCACAGACGGCCTTTCCGTTGATCAGGCACCCATAAGACGTGTGCGTGTTAAGGTCGATGTTAAAAAGTTCGGCCTGACTGCTGTCATATTGCGCCGAAAAGATCACGGTCTCATAGAAAAACTTCTCTCTCTGAAGCGGATCAGCGATTGAAGCGGCCTCGGCCAGAACGGCATTGACCTTGTCATACAGTGCCTGTCGCCGGACGGTCGCTTTTTCGGGATCATTTTCGATATAGTTGAGCTTGCACGAAACGCTTATGACGTCGCCGTTCTTGGCTTGTTCGCGTTGAATGCTGTAGGTCAGCGAGGGCTCGAAAAACTGCGGATAATCATCGGTTACTGCGTCATAGACCGCGGTAATCTCCTCGTCGGTCAGATCACCGGGAATCGCAAGCGTCTCTGCGGCATGATCTCTGATCGCAAGCACCATAGCCTTATACATCAGACATTGGCTCTCACTTGAAAGCGCTTCATACTTGCGCTGAGGCAAGACAACGTCAAATGTCGTGACGATGTTCTCGTCGACATAGGGCAGGGAAAGGTCTGTGATCTCCTGAGGAACCGACACGCCGCAGCCGCCGAGTATCAGAACCGCAAGAAGGACTGCAAATAACCCCTTATTCCCGGGTTTCCTCGTTTTCTTCATTCGCCTCACTTCTCTCCTTGTTGTCGACCGTGTTTTCTTGGGATGTATTTTCCTCATCCGTCGTTTCCGGTTCTTCGGCTTCTTCCTTGGGCGCGGAAGTAATCGTAACGACCTTACAGCCGTCGTCGACCCGCATCACCGTGACGCCGCCGCCGTAACGGCTTTGTTCGCTGATCTGATTGGCCGAAGTGCGCAGAATAATGCCGCTGTCGGTTATCATAATTACGTCGTCCTCGTCGGTCACCATTTTAATGCCGGCCACGAGTCCTCTTTTTTCAATTTGCTTATAGTTGGTCACGCCCTTGCCGCCGCGGTGAATCAGGCGGTATTCATCCGGATCGGTTCTGCGCCCAAAGCCCTTTTCAGAGACGGTCAGCAACGTTGCGCCTTCACGGATTTTTTCAAGTCCGATAATCTCATCGTCCTCATCCAGCGTCATCGCTTTGACACCGCGGGCATTTCTGCCCATCGCACGCACATCAGTCTCTTTGAAGCGGATCGCCATGCCTTTGCGGGTCGCGAGGATGAATTCATCGTTTCCACTGCTCACCGAGGCCCAGGCCAACTCGTCGCCCTCATCAATGGAGAGCGCAATAATGCCGCTTCGCCGGACATTGGCGAATTCAGTCAGCGCGGTACGTTTGATAATGCCCTTACGTGTGACAAAGACAAAGTGAAGCCCCTCTTCCAGTTCGGGCATCATCATCATGGCGGCCACTTTTTCCTCATCCTGCAGCTGCAAGAGGTTAATCGCATTCATCCCCTTGGAATTGCGCGAGGTCTCGGGAATCTCATAGCATTTCAGCTTGAAAATGCGGCCGCTGTCGGTGACAAACGCCAGCCTATCGTGGCTCGAGGCCACAAACAACTCGTTTGCATAGTCCTCCTCACGCCGCGTCATGCCCGATACGCCGCGTCCGCCGCGGTTCTGGCTGCGGTAGGTGTCGACCGGCAGCCGCTTGACATAACCGAACATCGTACGGGTGACGATACAGTCCTCGACCGGAATCAACGCCTCTACGTCGACCTCACCGGAGACGTTCTCAATAGCGGTTCGGCGCTCATCGCCGTATTTGGCTTTAATGGCGCCCAGTTCTTCCTTGACAATGGCCGTCACGCGGTCGCGGTTGGCCAGAATATCTTTATAATCGGCGATTTTAGCTTCCAATTCCGCCGTCTCCGCTTCAATCTTGCTCCGTTCAAGTCCGGTCAGCTGTCCCAGGCGCATTGCCACAATGGCATCTGCCTGAGCATCATCAAAGTTAAACCGCTCCATCAGCCGCTGTTTACCCTCTGCGACGTTCGGAGAGCTCTTTAAAATGGCGATGACCTCATCGATGTTGCCGAGTGCGGTCAGCAGTGCTTCGAGGATATGAATACGCTCTTCGGCTTTGCGCAGGTCATACCGCGTGCGGCGAGTGATGATCTCAATCTGGAAATCGAGGTAATTTTGCAGCATCTCTTTCAACGTCAGAATCCGCGGAACGCCGTTGACAAGCGCCAGCATAATCACGCCGACCGTGTCTTGCAGCTGGCTGTAGGAATACAATCTGTTCAGCACGATCTCGGGCGAGGCGTCACGTTTGACGTCGATGATAATCTTCATGCCCTTTTTGTCCGAGGCGTCGACAAGACCCGAAAGCCCTTCGATGCGCTTTGATTTGTGCAGTTCGGCGATGCTCTCGACCAGGCGGCTCTTGTTGACCATATAGGGAATTTCGCTGATGATGATCTGGCTCTTGTTGCCCTTTTCGACGATCTCGGCCTTGCCGCGCAGGGTGATTTTACCGCGTCCGGTCGCATAGGCCTCTCGAATGCCCGAACGACCCATGATAATACCGCCGGTCGGGAAATCCGGACCCTTGATATACTGCATCAGATCGCCCATCTCGGCCTCGGGATTGTCGATCAGATAATCGATGGCGTCAATGACCTCTATGAGGTTGTGCGGCGGAATATTAGTTGCCATACCGACCGCGATGCCGACTGAGCCGTTGACCAGCAGATTCGGGAACCTGGAGGGCAGGCAGGAGGGTTCGTCCTTGGAGCCGTCGAAGTTCGGCACGAAATCAACGGTCTCTTTCTCGATGTTTTCAAGCATCTGGTTCGACAGCTTGGCCATTCTGGCTTCCGTGTAACGCATCGCCGCAGGCGGGTCTCCGTCGACCGAGCCGAAGTTGCCGTGTCCGTCGATCAGAGGGTAGCGCAGCGAAAAGTCCTGCGCCATTCGCACCAGCGTGTCGTAAATCGCGGCGTCGCCGTGCGGATGGTAATATTTCATGACTTCGCCGACCGTCGCGACCGACTTGGAATAGGGATGGTCAGAGGTCAGATGGGTATCGTACATCGCATAAAGCACGCGTCTGTGCACCGGTTTCAGACCGTCGCGCACATCCGGGAGCGCACGCGCCACAATGACCGACATCGAATAGTCCAAAAAGGACTGTTTCATCTCGGATTGGAGTTCGACCGGTATTGTTTTCGCCGCAGGCATAATTTCACCGTTGGCGGTAATAATCTCATCCTGCTCGTTCAGGGGCTTGTTTTCGTTATTTTCATCCATTGCCATTTACGCTCCTTTCCCTAAATATCCAAATTCTTGACATACTTGGCATTTTTCTCGATAAATTGCCGTCTGGGTTCGACTTTTTCGCCCATCAGCATCGAAAACACCTGATCGGCGGAAACCGCATCGGCGAGTTCGACTTTCAAAATCGTGCGAGTGGCGGGATCCATGGTCGTCTCCCAAAGCTGGTGCGCGTCCATCTCACCGAGGCCTTTGTAACGCTGGACGTCCATTTTACCGCTTTTGACTTCCTGCTCGAATTCTCTCATAATGCGGTCGCGTTCCTCATCGGAGAAGGCGTATTTGATCCGCTTGCCTTTTTGGACCCGGAACAACGGCGGCTGCGCAATATAAATATGCCCCGCGTCAATCAACGGTCTCATATAGCGGAAGAAAAAAGTCAGCAGCAGCGTGCGGATATGACTGCCGTCAACGTCGGCATCGGCCATCAGAATGACCCTGCCGTAACGGAGTTTCTGCAAATCGAAATCGGAACCGACCCCGGTGCCGAGTGCCGTGACCACCGGCATCAGCTTTTCGTTGCCGTATACCCGGTCGATGCGGGCTTTTTCGACGTTCAGCATTTTGCCCCACAGCGGCAGAATCGCCTGCGTATAGGCATCGCGTCCCTGTTTGGCAGAACCGCCGGCCGAATCGCCCTCGACGATAAAAATCTCAGTGTTCTCGTTGTCGCGGTTGATACAGTCGGTCAGCTTGCCGGGCAAAGCGGCGCCGTCCAGCGCAGTCTTGCGCCGTTCGGCCTCACGCGCTTTTCGCGCGGCTTCTCTGGCGCGGGCCGCCATCAGGGATTTGTTGAATACCGCTTTGGCCACCGCCGGATTTTCCTCAAAGTAGGTCGTCAGTTTTGAATATGTCAGGTTGCTGACCAGCGGCGTAATCTCGGTGTTGCCGAGTTTTTGTTTGGTCTGACCCTCAAATTGGGCCTCCTTGACCTTGACGCTGACGACCGCCGTAATACCCTCGCGCACATCCTCGCCCGACAGGTTTTTATCGGAGTCTTTCAACAGCCCGTATTTGCGTCCGTAATCATTAAAAGCGCGGGTCAGCGCAAGTTTGAAACCATTTTCATGCGTGCCGCCTTCAGGTGTGTGAATGTTGTTCGCAAAGGATAATATCGTCTCGTTATAACTCTCCGTATATTGTAGCGCGATCTCAGCCTGATTCCCGTTCTCCTCACAGCAGAAATAGACCACGTCGGGGTGGGTGATTTCGGAATTTTTTAAACTGTTCAGATGCTCGACAAAGCTTTTGATACCGCCCTCGTAGTGCAGCGTATCCGTGCGGATATTGTCGGGATCGCGCTCATCGGTAAAGACGATACGCACACCGGCGTTCAAAAAGGCCTGTTCGCGGAAGCGATTCAGTAAAATTTCATAATCATATTCAATCGTTTCGAAAATCTGCCCGTCCGCTTTGAAAATCTGTTTGGTGCCGGTGCAGTCGCTGGTTCCAATCTCTTTCAGTGTTTCCATCGGCTTTCCGCGCTCGAAGCGTTGGAAATACTTTTTGCCGTCGACGCAGACCTCGAGCTCAAACCATTCGGAGAGGGCGTTGACCACCGAGGCGCCGACGCCGTGCAGACCGCCGGAGAAGCCGTATCCGCCGCCACCGAATTTACCGCCGGCATGCAGCACCGTAAAGACGACGGTCGCCGCCGAAATACCCAGTTTCGGCTGAATACCGACCGGGATGCCGCGTCCGTTATCGACGACACTGATAATGTTACCCGGCAGGATTTTAACGTCGATCTGGGTGCAGAATCCGCCCAGAACCTCGTCGATCGAATTGTCGACGATCTCATAAACCAAATGGTGCAAGCCACGGGGGCCCGTCGACCCGATGTACATACCCGGGCGTTTCCGGACGGCCTCAAGCCCCTCCAGAACTTCTATTTGTTCCGCGCCGTATTTTTCATTGTGCTTTTCGTTGTGCAGTTCATCCATACGTTTTTAACTTCTCCCAAACAAATTCAATATCCGAAAACGGTCTCGCCGCGTTTATAGATCGTAGCCGATGAGATGGGTGAGACGAACAACTGTACGTCGGTTCCGCTCTCGTCGTCGGCCAGAATCACCGACCGCGGCAAGTCGGGGCTGATGGTCAGCACCCGCCCGCTTTTTTGCATTTTTTCAAGGAATAATTTCGTTCCTTTTCCATACGACGCCGTGTCTATGTCGAAGACCCCGATGATCCGGCTGGTTTTGACGTTGACGTCGTTTCCGATGTGCATGAACATTTCTTAACTCCTTTGGCCGCTCTCTTGCGAACAGATCCTTCCTTCACCGTAAAAACCGCTCCTTTCGGCAGCCGCCTCGAAAGTGAAGCGCAGTCGCATCCGGTGATAAAGAGCTGATTCTCACCGAGGTTTGACAAAATATAGTTTTGACGGTTTTTGTCCAGCTCCGACATCACGTCGTCGAGCAAAAACACCGGTTTCTGTCCGATGGCCCGTTCTAAAATCCGTCCCTCGGCCAGTTTCAGGCATAACGCCGCGCTCTTTGACTGCCCCTGCGAAGCAAACTGCCGGGCTTTTTGTCCGTTAATCGTAAGCTCCATATCCTCCCGATGCGGACCTGCGCCGGTAAATCCGTTTCGAATGTCGTCGTCAACGCTCCGACAGAGCGTTTCATACAGCGCCGCGCCATAATTCTCGCCGCTTTCGACCGAACTTTTATAGACGATGTCGAGTTCCTCCCCGCCCGAGATGCTGCGGTAAATCTGAGGCGCTTCTTCCGAGAGCCGGGCGGTGTAGCGGCTCCGTGCGGTATAGACCCTTGCGCCGATCTGTGCAAGGCGTTTGGTATAGGCCTCAAGCGTGTCGGCCAATTCGGAACTGTATCCGGCCTGCAGCCGCTTGAGCAAAAAATTGCGCTGATACAACACTCCGTCATATTCCCTCAACACGGCGGCAAACGCCGGTTTGGTTGAGATAACGGCACTATCCAAAAACGCCCGCCTTGCCTCGGGCGCCTCCCGGATCAGTTCTATATGAACCGGCGAAAAGACTACCGCCGCGAATTTTTCACCCAAATTCGAGATTTTATCGACGTGAATCCCGTTCAGAAAAGCACTGCGCCGTGAAGTCAGCGTCAACGAAAATAAATTAGTCCGTTCACCGGAAAAAATATCGGCTTCGAGCACCGCGTGTTTTTTGCCGAAGGCCACGGTCTCGATCTCTTTGGCCTGTCGAAAACTGCGCTGTCCGCACAGTAGCCAGATACCCTCTAAAATGTTGGTCTTGCCCTGGCCGTTTGCGCCGACAATCAGATTCGTCCCCGGATGGGGAAAAACTTCGGTGTTTTCAAGGTTTCGAAAGTCTGTGAATGCGATCCGCTCAATCCGCACCGCCGACCACCTCGATAGAATCGCCGCCGAAAACGACGGTATCGCCGGGACGGATCTTTTTGCCCTTGATCAGGCAAACTTCCCCATTCACCGTAACTTTCCCGCTCTCGACCGCGTTTTTGGCTTCTCCGCCGGTGGGACAGACGCCGTCAAATTTCAGCAAATCGCAAAGCCGGATGAAATCACCTCGGATTTTTACCTGTTCAGTCCTCATTTTTAGTTCTCACGGGCATCACAAGGAAAGTAAAACTGTCGTCCGCGGGCGGAACCACTTTGATGGCCGCAAAAGTCGTTGTCATCCGCAAAACCACCTCATCACATTCGGCAGCCCTCAGCGCGTCGAGAATATAACTGTTATTGATTCCGACCTCAATGTCATTGCCGGTGATCTCACAGGGAATCCGATCCTGCGCCTTACCGGCCATCGTCACGCACCCAAGTGCTGTGATGTTATCGGCGAACCGAACGACGATGGAATTCTTCGCCCTTTTTGTCGCTTGTGTCTCGACGAGCAGTGAGACTTTTTCAACGCTGTCAATCAGCGCGCGGGTATTGATTTTGACCGCGGTGTTGTAAGTGGTCGGAATGATCGATTTATAATTGATAAATTCACCCTGCGTGATCAGGCGGGTATAGATCTTGCAGCCGTTGATAATAAACGAGGCATGTGTTTTACCAATTGAAAGAGAAACCACATCATTATCACCGAGCAGCCGTAAAATTTCGTTTAACGTCTTACCCGGAATGATGAATTTTCCGTTTTTATCATATCCGATGTTCTCCTTACTGACCGCCATACGGAAACCGTCCAGCGCTACCAGCGTCAAAATCCCGTTTTCAATCTCAAATAAAACACCCTGCTGAACGGGTCTGGCCTCGGTCTGGGAAACCGCATACACGGTTTGACGAATCAGACGGCGCAACACCGACTGCGGCAGCTCAAACGCAAATTCATCAGAGAAAATCGGAAGTTCGGGATACCCATCGGAAGGGAGTCCGAACAGATCAAACTTAGTAAATCCGCTCTCTATTAAAATCATATTGTCTTCGCCGACTGAGATTGTAATCTCTTCTCCGCTCGAACGGCGGACAATCTCCAAAAACGGCGGCGGAATAATTACACTGCCTTCTTCGACAATATCTCCCTCGACGTCACAGACAATTCCGATTGAAAGGTCATATCCTGTCAGCGTGACGGTGCCTTTTTTACCGCAGACCAGCACACCGGTCGTCTCTTTGATCGGCGACTGTGCCGGAACGGCTCTTGAGACCTTAGACAAGGCTTCCAACAATACTTCCTTGCTGCAGATAATTTTCATTTTTATGACCGCCCTTCCGCAGTTAATTTAAAAAATTTATCTTTCAAACGTGCCATCTTAAAAAAACTGAATTAATTTACTTAAATGTATGTTTATATTTTTAGTAGTAGCAGTAGGGGTTATTATCTTTATGAAATTCCGTTTTTGCTTGATCGTTCAGCCCTTTTTCCGTCCTCATCCGACTTTGGAATTTTTTTCGCATTTTTTAATACAGAAAAAAACTTTCCACAATCTTTTTAATTTTATGAAACCGCACTTTTGAAACTTCGATTTTCCTCACTGTTTGCTTTTGATATTTTTAATAATATCTTCAATGGTCTCTGAGAGTTTCTGGTTCTTGCGGATTTCTTTGGCGGTACGGGCAATGGCATAATTGACCGTTGAATAATGTCGGTCGCCGAATTCTGCGCCGATTTCTTTGAGCGAAAGACCGGTGAGTTCGCGGGTAACGTACATGGCGATTTGGCGCACCAGCGAAATCTGGGCGCTCTGTTTTTCGGAGGAGATGTCTTCGGGCGGAATTTGGTAGACGCGGCTGACTTCTTCCTTGATAATATCAACCGTAATCGCAGGGCGGCTGATGTCGCTGATGATGTCGTGGCAGGTCTCGATGGTCAATGAGAGGGTCGGAACCTGCCCGTTCATAATGTATTTTGCCGAGAGTTTTGTGATCACCGCCTGAATCTGACGGATTTTGACTTTAATTTTGTCGGCAATATAGTCGACCACGTCATCCGAAAGTTCCAAACTGGCCAGTTCGGCTTTTTTACGGATGATGGCCACACGGGTCTCGTAATCCGGCGCACCGATGTCGGCAAGGCCGAGTTCGAGTCGTGAGCGCAAACGGGAGTCGAGTGATAAAATGTCTTTCGGCGGCCGGTCGGAGGAGAGTACGATCTGTTTTCCGGCGCGGTGCAGATTGTCGAAGGTGGAATAAAACTCGTCCTGCACGGCGGTCTTGTTGGCGATAAATTGAATGTCGTCGACCAGCAGCACATCGCAGGAGCGGTATTTTTTGCGGAAGTCGGGCTGGGAATTGTGGGTGATGGACTCGATAAAGTCGTTAATGAAGTCCTCGCCCTGAACCGCTACGATGTTATAGGACGGAAAATTCTCTGCAATCGTATTTTTAATCGCAGTCAGCAAATGGGTTTTACCCAAACCCGATTCGCCGTAAATTAACAGCGGATTATAGGTTCTGCCCGGCGCTTTGGCCACGGCCTGTGCAGCGGCAAAGGCGAACTTATTCGAGGCAGCGACAACAAAATTTTCAAACGTATATTGTGTATCGAGGGCGCTCTTAACGCTGGCGGCTTCGGGCTCGCCCTGTTCGGAGCGCAACACGACATGGAGTTTAAAACCCATCACTTCTTCGCAGGTGGATTCAATCAGTTTGGTGTAGTTGGTCTCGATGATATTCTTTTGGAAAGTGGAGGGTACCGACAGATGAAGACGGTCTTCCTCGAGAAAGATCGGTTTGATAATTCCGATCCAGGAGTTGAAAGCGACGGTGGAAATTTTCTGTTTGATCATGTTACAGACGGCGTCCCAAACCTGCTGCAAACTCTCCACAAAATCACAACCTTTCCTAACGAAAATTATACCACAAAACCCCGTGAAAATCAAGTTTTCACGGGGTTTTTTCCACATCTGTTTATTGTTTTTTTGATCTTTTGTGTTGTTTTCAAAAATTCTGTTTTTTCTGTTTCAAATCGGTGGGCAAAACAGAATAAAGACGCAGATCGCCGGGGTTTCCGTCTGCGTTTTTAATTTTCGCCCGACCTCTCAAAACACCCTCGAAGACCATTCCGGCTTTCTCCATCACCCTGGCGGAAGCAGTGTTTTCAACATTGCAAACGGCCTCGACGCGAAAGTAACCGACCTCCGAAAGCAGATAATCAAATACCCGTTTCACCGCTTCCGTCATATAACCGTGTCCCTCGGCGCTTTTACAGGTCACATATTCAATCTCTGCCAATCGCCTGAAGTTCTCCGTGTGACTGATCCAAACATATCCGACCGTTTCCGAGGTGCTTTTCTCTTCAATCACCCAAAAGAAATAATCTCCTTCCCGATAGCGTGAAAGGATGTTTTCGACAAAAACCTCCGCTTCCCGGATATTTGCGACACAGTCCCGATCCAAATAGTAAAGGCGTTGCGCGTCACTCAAAATCTCTTTATAATAAGGAGCGGTATCGTCCTTCAAAATTTGCCGTAAGATCAATCTCTCGGTCTCAAGTCGCTTTGTTCCCGTTAAGTTCATTCGATCTCCTAAAAAAACAGAGAGCACAGTTCCTCGGGCGTAATGCCTGTGATATAATCGTCCAAACGAAGCGCCGAAATGCGTTCAAGAAGGGCTTTCCGCTCGTGCAGCGTTCCGTTGATTGCAGTGCAGAGTTCACTTGTCGGGCATTTGAGCAAAAAGTCACCGCCGATTTTCAAACTCGAAATGCGTCCGTCGTCGCAGTCGAAACCGACCGTAACTTCCCCGCAGGAAAACCGCCCTTCGTTAAAGAACTTATAGGCGGGATTTTCACCGTAGGTCCAAAGACGGGCGGAATATTTTTCGCGGCGAAGCGCCGAAATGTACCCGGGCGCCGATTTTCCGAGAACACCCGTCTCACAGCCCGATTGAATGAAAAACGATGAAAGACCCTCAAAAAATTGGTCTGTGGTCATATCGGTTTTGAGCAGAGGACGCAGATTGGTCACCCGGCTGCGAACCGAGTCAATCCCTTTTCCGGTGAATTTTTTCGGGTCGGGCGACAAAACATTCGAGAGCACCGAGAGATCGGTGTCGAACAAAAGTGTGCCGTGGTGCAGAATGCGGTTTTTACGCACGGCCTGCGCATTGCCCGAGAACTTCATGCCGTCGACAAGGATGTCGTTGCGGCCGCCGACTTCGGCCTTGACGCCGAGGGTGGCCAGATAACCGACAACGGGCTCACAGAATTTTTTCATATCCGACAAGTCGCCGTCATGATAGGGGGTGATGAACGAGAAGTTGACGTTGCCCAGGTCGTGGTAAACCGCGCCTCCGCCGGTTTGCCGCCGCACAAGACTAATATCCCGTTGCTCAAGGGCCGTAAAGTTAATCTCCTTGTAGACATTCTGGTTGCAGCCGACGACAACGGTGGGGCGGTTTTGCCACAGCAGCACAAACTCTCCTTGCATCTCGGTGAGAAAATACTCCTCAAACGCGAGGTTATAGGCGGGGTCGGTGTTTCGGTTGACAATCAGTTTCACGGTGTTGGTGCTCCTTTCAATTAATGGCATTTTCCTTAATATCACACCCAGAATATAGTATCCCTGATTTCAGCCAAAAGCGCGAATAAAGAATCTTTACTCGCGCTTTTGGGATATATACTTGTGTGGCGTCGCTTTAAACCGACGTTTTTGAGAATGCGGTTACCGCAGTAAACGCATTGCGTCCGCTTACCGAACGCTCTTGCAGAGTGCAAAATAGGAGGGGAAGAATTTTACGTAAGAGAAATTCTTCTTGAGCGGTTACCGCAGTAAACGCTTTTAGACCCCTTTCTTTGCCCTGCGGATTTCCTCACCCGTAGTCAGGTTGGTCTTCGGGGTATAGCCAGCGATCGGCATAATCTTTTCGTGAATCGCATCGATGATCCAATCGGCCTGCGGGAAGAAGTCCGCGTCGAATTCGAACGGCGGGGTAATCCAATTGCGTGCGCCTACGACGACCGGCGGCGCATCGAGGTAATCGAACGCCATCTCGCTGATGTTGCGTGCCAGGTCGTTGAGGAAACTGCCGCGTGCGCAGGCATCGGACGAGAGTACGAGCTTGCCGGTCTTCTTGACCGATTCCAGCACCGGCTCGTAGTCGAACGGTACGATCGAACGCGCGTCGATGACTTCCGCCGAGATGCCGTATTTCTCTTCAAGTTCTTTCGCGGCATCCATCACGCGGTATAATGTCGCGCCGATGGACAAAATCGTGATGTCGGAACCGGCCTTTTTGATATCCGGTTTTCCGAGTTCGATTTCATAACTCTCCTTGGGAACGCCGCCGGCGTGGAACTTTTCGGGCATGTCATAGATGCGCTGGCTCTCGAAGAAGACAACCGGATCGGTGCCGTTCAGCGCAGCGGCCATCAGGCCTTTTGCGTCGTACGGGGTCGCCGGGAACACGACTTTGAGGCCGGGGATGTGCGCGGCCAGCGCCACCCAGTCCTGGGAGTGCTGTGCGCCGTATTTGCTGCCGATGGACACGCGCAGCACGACCGGCATCTTCAAAATGCCCGCGCTCATCGCCTGCCATTTGGCCAGTTGGTTGAAAATTTCGTCTCCGGCGCGGCCCATAAAGTCGGCGTACATCAATTCGACGATTACGCGGCCGCCGGACAGGGCATAACCCACCGCCGAGCCGACGATTGCGGCTTCGGAGATCGGGGAGTTGAATAAGCGGTGATAGGGCAGGGCCTCGGTCAGACCGCGGTAGACGGCAAACGCACCGCCCCAGTCGCGGACGTCCTCACCGTAGGAAATCAGGGTCGGGTCTTCGTAATACTTGTCCAAAATCGCCTCGAACAGACCGTCGCGCAGACCGAACTGTTTGGTCTTGGAGACCGGCTGGCCGTTGGCGTCGAGGTAGAAACGCTCTTTGGTCGCCAGCGACTTAACGCGCGGGTTTTCCTCTTTGGGCAGCAGCACGTCGGGTTTGCGGGTGGTGTCCATCGACGGGACGTGCAGGTTCGAGAACATCAGTTTTTCGATGGTGTCAGGTTGATTTGCCATGTCGATATACGGGCTGACGGCGGGATCGGCGGCGAGCTTGCAGATTTTCATCGTGCGCTCTTTGATGTCGGCCCAGATCTCGTCGAACGCGCTGTCGGGCGCGACGCCGGCGTCAACCAGGTCTTTGCGCCAGGTCACGCAGGGGTCTTCGGCGACCCAGCAGTCGAGTTCTTCTTTGGTGCGGTAGGAGCCGCTGTCGGACGGCGAATGGCCGCTGGTGCGGTAGGTGATCACGTCGAGCATAACCGGACCCTTGCCCTCGTGTAAAAGCTTCAGTTTGCGCTTCATCGCGTCGATCACGGCCAGCGGATTGTAGCCGTCCACACGCTCGGAATAGAGCTGTGTCGGGGAAACCCCTGCGCCGACTCTTGCGACGAAGTCATACGCCATTGTCTCGCCGCGGGTCTGACCGCCCATGCCGTAGCCGTTGTCGAAGATGTTAAACAGAATCGGCAGGCCGCCTTTTTTCTCCCAGAGTTGGGTGAACTGATCCATCGCCGCAAAGTTCAGCGATTCGAGCACCGGACCGCAGCCGAGTGATCCGTCGCCGATGTTGGCAACGACGATGCCTTTTTTATCGTTGCATTTTTTATAAAGAGCCGAACCGAGTGCGATGGGGCCCGAGCCGCCGACAATGGCGTTGTTCGGGTAGATGCCGAACGGCAGGAAGAACGCGTGCATCGAGCCGCCGAGACCGTGATGGAAGCCGTTTTGGCGGGCAAAAATCTCAGCCAGTGCGCCGTAGATCAAAAAGTCGGTGGCCAGTTCCTTGACGGATTTGGTCTTCTGATGACCCTGAATCGCTTTCAGCGTCTTGCCGCCGAGGAAGTTTTCCATAATCTCCATCAGCTCGTCGTCGGAGAGTTGGTGAATCGACGAAAGGCCTTTAGCCAAAATCTCAGAGTGGGAGCGGTGGGAACCGAAGGCGTAGTCGTCCGTGGTCAGCAGATAGGCCTGTCCGACAGCGGCGGCTTCCTGTCCGAGCGACAGATGCGCCGGACCGGGGTAGGACTGCTTGAAGCCGTTGTATTCGCCCTGCGTTTTAATCGAAAACAGCATGCTCTCGAATTCGCGCAGGGTGCAGATGTCGGTATAAATCTGCATCAGCTTTTTGTCCGAGAAGTTCTTGCGTTCCTCGGAAACGGTTTTCTTATAGGCGTTCACCGGGATATCGGTAAAGGTGATCTTTCCGGGCTTGCGGATGAATTTGGGGTCGATGAATTCGCATTTCGGCATGGGGTGTTATCCTTCTTTCTTATGGTTGCGGTAAGGGTATATCGTATTATACCATTTTCTTTTAAAATCGTCAAAAATAAACAGTAGGGGCGATTCGTAATCGCCCGTATGAAAAGCGTTCTACGAAAAGGCAGCGGAATAAAGCGAAATAATTAGAACCGTATCCTTTCTGTCTTCTAACTTCTCACTTCTGTGGTCTTAAAGCTCAAACAGGACTTCACGCACGATCTCGCTGACCGTGGGGTGCGGAAAAACCAGCTCCTTAAGGGTTTCGATTTTCATACCCGACTCGATCATCTGAGCCGCGCCGTAGATAATTTCGGAGCAGTAGCTGCCGATCATATGCACACCGAGCAGTTTATTGGTTTTGGCGTCGGCGATGATTTTGCAAATACCGTCTCCGCCGCCTTCGGCCAGATACCGGCCGCTGTAGATCATCGGCAGTTTGGCGGTTTTGACCGTAAAGCCCTTTTGCTTTGCACTCTCTTCGGTCTCGCCGACACAGCCGACCTCGGGATTGGTGTAAATGACCGACGCAATCGCGCCGTAACGCATGGTGTCTTTTTTGCCGAGAATGTGGTTGACGGCGACTTCAGCCTCACGGTAAGCCGTGTGCGCCAGCATCAGTTTTCCGTTGATATCGCCGACCGCATACACATCCGGGACGTTGGTCAGCAGATGGTCGTCGGTCTTGACCGCGCCGCGTTCCATATAAACGCCGATGGCTTCAAGCCCCAAACCGGCGCTCGAAGGCCGTCTGCCGATCGACATCAGCGCATAATCGCAGGCAAGCGTTTGGGCTTTACCCTCTGGGTCGGTATAAGAGACGCTGCCTTTTTCAAAACCTGTAACCTTGCAGCCCAGTTTAAAGTCCACGCCCTTTTTGGCGTAGTTTTTCTGTAAAATCGTCGAGATTTCGTCGTCGGTCGGACCCGCGATCTTGTTGAGCATCTCAATCACGGTGACTTTGGAGCCGACCGAGCAGAAATAACTCGCCATCTCAAGCCCGATGACCCCTCCGCCGATAATGGCCAGCGCCTTCGGTATTTCGCGCAGTGCCAAAATCTCACGGTTGGTCATCACGTACCCGGCGGCAAGACCCTCTTTTGCACCCGGAATCGGCGGCACAACGGCCTCCGAACCCGCCGCGATAATCAGCTTTTTACCGGTATAGGATTTCCCGTCCGCTTCAACTTCAAACCCGTCGGCGGTTTTGCCTTTGATGACGGCAGCCGCATTTACCACGGTGACGTGATTTTTCTTCATGGTTGCGCCGACGCCGGAAACAAGCGTCTTGACAACGCCGTCTTTGCGGTCAATCACGGTGTTTTGGTCAATCGTTGCGCCTTTTACGGTCACACCGTAGGCCGACGCGTGGTTTGCGTAGTCGAAGACCTTCGCCGAATACAATAACGCTTTCGACGGGATGCAGCCCTCGTTCAGGCACACGCCGCCCAAGGAGCGTTTTTCAAACAGCGCCACTTTTAAACCGGCATGTCCGGCCCGTTCAGCGGCCAAATAGCCGCCCGGACCTCCGCCGATGACAATCAGATCAAATAAATCCATTTAAAAACCTTCTTCAATAAATTCCCCTCTGCATGGCGTCGCTATGCTGCTCTGTGGACGGCTTTGACGCCTTAGGGGTTGGCCGCGAAGCGGACAGGGTGGTTCATCGTAGGGGCGACCCCATGTGGTCGCCCGCTATGTCATCCTGAGCGCAGCGCGGGACGCGCGTAGTCGAAGGATCTCGGTACCACTGAGCCTCCGAAAAACGCTTACATCGCCAGCAGCGCGTTGAAATTCTCCAAATTCCTGCACAGTTCCTGCATAAATCTCGATGCCGGCGCGCCGTCGACCGCTCTGTGGTCGTAGGTCAGCGAAAGCCCCATCGCCTGATAATAGACCGGTTGGCCGTTGACCAGTTTTACCTTGGTCTGGAGGTTGCAGACGCCGATGATGCAGGTCTGCGGCGGGTTGATGATCGGGGTGAACATCTCCACGCCTAACGAACCGAGGTTGGAGACGGTGAAGGTGCCGCCCGAGAGTTTGTCCGGGCTGATGCTGCCGCCCTGCGCCTCTTTGGCCAGTGCTTTGGACTGCTTTGCAATATCGGCAAGCGACAGGGTGTCGGCGTTAAAAATCGTCGGCACCAGCAGACCGCGTTCGGTGTCGACCGCCATGCCGAGATTGACGTGTTTGAACAGGCGAATCGAGTCACCCATCATGTGTGCGTTGCAGTAGGGATGGTTTTTGACCGTGCGCGAAACCGCATACATCACGATGTCGTTCAGGGTGATATTCGGCAGGCCCAGTGTTTCGGCCGAGGCCTTGAGCTTGGCGCGCAGCGCCATGATCTCGGTCGCGTCGAAGCTGAAATGGTGGGTCAGCTGTGCCATCGAAGACAGCGAGTTGACCATGGCCTTGGCAATCGAACGGCGTACGCCGGAGAGCTTGACGTCTTCAAATTCCGCAGCAGGAGCAGATGCAGCAGGAGTCGGCGCAGCAGCCGGTGCAGTTGTCGCAGTTTCTTTCGCAAACGTATTGACCGAAGCCAGATCACGCTCGATAATTCTGCCTTCCGGACCCGACGGGGTCACGGTTCCGAGATCAATGCCCAACCGTTCCGCAGCCGCTTTTGCGCGCGGAGAGACCTTGAGTTCGCCGCCTGCCGCAGCAACGGTCTGAACCGGTTCGGGTTTCACGTCGGACACCTGAACCGTCGCCGTCTCGGGAGTCGAGGTAGCAACAACAGTTGCCGTTGCTGCGGTTTCCCCCTCTTTTTGGGGCGCCAAAGCCGCAAAATCCTCACCGGGTTTGCCGATCGCACAGACATTGGTCAAAACGGCGACTTCATCTCCGTCCGCAAAAAACTGCGCAAGCATCGTGCCGGATTCGGTGGATTCGCACTCGAACGATGCCTTGTCGGTCTCGTACGCAAACAGCACGTCACCGACCTTAACCTCGTCGCCGACTTTCTTTTTCCACTCGGTGAGAATGCACGATTCCACCGTAATGCCCTGCTTGGGCATCAAAATTCCGATTGCCATGTAATAACCTCTTTTCAATATTCTCACAATGTAGGGGCGGATAATATCCGCCCGAATAAATCGATACTACCGCAACGGGCGGATGATATCCGCCCCTACAGAGAAACGCAACGCAGTTCTCCCGAAGAATTTCCCTTACGTGAAAGTCTTCCCCAGCCAATTTAAATCTCAGGCGCCTCCGCCAACAACACCTTTTCGGCTTCGGCGCACCACAGTCCGTTGTTTTTTGCCACGATGTCGGCGAGTTTCTTGCTCAGCGGATCGGTTTTGCCCAACTCGGGCAGATCGGCAATCGCGGTCAGCGGGTAGCTGATGTGGGTGTAGATCAGTTTCTTGCCGCCCTTGATTTCGGGCAGGTGCAGTGTGGTTTCGGGCGCCGCATTCAGACCGCCGAAATGAGTGATCATAGCCGACGGATTCAACAGACCTTTTTCCATCATCGCAAGAGCTTCACGCATGTCGTCGGTGTTGCCGCCGCTGTTGCCTGCGACGTGGGTATAAAGATAATGGACATTGTAGAAATTGAACTGCGCGCGGAACTCGGGATTGGTCGGGCCCGCGAAAAAGTTCAGGCAGCCATCGTGTCCGAGGATTTTATCGGCCTGTTCGACGACCGAGGCCACCGGCGCGTAGACGTATACGTCGTTATATCCGGTGCCGCCGGAGAGCTCGCGCAGAGCAGCGACCGGGTCCTCAACTTTTCCGGTATTCAGGTAAATCAGCTTTACACCGTTTTTCGCGGCTTCTTCTTCGCTGTACAAAGATTTTGCACGCGCAAGGCGGGCGTCGTCGATGTCGGTGACGACCAAAAGAGACGGTTTGCGGTCGCAGTGCAGGGCATAGTCGATCGCGCCGAGGCCCATCGGGCCGACGCCGGCGAGCAGCGCCATCTTGCCGTTCTTTATAATGCCCATTTTATGCTCGTACACACCGTTCTGCGTATGATAGTTGACATGGAAACCGCCGACGATGCAGCTGACAGGCTCGGCAAGCGAGCCGAAAAAGAACGCCTCACCGCCGTAAGAAAGCAGGCAGTCCTGCTCCATCACGCTGGCGGGAATGACGACGTAGGTCGCGTCGCCGCCGATATATTGAAACGAATAACCGGGTGCCAGATAGGGATTTTCCGGCAGATTCAGCGCGGGCTGAAGGACAAATTTCTGTCCGGCTTTGAATTTTCCGGCCCATTTCTTGCCGATCTCGACCAACTCGCCGCAGAATTCATGCCCGATGATGATCGGATTCTTGTCGACGTCGTTGGGGACGCGCTTGTGGTCGGCGCCCTGCATAGCCGCCTTATAAGACGACATGCAGACGCTGTCGGAGACGATTTTGGCTAAAATCTCGTCTTCCTTGATCGGCGGAAGCTCGAATTCTTCGACCCGCAGATCGTTTTTGCCGTAAAGGCGCATGGCTTTGGTTTTCATGGTAATTTACGCTCCTTATAATGGTGATGTAGGGAACGGTCTTGACCGTTCCGTCGCGGGATTTTTTGACTTAGAAGATTGATTAAAGAAACGGTTGATTTTTTTATGCGGAACGGTCAAGACCGTTCCCTACACATAGCCGCAAACGCTTTTACACGTTCCGCCATCTTCGGGTATTTTTCCGCCGTCTGCGGAGAGGTGAACGAGTCGGCCGGATTTTTGGCGGCGGCGCGTTCATGTCCGATCAGCGCCCAGGTCGCCTCGTAAAGATGTGCGTATTCGGGTTTTGAGAGCGCGGGGCAGATAAAGCTTTGACGCGGGGAGTTGATGTCCTCGCCGCTGATCTGGAAGAAGTTGTGCTTATCGCATAACGCCATCACGCGCGAAAGCTGTTCGGAGGTGTTGCGCGACGGCATATAGGTGATCGCGTCAAACCCCGTGTATTTCAGATAGTCGAATAAATCGTCGAGATAATCGTCCTCGTATTTGGCGGTCTGTTTGTCGCCCGTAACCGAGCTGCCGACGTCGCCGAGATAGGCGTAGGCCGAAATCGCACCGATGGAGCGGACAAATTCGATAAACTTGCGCGGTTCGGGCAGTTCGGCTTTGGCCGGAATATAAAAATCTTTGACCAGATACGCCTTTAAAAGTCCGAGCAGGTCGTATTCATAAAAGGGGTTATCGACGTCGGAAAGCTGCGCTTTCACCTTGTCGCTGCACTGCACACCCAGTTTGTCCGATAAAAACGGAACCACGTCGCCGCGTTTGCCGAATCGCTCGACAAGCGCCATGGAGACCGCGAACAGCAGATGGCGCTCGGTGATGCTGCCGCCCTCTTTGAATCTGGAAAGCGGCGCGACGTCTTTATCGAAATCGATGAAGATGTCGGCGGGCGCAAGCAGTTCGCTCAGCCGTACGACCATAGCCTGATTGCGAATGTTGCGTGCGGCGCGGATCGGACCCAAAAACGCCTCGGCCTGAGCGGTACGGTTTTTCGGAATGCCGTGGCAGGCGACGTAGGCGACGCCGTTTTGGTCGGGGTTGTTGACGCGGCGGTCTCCGAACGGGGAGTCCGCCAGATTGACACGCACCTCAAAGCCGCTCGTAACCGGCATTTTGCACAGGTCACCGGCGACATAAAACTCGTCAATACCGCTGACCGAGTCGTGATCCATAATGCCCGCGGTCTGAAGTCCGGCTGCCCGGGCGTACCAAATCGCCCCGGTCGGGTAGTAGGGCGAAAAGCTGAATTTGGTGTGGATGTGGTTGTTGACAAAGTGTCCCGTCTCCGGCGCTTTCATCGCACCGGACCGTTCCAGTTCGAGAAGCGTCGCCAGCGCGGTCAGGCGCACGACCCGTTTCTCATCGGAAAGTTGTTTGAGTTGAAGCATTTTATTACCTTTCTGATTTCATTCGGAAAATACATGAACGAATAAAAAACCATAACGAATCTTCGGTTTGATATATCCCTAAGGGCAAACCTACCCTTTCTCTCGAAAACCGATAAACAGTGGGTTTTGTATCGGTGCTCAAATCACAAACCCGGATGACATATTCTGAATTCTCCTCTGAAAATGCGATTAATTTATCGCCGAAAAGATCAATGACCGGTTCGTAATCCTCCTCAAATTTTTTTGAGAACCAATTTAAATCGGAAATTTCTCCGGTTACCGCATCATAGACATACGGCCCATATGAAGTATACCACTCATAGGCGTCTGCGGCAAGTATAACCTTATTATTTCCTACTGCAATTGGCCAAATATCAGCCGCGTTTTCGTGAGAAAAGACGGTGTTGGTTCTTGTCGCTATATCATAAATACCGCAATTTATCCACCATTCGTAACCATAGCTCATATAAATAAAAGCGGAGTCGTTCACGCGATAATAAAAATAATAAGTGCAGATATCCGAAGAAGCGTTCTCTGTATAGGGGGTACCATCGAACAAAATAACAGTTTTTCCGTTTTGTTCAAGCAAAAGATCACCATCATCATTTTCTCGAATTGCTGCAGTTTCAGAGAGACGGTATAAGTCCTTTTCACTGTCCGGCGTAGGTGGTAGCTGCGAAACTCCGGTTTCAGTAGCATGGAAATAGATATTTCCTTGTTCATTCTTGCGTTTAATAATGATACCCTCATCATCCATTGAATTAATTCTGTCATCGTAAAAAGAAAAATGGTATTCATAAAGAAACCGAAAATCAGGCAAAGAAAAGGTTTGTAAAATCAAATCCGTTTTGCCGGTGAGCCAGTAACAGGGTTCCATACCAAAAAAGTAAATGGTATCCTTTACGATAAATTTATCTGTAATATGGAGATTCGTAAAATCGGCAGAATAAATAATTTCTATATTTTCTGGTAAGGTTTCCGGTATTACAGGTCTTTTAAGCTCTAAGCATTCATATCCTGAAATTTTCTTTAAAAACTCTGCCAAATCCCTGGCATTGTCAATTTGCCGCGTTTGACTGGTGACAAAGCCCAAAAGTGATTGCTTATAGAAATCAATTTTTTTCATTACAACCTGTAAATAAAAACTATAACCCCCGCTTTCATCCGGTGACAGCTCTTTAAGAGCTGTTTTGGTATGAAACTCAATATAGTAGACGAAGAGTGTAAATTCGGCGTCACAATTATTATAATCATATGGACTATATGATTCCAAAGCTTTATATTCACAGCTGATATTGTACGGAGAATAATTCTTATAATTATCTTTAATAAACATTAATGACCATTCATTTGAGGCATATGCGGCATCATGATTTATTATCATCTCGTTTTCCTTAAGATATTTTCTCGTATAAACGATATTGATAATATTTGCATCCTCAAATCGATCCAGCGGGACATATTCAACCGAAGAGGTTGATTCGCTCGATATCATCGAACTTCCCTCCGAAACCGCCGATTCAACCTCGTTGCTTTGCGCCTGTCCCGCACACCCGAATAACCCGGCAAACAACGCGAGCGCCAAAACCAGCGAAACAACCTTTTTTCTTTTAATCATATTAATTCGTTACCTCTCTATCGGAATTCGCAGGAGATAATCCGCCGGGAAATCATAGACCGAATTAAACCAAATATAATTCTCAGTGGTATATAACCCGCTGTTGTAGTGGGAATAATTCAATGCATATTCTTGGCTAGAGAAAATACCGAATTGCACGATCTGTGTTTTTAAAGAAAGATTGTAAAAACAAAGGGTTGAAACAGGATCATTCTTTATAAAAATCACAAGAGTATTTCCGAGAACATAGAAAAGCGGGTTTATCATGGTCTCATCGGGCTGGATATTCAGCAAAGCCAAATCAATCAGTTCCCCGGATAACTCATCGTATAAATAGGGTCCGTATGACTCATATTCGGGACCACACCAGGTATCTGCAACTAAAATCGCTTTACCGTCGTTATAGGCCTCGATGTCCAACAACGGGGCATTTTCGTGTGTGAAAACCGTCTTTTCACCGGTTTCTATGTCATAGATACCGCATTCAACGAGCCACTCATAGCCCATTAATTCGTAAATAAACCGCGTATCGCTGATTCGGTGTATAAATCTGTAACCCTCGCTGTCAACGCTATCTTCATCAATACCTTCAAGAAGAAGTTTTTGTTTACCGTTTTGTTCAAGATAGAGACAATTCTTTTCCTCAACGATAAAAGCGGAATCAGACAGCCTATATCTTGCAATCGGTTTCGGTATTTCCGAAACACCGGTCTTTTCAGGGATAAAATATTTATAATTCTCATTGCCAAGTTTTTGCTCTAAAACGAGCGTTCCGTTGATTTTATAAAACTCCGCATGACCGCCGGCCGGGTAGGTGCCAGAAGGATAAGAAAAGGTCTTTTGGTAAAGCAGCTGAAGATCATCAGCATTGAATACCATCAACACTTTTTCATTTTGAACTTCGGGATCCACTGCTAAAACCGCCAATAAATCGCCGGGGAAGAACGTAAAATCATCAACCTTCAACCCGCCGGTTAACGAGTGTAAATTCACAACCGAAAGTCCGGTAGCTTCGTCCACAATGGTTTCGGTAAAGTCATAGCCCAGAGAATCCAATTTAACAAATTTCATCGGTTCGGGAACAATAAAGTCGGTGTCTTTATAACGAGGTACATCTTTTATAAAATCGTACAATTCCAGCGGCTCGATGATCTGTCGTTCTTGATTGGTCACAAATCCGATCAGCGTAAAAGGCCCTTTATAGTAAATTTCGCTCGTTTTTATCACCATTTGAAAACTGATCTCATAGCTGCCGTCGTCATATTCCAACCCCACCGGTTCAATATCGGATTTAAATTCGGTGACACAATTCAAAGTTGTAAAATATTCTTTTTCGCCGGTTATTGTATCAAGTGTAAAAAATTGCTCTGAAAAAGTGGTAGCCCAACGTGACGAAAAAGAATTGTAGTTCCCAATGATAAACAAATCGATCCAATCTAAAATCGTCGAACTATAACCATAAGACGAAGTCACGGGATTTTCAGAAAGAGACATCCTTGTGTATACGGTGTTTATAATCGACCCTTCTCCAAACCAACCGCTTTCCTGCCCGGACGATTTCGGAGGATACTGCAATTCCCGATATGCGGGTATCATGCTCAGAAAATCCACTGCATCCGAGGGGGTTTTTATTTGATCTGTCCGGCTGGTGACATACCCTAAAAGTTTTGTACAGTCATCACTTTGTTCCATAACGAGCTGAATCTCAAAGCTGTAATAACCCTTTTCGTCTAAGGGCAGTCCTTCATAAGGAATTAAGGTCTTAAACCGAACCGAATAAGTTTCGGTTATAAATCGGTGTAATTCCCGACCGTTGAGAAATGAAAATTTGAGCACGGGATTATCCTTATTGAAAGCAGATGTTGCGGTGATAGAATAAGGGGAATAGGCCTGAAAATTGCTGCTGACAAATTTTATCGTCCAATACTCGGATTCGGCGGATTTTGCGGAAACCACAGTTTGCGCAAGTTTTTCCCGCGTGCATTCGGTATTGATAATATTTTCGTCCTCAAATCGATCCAGCGGGACATATTCAACCGAAGAGGTTGATTCGCCGGATGTAATTTCACTTGAAACCGCCGATTCAATCTCACCACTCTGAATTTGCTCCGCACATCCGAATAACCCGGCAAACAAAGCGAGCGCCAAAACCACCGAAGCAATCTTTTTGAAATTCGACATATAATACGTCACCTCTCAATCGGAAAACGGAAAAGATAATAATTCGAATATTCCGAAGAAAACCAAAAATAATTCTCGGTTGCACAAAAAGAATATGCTTCCAAGTAATTGTTTTGGGTTTGTATAAACGGAATATTCAGAATCTCTGTTTGAGTGGTCAAATCAAAAATGCGAAACGAATCCAGAGGATAATCCTCAATTACAACCGCAAGCAGATTTCCGGAAAGGGCAAAGGATGAATAATAGCCATCGGAATAAGTTCCATCGAGCCAATGCAAGTCGGTTAATTCCCCTGTGGACTCATCATACAAATAAGGCCCAATTGAGAGAAAATAGCTCCAGTCATCGGGAATCAATATTGCTTTTCCGTCTGTATAAGCTTTTATATATAAGCGAGGGGCGTCTTTATGCGTAAAAACAGTGGCCTCTCCGGTTGCGATGTCAAAAACTCCACATTCATTGAACCATTCATAACCGTTGTTTTTATAGATGAACCGCGTGTTATTAATCCGGCAATAATAAAAATAACAATTCCATGTCGTATCATCGTCGTCATCTTCGGGATAAATGCCTTCAAGGAGGATTTCCCTTTTACCGTTTTGTTCTAAAACAAGATTGTTTTTCTCTTCGATAATATAAGCATTATATGACAACCGATATCTGGTAAACCGATCCTGTGCAAATTCCGATAGGCCTGACTGCGTAATCGTATAATAATGATCGGCACCATCGATTTCAAGCCGTAAAATTGTTTCTTGGTTGATTTTTTGTATCGATAAATAATTCGGATTAGAGTCTTCAATCGCTATTTCGTATAAAAACTCCATTTCCTCTGCGGCGAAAACCATGATTTTCTTTTGCTCATTTGCATCGGAAACCAAAACCGCTAAAACGTTGTCGGGGAAATAATGCAAATCGCGAATTTTCAAATCTCCGACAAATGCGGATAAATTAATCACCGAAAGGCCGGATTCGCCGATGGACTTTTCAATAAAATCCGTACCGAGAGTATTTAGATCAATCGGATCCGGCGAGTCAAGAAAAGAAAATACTGTTGACTCATAGCCCGGAACTCCCGATATAAAATCGACAAGCTCAGAAGAATTTTCAACACTTTTATCTTGGTTGGTCACAAACCCGATTAATGAATATTGATCGCTATCGTTTTTCATCACAACTTGTAAATGAAAATGAGGGTTTGGCCAAGATAAACCCGATTCTCTCAAATCCAATTTTGTGTTAAAATTGATAGTATAATAAATAATTGCAAAGCATTTTTTATCTCCAGATACGGTGTATAAAATATAAATTTCATCCCAATAGAATCTGTATTTGATTGTGATATCGTACGGTTCAAAATCCTTATAATTTTCTTCAACAAACAAAGCGGCCCATTTCTTCGATGCTTCCATACCGCCCTCCGTTGAAGTCAAAGGATTATTTGCAAGAGCTTCTCTGGTAAACACGGTATTGATAATTCGACTGTCCTCGAATCCGTCTTCGGAGATATATGACTCCGAAACGGATTCGCTTGTTTCCGAGAGCGGTTCGCTTGAGGAAACCGCACTCAAAACAGATGAGTTCGTTGAGCTTACCGCCGAACTCTCATCCGAAACCGCCGATTCAATCTCACTGCTCTGAATTTGTTCCGCACACCCGGACAGCCCGGCAAACAACGCGAGCGCCAAAACCAGCGAAACAATCCGTTTCCCCTTAACCATAGCAATGGTTCCCTTTCAATCACCGATTTCCCGTTTTCCGACAAATGTAAACCTAATATTCCCATCATAACACAAAAAACCGCACCGACGCAAGACCTGCCTTGAAGTTTCAGGCGAGGTTCGCGACGGTGCGGACAAATTTTTTGGGATATCGGTGATAAGAGATCGAAGGTTGGAACAGCTTCCAACGCCTAATGTCTTACCATGAGCTTTTAATGCAGCATTTCCTGACCGCCGGTGACGGGAACGGCCTGACCGGTCTCGTATTCCTGTTCCATGATGTAGAGGATGGCGCGCACGACGTCTTTCACCAGACAGCCGCGTCCGAGCGGTACCTTAGATTCGTAGGACTTTTTCACGTCTTCCACGGTCTTCGCGCCGGGCACTTTCCCCGCCGCCAGATACTGCACGAATAACCCCTTAACGGGATCGGTCCAAAGCGGCCCGTCGAGGAAGTTGCCGGGGCAGATGGCGTTGACCTTGATGCGTTCGGGGGCAAGTTCGAGCGCGAAGCTCTGCACCAGTCCGAGACCGCCGAACTTGGAACCCGCGTAAGCAAAGTTTTTATTCGAGCCGGTGAGTCCGGATTTGGAGTTAATTTGTATAATATCTGCCATTTTATACGATGCGTATTTATTTGTGGCTTTCATGACCTTGGAAGCGTACTTGGAACACAGGAAAAACGCCGTGTAGTTGATTTTGGTGCTGAGCTCAAAGTTGGCCAGCGTCATCTCGTCGAGCGAACCCGCCCGCACGATGCCCGCGTTAGAAACCAGCGCATCGAGACCGCCGTATTCGCACACGGTCTTGTAAATCATCTCACGCACGCTGTCCTCGTCGCCGACGTTGGCCGAGATGCCGATGGCGGTACCCGCGCCGTAATTTTGGCAGAGTTCTTCCGCGACTTCGCAGGCACCCTCGTAGTTGAGGTCGGCCACCGCGATCACCGCGCCTTCTTTGGCCAAATCCTCGGCGATACCCTTGCCGAATCCCTGCGCGCTGCCGGTCACGAGCACGATTTTATTCTGTGCGCGTTTTTGCTGCGCTCCGGAAAACGCCACGCTCTTGCGGTAACGCTCGACTTCCCAGCCGCTGATGGCGAGAATCAGTTCCTCGGGCAGGGGTTTTCCGCCGCCGAAATTCTCGGCGAACACCGCGACCTTGATGGCGTCTTTGAAGACCGCCGCCGCAATGTCGGCCTCTTTTTTGGTCGGACCGATCGCGTAATATCCAAGTCCCTCAACGCCCACGATTTTCGGCATACCGTTTGTGCGCTTCTGATAATCGCCGATGGCTTTAGAAAGGGAATCGGCATCGGGCGCGCAGAAAACGGTTTCACCCTTGCAATAGACCATGTGGTCGGGTGAAAAGGAGGTATAAATTTTCGAAAATTCAGCTTTGTTTTGTACAAACTTTGCGATTTCGAAATCGGTGCAGAAGACCGCGAAACCGTCTCCGCCCGTGATTCCGCGGATCGCCGCGCCCAACATGGCGGCCGTCTCGAGATCAAACGAAATTTTCGAGAAATCCGGCTTTTTCACAATCGCGGTACGCAGCACGGAGAGGAAGTCGGAAAATTTGCGGTCGAGTTCGTCTTCGCTTTCACCGCCGAGGAAAATCCCGTGGTTTTCAAGCAGGATGTAATCAGGGTTTTTACCGTTTTTCTCGGCAAACGCCTTGATTTCCCCGGCAATCTCGGTTGCGAGAATATAGCCGGGCATGATCGGACGCACCCAGATACCCCGGTCGCCGAAGAGCTTTTCAAAAATCGCGCTGCCGTTTTTGCCGCAGGTCATGCCGTTGATTTCGGCGGGATGCAGATGCAGCACATATTTGGACGGAATCGCGTCGTGCAGCAGCGTCTCAACGCTGGGACGTTTGGTCTCGCCGGGAACACGGGCTGCCATCATGTCGGCCAGCACCGCGGCTTCACGCTCGTCACGACCGGTCGGGTATTTCTTTTCAAAAATTGCCGCCAGCGCCTTGCGGTCGAGCTTGACGAAACCCTCGGGCTTAATCGTGGCGAGTGAAGTGCCCGACCCCTTGATATAGAGGAAGTCGGCATCTTTAAACGACGTGTTGCCGCCGCCGGCCAGCACATATTCGGGATTTGCCCCGTATTTGTTTGAAATCTTTGCAATGGTCTCAAGTGACATGATATTCGACCTTTCTTATGTGTGAAAATTCATGGAAACCGTGGGGCGAACTGCGTTCGCCCGCGTATTATTCGGGAATCATCCCAGGTATACAACCGATGAATCCTGTGATATGGCACTTATCTCTTCGCCAACACGTCGGCCTCGTATTTTTTGACTTCTTCCAACCACGCGCCGCGCACCGGCACATTCTTGGTCAGGCAATAGTAATCCCAGACGGCACCGAGCGGATAGGATTTGTATTCCTCGGTCAGCGCCAGCCGCGCGGTGTTGTCTCCGGCGAGTTCGGCGGCTTTCAAATCGGCGACCGGTTCGAGCAGTGCGTTGAGCAGCATCTTCTTGGTGTTGCGCGCGCCGACAATCCAGGCGGCAAGCCGGTTGATGGAGGCGTCGAAATAATCGGTTGCGATATAAGTGCGGGAGAGCGCGTTGCAGCGCACGATTTCGCTCATCAGCGCGCGCAGTTCGTCGTCCATGATGACCACGTGGTCGGAGTCCCAGCGGATGGGGCGCGAGACGTGCAGCAGCACTTCGGGCAGGAAGCAAAGCAGGGAAGACAGCTTCTGCGCGACCGATTCGGTCGGATGGAAGTGTCCGGTGTCGAGCGTGACCATCGTGTTTTTGCGCGAGAGCGCATAGCCCATATAAAACTCGTGCGACCCGGGGACATAGGCCTCGCTGCCGATGCCGAAGAGTTTCGACTCGACCGAGTCCTTGGTGTAGGCCGGATTCAAATGTTCGCGGAAAATGCGGTCATAGGAGTCGATCAACCGTTCGCGCGGAGAAAGTTTGTCGATGGGGTTGTCCTTGCTGCCGTCGGGAATCCAGTGGTTTACAATACAGAGTTTGCCGGTTTTCCGCCCGAAATATTCACCTACGCGGCGGCTGCGGATGGCATGTTCAATCCAGAAATTGCGGATGCTGTCGTCCGCCGAGGCCAGCGTGTAACCGCTGTCTGCGTTGGGGTGGGAAAAAAACGTCGAGTTGAAGTCGAGACCGACCTTGTTGGCGACAGCCCAGTCGGCCCAGCCGGAAAAGTTCTCCGGCTCAATGGCGTCGCGGTCGGGTTTTTCTTTGGAGGTGATGTAGTTGGCGTGGACATTGACCTTTTTGGGGCCGGGGATCATCGAGATGGTCTTTTCGAGGTCGGCGAAGAGCTGTTCGGAGTTGCGCGCTTTTCCGGGGTAGTTGCCGGTGGCCATAATGCCGCCGGTCAGCGCGGTATCCTCGTGTTCGAAACCGGATACGTCGTCGCCCTGCCAGCAGTGCAGGGACAGGTCAACGGTATCGATTTTGGCGATGGCGGCGTCGGTATCGACGCCGATGGCGGCGTAAGCATCCTTCGCCAGTTTGTATGCGCCGTAAATTTTGGCTTCCGCGGTGCCGTCCTTGACGAAAACAGCGATCTCATTTGCCGCATCGCGCAGTTTCTTTTCCAGTTCGTCAGTATTCATTGTCATTCTCCTTAATTTCTTGATTATTTGATTAAAAATTCATGTTCATGAAGCGAACAACCCCGAATCTGACCTTTCGGCGCGTCGTCTACAATGTAGTAGATAATGATAATTTCGCCGTCGGGGAACTGTACCCAACCCGAGTAACCGATATCGGAGACGGCGCTGCGGTCATAATCGATCGGCATGATACGGGTGGAGCATTGATTACGTTCCTCGGCCAGTGCGGATTCCTTGTTGGTCAGACCCGCGAAGAAGTTTTGAGTCCAGAAACCGACCCAGCCCTTACCACCCTGCATAAAGCGGTGGGTGATCAGAATGTTTCCGCTGTTTAAAACGCCGCTGACGGGACGGTGGCAGCCGGGCAGCGGGAAGCAGCTGACCTTGCCCCAGGTTTTGCCGCCGTCATGGGAGACGGTTTTCTGGCAATCGTAACCGAGGCCGGAATTTTCGCGCATAAAAGCGACAAGGTCATCGCCCAGCGGCAAAATCGAAACTTCACACAGGTTCAGACCGTCGACCGAACCCAATGTAATACGGTCGCCCCAGGTCTTGCAGCCGTCTTCGCTGATCCACAAAAACTGGCGCAGATAACCGTCAACTTTGCGGTGTGCGGAAAGCAGCACGGTTCCTTTGTATTCAAGCAGTTTATCCGGTACGATGCCTTTGCAGCCGGTGTTGTGGGGCTTGGTCCATTTTTTGCCGTCTTTGGAGAACATAATATAGTTATCCGCCATGTCTTTCGCTTCGCCGCCGAAGACCCGATCCGCGATGACAGCCAGTTCGCCGTTGACGATCGAAATACGGGCGCAGTTGAAATAACCGTCTTCAATGGCATGATCGCCTTCGCCCATCAAAACTTCCGGTTCGCTCCAGCTCTGACCGCGGTCAACGCTGGTGGTCAGCATGATGCGCGAATCAAGGCGATCACCATGGTGTGTGGTACGGGTAAAAACGCAGTAGAGCGTCTGTCCGAAGAGGGTGACATCGGGGAACGCCTGATAGAAATTGTCGTTACGGGCAACAGTGAATTTTTTCATGGTGAATGACTTCCTTTCGCAGCTGTTATTTTAATCCTTAATCGTTCGGTTATTGGATCAAAAATTCGTGTTCAAAGAGCGAGCAGCCCCGGATCTGACCTTTCGGCGCGTCGTCCACGAGGTAGTAAATGATGACGATTTCGCCGTCGGGGAACTGTACCCAGCCCGAGTAACCGATGTCGGCAACCGCGCTGCGGTCATAGTCGATCGGCATAATGCGGGTGGCGCATTGATTGCGTTCCTCGGCCAGCGCGGATTCTTTGTTGGTCAGGCCCGCGAAGAAGTTTTGAGTCCAGAAACCGACCCAACCCTTGCCGCCCTGCATAAAGCGGTGGGTAATCAAAATATTTCCGCTGTTCAAAACGCCGCTGACGGGGCGGTGGCAGCCGGGCAGCGGGAAGCAGCTGACCTTACCCCAGGTCTTGCCGCCGTCATGGGAGACAGCTTTCTGACAGTCATAGCCGAGGCCGGAGTTTTCGCGCATAAAGGCGACGAGATCGTCGCCCAACGGCAGAATCGAGACCTCACAAAGATTCAGCCCGTCAACCCAGCCCAACGTAATGCGGTCACCCCAGGTTTTACAGCCGTCTTTGCTGATCCACAAAAACTGGCGCGAATACCCGTCGATTTTGCGCTGAGCGGAAAGCAGAACGGTTCCTTTGTATTCGAGCAGTTTATCCGGCACGATGCCTTGACAGCCGGTGTTATGGGGTTTGGTCCATTTTTTGCCGTCTTTGGAGAACAGGATATAATTTTCCGCTTTATCTTCGGATTCGCGGCCATAGATCCGGTCGGAAATGACCGCCAGTTCGCCGTTGACGATCGAGATACGGGCGCAGTTAAAAAATCCATCTTTGATTTCATGATCGCCTTCACCGAGCAACACTTCCGGTTCGCTCCAGCTCTGACCGCGGTCAACGCTCGTGGTCAGCATGATGCGGGAATCGGTGCGGTCGCCGTGGTGGGTTGTACGGGTAAAGACGCAGTAAAGCGTGTTGCCGAAAAGGGTGACGTCCGGGAACGCCTGATAGAAGTTGTCATTACGGGCGACGGTGAATTTTTTCATGAAGAATGTCTTCCTTTCGCAGCAGATAAAGTTTATGGGGCTTTTTATTCCAATCCGCAGACGTCCAAAAAGCGATTGTAGGCCTCATCCCAGACGGCTGTGTCGGCAGGTTCATAGGTGGTGACGTCGAACGAGCGGGCGATGCACTCGCGCGCTTCATGAACGTCTGTGAATTCGCCCTCGGCGATCAACTGCATGCAGACATTTCCGATGCCGGTGGCCTCAATCGGGCCGGCGACGACGGGTCTTCCGATGGCGTTTGCGGCGAACTGGCACAGCAGCTTATCCTTGACGCCGCCGCCGACCAGGTGAATCACGTCGAGCCTATATCCCAGCAGTTTTTCGAGATTCGTAATAGCATATCGGTAAGCCAGAGCCAACGATTCTGTGATGCAGCGGGAATAGTCACCGATACCCTCGGGCAACGGCTGACCGGTACGCTCGCAGTATTGTTTAATTCTGGCGGGCATATCACCGGGGGTCTTGAACATCTCGTCGTCGGGGTTGACAAAGCGGCGCAGCGGTTCTGCCAAGACGGTGTAGGTGTCGATATCTTTAAATGACAGATTCTTTCCTTCGCGGTTCCATTGGTTGCGGCATTCCTGCATCAGCCATAGGCCCATGATATTTTTCAGGAAACGGGCGGTGCGGTTGACGCCGCCCTCATTGGAATAATTGAGTTTATAGGTGTCGTCGGAAATCAGCGGCTTGGGCAGTTCGGCGCCGAGCAGTGACCAGGTGCCGCAGGAGATAAAGGCGAATTTTTCGTCCTTTGCGGCGGGGACAGCAAGCACTGCCGAACCGGTGTCATGTTCGGCCACCGCGCAGACCTTGACGGGTTTGCAGCCGGTCTGACCGCAGACGTCCTCATTCAAAACGCCTTTCGAGGTGCCGGGTTCGACCAGCGGCGCGAATATATCAGCCGGAATCCCCAGCTTTTTCATCAGTTCCTTATCCCAGTCGCCGGTTTTAGAATTCAGCAGCTGCGAAGTGGACGCCATGGTGAATTCGTTGGTCATGTTTCCGGTCAGGAAATAACACAGCAGATCGGGGACCAATAAAAACGTTTTAGCGTGTTTGAGCAGTTCCGGTCGTTTTTTGGCAATCGAATAGAGCTGAAAGATCGTGTTGAACCACATAAACTGGATACCGGTGCGGTCATAGAGGTCTTTTTTGCCGGTAACGGCAAAAACCCGGTCGGGAATGCCGTCGGTGCGGGTGTCGCGGTAATGCACCACGTTTTCAAGCAGTTTTCCGTCTTTGTCAAGCAGACCGAAATCGACGCCCCAGGTGTCGATACCGAGCGAGACAAAGTTGTGACCGCCGATGACAGCCTTTGAAATCCCTTTCAGAATTTCGTGATAGAGCCGCAAAAAATCCCAATAAAGCGTGCCGTTTACGGTGACCGGGTCATTCGAAAACCGATGGATTTCTTCAAGCGTAATTTTTCCGTCGACCAGAGAACCGATGACAGCCCTTCCGCTTGATGCGCCGAAATCGAACGCGAGAACTTTTTTGGACATGAATACCTCCGAAGAACATTTTTAGACAATCTTTATTTTATCACAGCAAATTATCTATTGCAATCAAAAAGAGCGGTAAAATCAAGAACAAACGGTTTAAGATCGGTAATGCGAAAGAGTTGTGTTAACAGACGCGGTCTTTGTAAAACGGAAACCGATTTCCCAAACGGCAGGGGAATTGACAATCTGCAATACAAACGGTATAATTTTTGAGCGATTCAAGACGATTCGGGGTCGAATCGTCCCCGAATCACCCACAAAGATCGCAAAAACGGACAAGGAGGCGGGACGGTGAGCAAAAACAGCACAATTGCGGCGATATCCACACCGCTCGCAGCCGGCGGCATAGCCATGATCCGAATTTCGGGCGAAAATGCTATCGAAATGGCTCAGAAAATTTTCTTGTCCGCAGCAAAGCCGTTGAACGAACTCAGCGGTTACAGCGCCGCTTACGGCCGATTTACCGAAAACGGAGAAACCTTCGATGACGGCGTAGCGATCATTTATAAACAGCCCCATAGTTACACGGGTGAAGACGTGGCCGAACTCTGCTGCCACGGCGGCGTGTTTTTGGCGCAGAAAGTGCTGAAATCCGCGCTTGAAGCGGGCGCAAAACCCGCGCAGCCCGGCGAATTCACCCGCAGGGCGTTTGAAAACGGAAAACTCTCGCTCACACAGGCCGAAAGCGTAATGAATTTGATCTATGCGGCGGGCGAATCGGCTTTAAAGGAAGCCAAAGCCGCCAAAGACGGCATGCTGGCAAAGAAATTGGATGCGATCAAAGCCGACTGCATCAGCGCGGCGGCGGATGTCGCAGCTTTTTTAGAATATCCCGACGACGATGTTCCGGAACCGGACGGCGTCGATAAAAAACTTGCTTCGGCAATCACAAAATGCAATGAACTAATCAAAAATTTCGATAACGGCAGGGTCTGGCGCGAGGGCTTGAAGACCGTCATCGCCGGAAAACCCAACGTCGGCAAATCCGCCATTATGAATCTGCTGGCCGGCTGCCCGCGCTGTCTGGTAACGGCGACCGAGGGCACGACCCGCGACGTGATCACAGAGAGCGTACGACTCGGCAGTGTTTTATTGAATCTGGCTGATACCGCGGGAATTCGTGAGAGCGGCGATGAGATCGAACAGCTCGGCATCGAAAAGACCAAACAGGAACTTGCCGAAGCACAGTTGGTATTGGCGGTTTTCGACGGCGCACAAAAACTGGACGACCGCGATCGCGAGGTCATCGCATTGTGCAAAGACCTGCCTGTGTTGTGTGTGGTCAATAAAAACGACCTTCCGCAGATCATCGAACAAAAACAGCTTGAAAATGCCTTTCAAAAGGTTGTCAATATCAGCGCATTCGACGAAAACGCGGTCAAAACGCTCGAAGAGGCGATCAAAAGCGTTGTCGGCGCATCGGAGCCGCAGACCGGCATTTTCAACACGCGCCAGCGCGACTGTTTGATTCGGGCGAAAACCGAAATCGAAAACACCTTATCGGATATCAAGGCGGGCATCACCGCCGACGCATCCCAAATCGGCATCGAAGCCGCAATTGCGGCGCTGTGCGAACTGACCGGCGAAAACGTCCCCGAAACGCTGATTGACGAGATTTTTTCGCGTTTCTGTTTAGGAAAGTAAACAATGTAGGGGCGGGTAGAACCCGCGGTCAAACGCGTCATAGAATCATCTGCCCATAAGCCACATAGCGCGCGCTTCCGACCCCGGTATTTTTCTGTAGGGGCGGATAATATCCGCCCGGCGGCGAGACGCCGCTGTCAATACGCGCCGCCATGATGGCGGTTTCAAACGCGTCATAGAACCTGCGAACCATAAACCCGATAGCACGCGTCAATAAATTCCCCTCTATAATGGTGTCGCTATACCGCCCTATGGGCGGCTTTGACACCTTTGGGGTGGCACGGAGGAGCCGTGACGGGGTGGTCATTTCCTTGTAGGGGCGGATATAATCCGCCCGTGATTCAACCTTAGAGGCAACCCAATGGAATTAACAAAAATTCCCCTCTGTGGAGGGGTGGCACGGCGAAGCCGTGACGGGGTGGTCGTTTTCCTTGTAGGAAGCGGATGATATCCGCCCTTACACCAAATAACAAACGTTTTACCTCGAAAGGACATTACATGATCGAATACAACGCCGGAAAAATTGATATTGCGGTGGTCGGTGCGGGACATGCCGGCATCGAAGCGGCGCTCGCGGCGGCACGACTCGGCTGCGAGACGATTTTGTTCACCCTGAATCTCGACGCGGTGGCCAACATGCCCTGCAATCCGTCGATCGGCGGCACGGGCAAAGGCCAGCTGGTGCGCGAACTCGACGCTTTGGGCGGCCAAATGGGCAAATCCGCCGACGAGGTCTGCTTGCAAAGCCGCATGCTGAATCTCGGAAAAGGGCCTGCGGTGCGCAGTTTGCGCATGCAGAGCGACCGTCCGCGCTATAAAACCGTGATGAAGAAAATCATCGAGAACCAACCGCACCTTCAGCTGGTTCAAGCCGAAATTATCGCCGTCGAATATGATGAAGAGAACAATATTATCGTCAAAACCGCTCTCGGCGCGAGATATCATACCAAATCGGTCGTCATTGCATCCGGCACCTATTTAAAAGGAAAAATCCACATCGGGGAGGTCAATTACGAGGCCGGACCGGACAACACGCGCGCGGCCAACGGACTCTCCGATTCTTTGAAAGCCCTCGGCATTAAACTGATGCGCTTTAAAACGGGAACGCCATCCAGAGCCGACGGAAACAGCATCGATTACAGCGTTTTGGAACGGCAGCAGGGCGATATTCCGCCCGAGGCCTTTTCCTATGACACCGATCCCGCGACCCTGCGAAACGATTATCCCTGTTATATCGCATGGACAAACGAAAAAACGCATGAGGTCATCCGCAAAAACCTCGATCGCTCACCGCTGTTCGCAGGTGTGATCGAGGGGATCGGTCCGCGCTATTGCCCGAGCATCGAGGACAAGGTCGTGCGATTTGCAGACAAGACCCGCCATCAAATTTTCATCGAGCCGACCGGTGCCGACAGCAAAGAGGTCTATATTCAGGGCATGTCCTCGTCGCTGCCCGAAGAAGTCCAACTCGAATTTTTGCGAACCATCAAAGGGTTTGAAAATATTAAAATTATGCGAACGGCTTATGCCATCGAATACGATTGCTGCGATCCGCTTCAACTGGCCCCGACACTGGAATTTAAAGAATTCCTCGGCATTTTCGGCGCGGGACAGTTTAACGGCACGAGCGGCTACGAGGAAGCGGCGGTGCAGGGCTTTGTCGCAGGGGTCAATGCGGCGCATAAAGTTTTGGGCAGGCCCGAATTTATTCTGACCCGCGAAAACAGTTATATCGGCACATTGATCGACGACATCGTGACCAAAGGCGTCGTCGATCCCTACCGCATGATGACTTCGCGCTGCGAATACAGACTTGTGGTGCGGCAGGACAACGCCGATCTGCGTATGATGCCGCATGGCCGCGAACTCGGTTTAGTCGATGATGGGCGCTGGGAGCGGTTTTTAACCAAAAAGGCGCAGCTCGAAGCCGAAAGAAAACGGGTTAAAGAGACCACGATCAAAAACAGCCCCGAATTGAACGCTTTGCTCGAACAGACCGGTTCATTACCGCTCACGGGCGGAATCCGGCTGTCGGAAATGTTGAAACGCCCGCAGATCTCCTATGCCGACCTTGCGCCGTTCGACCCGACCCGACCCGATCTGCCCGCCGATATCGGAACCGAAATCGATATTGAATATAAATATGAGGGCTATATCCGCATCCAGCAGGAGCGCATCGACGAACTGCGCCGCATCGCGGTCAAAAAACTGCCGCTCGATGTCGATTATAAAACAGTCGACGGGCTGCGGCTCGAAGCCCGCGAAAAGCTGAATAAAATCAGACCCCGCGACCTCGGTCAGGCCTCGCGCATCTCCGGCGTGACACCCGCCGATCTGGCGGTGCTGTCGGTCTGGCTGACCAAACGCAGCAAGGAGGAAAAAGCGGATGATTGAAAAATATTGCGCCGAACACAGCATAGAATACACCCCGCAAATCGACGAAAAACTGCATCATTATGCGGATTTTCTGATCGACTACAACCAAAAAGTCAACCTGACGGCCATCAAGACCCCGGAGGATATCGAGGTCAAACATTTTATCGATTCAATTACATTATTATTGGCGACCGAGGTCAAAGGAAACGTTTTGGACATCGGCAGTGGCGCGGGATTTCCGGGTGTGGTCTTAAAACTGTTTCGTCCGGACATCGAACTTTCACTGATGGACAGCAACGGAAAGAAAGCGAAGTTTCTTGAATTGCTTTGCCAAGAAATGGAAATAAAAGGAAATATCATTTTGGGTCGGGCGGAGGATCTCGGCAACAAACAAGAATACCGCGAAAAGTATGATTTGGTCTGTGCAAGAGCGGTCGCCGAATGTAACGTCCTGTGCGAATACTGCATGCCGTTCGTCAAAACGGGCGGCACATTCGCGGCCATGAAGGGCTCAAATTGGCAGGAAGAACTCAACGGCGCACAAAACGCGATCAAAATTCTCGGCGGCAAAATTAAAGAAACTAAAGAATTTGCTTTACCCGACGGGAGCCGTCGCGGTATTATTCTGTTAGAGAAAATATCGCGTACACCGACAAATTACCCCCGCATCGGCGCAAAGATTTCAAAAAAACCGCTTTAAAACCCCGAACAAAACCGGAAATGGACGAAAAGTGTCGCATGAAATGAGTGGACAACCCTCTTTTTAAGATTTATTCTTGAAAAGGGGGATTATTATGCAAAAACAGAGATATGCGATGATCGAGACCTATAAGATTTCACCGAATCCGTTGCAACCCAGAAGGAAATTTGATTCCGAAAAATTACGTAATTTAGCCGAGAGTATCTCACAACACGGTGTTATACAACCGATCTCGGTACGAAAGACACAGCAGGGATATGTATTGATTGCCGGAGAACGCCGACTGCGTGCTTCAAAATTGGCGGGCATCGGAAAGATTCCCTGCATGTTGGTCGACACCGACGAAGTCGGCAGCGGCGTGATGGCAATGCTGGAAAACCTACAGCGCGAAGATCTGAATTTTTTCGAAGAAGCCGAAGGAATTCGTTCTCTGATCGAACATGCCGGTATCTCACAAGCGGACGCCGGACGGCTGCTGGGGAAGACCCAGCCAACGATCGCAAATAAGATGCGGGTGTTGTTGTTGGAAGAGAGCATCCGTTCAAGAATCCTATCTGCGGGGTTGACTGAACGACATGCGCGTGCGCTGTTATGCGTCGAACCGGAATTAAGACAAAAAGTTCTGAACCAGATCATCGAACACGGTCTTAATGTGGCACAAACAGAAGAACTGATCGAACGGTTAAATGTCGAACACCCGAAACGAATCATCCGAGGCGCGCCCAAAGATTTAAGATTATTCAACAATTCTATCAAGAGCGCGGTGAGTTCCCTGAATAAGTGCGGTATCGAATCCCGATTTTCGATGAACGAATTCGAAGACCGGGTTGAATATATGATCTGGGTAAAAAAGAGTTAAATGTTCCACGTGGAACAATTTGAATGAAAAGTTATTCAATCAAAGACAATTGATATAATCAACCATTGAGTTCTTTGCTGTATGCCACACCCCGAAATGTTCCACGTGGAACATTTCGGGGTGTGGTCTTTAATTCCACTCTGTAGACGGGTACCAGCGGGCGGGGTGGTTATATTAATATGATTTACAAAGGAAGCGTCATGTTTTTTTATTTCTGCTGGTTGTATGCTTTTAATTGTTCCACGTGGAACATTTTTATATGGACAAAACAGATTAGTATATGTTTTCGTATTGAAAACACTGTCGAAACATGATAAAATGTCCCCATACCAAAAGAAGGACGGTATCTGCGTGGAAAAGAAGGGAAAAATTATAGCAATCGCCAACCAGAAGGGCGGCGTGGGTAAAACGACGACTACGGTTAACCTGGCGGCGGCGCTCGGGGCGCATGGATACAGCGTGTTGTTGTGCGACATTGACCCACAGGGTAATTCGACGAGTGGATTCGGCATCGAAAAAAGAAATATGACCGGCAGCTCGTATGATTTGATCATCGGCGAGAGTACAGCTTCCGACGTCATCGTTAAGACGAAGTTCAAGGGTGTCAGTGTGATTCCGGCGGGAATGGCGCTTGCGGGCGCGGAAGTGGAACTGGTTGAGGTCGAGAACCGCGAGAGTCGTTTAAAACTGGGGATCACCGGGCAGCGCCAAAATTTTGATTATATCTTTTTTGATTGCCCGCCGTCGTTGGGACTACTGACGCTGAACGGTTTATGTGCGGCAGACACCGTTTTGGTGCCGATTCAGTGCGAATATTTTGCATTGGAAGGTCTTTCGCAGCTGATGAACACGATTCGGCAGGTCAAACGCCGTTATAACGAGAACATTGATATCGAGGGCGTTCTGCTGACGATGTTTGACGGGCGGTTGAATCTGACCATGCAGGTGGTTGAGGAAATTAAGAAATACTTTCCTAAAAAGGTATATGCAACCACGATTCCGCGAAACGTCCGCGTTTCGGAAGCGCCGAGTTACGGTGAACCGATTATGTATTATGATCGGCTTTCACGGGGAGCGATGGCCTATGAGGCGTTTTGCAAGGAGTTTATAAAGAATAACAAAAGAAACGGAGATGCAAAATGAGTACGAAGAAAAGATCCCTCGGCAGAGGATTGGATGCATTACTTGATGACAACACTTCGGAAGAAAGCGGCGTAACCACGCTGCGCATCTCTCAGATAGAACCCAACCGCGCACAGCCGCGTAAGGATTTTGACCAACAGCAGTTGCAGGAACTGTCCGATTCGATCAGAGAACACGGCGTTTTACAGCCGCTTTTGGTCTGTGAAAAAGACGGCGGGTATATTATTGTAGCGGGTGAACGCCGTTGGCGGGCCGCACGCATGGCCGGATTGACCGAAGTGCCGGTTTTGGTTCGGGATTACGACGACCAGACGGTGGCCGAGGTCTCGCTGATTGAGAATTTGCAGCGCGCCGACCTGAATCCGATCGAGGAGGCGGCGGGTTATCGCAATTTGATTGAGGAGTTCGGATTTACGCAGGAGAGCGCCGCGCAGCGTGTGGGGAAGTCACGATCTAGTGTGGCCAACTCGCTGCGGCTGCTTACTTTGCCCGATCCGGTTCAGGTGCTGCTGCGGGAAGGCCGACTTTCGGCAGGTCATGCAAAAGTGTTGGGCGGCATTTCCGATATCGAGCGTTGTGTTGAATTGGCAAAAGAGAGTGCCGACGGAAAGATGAGCGTCAGAGACCTGGAAAAAGCCGCTGTCGCGGTGGAAAAACCGAAAAAACAAGTAATTCCGAAAACGCGCGAGAGCTTTTACGACGAATTTGAGATCGCCGTCAAAGGAGAGATGGGACGTAAGGTTCGGGTTGCGAAAGCGCCTGCGGGGGACAAGCCCGGCTGTATCGAGATCGAATTTTTCTCGAAAGAGGATTTATTGGATCTGGCGATGGTTCTAACGGGTGAAAAACGCGCCCAAAATAAGAACAGCGAAAACGATGAATGACCGAAAGGATTTTATAAAATGATTGATATTAAACTGCTCAGAAACGATCCCGATTTGGTTCGGGAGAATATGAAAAAGAAATTCCAGGACAAAAAGCTGCCATTGGTGGATGAGGTTCTGGAGCTGGATAAAAAATTCCGCGAATCCAAGACTCGCGGCGACTGGCTGCGTTCGCAGCGTAAGAGCATCAGCAAGGCCATCGGCGGGATGATGGCGCGCGGTGAAAAAGACGAAGCCGAAAAAGCCAAAAAGCAAGTCAGCGATATGGCGGACGAACTGGCCGCGCTCGAGACCGCCGAAACCGAACTCTCGGAGGAAATCCGGAAACGGATGCTGGTGATTCCGAATATCATTGATCCGTCGGTGCCGATCGGGCATGACGACAGCGAAAACGTCGAGGTCGAAAGGTTTGGCGAGCCAAAGGTACCCGAATTTGAGGTGCCGTACCACGTCGAGATCATGGAAAGGTTTAACGGAATAGACCTCGACAGCGCCCGCAAGACCAGCGGAAACGGGTTTTATTATCTGTGCGGCGACATCGCGCGGCTGGAATCGGCGATTTTGTCCTATGCGCGCGATTTTATGATCGATAAGGGCTTCACCTATTACATCCCGCCGTTTATGATCCGCAGCGACGTGGTCAGTGGAGTGATGAGCTTTGCCGAGATGGAAGGCATGATGTATAAAATCGAGGGTGAAGATCTTTATTTGATCGGAACCAGCGAGCATTCGATGATCGGAAAGTTTATTGACACGACGCTTGACGAAGATTCGTTGCCGCAGGCGCTGACAAGCTATTCGCCTTGCTTCCGCAAGGAAGTCGGTGCGCACGGCATTGAGGAACGCGGCGTCTACCGCATTCATCAGTTCGAAAAGCAGGAGATGATCGTGGTCTGCAAACCCGAGCAGAGTCCGGATTGGTTTGTAAAGCTGTATAACTTTACGGTAGAGTTTTTCCGTTCGTTGGACATTCCGGTACGCACCCTGGAGTGCTGCTCCGGTGATCTGGCCGATTTAAAGGTCAAGAGCATCGACGTCGAGGCGTGGTCGCCCCGTCAGCAGAAATATTTTGAGGTCGGCAGCTGTTCGAACCTCGGCGACGCGCAGGCCAGACGGCTCGGAATCCGGGTGCGCGACAAGGCCAGCGGAAACAACTATTTCGCACACACGCTGAACAACACCGTAGTCGCCCCGCCGCGCATGCTGATCGCGTTTTTGGAAAACAATCTGCAGGAAGATGGCAGTGTAGTGATTCCGGAACCGCTGAGACCTTATATGGGCGGGAAGACGAAGTTGGGTTAATCGGATTTTTGTAGGATCTGATATTTAAAACGCACACGGTATTTATGAAAACCGCGTGCGTTTTATAAATCACAGAGAAAATGCCACCAGTTTATTTGTATTTCAGAGGATAAAAATAATCGAAAAGAGCGAAAATATCATTTAAGTTAACTAAAAGTTGAGTTGATTTGATGTATTCCGTATGGTCAAAAGATTATTAATAATGCCATAATTAAATATATAAAACAAACGAGAGGGAATTGTTATGCTTGATTATAAAATAGCCGGGTCGATCATCGCTTCATATCGAAAAAAGAACGGATTATCGCAGGAACGACTGGCCGAATTGTTAAACATCTCGCCGCAGGCCATCAGTAAATGGGAAAACGGGCATTCCTTGCCGGACACCGCACTGCTGCCGGTGTTAGGACAAATTTTTAGCTGTACCATCGACGAGCTGATTATGCCGGCTTATCTGTCGGATGCGAAAATCGAAGACGAAAAGCCGAACATTCTGCAGCAACAGGCCGAGCATATAGCCAAATGCGTCTTACAACAACTTGAAAAGGTCAAAACGCCGGATCAAATGCCCGGTTTGGATGATCAAACGATCATTCAGGCGGTTTCAAGATCCAATCCCAATCTCGGTAATTATACAATCAGCAGAAATCCGCAGGAAAAGAAACCGCGCTACACGGATACATATATAAAAGTCTCCACGCCGCAAAAAGATTATAAATTGCTCCAGAGAATTTATTCCGATCACGATAAAGAATTATCGGGATATCGCTTGGTTGGGAACCACACCTTTTCCATCCCCAATCTTTATCATATCGACGATTCGTCAAAAACGATATTGATGGAAGACTTAAGCGATGGTTATATTCAGGGGTTTTATTATGATGAGGAAAATGAAAACGGAACAATCATCAGGAGACATTACGACCGTCTGTTAGATGCAACGGCGGATTTTCATGCGGCTTTTTGGGAAGACTTCGCTACTTTTGAACAAATCGGGCTTGACTGGCGCTATCAGTCCGCAGAAAATTTGGCGGCACATCTGTTCGGGATGGAAAAGGATTTCATAAAATACAAAGAAAAAGAGGAGAAACACCTAATACCCCATCAATGGGAATGCTTTGTCAATGAGTTGGATATTAAGAAGCTTCATTATTTTCAGGATGCCGTTCATTATTTAAAGAAGAATTATAAAAACACGCTTGAAAGATATCAAGTCGGAAGCAATGTGACGATTATTCACGGGGATTTACATCCGGGGAACGTTTTCATTGCAAAAACGCCCGACAGGACAGTGAAATTTATCGATTTACAGGCAATCCGTATCGGATTGTGTACCGAGGATTTGGCAATGCTGTTGGCGCTTCATATCGAGCCGGATCAAAAACTTGCGAAACCGCTTATTGACCGGTATTACAAAAGATTGTCCGGGACTGTAAAAAACTATTCATATGAGATGTTTATCAGGGATTTGAAATTATCCGTTGCCGAAAGTATGTTTTTCCCGATACGGCTGATGAACCGGGGGATTTACGATTTTTCCATGAGAGACAAGGCGATCAGGGCCTATGAAACATATGTGCTTTCCGATTCATTGAAATAAATTTTCTAACGGTTAATTGCAAGAAAAAACTCCGGTGAAAATCATTTCGCCGGAGTTTTTTGCTATTTATGAGATGAATGCTTTTTATTTCTTGGATTTCGATTTGGAAGGGGCTTTTTTCGCCGACGACTTCGCGCTGATCTTTGAAGCGGTTTTGGCGGGCGTCTTCTTAACGGGCTTTTTCGCGTGTGCTTTTTTGGCGGCGGTCGCGTCTTCCGCGTCCTGCCATGCCATGCACAGCGGTACTGCACAGAATTGAGCGCCGAACAGGCCGATGAGCGTTCCGATCAGCAGCGGAATGGCCGTATAGGTCAGGTCCGTAATATTGACAAGAACACCGGTGACGGCGACTGTGCCTAAGATAATGACGGCTGCGGCGGCGATCTTGATATTTCTGGACATCAGGACTGCGCCGGTCTCGTTCGCCACATCGTCGTGATCATGAACATGTTTGGATTCATGCATCTCGCGGGCCTGGCCGAATGCCATCGCCGAGAAGAACAGAGCCACTGCGAAGGAACAAACCGAAGCGACAGCCAGCGGATAAGAGAATCCCGCGCCGATGACAACAGCGACAATCAACACGCCGCCGACTGCGGCAAAAGCCGGGACAAAGGCGGAAAGCGCGGTCTTGAGGCCGTAACGGAATGCGAGGTAAAGGCCTGCAACCAACAGGGTCGCCACTCCGGTAAAGATCAGGAACATGGTCATGCCCGAAGTGCTTTTTCCGGTGATTGTATTGAGTGAGAGCACGGAGTAGCTGGCGCCGAGTGTCGAGACCAATGTCTGTGCATCGACCGAATTGAAATCGGTGCCTTCAAAGGTGACGTTTGCGGCTTCAAAGTTTCCCGAGATTTCATTGCCGGTGACAACGGTGTAGGGCAGATCGGTTGCCGCAGCCAATTCGGTGTCAAGCTTGGAATAATCCAGCGGGATATCCACGCATTTAACCGTTAAAACCGTGCTGTCGGAAAACGGGGCTTTCTCAGGGAGCCCGATGCCAACGACAAGGGCAGCGGCAACAACGACGAGCGCTGCACAGAGGATGGCGTAAAACTTGGCTTTTTTATAATACATCTTTTTTTCCTCCAAATAAGAAGGGTTTTTTGAAAGCATTGATTCCGGAGAGCATATTTATCATCACGCGCTGGACCAAAAGGACAACCAGCATCGTGAGGATAAGTCCATACAATAATGAGGAAACCAACGGATAGATCGTATAACCGCCGGGATTTACGCCCATCCAGGACAGGAAATTCGTGAACCAGGCGAGATGGTAATTGGAAGTGCCGAATGCGGCCATCGCGAAAAACGCGGTGATGCCGGCGACGATGACGCCGTCGACGGTGGCAGCCGACATGCCTTTTAAGCCGCCTCTGACGGTCATATCGAACGACGCTTTTTCATTGAACCCGCTCTTGATGCGTTCGGCCTGCCAAACGCCCAAAGCAACGGTAATAACGCCGAGCAGAATGATCGTGAAAATGGCCGGGACCGTTACCGTAGTGAGATCAAATGCCGGGAAATAACGGGTGAATAATATAACCGAGAGCGTAGATTCCAGAATCAATCCCAGCGAAATGACAACGCCCGTGAGACGATAGAAAACAATCAACAGGATGCATATAACGGCAAAGGAACAACCGGTATAGAGGAGGATGTTTTGCAAGGTATTTGTTTCGGTCGGAGACATCTCGATGATGTTTTCATAGGTGAAGCCGAAGGGCATTTGTCCCAAATTGATTTTATAGGCCAGCTCATTGGCTGAATCCATTGTCATGCTGTCGCTGGTGACGACCAGTTTGCCGTTTGTGATGGCGGAATCAATGGTATAGGCGGTCAACATGGTGCTGTCCATCCAGACCGAGAGCGTGCCGCCGGACATCTGATAGGTGGCAGAGGTCAGTGCGGACGTGCCGTCATCATTCAGATAAATCTGAACAGCGGGCTGATTTTCGTCGGTGGTTCTGCCGGTAATAGCGCCGGAAACGCCGTCGTTGCTGAGAATGATATCTCCGGTGGGAAGGTAATTCTCATCGACATCATCGCCGTTGCGGAAAGTCAGAACACCCTTACCGCGGATATCTTCGAGCAGCGATTGGATTTGATATACGGAATAATCCTCTGTGAGGGGAATGGTGAGAACAATTTGATTGTTGGTATAGTCGATATTGAGGCTTACGCTGTTGTATTGTGCAATACTCAACCGGCCTTCAATGAGATCTCTGGCTTCTTCCAGTGCATCGGCTGTGACTTCGGAACCCTCTTCCGGAGTCAAAACAATTTGGGCCGTTTTGCCCAGATCAATACCGGTTAATAAACTCTTGGTGCCTCTGATTATCGTGTTTTCACGCGCGCCATACCAGGTATACACACCGGCAAACGCCGTGTAGCCCAGTCCGAGGATCAGCAGGGCGATCACGAAAAAAACAAGGCCTTTTGCTTTTTTCATCCTTCTTACAGTCCTTTGCAGAAAATTTGTTTGGTCAACACCAAAATGTGTCGACGACAATTATATAACAACCGCGTTCGAAAAGTCAATGATTTGGTCTATATTGACGGCGGTAAAAGGGATTACATCGACTCGGGCGTCGAGATTTTGAGCATTTCGAGAATGTTGCAAAGCGCCGTCTTGACGGCGAGGCACAAAGACAACCGTGCGTTGGTCAGGGCTCTGTCCTCGGTGTTGACACGGCACTCGGTGTAGAATTTATGGAACAAAGTGGCAAGGCTGACCGCAAACCGCGTAACTTTGGACGGGTCACGGGTGACGGCTGCATCGATGACAACCGACGGCAGTGTGGTCATAAAGGCAATCAGATTGCGCTCTTCTTCGGTGATCAGCAGGGCGAGTTCGGCAGCCGTGGGCTCGTGGTGGGTAATGCCTTCGGCGGTCAGATTCTTGATGATGCTGCAGATACGGGCGTGGGCATACTGGGTATAGTATACCGGGTTTTGCGAGGTTTGCTCCAACGCAAGGTCGAGATCGAATTCCATCTGGCTGTCTGGGGTGCGCATGTTGAACAGAAAACGCACCGCGTCGGTGGGAATTTCGTCGAGCAGGTCGGTCAGGGTGATGGCGTTGCCGGTGCGTTTACTCATCTTGACGAGTTCGCCGCCCCGTGTCAGCTTGACCATCTGCATCAAGATCGCCTCGAGCCGGTCTTCTGCGACGCCGACGGCAGGCAGAATCTGCTTCAGGCGTTTGACATAGCCGTGGTGGTCGCTGCCCAGCACGTCGATGGCGAGATCGAAGCCCCGGGTGACCAGTTTATTATAATGATAGGCGATATCCGGCACGATATAGGTCGGATAGCCGTTGGAACGCACCAGTACAAAATCTTTATGAAAAACTTTTCCGGTTTCACCGGAGGTTTCTTCGGCAGGCAGTTCCTCGTCTTCGGCGTTGGGGTCTGAATCGGGACAGTCGGGTTCGTCCCCAACCATAAACCAAAGCGCGTCGTTTTTTGTATAGGTCTTACCGCTGTTTTTGAGCAGTTCAATCACGCGCTCGACTTCGCCCATTTTATATAAGGAACTCTCGTAGAACCAAAGATCGTAACGGATGCGGTATTTGTCCATATTGGCGCGCAGGTAAGAGACGTTTTTGGGCAGCGCGAACGCGACCAGCGCCTTTTTACGCTCGGCGGGATCTGCGTTGACGTATTTTTCGCCGTTTTGTTCGGCGAAGGACTTGGCGTGTTCAATGATATCTGCGCCGTGATAGGAATCGTCGGGCATGGGGTGCTTGTCCTCGCCCTCAAAAAGCTGCAAGTAGCGGGTCTCGAGCGACAGGCCGAATTTGGCGATCTGGTTGCCTGCGTCGTTGACGTAAAACTCGCGGCCGACCTCGTAACCGGCGGTTTGCATGATCGCGGCGAGGCAGTCGCCCAAAGCGCCGCCGCGGGCGTTGCCCATATGCGCGGGGCCGGTCGGGTTGGCCGAGACGAATTCAATGAGAACTTTTTTGCCGCCACCGAAGGAAGTGCCGCCGAATTTGCTGCTGAGGGACAACACCTCATTGACCGCCGCGGCATAAAACGCGTCGGACAAAAAGAAGTTGATAAAACCGGGGCCGGCGATCTCGGCGCGGGCAAAAAAAGTATTGACAAAATCAAATTTTCCGACCAGCAGTTCGGCCAGTTTTCGCGGCGGCAGCCGGTAGGCCTTCGCGCCGGCCATTGCGGCGTTGGCTGCGAAGTCGCCGTTTTTGCGGTCTGCGGGGACTTCGATGGTATAACGCGGCGCGGGACAGTCGGGCAGGGTGCCTTCGGCGGTCAGGGCATAAAGAGCGGTTTTCACCAACTCGTCGGCTTGTTGTTTTGCGGTCAGGAAAACGGAATCATTCATGTTTTAAACATCCTTCAAGTTTTAATTCGAGATTCGGAGAAAGAGTTAACGGTTGGCAGTTAAAAGTGAAAAGTTAAGGTGTTTTGCGTTGCAATTGATTTTGTTCACGGGTATGTCACTGTTCACTGTCAACTGTTAACTGAGAAAAGGCGGGCGAATACGATTCGCCCCACAATAAAGGCGTTGCGGGCGGATGATATCCGCCCCTACATTAAAGGCGCTGGGCCTTGATTTTGATGTTGTTGCGGCTGGCGAGAGAGGTGTTGATGTCGATGGCGTAGTCAATCTCCATGTCCAACCGGTCGGGGCTGTCGGTGATCTTGATATCGCCGCCGTTAACCCCTATGTAGACATCGCCGAGCGGCGTATGATACTGGCAGATATGTCGTCGCCCTTTTTCGATCAGTAAGCCGCTCTCGCCGTCGCGTTCAAGTTTGAGCAGTTTGCCGTCGTAGCGCAGCACGGTGGTGACTTCACCCAACCCGTGTTCGACGGGTTCGGGATATTCCAGATAGAGCTCGCCGTTTTCGTTTTTCATCTTGCCCTCGACGAAAAAGTCGCTGACCGTCTGATCGGGATCGGTGAACTGGGTGCCGGTGATATGCAGTTTGACGGGTTGTTTTTTCATAACAGTACCCCCTTTTCGGAAGTTTAGAATGTGTTTGGATTTAGTATTGGTCGATATCGACCAAGGTACAGGAGTGATTGCCCATGTGAGGCAGATCATTTAAAGTGTCTTTGGCAAAGAGCTCGAAAGCTTCGGGTCGGTCTGAGACGTAAAATTCAAGCGCGCCGCCGTTTTGATTATTCAGATGTTCTCCCGCTAAGAAAGCGGCGATTCGTTTGGCGGCTTCTACTGCAGGATCAATCAATATGATGCCGGGCAGGTGATTTTGAATGGTCTGCCGGAGCAGGGGATAATGGGTACAGGCCAGTATCGCCGCCGCCGGTCTGCGTTCCGCGATTTTTTTGAGATAGAAGTTCGCCGCTTCATTGGCAATCGGGTCGTCCGGGTCGGTATGGCCGTTTTCAACCAGCGGAACAAACAGCGGGCAGGCCTGCTCGACGATTTGTGCGTTGGGTTTTGCGGCGGTGATCAGCGAGCGGTGGCTATGGCTTCGGATGGTTGCCAGTGTACCGAGTACGGCGATTTCACCTTTGTCCGCAAAATTTACGGCTTCCGCAGCACCTGCCGAGACGACATCAAAAAACGGAATGCCGACGCTGCTTTGAAGCGCTTTCCCCGAGACGGAGCTGACGGTTCCGCAGGCGACGACCATGGCTTTGATATTTTTGGTCATTAAAAAGGCGGCGTCCTGGGCGGCATATTTATTGATTGTGGTTTCGGGTCGGGAACCGTAAGGCACGCGCGCGGTGTCTCCGAAATAGACAATGTTCTCATGGGGGAGCAATCGAACCACTTCCCGAAGAACGGTCAGCCCGCCGAGGCCCGAGTCAAAAATGCCGATGGGGTTTTCAACGCGCATGCAAAACTCCGTTCCGCGCCGAATAAGGCGCAAAGATTAAGAAAAGTTTAAAGTGGTTACCGAATGCTTTTGCGTGCGTTCGGCGGCTGAGAAGGAATAATGCGGGTTCTTGAGAGAGAGTTTGACGGTGATTTCGATGTTGATACCGATCTGTTGAATTTCAACGGATTCGATGGCCGAAAAATCGGACGGCGTGAAGGTCTCGGACACAGAACCCGACAGCAGACACCCGGAGAGTGAAATCGTAAAAGCACCGTTGTGATAGGCGATATCGGTGAACGGATAAAACAGGCCGTCGCCGTTTGCGCGGGAAAAACCCATCTCGATTCCGGAGGCGGTAACCGTCAGTAGGTCGAGTGAGGGCAGGGGATCGTAATTGACGGGGCTGCCGTCGACGTCGACCGGGCCGGTTCGGCCTGCGATATCGGCTGAAAGGAAGCCGTCGTCCATAGTATATTCAAGCAAATGATCTGAGACACGCAGAAACTGCACCGAGCGGGGTAATTTTAAAATGCCGTTCTCGGTCTCGGTTACGTTGAAGTAAAATTCGTTGATGCCGTCGTGGGAGACGAGCGTCGCGTTTTGCGCCAACAGCTCGAGCGACCCGGTGTCGAAACAGAAAAGCAGCCACTGATCTTCGTGCGATAGGGTTTGACAGCGGGCGAGAGCGTATCGGTAAGGGCCGACATACATCTCGTTAAGTTCGGTAATCTCTGCCGAGGAGCCGATGAGGTCGGGCAGACGTACTGCGAGAATTTGAGCTTCTTTTTTATATTCGGACTCGGTCAGCGTGACGTTGCGGACGGTTGTGTCGATTTGAGAGGAGTTGTCAATGGGTGCGGGTGCGCTGTAGGGATCGGGCGGCGGTGCGCAGCCGGCTGTGCCGGAAATTGCGCAGCAGACAAGAAACGCCGCCGTTAAGGCGACGGTCAACATCCGCTTTTCGACCACAAAAATCACAACCCTTCCGCTTGCGGCTCTGCATAAAAAGCCACAATATATTTATACAGGATTTTCGTCAAATAGTCAAGGCGGAAACGGTCGAAAGGCCAATCCCACGCCAACACCGGAGGCGTTTTATTCGAAACGCGTCGTCATCCGACGCGTTTGTGAGCGGCATCTAGTTAATATTTTAGGTTTGCACTGTTCTACACCTATCCTCAGAAGAAAAATCTAATTCCGCCTGCAGGCGTACCTTGGTTAGGGGGGCTAGCGAAGCGCGAAGGGGGGATAGTCCCGAATCCCCCCTTCGAAGAAAAAGCACCTAAATAAAAAAACACCCACAAGACAGTGAATGCTTTTTCTTGGCCTGCCCGATGGGATTCGAACCCATGGCCTTTGGAGTCGGAGTCCAACACTCTATCCAGCTGAGCTACGGGCAGAGACAAGCGTCATTATAGCACAACATCGGGTTTGACGCAACATTCAATATTTAATAATAACACCGTGACTCGCCGAAATATCATGTAAATTTTCATCCGAATTATATTGCGATTTTGAATACCCGCTGATATAATAAAACCGTCACTTTCGGGAACAAAGTGTGCAAAAGAAGTGAGCAGTGGCCGTAAAAGACGGAAACATGTCGCTGCGCGCCGTAAATTGTTTGCTGTCGACGGTGATAATAAAGTGAAAATTATAAGGGGTGGCGTAACGATGGATTTTATCAAGGACAAGATCAGAGTTACCTGCGAACAGCTGAAAAAATATGCCTATGAAGACCTCGGGACGGTGGAGAATCTCGAATTCGTTGAGAGCGAATATAAAGACGGCAATACGCCGCCGGAATCCGGATGGAAACCGTTTTCACCGGAGAATGACCGTTTGGGCGGCCGCGAAAAACACTGGTGGATGCGTACCAAACTCCATGTCCCCGAAGTCGGCGAGGGAAAACAGATTGCGCTGGAACTTCTGACGAGTTCGAGCGGTTGGGACGCGCTCAATCCACAGATGATTGTCTATCTCGACGGACATATGGTGCAGGGCGTTGATGTCAATCACACCGAAGTGCTGCTTGAGGGTGGTACTTCCGCCGATTTGCTGCTCTACATTTATTCCAGCATGAACGAGGCGAAATTCGACTTTTCCGCCAAATACAAGGGCATCGATCTCACGTCCGAGGCCATGTATTACGATCTGTATGTGCCGTATTCTTCGCTGGATTGTTTTGATCCCAAAAGCGAGAGGCACATCAATACGCTTAAACAATTGGAACTGGCGGTAAATCTGCTGGATTTGAATCAGCCCAAGAGCCCGACATATTATGCCTCGATTACGGTTGCGCGCGGGCAGCTTGAAAAGACTTTTTACAAGGGTCTTTGCGGCAAAGGAGACGCGATTGTCGCCTGCGTCGGACATACCCACATCGACGTGGCCTGGCTGTGGCCGCTGCGCCAAACTGTCGAAAAGGCACAGCGCAGTTTTGCCACCGTCGTCAACCTGATGAAACAATACCCCGAATATAAGTTTATGTCCTCGCAACCGCAGCTGTATCAGTTCGTCAAAGAACAGGCACCGGAACTTTATAAGGAGATCAAAAAGCTGGTTAAAGAGGGACGCTGGGAAGTTGAGGGCGCGACCTGGCTGGAGATGGACACCAATCTGGTCAGCGGCGAATCGCTGGTGCGCCAGATGATCTACGGCAAGCGGTTTATGAAAGAGGAGTTCGGGGTTGACAGCAAAATTTTGTGGCTACCCGACGTCTTCGGTTACAGCGCGGCACTGCCTCAGATTATGAGAAAGAGCGGCGTTGATAACTTTATGACGACAAAGATCGCCTGGAATGAGCGCAACATGCTGCCTTATGATTCCTTTTATTGGGAAGGCATCGACGGCAGTCGGGTGTTCTCGTTCTTCGTAACCACGCAGGATCGTCCGCAGCCGCGCAAAAACGAGATCGCCTGTACTTACAACGGCCGTTTGACCGCAGGACAGATTCTCGGTACCTGGGAGCGGTATCAGCAGAAGGCTTTCAACAACCGCACAATGACCACGTTCGGTTATGGTGACGGCGGGGGCGGCCCAACCAAGGAGATGCTCGAGACACAGCGGCGGCTCTCCTACGGACTGCCCGGCATCCCGAAGACCGAAATGAGTTTTGCCGGTGAGGCAATTGCGACTGCCCGAAAGAATTTTGACAAGACGGCAAAAGAGCTCAAACGATTTCCGCTGTGGGTGGGCGAGCTCTACCTCGAATTCCACCGCGGCACCTATACCTCCATCGCCAAAAACAAGAAAAACAACCGAAAAAGTGAGTTTTTATATCAAAAAGCCGAGACGCTTGCCGTGACAGACGAATTGCTTTTGGGCGGCAAATATCCGCAGAAAAAACTTGCGGACGGCTGGCGTACGATTCTGCTGAACCAGTTCCATGACATCATTCCCGGCTCTTCGATTTTTGAGGTCTATGAGGACAGCGACAAACAGTATGCCGAGGTTAAAAAAATCGGCGAAAAGGCAGCCGAAGACGCCAAAGCGCACATTGCGGCCAACATCGGCACCGAGGGCGGCGTTGCGGTCTTTAATCCGACCGGCTTTACGACGGACGGAGAAGTTCAAGTCGACGGAAAGACCGGCAGCGTCAAGGGCATTCCCGCGCACGGATGGAAGGTGACCGAGCCCGATTTTGACTGCAAGGTCAAACTCGACGGGCGGACTGCCGATAATAAATATTATAAGATGATCATTGACATCAACGGAAATATCTCCCGGCTGTATGATAAGAAAAACAAACGCGAGGTCTTTAAGCGCAGCGAAGTGGGCAACGAAATTCAGATCTTTGAGGATCTGCCGCGCCAGTACGACGCATGGGAGATCAGTGATTATTACAAGCAGAAGATGTATAAGCCCGACGAGGTGCTTGAGATCAAGCAGATCACCGATGGCTGCCGCGCCGGATTTAGAATTAAAAAGCGTATTTTGACTTCGACAATTGAGCAGAACATCTGGCTGTATTCCGACAACCCGCGCATCGACTTTGAGACTGTGATGGATTGGAACGAGGAACACCTGTTGGTTAAGGCGGCTTTTCCGATTGATGTGCTGGCCGACAAGGCGACCTATGAGATCCAATTCGGCCATCTGCAGCGTCCGACCCATGAGAACACAAGTTGGGATAAGGCCAGATTTGAGGTTTGCGCGCACAAGTGGGCGGACATCTCCGAGGTGGGTTACGGCGTCTCGCTGCTCAACGACTGCAAATATGGTTATAACGCTGAGGGCAGCACACTCAAGCTGACGCTGTTGAAATGCGCCACCAGTCCGAACCCGCAAGCCGATAAGGGACATCATGAGTTCACCTATTCACTGCTGCCGCACGTCAGCAATCTCCGCAATACCGGCACAATTAAACAGGCCTATCTGCTCAACTGCCCGTTTGAAGCCGTCAAACTCGGAAAGCAGAAAGGCAAGTTGGCGGAAGATTATTCATTGGCCTCCTGCGACGGTAAAAACGTCGTTATAGAGACAGTCAAGAAGGCCGAGGACGGGGACGGCGTGATTGTGCGTCTTTATGAGAGTTTCGGCAAACGCTGCAACACGACGGTGAAATTCGGATTCGGGGTTGAGCGTGTGTCGCTGTGCGATCTGCTTGAAAACGAGATCAGAGAACTGACCGTGAGAGACGGAAAAGTCAGGCTCGGAATCAGTAATTTTCAGATCATCACGCTGAAGGTCCGCGCGAAACGTTAAGCCTCTTAAAAGCGCTCTGTGTACGGAAAATTTAAGAGTTGTATTTGGGAAAAAGCTGTGATATAATATGTTTTTGAGGAAGGTGGTGTTATTTTGGAGAACAATAAGGTTGCGCTGAAAATCGGACCGCTGATTTTAAATTTGACAACAAACGATACGGCTCAATATGCCCAAACGCTTGCGGCTGAGCTTGATTCCCGCCTGACCGCCATGATGAACTCCAATCCCAACATGACCTTGGCGCAGGCGATGGCATTGATTTCGCTCGATGCGATGGACAGCGTAAAAAAAGCGAATGACGCCGCAGACAACCTGCGTGGTCTGCTCAAGACTTATTTGGAAGATGTCAACAAGTACCGCAGTGCCGCTGAGGATGCAAAACGTGAAAATGACCGGCTGCGTGCGGAATTAGACACCAAAAACCGCTAAAAAGACAGGGGGAAACACAATGAAAACCATATCCAAGTTTACCGGACTGCTGTTGGCACTGGTGATGGCGGTGTCGCTGTTCGGCACGGCCGTGTCCGCCACATCGTCGACCTATGTAGGAACTACATACAGCATGACGTATTCAGTCCAAATCGCCGACTCCATTCCGCCGGTTCTTCAGACCATGTCCGACACCGGTGTTTTCGGCACTGCAACCACGCTTTACGGTGCTGAACAGGTCAATCCCATTCTTGTAAACACGTTAGGCGCTTCTGCTGCGTCTACATACACGTTCACGGGTTGGACGATCGACGGCACGTTTTATGCGGCGGGCGCCAGTTTCAATCCGACGGTTTATAAGTCCGGATACATCGCTTATGCGGTCTTTAAGACACCGAAAGTGGTGATCGGTTTTACTGCCGGCTCGAGCAATCTGAGCACAACGGTCACGGGCACACTTCCCACCCCGATTACCACAACGCCGAACGGCACCTTCACATTCCCGACGACGGACCTCGCACGCCGTAACTATACGTTTGCGGGTTGGTTGTTTAACGGCCATGTCTATCTGCCGGGTGAGACCTATACGCTGAGTGACGTCTCACTTTCGAGCATGGACAGCAACGGCTATATCTATTTGAATGCCGAGGCATTCTGGACCGAAAACGCCAACAAAGAATATATTCTGTATTTGACCCCGGGCGTCGCCAGCACCGACGAAAATCCGATTAAGCCGGTCGAATACGGCACTTATGCCGCGAACACCGAACTCAATATCTATTCGATCCCCTGTCCGTTTACACCTGCGGGATTGAAATTTGTCTGCTGGAACTATAAATCGACCAGTTTCACCGAACAGTATCCGACATTGAAAATCACGGAAGACACCTTCCTTTCGGCGCAGTGGGAAGAAATCACCAGCTCGGTGGAGTCTTCGGTTGTCAGTTCGGTCGAGAGTTCGGTTCCCAGCTCTCAGGAGAGTTCTCAGGAGAGTTCCGCAACCAGTTCCAAGACCAGCTCCAAAACCAGTTCCGCTGTGAGTTCAAAAACCAGTTCCGCAGCTTCTTCGGTGGCTTCGACACCCGCTTATGAGAGCATGACGCTCACCGATCCGGCTACCGGAATCATGGTCAGCGGTACGTTCCTGAATAATACCACCCTGACCGTCAACCGCCTTTCCGCCGATACCGAAACCGACGCCTATGTTAAAGCACTGCTCGGTAACGCCGTGGCCGGTTATGACATCACATTGACCAATGCAGATGAACTCAGCGGTTTCTCCGGCTCTATCTTCTTCCCGTTCACACCGATTACGCTGACCGAGGACACGGCTGTGGTCACCTATCATATTATGCCGTACGCTCAGTATGCAGCGCAGAACAACGGCTCTTCGCTGTTGTTTGAAAAGGATGCCGACGGTAAATATGCCGCACAGACCTCCGGCGATCCGATCATGGCGACGAACTATTACGAGCTGGACGGCTATACCATTACCAAAGTACTGGGTGCGACAGCCCCGACCAAAGGTGCGTTTATGCTCTCGGCCGATACGGTTGCCGTGTTCACCATTCAGCTTGCTACAACGGGTACAAACCTGACCGGAACCACGGTATCGTTTGACTCGCTGTCCAAGTTTGTGATTACCTCGGCGCTGTATGACTCGGCAGCAGTGCCCGGCAGTACCGAAAACACCGGTCTTAATCCGCTGGTTTGGGTCGGCATCGGCGTGGCGGTTTTGGCCGCGTTCGGCATTGTGATCATCCTGCTGTCGCGTAAAAAGACCCCGAAAAAACCGCACTTGGATGAAGACGACGATTCCGATGTGCTGATGAGCTAAGATAAAATAATCCGAACAATGGAAAGGAGCGGTGAAAGCCGCTCCTTTTTGGTTGTTCAGGCATATTTGCGCAAAACGCCCCGTATGCTTTGTATGAACCGAACATACAAAGGGGTGGGCGTATGCCGAAAATCACACAAAAGAGTTGGAGAATACTGCTTATCGTGGGCATATTGGCGGTATGCGGGGTAATTATCTGGGCGGTGATCGCCGCAGACAGGCCGCCGAAATTGTCGCGGGTGCCAAAGACCTATGACAATTTGGTCACGGCGCTGATCGGAGAGAACACCGCTAATAAAAAGTATCTGCTGTACGCCGAAAAAGCCGAGAGTGAGGGCAATACCCAAGCTGCATTGTTGTTTCGGGCAATTGCGGCCGGAGAACGGGTACATATTGAGCGGGAGTATAAGCTGGCAAATGACGTGGCTCCGCTGGAGATGCCGCCGTCCGGCAGTGTGATCATCGGGGATACCGAGGAAAATCTCGAGGACTGCATCAAGAATGAAAACTACGAGACCGCGTTGATGTATCCGCAGTTTGCCCGGACCGCCGAAACGGAAGATTATCCGACGGCGGCCGATGCATTCGGTGAGATCGGAAAAGCAGAGGCGGTTCACGAGCAGCTTTACCGGGAGATGCTGACCAAGTTGGAAAAGACGGGTAGTGCCACGGATGCAGTGGTCTATTTTGTCTGCCCGGTTTGCGGCAATGTATATGAGGGTGCGCCGCCCGATCGGTGTCCGATCTGCGACACACCGGGTTCGAAGTGGGTGGAATATAGATAATAATCCCAAATAATATTTTAGTTGATAATGAACAGTTGACAGTGTACAGTGACATATCCGGGGGATCGTCGTAAAACAGAAAGTGACATTCCGTCGCCATGCGGCTGTGGGGAATGTCACTTTTCACTGCTAACTGCGAACTGTTAACTTTGCTTATTCTGTTTCTTCCAATAAAACAACTGCATGGGCGCAGATGGCACGGCGGTCGCCCGTGACGCCGAGACCTTCTTCGGTTGTGGCCTTGACGCTGATGCGATCGAGTTCCACACCGCAGGCCTCGGCCAGATTTTTGCGCATTCTTAAAATATGCGGAGCCAGTTTGGGCGCCTGTGCAATGATGGTGACATCGGCGTTGCCCAGCCAATAGCCTTTTTCCGCAAGCAGACCCACGACGTGTTTGAGCAGCTCTATGCTGTTTGCGTCGCGGTATTGTTCGTCGGTATCGGGAAAATGTTTGCCGATATCGCCGAGTGCCGCTGCGCCCAGCAGGGCATCAATCAATGCATGGACGGCCACATCGGCGTCGGAATGGCCGAGCAAGCCCTTTTCAAACGGGATCGTCACACCGCAGAGGACAAGCTTTCGCTCTTCTTCGAGACGGTGGAGATCATAACCGTGGCCGATTCTCATGAAAATTCCCCTTCCGCAAGTATTTTGGCGACCGCGATGTCAATCGGGCCGGTGAGTTTGATGTTCCGGGGGTCTCCGGCACTTAAATAGACCGAATGACCCATGAATTCGAATAATTGACAGTCGTCCCGGAAATCCTTTCCGGCGGAAGCGGCGACCGACATGGCCCCGCGATAAAGCCCCGCGTCGAAGACCTGCGGGGTTTGGACGCTGAAAAAGCGGTCGCGGTCGGCAGTGCGCACGACGAAGCCGTCGGAGGCTTCCTTTAATGAATCGGTGACGGCGAGCGCGGGAACGGCGGCGCCGTATTTTTCGGCGTCGGCACAGACGGAGTCGATCAGTTCGGTTGTTACAAGCGGTCTTGCGCCGTCGTGAACCGCAATCAGTTCGATTTCGGCATCGGTCTGGTCGAGCGCGGCGGTGACCGACTGCTGACGGGTCTCTCCACCGGTGACGACGGCTTTGAGCTTGGTCACGCCGAGGGTTTTGGCCAGATTCCAAAAGGCCAACACATCGGTCTGTTTGGCCGAAATGATGATTTCGGTGATAGATTCCGAGTACTGGGCGGCGAGTAGCGGCCCCGATACTGCCGGACGCCCCGCGAGAGATAAAAAGATTTTGTCACGTCCCATGCGGCTGGCACTGCCGGCGGCGGCAATGATGAAAGCGGTTTTTTTCATGAAATCGGCCCTCCGTTTCAGGAAATCAGCGTTAAAATTCAGGCGAACAGCGCCGTTTTCGAAGTTTATTCCGCCCGTTTTTATTTTAACACAATCCCTGTTGATACGCAATTGAAATTGTGGTAGAATATGTTTGACAAAAAGCGCGTGGAGATGATAAAAACGCGCCGGCGCCGCACGGCGGCGTTTTCGGGAGGTAAAAATGATAAAATTGAAAAATCCGTTGATTAAGAAACGGGAGAACCTGATGGTATGGAAGGTCTTTTTGACCGCGCTGGGGATCGGCATTGTGATGATTTTGCCGTTCATCATCAAGGACGGGGGATATTTCTTTTACTACGGCGACTACAACGTGCAGCAGGTGCCGTTTTGGCAGTACTGCGCCGAACAGGTCAAGAGCGGGAATTTCTTCTGGAGCTGGGAGACCGACCTCGGCTCCGACTTTATCAGCGCCTACAGCTTTTATACCATCGGAAGCCCGTTTTTCTGGCTGGCAATGATTTTCCCCTCCTCTTGGATGCCCGCGCTGATGGGTCCGCTGATGATGCTCAAGATGGCCGTCGCGGCGGTGGGCGCGTTCTTGTATATGCGCCGCTATATCAAGGATCCGGATTACGCGATGATCGGCGCGCTGCTTTACGCCTTCTCGTCCTATACCATTTATAATATATTCTTCAACCACTTCATTGATGTCGTGGCGGTCTTCCCGTTTATGCTGCTGGCCTTCGACATGCTGTTTGAGGACAATAAATGGGGCTGGTTTGCGCTGTTTACGGCGGTGAACCTGCTGACCAACTATTTCTTCTTTGTGGGCGAGGTCGTCTTCTTTATCCTGTATTATGTGATTCGCGTCACTTGTCCGGACGACTGGAAGTTTAATTTCAAAAAACTGCTGCACGGGATTTTGGAGGCTTTGGTCGGCGTTGCGATTGCGGCGTTCATGATGCTGCCGAGCTTTTTGGAGCTGATGTCGAATCCGCGGCTCGATTCGGTGTTTAACGGCTGGGGCTTTTACATTTACGGTGAGACAAGACGGTACATGGGCGTTCTGCATGCGCTGTTGTTCCCGCCCGAACTGCCGCACTTCACTTATTTTATCGAAAATTCCAACACCCGCTGGCAGTCGGTTGCGGCTTGGCTGCCGCTGTTTGCGCTGTCGATGGTGATTGCGTTTTTGGCCGCGAAAAAGTCCAAGGGCAGCTGGCAGAAACGGGTTTTGATCTGCTTCGGCGTGGCGCTGCTGATGCCGGGCGTCGGCAGTATCTTCTATTTGATGAAAGCGGTCTATTACTCCCGCTGGCTGTATATGGCGGTTATGGTGATGGCGCTCGTAACGGTCAAGGTGCTTGAAAACTACGAGGAATACGACTTGAAACTCGGTATGAAGTGGAATGCCATCTTCACCCTGTTACTATTGATACCGATTGCGTTTTTGCCGGTGGTCTCCGGTGACAACACGATTTCACAGATCGGACTCTATGTAAAAAACTGGGGCGCGCCGATCATGTTTGCCATCAGCGCCTGCATCACCGTTGCCTGCATGGTGATCCTCTATCTGCTGTATGACCGGCTGCTGAAACAGGGCAAAGTGGCGGTGTTCAAGAAATATGTCTCACTGTCACTGGTGCTGGTCATCTGCCTTTATTCACTGTTCATTCTGACTGCGGGCAAAGTCTCTTCCGAGAGTTCGCAAGTGATGATCGACAATTCCCTGAACGCGGCGAATCTGGAGATTCCGGGCGCGCCGGAAGATGAGTTTTACCGCATCGATGTGCTTGACGGCCTCGATAACCAGGGGCTTTATTGGCGAAAGTCTTCAATCAACTTTTTCCACAGCGTTGTCTCACCCTCGATCATGGAATTTTACGAGTTTATCGGCGAGGAACGCAACGTCGCTTCCCGCCCGGCCGCTTCTCTGAACGGTCTGCGTTCGGTCACCTCGGTCAAATATATCTTTGAAAAGGAGACAAAGACTTCCTATCAATCGCTTTACAATACCTCTTACCTGACCAACATGAACGGGTATGACGTCTATGTCAACAACAACTATATTCCGTTCGGATTCACTTATAACGATTACGTTCTTGAGTATGACGCCAAAAAAGTCGACAGCAGCAAGATCAGCGATTTGATGGTGTATGCCCTTGTGCTGGATGATGAAACGGCAGCCAAGTATTCCTATCTGTTTGACAGCCAGATTTATTATCCGAGCGAGGAGTTGAATCTGACTTCCGCCGGATTTAACACTGCGGTCGAGGAGCGCAAAGCCGAAACCGCATATAATTACAACCGCACGAACAAAGGTTATTCAGTGGACATCGATCTGACAAAAGACAATCTGGTGTTCTTCAGCGTGCCGTATGAATCGGGTTGGAGCTGCACGGTCAACGGAGAGTCCGTTACGGTTGAAAAAGCCAATGCCGGACTGACGGCGGTGTTGGCCAATACCGGACACAACCACATCGAATTCACTTATGAGACGCCGGGTCTGAAAAAAGGCGTGATGATCAGCGCTGTCGGGTTGGTACTGCTGGCCGGTCTGTTCGTTGTCGGCGCGGTCGTGAAGAAGAGACGTCCGGTTGAAGCGGAATTGATCACGGAACCCGCTTTTACACCTGAAAACGCCATTATGCCGGAACTGACGGGGGAAATTGCCGTGCCGGAATCGGCAAATCCGGAACCGCTTGCAACCGAACCGACGGTATCGCAAGTCATCACGCAAGAGCAGGTCCCGGCACAACAGCCGGAAGCACCTGTACAGGAAGAAGTAATTGCGCAGGAAGAACCGAAACAGAACCCCGAAGATCAAGAGGAACAAAAATAATTTTAAAAACGGGAAAGGGATGTCTGTAAAATGGCAAAGACGCTGTATATCGTCGTCCCCTGCTATAACGAGCAGGAGGTGTTTCCCGAGACCAAAAAACGGCTGTGTGAAAAACTGGCTACGCTGATCGCGGAAAATAAGGTGTCGGAGCAAAGCCGCGTCTTTTTCGTCAACGACGGCAGCAAAGATGCGACTTGGAATCTGATTGCCGAGGCGTTCGAGGAAGAGCCGCTGGTCTGCGGGATGTCGCTGTCGCGCAACCGCGGGCATCAGAATGCGCTGCTGGCCGGATTGCTCTCGGCGGCCGCACACTGCGATTTCACGATCTCCATCGACGCTGATTTGCAGGACGACATCAACGTTTTCGACGAGATGGTCGCAAAATACGACGCCGGAGCCGATATCGTTTACGGCGTCCGTGGCGCACGGGAGACCGATACCGCTTTCAAACGCAACACCGCGCAGGAATTTTATAAATTCCTCGCGAAAATGGGCGTCGAGACGGTCTACAATCACGCCGACTTCCGCCTGATGAGCCGCCGTGCGATCGAAGCGCTGCGGGAATTTAAAGAAGTCAACCTCTATCTGCGCGGCATGGTGCCGATGCTCGGATTTAAGACCGACAAAGTGTTATACGAGCGCAGCCCGCGTCTTGCCGGCGAATCGAAATATCCGCTGAAACGGATGTTGGCGCTGGCGTTGGACGGTATTACGGGATTTTCGATCAAGCCGATTCGCATGGTGTTCTGGACGGGCGTTTGGATCGTTATTTTGGCGTTGATTGCGTTTATCGTCGGGTTGGTGCTGTATCTTTGCGGCGTGTTGGCAACCGGTATGATGGCGGTCGTTTCGGCGCTGTTCTGGCTGGGCGGCATGCAGATGATCGCTATGGGCGTTGTGGGCGAATACGTCGGCAAGGCGTATCTGGAGACCAAACAGCGTCCGCGGTTTGTGATTTCGGAGATCAAAGTCAAATGAGTGGGTTTTACGATCGGGTTTATAACGCTGTGAAGCTGATTCCGAAAGGCCGAGTGGCCACCTACGGGCAGATTGCGGCGATTGCAGGTAATTCGCGCGCTGCGAGAGCCGTGGGCTGGGCACTGCATGTCAACCCCAAGCCGGGTTATATTCCATGCCATCGGGTGATCAACCGGTTCGGTAAAATCTGCGAGGGATTTGCGTTCGGCGGACCCGAGGTTCAGAAGCGTCTTCTTGAAGAAGAGGGCGTCGAGGTCAGTGACGACTATTTTGTGGATTTAAAAAAGTACGGGATTTGAATATCTTTACGGTACGTTTTAACCTAACGTCAAATTTCAAACTCGATAAACACAAAAAAGGAGACCCGGTATATGTCCAAACTTGCCGACGTCAACACGACGGATCTGCGCGCAGCGATAGAAGCGAGCTGCAAAACCATGTGCAGCGTGTTTAATGCCGACGACAACAACATTCCGTTTTTTACGACGGAGGTCTATCCCGAAGTTTATATGGCGTTTCATCCGAGTTTGAGTGAGTCTCACGTTCCGGGGCGGCATCTGAATGCGCTGCTTACGGCACAGGACCTGTTGGGAATTCCGATTGGAGAAGAGAATATTACGAAACATGCCGAGGCCGCTTTCTTTTCATACAGCGGCCCCGTTTTATTGCCGCTCAACCGCGAGATCGAAGGGCAATCGATCCCCAACAGATTGTTGATTCACAATATCCGCGAGGGCTTTCACGCACTTTACGCGCTGGTGAAATACCGTGGCAGTGAACGGGCAAAAGAACTGGCCGAGAAGAGCATCGCGGAAATCCATCGCTTCTGGAACCCCGATACCGATTGGGATATAAAACGGCTGGAAGAATGCGGCGTGACGGTCGTTTCGAGAAATAGTTTTATTCAGGAACTCGGGCGCTCGATAGGGCCGCTGGTGAAATATTACCGAGCAACCGGATACGCACCGGCTTTGGAACTTGCGTTAACATTGAAAGAAAAGGCGATTACGGAATATTATAAACCGGACGGGGATTTCGATCCGAAATTGTTCGGCACAACGCACACGCACTCGGTGACCTGCGTGATGTCGTCGCTGGCACAACTGGGTGATTTGCTGCAGGATGCCGAATTGATCGAGCGGGTGCGGGCGTTTTATGACAACGGGCTGTGGAAACTGCGCGACGAACTGGGTTGGGCGGTGGAGGCGTACGGTTCCGAAAAAAATCCCGACCGCGGCGAAACCAATTCTTCGGGCGACATTGTCGAGACCGCACTGATCTTGGGGAAATGGGGATATCCGCAATATTATCAAGACGCGGAACGTATTTTGCGGGGGCATTTGCTGCCCAGCCAGTTACGGGACGTCTCTTTTATCCGCGATCCGAAAAACCCGCAGAATAAAGACGGGTTAAGAGATGTGGCAAAACGCCATTTCGGTGCTTACGGGTTTCCGGCTCCTTATGGGCATTTTCCGGCGGATGCGGGCAAAGTCAAATTCAATATGGATATCGTGGGCGGAACGGTCGGCTCTCTATGTGAAGCGTATCACTGCGCGGTGACGTATGAGGACGGCGTTCATCGGGTCAATCTGCTGTTCGATCTTGACAACGAAAACATATCCGTTCAATCGCTCTATACACACGATTCGCTGAAGATCGTTCTGAAACAACCGGGTGCGCTTTTTGTGCGCATACCGTCATGGGTTGATCGGGAGAGAATAACTGTTGACGGAGCGAAACCGGGCGGTTTTCACAACGGGTATTTATTCCTTTCAAAAACAGCCGTAAATCAACTTGTCACGATTCATTTTAAATTGGTTAAAAGCGAAATGGTTCTCCGTCACAGGACGAGGGATATTCGCGTCCGGATGCTGGGAGACCGTGTTGTCGCCATGGACAATTTCGGCATGGATCATACGTTTTTTGATGCGATTGACTGAAGTGCATATCGGGTGATAAAATGAAAAACGCAATTCATAAATCCGAAGAATGGTTTTCCGTGGTTATTTTACCGGATTCTCAGCGGTATGTCGAGGACGGATACAGGGAAGAGCGGATCGGTTGTCTGCAAAAGCAAACAGATTGGATATTGGAAAACCGGGAGAAAGAAAACATCAAATTCGTGTCCCACGTGGGGGACTATGTGCATCACAGGGAAAGTGTCACCGAAAGGCGCGCTTTTTTTGAGGTGTTTGATCGGCTCACCGGAATCGTTCCGTTCGGAATTTGCGCGGGGAATCACGACCTCTTATTCGGGGAGCGTTCAAAAGAGGTGCTGGACGGAAGAGGGAAAGTTTTTGGTTGCGAAATTTTCGACCAGCCCAATGTGAGAAGGGTTCGGGACGCCTTTTTTTCGCAGGAGAAATATCAAAAATATGATTACTGGATCGATTCGTGCAACGACTGTCAGAGTAACGCGCAGAAATTTGAGGCATTGGGCCAGGAATATGTTATCGTTCATCTTGAATTTTCACCGTCAGATCATACCGTGGATTGGGCTGACGGCATCTTGAAAAAATACGCAGATATTCCCGCAATTATAACGACGCATAATTTTATAACACCCGAAGAGGAGTTTGGCGTTACAACAAGAAACTCCAGATTGTCCTCTTATCAGGAGAATATGGCCGGAGAAGGCGACAATGCCGGAACGGATATTCTTGAAAAACTGGTGATTCCGAATCAAAACGTCTTTATGGTGCTGTGCGGTCATTTTGCCGATCAAAGGTTTGTAACGTTGAAAAATGAGGGCAGAGAGATCTATGCGATGCTCAGCGATTATGAATTGGAAAAACCGTATTACGGCAACGGGTGGATGAGGGTTCTTCGGTTTTTTCCAAAACAAAACCGGGTATCTGTGAGCACCTATTCGCCGTTTCTTGATGAGTATAAGACCGATAATAAAAACAAGTTTGATTTTAAAATGTTGAAGAAGGGCTGATCGATTACGACTCGCAATTTTTTCGGTTTCGGTCAAAACCCAATATTATATATAATGTATAGGGCGTTATAACGGGAATGATAAGAGCCGCCGGAATGTTTTCGGCGGTTCTTGATGTGGAAAATTGTTTGGAAAATGTTTTTGAAAGATTTTAAAATTTTTCTTATAAAAGCTCTTGACAATCCGTGGGGCATGTTGTATAATTCAAATCCGCGCCCCGAGGACGAGTGCCACGCCGAAAGGCGAAAAACCCGTCCGAAAGAACGCGAAAACAGCTCGATGGAAAGCACCGGGTGAGAAGAATTTCTTGTCAAAGAAATTCTTCATACAGCTTCGAGGCGCAGAGCCGAGAAGATGTTAGGACCTTGAAAATTAAACGATATTGAAAAAGCGAAGCGCAAAACTGTCAATAAATTTGGTTTTGATTATTAAATATTAAAGCCGGCGAAAGCAGCGACGCAAAGAAGCTGCAACAGCGCGAAGAGTGAACCGTGAGAACGACGGAAGGAAGAAGCGGAACAGACCGAAAGGT